>Ga0070658_10000079_pt1 | contig 90829 bp, 95 predicted proteins | sample KBSC13metaG_FD_64664 | JGI IMG/M metagenome (GOLD analysis project Ga0070658, IMG submission 64664) | Corn rhizosphere microbial communities from Kellogg Biological Station, Michigan, USA - KBS C1-3 metaG | ecosystem: Host-associated > Plants > Roots > Rhizosphere > Soil ...
AATCACCGCGAATAACCAAAGCAAAATATATGGTGCGGCGCAAAATCTCGGCACTACAGACTTTACCACTTCGACCCTTTATAATGGGAATACAGTGACCGGAGTGACGCTCACCAGTTCTGGAAGTGCAGCCTTAGCCATCGTTGGTACTTATGATATAGTGCCATCCGGAGCTATCGGGTCGGGCCTAACGAACTACAGTATCACGTATGTTATCGGTCATGATACCGTGAAAGTTGCACCGTTAACGATCACGGCGAACAATCAAAGTAAGATTTACGGTACTGCGCAAAATCTCGGCAATACGGCCTTCGCCACTTCGACCCTTTATAATGGGAATACGGTGACGGGGGTGACGCTGACCAGTTCTGGAAGCGCTGCTTCAGCCATTGTGGGTACTTATGACATCGTACCTTCTTATGCAGTAGGCAACGGCCTGACTAACTACAGTATCACCTATGTCAACGGACACGATACTGTAAAAGTGGCTCCATTGACGATTACGGCGAATAATCAAAGCAAAATCTATGGCTCCGTGCAAACTCTTGGCACAACAGCCTTCACGGCAGTGACGTTATATAACGGGGATAAAGTGACAGGTGTAACGCTGATCAGTTCAGGTTCAATTGCAACCGCAACCGTAGCTGGTGGCCCGTACGATATAGTACCAAGTGTGGCGGTCGGTACAGGCCTTTCAAATTATAGTATTAGTTATGTTGTTGGGCATGACACAGTAAAAACTGCGGCATTAATGATACTGGCTAATAATGTAACCAAGACATACGGGACGGCATTAACAGGTGGTTCGGGATCAACAGCATTTACTTCGTCCGGCTTGAAAAATAGTGAAACGATAGGTAGCGTGACCATAGACTACGGCCCTGCAGGTGCTGCGGCGACTGCGGTAGGTACTTATACGGGGCAAGTTATCCCATCAGCGGCGACCAGCGGTACATTCACCACCAGTAATTACAGCATCACTTACCTGCCCGGTAATATTATTATTAAGCAGGACTCCGTATGTGCCACGTATAACGGCGTAACGTTTGCCAACACAGACCTGTCTTCTTCGGGCGCAGTTTTAAGCACTACCAGCGTTAAATTAAGTATCGTTATAAACACCGTCGGTGATGCTGACGCAAGGACGGCAACGGTAAAATTCACCACTGACAACAATGGAGGGCCATATACTGCCGCGTTAGACGGCACAAATTCGACCATTAACCAAGCAGTATACACCTATAATATGCCGGTAAATATAGGATCTAACCTGTCGCAGACCACGCTGGTTACCTGGACGTTCAGCGGCAATTTTGCTAATTCAACGCTTTGCAATGATATCAATACCGAGGTAACGGTATCTACCAGGACAAGCGATTTTGTAACAGGCGGCGGGTTTGTTGTGCTTGCGTCCAGTTCAGGGACTTATAAAGGTGATGCCGGCAGCAAGAATAATTTCGGCTTTAATGTTAAATGGAACAAGTCTCTTAGTAATTTACAGGGCGGTGGATTTAACTCCAATGTGCGTAGTGGAAACCTGATCTATCATATCCAGGGCCCTAAAATTTTAACACTCACTGTCGTTCCTGCAACCAGCACTAAACCTGCAACCGCTGCATTTACCTCAGGTAATGCGAATGTCACAGTTAGCAACGCAAATACAGGCGTGGTTATCAGCACGGCAGGTAATTTGAATCTCACAGTCCAAATGACCGATCTTTGTGATCCTGGTCCGGGTAACAATGCGTCCAGCGACCTGATAGCTATTACTTTAAAGGATAGTAAGGGAAACCTGCTGTTCTCAAATAATTGGAATTCCCCAACTGCTTCGACGGATCAACAGAGTCTAAACGGCGGCAACCTGCAGGTTCATGGCGATGCAAACACTTTGCTGGCACCAACCTGTAGTTCATCAGCCGTCAAGACCGTGGCGCTTCAAGCACCGGCACTGACTTTTAAAGACGGACCGCCACCGTTAAGCGCTTCAATATACCCGAATCCAAGCGTCAGCAACTTCAACCTCCAATTAAAGGGAGGAACTGTTGATAAACTGGAGATAACCGTAACAGACGTTTTGGGCCATGTGATCGAAACACACAAGGCTGAGCCGGGGGCTTCGCTCACTATCGGTAACAATCTGCAACCAGGCATGTACTTAATCCAGGTTCGGCAGGGTCAGACATACAAATTCTATCGGATATTCAGACAGCAATAACTTGGGTCTTTTGTTGTAAGAGCCGTCACTTTGGAACGGCTCTTACTCTTTTAGAGGGAATTAAATTTGCACATTAAATTTTTTTCCGCTTATCTTAAAGCCAAATTAGTTTTGCCTATGTATGCCACGTTTTCCGCTCTTTTTTGGTTTTTTATATCCCCGCTGAATTGGATAGTCGCCCTGTTGCTGCTATCGCTGATATCCAAAAAACCCAAACTTAAAAAAAGATTGCTGGTTGCAGGCTGCGTGATCCTCATCTTTTTTTCCAATAAGTTTTTGCTTGAACTGTATACAAGGGCTTGGAATGTTGACCCTGTCCCGCTGGAAAACGGAAAGGTCTATAGCACCGCCATTGTCCTTGGAGGGTTTACTAACGAAACCCGGTACAAAACTGGTTTTTTCAACGATCACGCTGACAGGTTGGTGGAGGCTATCAGGTTGAAATCAACGGGAAAAGTAGCTCATATTTTGATAAGCGGCGGTAACGAGCGGCCAAACGATGGCTTCGTCGAGGCCGATTATGTTCAAAAGACATTGCGCGAGATGAATTTTCCCGATAGCGTTATCCTGGCCGAAGACCAGTCGACAAATACGGTCACCAATGCCAAATTCTCCAGGCAAATCCTTGATGCCAAACACCTGAACTCCCCATATATATTGGTAACGTCAGCGTTTCATATGCGCCGGTCAATGTATATCTTCAAAAAGAATGGTATGGATGTGATCCCATATTCCGCTGATTATACAGGTGGTAATAACATCATGCTGTTTACAGACTACTTTGTTCCGAATGTCGACACGCTTTATCATTGGAATTATTACCTCAAGGAGTTTTTCGGGCTGATCGTGGCGCATATCAAAGCAACCTAACCAGTCATTGCCATTTTTATTCTAAATCCTATACATTTGTTGGATATGCAGAAGATATTGGTTGCCAATCGCGGCGAGATTGCGCTGAGAATAATGCGGTCGGCGCGCGAAATGGGTATCAAAACGGTGGCGGTTTATTCGGCTGCCGACCGGGACGCGCTCCACGTGCGCTATGCGGACGAGGCGGTATACATCGGCGAGGCGCCATCTAACCAGTCGTACCTTGTTGGGGAAAAGATCATTGAGGCCTGCCGGAAAACGGGGGCGGAGGGTATCCATCCGGGCTATGGTTTCCTATCGGAGAATGCTTCTTTTGCCAGGATGGTGCGCGAAGCCGGATTGATACTTATCGGTCCATCGCCCGAGGCGATGGAAGTGATGGGCAACAAGTTGTCGGCGAAAGCCGCAGCCTTAAAATACAATATTCCCATGGTACCCGGTACTGAGGAAGCCATCACTGATATTGCTGAAGCAAAAAAGCGTGCTGCAGAAGTTGGTTTTCCTATCCTGATCAAAGCTGCTGCCGGCGGCGGGGGCAAGGGCATGCGTATTGTGGATAGTATAGCAGATTTTGAAGAGCAAATGCATTTAGCGGTATCTGAAGCCACATCGGCATTTGGCGACGGGTCGGTTTTTATTGAACGCTATGTATCATCGCCGCGGCATATCGAGATACAGGTGCTGGGCGATACGCACGGAAATATCGTGCACCTTTTTGACCGCGAATGTTCGGTGCAGCGGCGCCATCAGAAAGTAATAGAGGAAGCTCCGTCAGCAATACTGACACCCGGTATCAGGGAAAAGATGGGCAAATGCGCGGTGGATGTGGCCCGATCCGTAAACTATGCCGGCGCCGGAACAGTGGAGTTCATTATGGACGAGCAGCTGAATTTCTATTTCCTCGAAATGAATACGCGCCTGCAGGTTGAGCACCCCGTTACCGAATTGATAACCGGCATCGACCTGGTGAAAGAACAGATCAGGATCGCGCGGGGCGAGGCCATCAGTTTTAAGCAGGAAGATTTGGAGATCAACGGCCACGCTATTGAGCTGCGCGTGTACGCCGAGGATCCTGCTAACAACTTTTTACCCGATATAGGTACTTTGCAAACTTACGTAACGCCGAAGGGGCCGGGTGTCCGCGTCGACGACGGGTTTGAGCAGGGCATGGAGATACCGATCTATTACGACCCAATGATCGCCAAACTCATTACCTATGGCAAAGACCGCACCGAAGCCATTGAACGGATGATCCGTGCCATAGACGAGTACCAGATCACGGGCATCACTACAACTTTGGGGTTTGGCAAATTTGTGATGCAGCACGAGGCTTTTACTTCAGGCCAATTCGACACCCATTTTGTAAAGAAATATTTCAACCCTGAAGTTTTGCAAACCGGCAATGAAGACGAAGCGCTTATCGCCGCTATCGCGATGGAAAAATTATTAGGCAAACAGGATTTTAAGCTCAATGGGCAGGTCGATCACATAGAAACCTCCAATTGGACAAAGAACCGGAAGGAAATTTATTAGTCACCCCTTGTCTTGCTGAACGCGGTGAAGCATCTATTGAGGGTGCCTTTACGAGGCGACTTTACCTGTCAACGCACGAATAGATTCTTCGCTATTGCTCAGAATGATAATTTCTTATTTAATTCTTCTACCAACCCTACCTGCGCCTCATTCATTTTCTTTGTAGCAATTTCCACATCAAACCAGCCGGCCCTGTCCACTTCCGGAAAAACTTGTTTTTTTCCCGACCGCGGCGGCCACTCCATCTCGAAGGTGTTGCTCACAATAACTTCATGGTTAATATCGCCTTCAACCGCCCAGCAAAATACCTTTTTGCCGCTTTTTTGTGTGATTGGATCAAGCGGGATGAACTTTCCATCAATTCGTTGCCCCGTTTCTTCTTCAAATTCGCGTTTGGCGGCGGCTAAAGCTTCTTCGCCTTCCACAAATTCACCTTTGGGGATTGACCATACCCCGGCATCCTTATTTCGGAAAAAAGGGCCACCCGGATGGATAAGGAACACCTGGAGTTGCTTGTCCCTGGTTCGGTATAATAGTATCCCGGCGCTTTGTTTTGACATAACAGATTTAAAGGTAAGTTAACAAATGCCAAAACTTTAATCGTTATTTTTACTTTGTAATAAAATTGATAACAATGGCCGAACACGACTGGACTAAATTTACCATAACCGCGGATTTTAATACGGATGCGAGAAGTATTTACAAAGCATGGGCGACACCCGCCGGCCTGGAAAGCTGGTTCCTGCGAAAAGCGGATTTTTATACGATAACCGGCCGCCTCCGTGAACCGGAAGAATTCATCCTAAAAGAAGACACCTACGAATGGCTGTGGCATGGCTTTGATGATAACGCCTTACAAAAAGGCGAAATATTGGAAGTCAACAGCATCGATTTTCTAAAATTCACTTTCACCGACGATACTATAGTCAGCGTAAACATACGAAGCGCCAGCGGGCTTACAATTCTGGAACTAACCCAGGAAAATATAAAGGAGGAGGCCGACCCAAGCCAGAACCTGTTCGTGCAGTGCCAGACAGGCTGGACATTTTATCTCGCCAACTTGAAGTCTATCATCGAAGGCGGAATTGACCTCCGCAATAAACGTATAGACGTCCGAAGCAATTTTAAATAAGCGCCCCCAAACCCCCTAAAGGGGGAGTTTTAACGAAAGAATAACTATTTTTGCATTTCTGCTCCCCCTTTAGGGGGCAGGGGGCTACATGTTTACCGGAATAATAGAAACATTAGGAAAAGTTGTTGATCTGCGGCAGGAGCAGGGTAACCTGCATATTACTATGGGATCGTCTATATCTTCAGAATTGAAGATAGACCAATCGGTTTCCCATAACGGCGTATGCTTGACGGTGGTGGCTCTAGCCGATGGCAAGCATACCGTTACTGCCATAGAAGAAACCTTGAAAAAAACGAATCTTGGTCAATTCAAAGTCGGCGACCTGGTGAACCTGGAACGCTGCATGCAAATGAACGCCCGCCTCGACGGGCATATCGTTCAGGGCCACGTGGATCAAACAGCGGTTTGCACAGGTTTTAAAGAACTGGGCGGTAGTTGGGAATACACTTTTGAATATGATCAGGCACAGGGCAATGTCACCGTCGAGAAAGGTTCGATCTGCGTCAATGGTATCAGCCTTACGGTCGTCAACTCCAAATCAAACAGTTTTTCGGTGGCTATTATCCCTTACACCTTCGAGCATACCAACCTGCAGCAGGTGAGGATCGGCTCAACTGTTAATCTTGAATTTGATATTATCGGCAAATACGTCGCCCGGCTGATGCAGCGCTAATGGCTCAGTGCCAGGATCCGGCTTTTTGCATAAACGATATATTTCTGCTGTTTTTCCGGAGGTTTTGCAGCGATATATTTTCTGTAATAAAGCAAAGCTTGTTTACCATTTTTGAGGTTGCTATCATATAACCCCGCCATCAGGTAATAAGTCATTGCCTTTTCATTGAACTGAAGCGATTTCTGGTACGCACCCAAAGCCTTCTTATCCTTTTTCAGATCGGTATAGCTGTCGGCAATTTCAGAATAATAGCTGTCGATATTTGGCGAGAGGCCAGCCTCTATGGACCTGTTAAAATATTCAATAGCTTTTAGCTGGTTGTTCAATTGTTTGTAGCATTCCGCGATATAATAAAATGTACCCTCGGTTTGGTAATTGGGCGGTATAGCCGAAAATGTTTCGATACTACAGTTATAATTTTGACTATAATAATAGGCTTCACCCAGTTTGTTGAGCACGAATACAGAGTGGTCGCCCAGCGTCAGCAGTTGCTCGCCGTTGGTAATAATGTCTTTGAATTTATGTTCAGCGTATTCCAGCCTTACCATACTTTCTATCAGGTAAATGTTCTCCTGGTCGGCCTGTGCGGCTGTGTTCAGTACCCTTTCAGCCTCGTCATACTTCTTCGCCTCGATGTAAAAAGCGCTTAGCTCAGAAGCCACATCGGCATTGGTGGGTTGCAGGTTATTTGCCTTTTCGAGGTAATAAACGATCATATCATGGTTGCCTTCATCCGTGCTGATCGCCGCCATATCTTTGTAAACGGCAAAGTTCGAACTGTCTTTCTTTAACAGATCGGTAAAATAGCCTTTGGCTTTAAGCTCGTTGCCGCGCAACAGGTTCACATTGCCCAGGTTGAAAAGCACATGATAGTTACTGCTGTCCAGCTCATAAATGCGGCTGTAATATTTTTCGGCATCAGCCAGCTTGCCCGACATCTGCGATGCATAGGCCATACTGGCTAAAACTTTGGTATCTGCTATGGGCTCCGGATAATTGCTCTTTAAAAGGGCCACAGCGTCAGTAAAACGCTGGTTTTGATAGAATTCTACCAGTTGCTCATTGATGGATTTTTCCTGTGGTTGGTGAAAATTACTGAAAAGGACTACGCTGCCCAATAACAGCAAAATGATAAGTGTGATTTTCATATAACTAAGCTATTGGCTTGCAGTATTAAAACCAAATCATTTCAAACAATGAGGGCTTTGGCATGTTTTCAAAGCAATTGATTAACCAAACAACATTATATTATGGATAAGATTAGAAAATTTGAGCTGATGGAAAAGATCGTCCACGAGCTTGAGGATTTAAAGAATAGCCAGCAGGCCATCATACAAAAATTAGCGAAGATAGAGGTGGATAACATGGATCTTGGCGACAAACGTCTTGAAAAAGAACTGCCGGATATGCACCAGCGCGTATCGGATAATTTGGATACCATCGCCAGCATCCTGGAAGATTTTGCTACGCAGACCGATACCTACAGCGACAAAAATAATATAACCGCGCTGAAAGAGCAGGAGGCGTTGAATAAGTAAGATTGTGAATGGTCAATAGTGAATGGTGAGTATCTATTGACCATTCACTGTTCACTACTCAATACTCTTCCCCTTCATTGCCGTACTTATGGCCCGGTCCATCAGGCGCTCGGCGAAGGGACGGGTGAAATCATTTACCTCATCGATGGTCTTATGAATAAGATCTTTGTCGCCGCTGGTTAGCACCTCTTTCAGCCTGTTTACAAATTTTTGAGTGTCGGCAAGCTCGGCTATAGAAAGATAATCGCCATTCTTTTGCAAAAAGCGTTCAACGGTATATACCATTTGTTCGCCCTCGGTGCGCGCCTCTATCAGCATACGCTTAGCGACGTCGTCTTTGGCGTGGGTGATGCTGTCCATCAGCATTTGCTCCACCTGGTCGTCGGTAATGCCGTAAGTCGGCGTTACTTCCACTTCCTGCTTTACACCTGAACGCAGTTCCATTGCCTGTATTTTCAGGATACCATCGGCATTCAGCAGGAAATTGATATCCACTTTAGGGAAGCCTGCCGGCATAGCAGGTATGCCCTTCAGATCAAATTCCGCCAGTTTGCGGTTTTCACTTACCAGGTCACGTTCGCCCTGGTAAACGGCTATTTTCATATTGGCCTGGCCGTCAATTGAGGTAGTGTACTGCCGCCCGGCTTTGGTAGGAACCTTAGAGTTCCGCGGTATGATCACATCCATTAGTCCGCCCATAGTTTCAATACCTAGCGATAGCGGGGTAACATCCAGCAGTAGAATGTCGCGGCGGTTGCCTGCTAAAATATCCGCCTGGATAGCCGCGCCTAAAGCAACTACTTCGTCGGGGTTCAGTTCGTTATGCACTTCGCGGCCAAAAAATTCGGCCACCATCTTTTTCACTAAGGCCGTACGTGTAGAGCCGCCTACCATGACCACTTCGTCGATATCTTTTATGGTCAGCCCGGCGTCTTTTAAGGCATTCCGGCAGCAGTCAATCGTTTGGCGTACCTTGGGCAGTATCAATTGCTCAAAAGTATCGCGGGTGATGGTGCACCAAATGTCACCGATCTTATCATTGACCATACTCTGATAGGCAAATGCTTTTTTGGATTCTTCGGCCTTCAGGCGCAACTCCTGCGAAAGCTCGCGGTTTTTAGCTAACTCCTTTTTATCCAGGTTGTTCTTTTCTATCCAATAATCAACAATGGCCCGGTCGAAATCGTCGCCGCCTAAAAAGGTGTCGCCGTTGGTTGAAAGTACCTCGAAAATGCCGTTCTGTATCTGCAGGATCGACACATCAAATGTTCCCCCGCCCAGGTCATAAACAGCAATGGTCTTTGTTTCTTCCGGGTTTAATCCGATTCCGTAAGCTAAACTGGCCGCCGTAGGTTCATTTACGATGCGTAGCACATCCAAACCTGCCAGTTTCCCGGCATCCCGTGTTGCCTGTCTTTGCGAATCGTTAAAATACGCCGGAACAGTGATCACAGCCCGGGTCACGGGTGTTTTCAAGGCATGTTCGGCGCGTTCCTTTAGCTCTTTTAATATCAGGCCGGAAAGCTCGATAGGTGTATAAAACTTATCACCAAGGTTGATCTTTACCAGGCTCTCCGTATCGTCGTCAATAACTTTATAGGAAAAGAAATCCTTATAATTCTCTATATCGTGATAGGAGCGGCCCAGTAAGCGTTTTACCGAAAAAACAGTATTTTGCGGGTCGGTGATCAGATAGTTTTTGGCCTCGTTCCCAACCGTAATGTCACCCGTCTGGCCAAAATGGACGATAGACGGGACCAACACGCCTTTACCCATATCATTGATCACCTTAGGGTTTTTATCAGGGTCGATAAAAGCTACCAGCGAGTTCGTGGTACCCAAATCGATGCCTACAATAATATCTTCTTTTTGCAGAGAACCCGTTGCCAGGTTGATAGAAACTTTAGCCATGCCAAGCAATTAACAAGCGGCAAATGTACTTAGTTTTGGGCTACCGTGTGTCATATTATTGTTGTTATGGGAGTGACGATTCGCAAACCCCGTCCGTATATATTAGGCAAATTGTTTACTTTCATGCCGATGAGAAGATTGCCCGGCTGTGCTAAGCTGATAATGCCCCTTTTTCTGCTATTTTCTACCGCAACTTTAACCAAGGCCCAGGAGTTTGGCGGCAACCCACCGTCGATAAAATGGAACCAGGTAAATACACGGGCGGCTAAAGTGATCTTTCCTAAAGGGCTCGACTCCGCCGCATACACGGTGGCAGGCATCATCGCGCGGATGAATACGGTGATCGAGCCTACCATCGGTACAAAGCAAAAACAGGTAAGCATCGTATTACAAAATCAGACCACTATTCCGAACGCCTATGTGGGTCTGGCTCCGTTCAGGAGCGAATTTTATCTTACCCCCGAGCAGAATAGCTTTGAGATTGGCAGCCTGCCATGGGTGGAGCAATTGTCGATACACGAGTTCAGGCATGTACAGCAATACAATAATTTCAACGTAGGGTTCTCGCATTTTTTACGCATCCTTTTTGGAGAAGGCGGGCAGGCTTTAGGTAATGACCTTGCCATACCCAACTGGTTCTTTGAAGGCGATGCCGTATTCAATGAGACGTTGGTGAGTGAGCAGGGCAGGGGGCGGCTACCGTGGTTTTTGAATGGCTATAGGGCGCTGTGGGCGGTTGACGACAACTATAGCTGGATGAAGCTGCGTAACGGGTCGTACAGGGATTACACGCCCGATTGGTACCCAACCGGCTATATGATGGTGGCCTATGGGCGCGAAAAATTAGGCGACGTGTTCTGGAAAAATGTAACGCATGACGCGGCGGCTTACAAAGGCGTGTTTTATCCTTTGCAGCACGCCATCAAAAAGTACTCGGGCGAGAATTTTGAGCAATTCAGGAATGATGCCATGCAATATTTCAGGAAACAATATGCAGCCAGCGACAGCCTTCAGCCGGCGATAAAACTACAAACCACATTAAGTCCGCAGGCGATCAAACATTCTCATTTCATAGCTGACGAGGAATACCCGGCCTATGTGAATGACAGCACGGTGATCTACATGAAAAGCACCTACGATCATTTGCCGGTTTTTGTGATGAAAACAGGCGGCCATGAACGGAAGATCAGTGTGCGAAGTATATCCCTGGATAATTACTTTGCCTACCATGATGGCAAAATAGTTTATACGGCTTACCGACCGGACTTGCGCTGGACCTACCGCGATTACAGCGAGATCGAACTGCTGGATGTGAAGACCGGAAAGGAACACCGGATCACCAAAAACTCCAAGTATTTTTCGCCCGATTTCAGCGCCGATGGCAAAACTATTGTGGCGGTACAAATAAACACGTCCGGGAAGAGCGAAATACACCTGTTAAACGCGGCTGACGGAAAAATAAACCATGTATTGCCCAATCCCGATAGACTGTTTTATACGTACCCTAAATATTACAACGCCGGCGAGTTGATAGCTGCTGTGCGCAGCGCGAAAGGGCAGATGTCGCTGGCCCTGATCGATATTAAAACCGGGAAAACAACATATCTCCTGCCTTTTTCCTATCAGCCAATTGGTTTTATTTCGGTTAGATGGGACACAGTCTACTTCACCGGCACGGCAGGGCTATATGATAAGTTATTTGCCCTGTCTGTTAAAGACAGGAAGTTATTTGAATTGAAAAATTCATATCAGCGAGGGTACATTGGTAATTATGAGCCAGCGGTAAGCGAAACCAAATTAGCGTGGGCAAGTTTTACCGCTGTTGGTTACCGGGTGAATGAGTTTGATAAAAAAGATTTGCAGTGGGCCGAATTATCAACAGCCCTGCCGGAAAGGCTACCGGATATGGGCCTCGCAGCATTACACCGCGATTCAGCCGCCGGCCTGCTGGATAAGGTTAAGTTGCAACCGTTCACCGTTACCAACTATTCCAAGACCTATCACCTGTTCAATTTTCACAGTATCATACCCACTATCAACGATCCAAATTATTCTATCGCAATTATTGGCGAAAATGTGCTGAATACTTTCCAATCGCAATTATCGGTAGGTTATAATCGGGATGAGGGTTTTAAGGAAGCCAGTTTTGACGCGGTTTATGGTTCTTTTTTCCCGTTTATCAGGGCTGGTTTGGACTATATTTATGCACGTCGCGCCTTCTATAACGGCGGAAATGTGTATTGGAACGAAACCGATCCCCATGCGGGTATCGAGATACCCTTGAATTTCAGCCAGGGTAAACATATTACAGGGCTTGATTTTGGTACTGATGTTTATTATAGCCGTACCGATTTCCAGCCGGCATATCAAAAAACATTTCATTCCAGCAGCTATACTTACCTGAACAACTACATGACCTTCTCGACTCAAATACAGCGGGCAAAGCAAAATATCTACCCCCGTTTCGCGCAAAATATTACGCTGAATTTCAAGACGGCGGTAACCGGACTGTCGGCTAACCAATTCCTGGCTTCGGCTAACCTGTTTTTTCCGGGCTTATCCATCAATCATAACCTGGTATTCAACCTGGCGCACCAGCAAAATAACGACCAGGATGTGATCGGCTATACCAACAATTTTCCGTTTTCGCGCGGTTATGTAGCCGAAAACCTGCACAACATGAATAAACTGGGAGCGGACTACCATTTCCCATTGATCTACCCTGATGCCGGGGTGGCGAACACGCTCTATTTCCTGAGACTGCGTGCCGACGCATTTTTCGACTACACCCGTGTTTCCGACAATTTCACCGACCATAGTACTTACAAGAATTTCCGGTCGACGGGTGTAGCCGCATTTTTTGATACGCAATGGTTCAACCAGGTGCCTATCTCGTTTGGAATACGATATGATTATTTGCTTGATCCCGATATATTCGGTGGCACAGGCAGAAGCAGGATAGAATTGGTATTGCCGATAGCGATCTATTAATTATTGAATTAATGAATGACTGAATTATTGAATGAAATTGTATTATACACTAAGTGTTCACGCTCACGCCGTGTGCCCGGGCTATTTTGTTGTAATTTATTGATAGTCAGTATTTTATTTTTAATAACACTCCCAAAAGTGGCACCTAAACGCCATTTTCGTGAACACTTTTCTTGTCAATATTGTAGTCCGCAGTCAGCATTAAACAGCAGATAATTTACTAATTACACTACTGATCATTTAAAGGCTTTCCAAATAATGGGCCCGACATCGCCTGCCGTAGATTCTAAATCTGAGTTCCTTCTTTTGATATGATCAATTATTATTTTGTCTTTAACAGGTATCGGGACTTTTTTCTTTTTAAGCAGATCAAAGCCTCTAACTGCATACGTTTGCGTTTCACAATTGATACTTTTTAGCATGATTTCCAACTCTTTAAAATCTTTCCGCTTCACTAATGTATCTATATGTTTTTTCTCCCGTGAATCTACATCCTGATCCCCGCTGCTTAACTCGTACCATTGATTTGAATCTAACTCATTTTTGAGATCATTTAACGTTTTTGATGAGTGATAAAATAGATTTCTAGACTTGAGATAGGTTAATGTTTTTATGGTGTCCATTTTTGGGATACTGTGCTTTTTATTAAAAGATATCTCATACGCATTAGGTTCCCCAAATATGTTATTGAATGTGACCGAGCTAAAACATATTGTATCATTTTTAGTAAGCATATTGATTTGGTAATTGCAAGTGGTGTTAAATTCTACCTGAATTTTTTTATGCTTATAGCCAAAATCAACATCCCTATTGAATAGTACCCTGATATAACTATCATTTGGTCGCCTGGTCTTTTTTAGGCTGTCAAGTTTTATACTGAAGGCCGTGTCGGATCGTTCTTTGGCTATAACGTCCTGGATTTTATAGAAATATGTTTCCTGTTGGCCATAAGACCTATTGATATACGCCATAAAAAATAGCAGTACTAACAAACGAATAATTATTGTATTGTTCAGGCTCATGAAGTAAAGATGAATAAAAACTCAAAATTCCATAATTACCCGTTCGCCAATTTAATGATCTCACGCACCCTCTCCGGATTTGTCTGACTAAAGCTATACTCATCAGTTTCTCCATACCCCATCAGGATATGATCGTTGCGGTATTCCATTTTGCTTTTTACATCTGACCGGGCAGAAGAATGGATCTCGGTTGCGCCGGTATAGTGGATAATATCTGCGACGGTGTTTTCGTTTACTCCCGCTCCTGGCATAATGATAATACGGCCTTTCGCTTGCGCTATTAGATGTGCTATGATGCTAACCCCTTCCACCGCGGTGCTTTTTCCTCCTGAGGTCAGGATACGTTCACAGCCGATCTCAATCGCATCTTCCATAGCCTGCGGCATATCCGCGCACATATCAATGGCCCGGTGAAAGGTAACGCCGAGGCCCTTTTCCGTTGCCATTTTTACCAGTTCGCCGCTGCGCGTCTTGTCTACGGTTCCATCAGCGTTCAGTACGCCGATCACCACACCGTCGCAGCCGGTTGCTATACAGTAGGCGACATCGGCTTTCATTATCTCAAATTCGGTATCCGTATACAGGAAATCTCCGCCGCGCGGGCGTATCAGCACATATAGTTTGATATTGAGCTGTTTTCGGGCAAGTTCTATCTGCCCATGCGACGGGGTAGTACCGCCTTCATGTAAATTATCGCAAAGTTCGACGCGTATCGCCCCGCCTTCCTGCGCGGCTGTAGCGGAAGCCACCGAATTGGCACATACTTCGAGATTAACGATAGGTTTTTTTAGTTCATAGTTCATAGATCATAGTTCATGGTAGATGGGGGTTAGGTTAGATTGATTTTCTTAGGGCTGTGATCATTTTGACAAGCACTTCATATTCACCATATAAATGTTTGAAATCTTCATCCTTAATATAGCCTCTTTTTTTGCCAATAAACAAACAGCCGACTACTTCAATCGCGGACCTGAGAGAATAGCCTAAAAATACTTTGAAAACGGCTTTGGTTTGTCCTGTTGAACCCTCTGCAATATTCAATACTACAGAATCCGCAGCTCTTTTAATTTGAGATGTCAGAACATATATTTCGTCCCTCGGAAATTTCTTTGATAAGGTATTTATCTGGTCATCCAAATCGATTGCTTTTTGCCAGACTTGCAGATCTTCGAATCTAAATGCCATCCAATTTACTTAATGGTTACTAAGTTAACTATTAATATGCCAATTTTACTGCCAATGGCTATGAACCATGATCTATGAACCATGATCTATGAACCATGATCTATGAACTAAATCAATAAACACTCTTCCCTTTGATTATCAGATCCTGTTTTTCGGAATTGCAAACGGCGAATGAAAAACCGCTTTGAATGGCGTAAGCGCCATATTCTCCCTTTTTATTGATGGCGAGAAAGCCCACTTGTATCTGTTTTGCTGTATCGGGTTTCTTTTTGATGATTCGGTTTACGGCTTCTTTACAGGCATCCTCGGGCGACATACCGTGCCGCATTAACTCCACCACTAAAAAGCTGCCTACGTTGCGAATTACTTCCTCGCCCACACCGGTCGAGGTAGCGCCACCCACTTCGTTATCCACGTACAAGCCCGCCCCAATGATCGGGCTGTCGCCTACGCGGCCACGCATTTTAAAAGCCATGCCGCTGGTAGTGCATGCCCCCGAAAGGTTACCTTTGGCGTCTATAGCCAGCATACCGATGGTGTCGTGGTTATATTTACTGCCGGGCATGTGATGTTGCTTGTTTTCAATATTCATTACCGGGCTGTATTTGGCGGTTTTCAGCCATTCTCTCCAGGCTTGTGCGGATTCAGGTGTCAACAGTTTTTCTTTTTTGAAGCCTTGCTCAACCGCAAATTGTGTCGCGCCTTCGCCCACCAGCATGACGTGCGGTGTTTTTTCCATCACCGCGCGGGCGACGGAAATAGGATGAGCGATGTATTCTATTGCCGCTACGGAGCCGCAATTACCCAATTCGTCCATGATACAGGCATCAAGCGTAACGTGTCCGTCACGGTCGGGATAGCCGGCGCGGCCCACGGTATGGTTGTGCATATCCGCTTCAGGGATTTTCACCCCCGCTTCCACAGCGTCTAGCGCGCGTCCGCCGTTGCCAAGCGTTTTCCATGCTTCTTTATTGGCCGCGACGCCGAAATCCCAGGTTGAAATGACAATGGGGAACCCGCCTGCATCGGCGGGTAAAGGTAATGGGCTAGCGAATGCTGAAGGTGATAGAGCCGCGAGCGAAGCACCAGCGGCCGATATTTTGATAAACTTGCGGCGGTTGTACATGCCGCTAATATAGAAAGTTTAATATTGAACACCGAATAATGAATATCGAACTCCGAAGTACTTCATCATTCGATATTCGAAATTCATCATTTGATATTTATTAAGGGGTTTCTATCCTGAAATACATTTATTGACCCGCTATGTTCATCATCGGCCGCACCTCAACGCTTCCTCCAAACTCATAAACGGGACAGTGGCCGGCAATCTCTTTTGCCCCCTCCATATTTATCGCCTTAACGATCAATATGGAACTTACCAATAGTCCATCCGAAACATAAGGGCTCTTATTTAACGACTTTTCTGTGCCGCTGATCGTTAGCCCGCTGCTTGTCGGGCGGAATCCGCTCACCAGGTCGCCCGATTTTGCCAGGGCGCTCATATAGCCCTGCCATTTCTTAATGTTGTTTTTTACCGCATCGTCGGATGTTGGTTTAAAATCGGCTTTAAACCGGATGATGAACATAAATTCCGATTTGCCCGGGGCGGAAGCCTGTTGGGCGAATACTGAAGAAGCAAATGTTAAGAGAGCTATAATAAAAATAAGTTTTTTCATACTGTTTTTTGGGTTTTAATAAAGATCGCCATAATGAGTGAGATCAATGTTCCGACAAAAGTTTGCGCCACCAGTGCCTGGATAATTTGCCCCCCGGTGGAAAATTCCCACCTGATGCCAATCAGTTCGTCGGCTATTTGTTTGGATGATTTGCCGCTGGCGATCATGGCTTTTTGCGCCTCGTTCACCATATAATCGGCATAGCCTGGATTAATGAGGGTACAATAGATCAATCCGCAAAAGGCAGTGATCAAGGCTGTAATAACTGCTACGATGAAGCCCGCTTTAAAAGACTGGCTGTACGTGATGACTCCGTTTAAAACTTTTTTGGTTCCGGACATACTAAAATAGATGCCTATAGCCTGGATCAGTACAGTAAGCAGCCCTGAAATTCCCCTGATAGTTGCGGGCTGTATGCCCCAACTGTTTTTAGTGTTGAGCCAGTTGAAGAATGAAAAGGCGCCTATTGCGAAAAGTCCCGCACCTATGCCTGTTATGATGCCCGATTTGTAAGATGGTTTCATTGTGTAATTTGTATCGACCACAAAACTGGTGGATAGCAGTGATAAAAACAAAATACCGGAGGGTGGAAAAAGGGTGGATTTATTTTACTCCTGCCTCGAAGAATACGCTTTGATAGCCGCAGTGCGGTTGTTTACGCCGAGTTTCGAATAGATATTGTTGATGTGGGTTTTCACCGTACTCAATTCAACGAAATTTTCGGAGGCAATTTGTTTGTTGCTTTTTCCTGCCGCGATCTGCGCCAGTATAGAAAGTTCCTTTTGGGTGAGCTCAGCTAATTGATGCTGATCTTCAGGCTCGCGTTGTTCATGCCGCGATCTTGCAATAAAAATGCCTGTTGCAAGGAAGGATACGGCAATTATAGCCGCATAATATTCCGTTTTAAGATACCGGTAAATAGTGAATTGACTGATGATCCAGAAGATAAGGATAGCGCCGGAAGTTATAAAGGCAATTCTTAAAGCTATTTTGAATGTTGCGGGCATATTTAAAGATAAGTGGTCTGCTCGTCAATTTCATCATCGCGGTCGACAATTTCCCGGCACTTTTCCACGTCGCGCGCAAACACCTTGAGCTTGATGCCGCCGGCGCCCTGGTTATAAACGGGATATATGGTCCCAATACTTTCATCACTCAAAAAACATGGGATGCCGTTGGCTTCCAGTTTTGCTCGGATGATCTCGGCCAGCATGGGGTTATAATAGGTCTCAAAAACGACAATTTCTTCTTCTTTGCTCATTTTTTTATAAATATAAATCATTCCAAACTCTGTGCTTCTCTGTGTATTTCTTTGTGTGCTCTGTGGTTTCCCGATAGCTATCGGGATTAACCACAAAGGACACAGAGCGGGCACAAAGTTCACAGAGCTTTATTTTTAAGCTGATCCAAACCCAAAAATGAGGATTTCTTTTGTTTAATTTGGCATAATTATGAACCGCATCGACCGTATCTCAGCCATATTGATCCAATTGCAATCGCGCAGGGTGGTAAAGGCGGGCGATATCGCCGATCGCTTCCGTATCAGTTTACGCACGGTTTACCGTGATATCAAAACCCTTGAAGAGGCAGGTATACCCTTGATAGGTGAGGCGGGCGTAGGATACTCCATCATGGACGGTTACCGCCTGCCGCCGGTAATGTTCACCCGCGAAGAAGCCACGGCTTTTTTAACAGCCGAAAAGCTGATGGAAAAACTCACCGACCCCTCGTCGGATGAAAATTATAAGTCGGCGATGTACAAGGTTCGCTCGGTATTGCGCATGGCCGAAAAGGATTTTTTGGAAAATATTGATGGACACATAGAAGTGATCAAAAGCCGGCGATTGTCGGGTGCCAAGCTTGACCTGAACCCTCTGCAGATCATTTTGAAAGGGATAGGGGAAAGGACTGTGCTGTCCATTCATTATTTTGCGATGCACAGCCAGGAGAAAACAGAACGCTGTATTGAACCGGTTGGTGTTTTTTACCAGGACAATTACTGGCACCTGATCGCCTGGTGCCGCCTGCGGCAGGATTACCGCGACTTCAGGCTCGACCGGATTTCGAACATCTCCCTAACAGGCGAGCGTTTCCGCACCCTGCATCCAAATCTTAATGAATACATCTCACAGCAAGCCAGGGAAAGAAACCTGCAGGAAATAGTGATCAGGGTAGAAAAACGCGTTGGGCCTTACCTGAATGAGCAAAAGTATTACAATGGTTTCGTGTCCGAACGCGAAATGGATGGTATGATCGAAATGACTTTCCTTACCGAATTTATCGAGGGCTTTGTGCGCTGGCTGATGATGTATGGCGACACGGCCGAGATTATAAGGCCGCATAACCTTAAAGAAAAGGTTAGGGAATTGTCTCATACCATTATGGCGAGGAACAGTTAGGCCCTATTGCGTATATTTCTTATAAAGCTTATTCCAGCCTTTCATCATGCCCAACAAATAATACTTGTGGAGCCTCCACTTGAATCGCGAGAGTGTTACACCTTCTGGTATGGTAATCGATTGGCACTTCATCTTTTTCATGAAATAAGCCATCATCCTCATATCGACATAGCCTTTTTTATTGGTGTATCCGTCTTCTATAAGCCCCTTAAAACACTGCATATATTTCTCAAAATCGAGCGGGGGCCGACACTCCAATATGATATCAAGCTCACCGGGCCCGTTCATCACAACATGCGTTTTTCCCTTCCCCACAATGATCTTTTGTCCTGGTCCAGCTGTATACACCTTATCATCAACTTTTAATTTCAGTTCGCCCTTATTTACATAGAAGATCTCATCCTGGTTGATGTGAGCGTGAGGTAAAGCACCATGATCGTTTTCTGCTGGTTTTATCCATTGCATCTTAAAAACATATTCGTTAACGGAGATGCCCTTGAAAATTTCGCCCGTATTAGGATTTATACACTGTTCGTAAATATTGACAGCCATGTTTAGGTTTAAGAATTATGAAAATTTAGGTCTCGTAGGTATGGATAAATATACGAAAAAGACAGAAGACTGGTTGCAATTAAAAAATTAGTTTAGAATTGTTACAAAGGCTGCTGACATAGGGCTGTCATTAACGCTGATTTCCTTTGTGTAAATAAAAGACAATGGCACAGGAAAGATATTGGATAACCGTGGTCTCGAAAGATCATATCCTTCGTGGGGTCGCCGGAGGTTTTATGCAAGCCAATCACGGCAAAGCAGGAGCGCTAAAAAAACTTCGTACAGGCGATTGGGTGTTGTTTTATTCACCTAAAGTAGCCTATGAAGGAGACGAGAAATTACAGGCTTTTACGGCCATTGGCCAGGTGGCCGACGAAAATCTCTATCAGCATAAAATGTCAGAAGACTTTGTGCCGTTCAGGCGCAATGTTACTTATTACTCCTGCAAGGATATTCCGATCGTGCCTTTGATCGGCTCACTGGATTTCATTGCCGATAAGAAGTCGTGGGGCTACCGGTTCCGATTTGGGTTTTTTGAGATCCATGAGCATGATTTCAATCTATTACGTGGAAAAATGCTGGCTAAAGCATCCCGATAGCTGTCGGGACAACAATAAAACAATCCAGTAGTAACACAATTAAATTATAAATCAGCAATAATGACATGGAAACATTAAGCAAATCCCTAACCATCAACGCACCGGCCGCGAAGGTTTGGAAGGCATTAACGGATGCCTCAATTGTTAAGCAATATTTTTTTGGGACTAATGTAAAATCCGATTGGAAGAAAGGCAGCCCGATCATCTGGGAAGGGGAGTGGGATGGAAAGACTTACCAGGATACCGGCGAGATACTGGATATCGATCCGGGAAGGTATATCAAATATAATTACTGGAGCAGTATGTCGGGCACGGAAAATAAACCCGAAAACTATGCCAATATTACTTATACCCTGGATGAAAAGGATGGCAAAACCGAATTGAAACTCACACAGGATAATATCAAAAACCAGGAAGCGCTGGAGCATTCTGAGCAAAACTGGATGATGGTTTTTGGTAAGATGAAGGAAATGGTGGAAACTGGTAATGTGTAAAGTAATTATTTATATAAATTTCATAAATAATTCTTTATAAATTATTTATAATATCAGTATAACTTTATAGAATAGCACTATGCAGCATATTTTAACCGATCAGGATAGCTTTTTTGTAGCTGGAATAGCCGTGCGTACAACTAACCAGGATGACAAGGCAAACAAGGACATAGGCGATCTGTGGACAAAATTCATGTCGGAGGATATACGGTCGAAAATAGCCGACAAGTATTCTGACGACCTGTATTGTGTTTACACCGACTATGAGACGGATCACACGGGATGGTACACGGCGGTTATAGGCTGCCGTGTTTTCGATGCGGGCAACGATGGGATGTTCATTGCGCTGGTACCCTCGGGTAGCTATCGGCTTTATAAGCCCGAAGGTAAGTTCCCCGACTGTGTGGCAGACACATGGCGGAAAATATGGGAGGACGGATGTGACCGAAAGTACATCGCGGATTATGACCTCTACAGAGCCGGCGCGAAAAGTTTCGAGGAAACTGAAACGGAAATTTATGTCGGGGTGGTCTGAATCACGGATTTTCTCGGATTTATTTGATTGCACAGATTGTATGCTATACCACGATTTATCACCGATAGAATCCTACGATCCTTTAATCTTACAAATCTTAGTTCAGACTATTACCTGGTAAAGCTCAAACGCTTACCGCTTTCACCCTCTATCAAACTTCCGTTGCTGTAAGCTAAATTGCCGGAAACCAGTGTGTGTATGATCTTCGACCGGAACGTGGTGCCTTCAAAGGGGCTCCACTGGCATTTATAAAGGATATTCTCCTTATTCACGTTCCATGGCTTATTTAGGTCCGCAAGCACCAGGTCGGCCCAATAGCCTTCGCGGATATAACCCCGCTTTTCTATTTGAAAACATATGGCCACATTGTGCGCCATTTTCTCAGCGATCTGCTCCAAACTGATCTTGCCATGATGGTATAACTCAAGCATTGCGGGTAACGCATGTTGTACCAGCGGCCCTCCCGAGGGCGCCTGCAGGTAGGGTTTCGATTTTTCTTCCAGCGTATGCGGGGCATGGTCGGTGGCGATAACGTCTATATGCCCATCCAGTACAGCTTTCAATATACCATCCCTGTCACTGGCTTTTTTGATCGCCGGATTCCATTTGATCAGGTTGCCTTTGGTTTGGTAATCCTCATCACTGAACCATAAATGATGGATACAGGCCTCGGCCGTTATGCGCTTGTCCTTCAGCGCAGTTGTATTGTCAAAAAGATGGGTTTCTTTTTCGGTTGAGATATGTAAAATATGCAGCCGTGTGTTGTATTTTTTTGCCATCTCAACCGCCATAGACGAAGACAGGTAGCAGGCTTCCTCGCTGCGTATTTTAGGATGAAGTTTTACAGGGATATTCTCGCCGAGCAACTGCTTATAATGTTTCAGGTTGCTTTTGATCGTACCCTCATCCTCGCAATGTGTGGCAACCAGCATGGGTGATTGGGAGAAGATGTTTTCCAACGTTTTCGGATCATCCACCAGCATATTCCCTGTTGAGGAGCCCATAAAAACCTTCACGCCGCAAACGTTTTTTACATCCGTTTTCAAAACCTCGTCGATATTATCGTTTGAGGCACCCATGTAGAAAGAGTAATTAGCCAGTGAGTTACGCGAGCCTATCTCATATTTTTGTTCAAGTAGCTCCTGCGTTAAAGTATTGGGAACGGTATTGGGCATTTCCATAAAGGAGGTGATACCGCCGGCTACCGCAGCCCTTGATTCGGAATGAATATCGCCCTTATAGGTCAGTCCCGGCTCACGGAAATGAACCTGGTCGTCGATGCAGCCGGGGAAAAGGTACAATCCCTCAGCGTTGATGATTCGATCAGCCTGAACATCGATTTGGCCGTCTATCCTTTCAATCAAACCATCCTTCACCAATAAGTCGCTTACAAACTGTTTGTTTTCGTTGACGATGGTAGCTGATTTAATGAGGATGGAAGACATAAACGGATTTTAGAATTACGATTTACGATTTTTAGATTTTTTATCCGGTTACAAAGTTAATCCTTTCCGTTCAAACCTTTCGCCTTTTGCCTTTATCCTTTCACCTTACTTCCGGACTTCCGCGGACTTTCGGACTTCCCGACTTAAAAAGTATCTTTGCCGCATGGGAGCCAGCTTCGAAGATTTTAATTTTAACCGGCAGATATTGAACGCCATTGCCGATGCCGGTTATACCCAAGCTACCGATGTGCAGCAGAAAACCATGCCCTCTATCCTCAATGGGCAGGATGTAATGGGTATAGCCCAAACTGGGACGGGCAAAACTGCGGCTTATATACTACCCATCCTCATGCGACTCAAATACGCGCAGGGCGAGCACCCCCGGGCCTTGATCATAGCGCCGACGCGCGAATTGGCTATCCAGATAGAAGAAAATGCCAGGACCTTTGCTAAATACACCGACTTACGTATAGTAACGCTTTATGGTGGGCTTGGTCCGAAAACACAGATAGAGCAAGTACAAAAGGGTTCTGATATCATCGTGGCGACCCCCGGCCGCTTGATGGATATTTACCTGGCAGGGCATTTGGTGACTAAATTGTTGCAGGTGCTGGTGCTGGACGAAGCGGACAAAATGATGGATATGGGCTTTATGCCGCAGATAAACCGGATATTGGAAGTGGTGCCGCGTAAACGCCAGAACCTGCTTTTTTCGGCAACCATGTCTGATAAGATCCAGGCGCTCTCCGGTAATTTCCTGGAGTTTCCGACGGTAATTGAAGTAACGCCGCAGGCCACGCCGGCGCAAACGGTTACGCAAAAGCTTTACCAGGTACCCAATCTTAAAACCAAGATCAACCTCCTTAAATATCTTTTGGATGCCGAAGGCGATATCAAAAAGCTGATGGTGTTTTGCAAAACACGCACCAATGCCGAGGATGTATACAAATTTCTGAGTCGCAGGTATGGCGAAAAGGAGGTGAAAGTACTGCACGCTAACAAAGGGCAGAATACCCGGATCAATTCAATGAATGCGTTCAAAAATGATGAGATCAAAATACTGGTTTCAACGGATGTTGCTGCCCGTGGTATCGATGTGAGCGACGTAAGCCATGTAATCAATTTTGACGTACCGTTTGTAACAGAGGACTACGTGCATCGCATAGGACGCACAGGCAGGGCGTTTCAATCGGGAGAGGCCATAACCTTTTGCTCACCGGCAGAAGAATATTATATCGGTAAGATCGAAAAGCTGATACGGCAAACGATACCGGTATCGCCGCTGCCCGAAGACGTGTATGTTGAAGAAACCGGCTACGATGAGCGCCAGGCCCAGGCGAGAGAGATAGACGACCAAAAACGAAAAGAAAACCCGGAGTTCCAGGGCGCGTTCCACGAAAAGAAAACTTTGAATCAACGCAAGAAATTTGACGCTGCCAAAGACAAAAAATTCAAGACAAAGGGTGGAAAAACCAAAGGCGATAGCAGAAAGATGAAAGGGAAAAGGTAATGCAAGACGAAAAAACAAATCCCCCTTCAGGGGGGCAGGGGGGCTTTAGAATCACCCCCCTCAACTTCGCGGCCGCATTCCTGTTGTTTATATCCGTCTACACCTGGATATTTGGCATCAGTGTTGTGGGCGGCCACTATCCGCGCGCGCTAAAAAGCTGGATGTTCGGTGCCATATTCCTGTTGTTCGCAATGGTAGTGTCATTTATGGATATTATGCTCCGCAATTTTTTCCGCGACACCAAAAAACTCTGGGTTGTAGAGCTAAGCTTTATAACTTTGGCGATTATTTTATTTTTACTTGCTAAATAACAAATGAAGAAAGCAGAGATCAAATTGACCATAGACCTTGACGATAACAACGTTCCCGAATCCATCCTGTGGGAATCAACCGACGCAAAGACCAAAGAGGCGTTGCCTGTAAAATCGCTGATGCTGGCGCTATGGGACCACAACTATAAAAATACCTTGCGCATCGACCTATGGACGAAAGATATGCCCATTGACGAAATGAAGCGCTTTTTTTACGAAACATTGCAAACCATGGGCGACAGTTTTCTACGCGCAACCGGGGAAACCAATATCGTTGAAGACCTGCGCGATTATTGCGCGCATTTTGCCGACAAAATGGAAATCAGCCAGAAATAAAATATGAAACTATCCTCATTCATATCGTTTGCGGGTTTCATCATGCTGATTGCAGCAACCTACTGCCCGCTATTCCGCCCACTGCATATTGTTAACTGGGATATGTACAAGGCCAACATGCCTTATGGCATCACGGTGATGCTGGTAGCGATAGTTGGCATTATCGGCGTGGTTTTGATGCAGCGAAAGCTTGTCCGCCTTACGGCATGGCTATCGCTTGGGCTCATCATCCTGTTTTATTTCCTGTCGCTTCTAAAAATACATTACTCCTTTACTTTCATACCTTTTCACTCTTTTGAACGCTTCCTGGAAAGGCAGATCAAGTTTAAATGGGGGTGGTGGCTGTTGGTTCTCGGTCCGGTGCTGGCGGTTATAGGAGCATTGCGCGACAAACCAAAATATAAAGCGCCCGTAAAAGAGGAACAGATATTGGATTAAACAGTAATCCATAACACAAGCCGATTTCGCAACAGCCATGACCGATGCAAATAGCATATCCGACCAGCAATTGGCTGACCTTACGGGCTTTGTGAAGGAATTACATGGATTCGATTTTTCGGCTTATTCAAAATCTTCACTTAAAAGAAGGCTGTCGAGGATATTTATGCTGAAGAAGATAGGCTTGGATCAGCTTAAACACTTGTTAGCCACCGAATCCTCATTCTTTCAATGGTTTTTGGAAGAGATCACCGTAAATGTTACCGAAATGTTCCGCGACCCTTTCTTTTATAAGGCAGTCGATACCCAGGTAATACCATATTTATCCGATTTTGACCATGTCAGGGTTTGGTGTGCGGGGTGTTCCTCCGGCGAGGAGGCCTATTCCCTGGCCATATTGTTTAAGTATGCCGGACTCGACAGCAGGTCGTTCATTTACGGTACTGATATCCATACCGAAATGTTAAATGAGGCACGGCGGGGTGTTTATACCATGCGTAAAATTAAAAGCTACGAAGAAAATTACAGGCAATCGGGGTTGCCGGGCGCGCTGTTAGATCATTTTACGAAAATGAATGACTCGGCCGGAGTTAAGAGTGAATATCGGCAGAATACGCTTTTTTCTGCCCATAACCTGATCACCGACAGTGTGTTCAATGAATTTCAGATGATCAGCTGCCGCAACGTGTTCATCTATTTTGAAGCAACCCTGCAGGAGCAAATACTCAGGCTATTTTACAATAGTTTATCGCCAAATGGTTTTTTATGCCTCGGTGCAAAGGAAACTATCCGTTTTCCCGAGATGAGGAATAAGTTCAGACTGATCAATTCAAAGGCTAACATCTACCAGAAAATTGGGTATTTAAGCTAACGTTAATCCACTGCTACTTAGTCAGAAGCCTTAAGTCAGATTTGTTCTTTTCTGACTTAGGACTAAAGACTTTAGACTTCGCATTAATTTATGGTTTGATATTAGAATAAACTAGCCTGCCCCACGCCGAGCACTTTTGATTCGTGCTCCAGCAACCATTTTTTACGCCACAAGCCGCCGGCATACCCCGTCAATGAGCCATCCGAACCGATAACCCTATGGCAGGGCACTATAATAGCCAGGTCGTTTTTACCATTGGCCGATGCGATCGCCCGTATGGCGAGCGGATTGTTCATCATTTTCGACTGCTGCAGATAGCTTATGGTTTTGCCATAGCCTATTTTCAGCAGGCACTGCCACACTTCCTGCTGAAAAGATGACCCGGCTTGTTTTATCGGAAAATCAAACAGTTTCCGCTCCCCGGCAAAATATTCATCGAGTTGCATTGCAGCCATTTGGAGCAGGGGAGTGGCCGGGTCACTTACATCGGTGGCATAATCCCTTACGTTTACCGACGAGATAAATCCGTCTTCTTCCCTGATGCGGGCAACGCCGATGGGGGTTGGGTGGTAGATGGTTGGCATGTTTTGAGTCCGAAAGTCCGAAAGTCCGAAAGTCCGAAAGTCCGCGTAAGTCCGAAAGCAAAATTAGGAAAATAATCCCTTCTGTATCTTTCGGACTTTCCGACTTATGCGGACTTCCGGACTAAAAAAAATATCTTTGCAATCAATGGAATTATTCGACCAAACCTGGCACCTGTTTAAAAAGGAAGTTCTGCTCGAGTGGCGGTCCAAATACGCTTTTAATGGCGTGCTGCTTTATGTAGTGTCAACCGTGTTTGTTTGTTACATTTCGTTTCATCTCACCCCCGGCTTTATCGGCAGCAATGGCTACCCTATTGTTTGGAATGTACTGTTCTGGATCATCATGCTTTTTGCATCGGTCAATGCCATTGCCAAAAGCTTTATGCAGGAAAGCAAAAGCAGGTTGCTTTATTATTACACCATAGCCAGTCCGCAGGCCATAATCCTTTCCAAAACTATTTATAATATTTTGCTGATGGCATTGCTTAGTATACTGGCGTTGCTGGTTTATATGCTTTTCTTCACCAATACTGTCGGCGATCCTCTATTTTACTTTATTGCAGTATTGTTGGGCAGCATCAGCTTTTCCACCATTTTCACGATGATATCCGCCATAGCGTCCAAGGCAGGCAACAACGGAACGCTGATGGCTATTCTAAGCTTCCCGGTAGTTATCCCGGTGATACTGGTGCTTATTCACCTCAGTAAAAATGCTATGGATGGCCTCGACCGGGCCGCGAACTACGGCAACATCGGCGTGCTATGCGCCATTAACGTTATTGTGATAGCTACTTCATTACTGCTTTTTCCTTTTTTGTGGCGCGATTAAATCCCTTTGCATAGCCGTATTATACTTTTTACAATGTCTGCCAAATTGCTTTCATTAATTTCACAATAAATTCTTTTCTTCGCAGTTGTAAAATCCCTATTAAAGTATCTTTGTAAAAATGAGTATCAACAGGCTTATTCTGCTTTTGCTTTTTTTTCCTTTTGTTACCTATGCCCAAACCACAATATCTGGTAAGGTCACCACCTCGGTTTCGCATACGGGCATTGGCAAGGTAAGCGTCTTTCTCAGTAATTCGTCTTATGGTACCGAATCAGCCGATGATGGATCATTCCATTTGGTTAACGTTAAACCCGGCCAGTATACGCTGGTTGCGAGTTCGCTGGGTTACCAGGAGTACACACAATCGGTACTCGTGGGGCGCGACCCGGTAAATCTCGAAATTCCCCTGCAGCCAAAAGTGGAACAATTACGCGGCGTAGTGATCACCAGCCCCGCCGACTTTAAAAAGAACCTGGAATTGTTCAGAAAAGAATTTATCGGCACGACCGAGAATTCAAAAAAATGCGAGATCATGAATCCCCATACCATTAACATGGTTTATCATGGCCGGAAACTGACGCTGGAAGCCTGGTCCGATGATTTCGTTATCGTAGAGAACAAGGCCCTGGGTTACAGGGTGAAATTCCTGATCGACACTTTTTCAACTTCCGGTGTCAGCGGCATTACACAATGGGAGGGAAAGGCCTATTTTGAGGAGTTGCCGGGAACTGACGAACAGAAAAAAGAATGGAAGCAGAAACGCCAGGAAACTTACTATGGCTCGGCGCGTAATTTTTTCCGATCGTTATATAACGGCACGCTAACACAGGATGGTTTCATTGTACACAGACTGACCAGGGAATTAAACCCGGATAGACCCGATGACGCGATCATCCATCAAAAAATCAATTACTTCAGGCAGATGCCGAGAACGAAAGTAAACGTCGATTCTTTTAATTATTGGATAAGCAAATTAAACATGTCCAAATATTATCACGAAAATCTATCCAAAGAGCCCCTGCAAGCTTTCCAGGTATACCAGCAGACAGACAAGCCCGGCCTGTATGCGTTGCGTTTTACATTTTCGGGATGCCTTTATGTGATCTACACCAAAAGACGCGAGGACACGGATTTTAAAGATATCTACCGCACGCTGGATATGCCAAATTATGAAACCAGCGTATTAACGCTCATGACGCCTTACGCCCTATTTGATTCCAATGGGGTAGTTTTCCAGAATGTGCCGCTGATCGAGGGATCGTGGTCGAAGGATAAGTTAGCAAACCTGCTGCCGTTTGACTATGCGCCGGGTGATGACAAAGGGGTTAATTGAGCGCAAAGCAAAAAGCGAAAAGCTTTATTTTTGAGCTGAAAGCTGAAAGCGAAAAGTCTAAAGCTGATGTTGAGTGTTGCATTGCATGTCTTTCTGCTTTGATCTTTCTGCTTTTAGCTTTCTTCTTTGCGCTTTCGGCTTAACACCGTACATTTACCGCGCAAATGGAGCTGAAGATTATTTACAAAACATGGTGGAAGGTACTCGGCGTAGTACTGGTCTTATACACCCTGATCGCTGGTTTCCTGCTGCATGTTCCCCGCCTGCCTATCCTGCATGAAACTATCCGCAACCTTTATTTTCATGTGCCGATGTGGTTTGCTATGCTCACGGTGCTGGTGATCTCGGTTTATTTCAGCATCAGGTTTCTGAACACCGGGAAAGAGGAATACGACATTGCTTCCGTGGAATGTATCAACACGGGTCTTGTTTTTTATGCCTGTGGCCTGGTAACGGGCATGGTGTGGGCCAAATATACCTGGGGCGAATTCTGGAGCGGCGATCCCAAACAAAACAGCGCGGCCATTGCGTTTCTATTGTATTGCGCCTATTTGGTATTGAGGAACTCTATTGACGAAGAGCAAAAGCGGGCCAAAATATCCGCCATCTACAATATTTTCGCCTTTCCGATAATGGTGGTATTGCTTTTTATATTGCCCCGTATGACGGATTCGCTTCATCCCGGCAACGGGGGTAACCCTGCTTTTGGCAGGTACGACCTGGATAGTACGATGCGCATGGTGTTCTATCCTGCAGTTGCCGGGTGGATCATCATGGCGATATGGATCGCTACGATACGTTACCGCATCCGTCTTATCGAATACAAAAGAAATGACATAAATTTATAACAGCCTTATTGCACAAATAAGTTTTTTGAATCAATTTTGAACCGAAATACCCGATGAAAAAACTATTGACCCTTTTGTGTTTAACCTTATCCGGCTTTGCGGGTTTTGCCCAGGGTGCTAACGGAACAGAAATGGCCGACGCGATGCGCGGCTCGGGGAAGATATACGTGGTAATTGCAACTATAGCCATCATTTTTATCTTTCTTGCTATTTACCTGTTCGCCATCGACAGAAGATTAAAAAAAATCGAAAAAGAAAAGTAGTTTAAAATACGGGCTATGTTATTTAAACATGGTTTTGTGAATTAAAATGACGGTGTAGGGATAACACTAATAACTTTAAATTTGCAATATTGGTAATTTTTGTACCAACTTTGTGCACTTTTTTGAGAATCTAATAATTATTCAATTCTAAATTATGGCAAATAATAATTCGATCAACCAGGAAACTACACATTTCTTTGGTGACGTATGCGAGAATTTTGACTATGCTGCACAATTTACAAAACACGATGCAGGCTTGCTGGACCAGATCAAATCCTGTAACAGCGTTTACCGTTTCCGCTTTCCGATGCGTAAGGGAAATGGCTTGGAAGTAATTGACGCCTGGCGCGTAGAACACTCGCAGCACCAGTCGCCGACCAAGGGCGGTATCCGCTATAGCGAAATGGTGAATGAGGACGAAGTGATGGCGCTTGCCGCGCTTATGACCTACAAGTGCGCCATTGTGAACGTGCCATTTGGCGGTGCCAAGGGCGGTATCAGGATAAACCCTAAAAATTACACCGTTCAGGAGCTGGAAAATATTACCCGCAGGTACACTGTCGAACTGATCAAAAAGAACTTTATAGGGCCAAGCATCGACGTGCCTGCCCCGGATTATGGATCGGGCGAGCGCGAGATGAGCTGGATAGCCGATACCTATGCAGCCATGAACCCCGGCCAGTTGGACGCCATGGGTTGTGTTACGGGCAAACCGATTGCGCTGCACGGTATTGCCGGCCGCCGCGAGGCAACAGGCCGGGGCGTTGCCATAGCGATACGTGAATGTGTTGGTGTTGCCGAGGACATGAAAAAAATTGGCCTGCAACCGGGCATTTCGGGGAAAAGAGTTATTGTACAGGGGCTTGGTAATGTAGGTTACCATTCAGCGAAATTCCTTACGGAATTTGGCGCGACTATCGTTGGTTTGTGCGAATATGAGGGTGCTATCTACAATGCCGACGGCCTTGATGTAGAGGCAGTATTCCAGCACCGGAAAGCAACGGGTTCTATCCTGGGCTACGCAGGCGCTAAACAGGAATTTAAAAATTCATTGGAAGGCCTTGAGCAGCCATGCGATATATTGGTTCCGGCGGCTTTGGAAAACCAGATCACCGCGGTCAATGCTAATAGGATCAAAGCGAAAATTATAGCCGAGGGCGCCAACGGGCCTACAACCCCGGAAGCAGAAGCAATTTTCTACAAAAACGGCGGTATTATTATACCTGATATGTATGCCAATGCCGGCGGCGTGACCGTATCATATTTCGAGTGGCTCAAAAACCTTTCACACGTAGCTTTTGGCCGTATGAACAGGCGTTTTGAGGAAACTGCCAATACCAACCTGGTGAATATGGTTGAAGGTATTACGGGTGTGGCTTTAACCCCCCTGCAACGCTCGACCATAGTGAAAGGAGCATCTGAACTGGAACTGGTAAATTCAGGATTGGAAGACACCATGATCCGATCTTACCATGAAATAAGGGAAACCTTTATCAATACGCCAAAGATCGATACCCTGCGTACAGCGGCGTTTGTGGGAGCGATAAATAAAATTGCGGTATCGTACCAAAACCTTGGTGTTTGGCCATAATCCAAACCCGAAAACGCAGACTTTTTGAATGTCATTGCAGCTTTAATAAAATCGCAATGACATTTTTTTTTGACAATATTTATAAAATATTAATAGTTTGCAGGTTATATGGCGCGACGACGACAGTCTAATAGCACATCAAGACAGGTAAGGCGGGCTTTGCGAAAAGTAAGACCAATCTGGATCATTAAGATCATACTATATGGATTGGGTATCTATTCATTTTTTTACTGCCAGCGGGAGTACCTGGTAACCTTGATCAGCTTTAAGATGGTGGTTATCATCGGCGTCACTTCGGGTGTCGTCGCGTCCCTCATTATCGAGCGTGAGATCAAATATTACATTTTTTCCATTATCCTGCTTGGCAGCCTTTGTACAGGCATCTTATTTAAGGTCAACAGGACCTTCGTACACAAAAAGGAGGAGAAATTTAAAATGCATATTCTCGCCAAGGCGCTCAGGTCACCTAAACTAGACCATTCTCAGGTGGCTATTGAGTATGAGGATTTCGACCGTGATATTATCATCGGCGGCGATCAGGAATTCTTATTGACACCGGCCCAGTTTATTATTTTAACCGCGAGAAAAGGCGGCCTGGGCTACTACATCATCACTTATAAAGAGCTGGTCGAAAAATAAGCTGAAAGTCGAAAGACCAAAGCTTTATTTTGATAATGTTTATCATATTCATTTCAGCTAATTTTTGCTTTCTGCTTTACGCTTTCTTCTTTGAGCGTCCTATCAAGAATAATTCTAAATAAACTTAATCTATTGTAATAAACTTTATTACCTTTACGTTTCGTATTTTTGTAGCCCGGAAAGAGGAGAAAAAGTTGATGAAAAAGAGTTCGATCATAGGTTTGGTTGCCATTGCAATTGCCATCGCGGTGATAATCGCTACCTATTCTAAATCCAGTTCATACAGTTCGTTCGCGGAAGCAAAGAACGTAAAAAGCGATATCCAGATCATCGGGCATCTTGACAAGCAGAAGCAGATGTATTACGATGCGCGGAAGGATGCTAATTATTTCTCGTTCTATGTACGCGATACGGATAAAACGGTATGTAAAGTGATCTTAACAGCTCCCAAACCCCAGGATTTCGAGCGTTCGGAGCAAATAGTACTCACCGGGCATATGGAAGGTAATGACTTTCATGCAACTAAGATCCTGATGAAATGTCCTTCCAAATATAAACAGGATCAAGTTGAAACAACCGTTTCGGCCAAAACAAGCAAGATATAATGAATACAGGCTTTAACGGCGAACACCTTTTGCCCGGGCAACTGGGGCAACTTTTTATCATTCTTTCATTTACAGGCGCGCTGCTGGCGGCTATATGCTATTATTTCGCGACGACTGAGAAAAATCAACTGAATAATTCGTGGCAGCGAATGGGGCGCATTGCGTTTTACATCAACACCGCGTCTGTTGTGGGTATTGGTGTCTGCCTGTTCTATATCATTTATAATCACCTTTTTGAATACCATTACGCCTGGGAGCATTCGTCTAAAAGCCTGCCGGTTTACTATATCATTTCCAGCTATTGGGAGGGCCAGGAAGGCAGTTTTTGGCTTTGGTGCTTCTGGCAGGCCGTGCTGGGCAATATCCTGATCTGGAAGGCTAAATCATGGGAAAGACCGGTAATGACAGTAGTTTCACTGTCGCAGGTGTTGCTGGCCTCAATGCTGTTGGGTGTCCAGATATTTGGTGCGCGCATAGGCAGTTCGCCGTTCATCCTGTTGCGCGAGGCGCTCGACCTTAAGGTCTCAGCGCCCATATTTGCAACTCGTCCCGACTTGTATAAAAACTACCTGACTTATATTACTGATGGCAACGGCCTGAATCCTTTGCTGCAAAACTACTGGATGGTTATCCACCCGCCCACTTTGTTCCTCGGTTTTGCCTCTATGGTGGTTCCCTTTGCTTATGCCATTGCAGGTTTATGGCAAAAAAGGTATAAGGAATGGGTGAAACCTGCTATTTCTTATGCACTATTTGCAGTGATGGTGTTAGGCACAGGAGTTATAATGGGCTCATTCTGGGCTTATGTTTCGCTTAATTTCGGCGGCTTCTGGGCATGGGACCCTGTTGAAAACGCTGCGCTGATCCCCTGGCTTACCTTAATTGGTGGGGTGCACGTGATGATCGTTTATAAAAATACAGGTCATTCTTTCTTCACAGCAATGTTCCTGGTACTTATCAGTTTTATACTGGTATTATACGCCTCGTTCCTTACGCGCAGCGGCGTTTTGGGCAATACTTCGGTTCATTCATTCACCGATGAGGGCATGTTTTGGCATTTGGTGGTCGACGTGGTGCTGTTCCTGGCCATAGCCTTGGTCTTAGTCATCGTGCGATGGAAAGAACTGCCGATCAGTAAAAAGGAAGAGGATACCTATTCGCGTGAGTTTTGGATGTTTGTGGGTGCTGTGTTCCTGGCATTATCGTGCCTGCAACTGGTTATCGTCACCTCTATCCCGGTTTGGAACAGCATGTTCAAAACCAATATCGCTTCGCCTACTAACGCTGTCACATTGTACAATGTGTTCCAGGCGGGGTTTGCGGTAGTGGTTACACTTTTGGTTGGAACCACGCAATTTTTAAAATATAAAAAGACGGACTCGACCAAAGTATGGATCAAAGCCGCGGTTTACTTCGTATTGGCGCTGGCGATCACCGCATTGGTAGTCTACGTAAGCGGAATCTATCATATCCGTGTGGTATTTTCGCTGGTTATGCTGGGAGCTGTTTTCGCAGTGCTTTCAAACATCAGGGTACTTGTCGATGCGTTTAAGGGCAAGATCAAACTGGCAGGTTCCGCAGTGGCGCATATTGGTTTCGGCTTGATCATGGTCGGCGCGGTTATCGCGGCAGGCACCAGCAAAGTGGTTTCGATCAACAATACCGGTGAAGACTACGGCGCCGCCTTTGATCAGCGTAACGACCCGAAGGAAAATATCCTGCTCTATAAAAACCGCCCGATAAAAATGGGCGATTATGTGGTCACTTATGTTGGCGATTCCATATCGATGCCGAACCACTATTTCAAAGTGGATTACAAGCTGATGAGTGCAGACGGCAAGGTGAAGGAAGAGTTTATGCTGAAACCCAACTCGCAGGCCAATAGCAAAATGGGGTTGGTTTCGTCGCCGGATACCAAGCATTATTTATTTCATGATTTATATACCCATGTCACCATGGCGCCGATCAGGATGGATGATGAGCCGCAGCAGGCCGGCGCAGCGCACAGCGAAGCCGATGATGATAAAAATTACGATGCGCCTGTACCGCACGAGGTAGCTATAGGCGATACGATTCGTTTCAGGGAAGGGTTTATGATACTGACCGGGCTGGATAAGAATGCCAAAGTAGAAAACATCAAGCTTTCCGGAAATGACATAGCTGTAGGCGCGCAACTCAAAATATTCTCAAACGGCAGAAGCTATGATGCTGAACCGATATTTATGATCAAGGACGGTCGCGGTTTCGACTTTGCCCGAAAAGTTGATGATGCCGGCTTAAAACTCCGGTTCTCCAGGGTACTTCCTGATAAAGGCAAGGTGGAGATCACCGTTTATCAGCAGCCGGAAAGCAAAAAGACCTTTATCGTGATGAAAGCGATCGAATTCCCTTATATCAATTTCTTCTGGTCGGGTACCATCATTATGGTCATCGGGTTTTTGCTGTCGATCTTCAGGAGGAATAAAGAGTTGAAAACAACTTAATTCATTCCACGCTCGTCGTTACCCCGTCGTTTGTGTCGCCACAAACGACTACCGGATTGCTTGTGAGGACACAAGCAATGGGTGTGAAATTGTTAAATTTACCCCATGCACATTACTATTATCGGCTCCGGCAATGTGGCCACACACCTGGCAGCGGCGTTACAAAATGCCGGGCATAATATCGTGCAGGTTTATAGCCGGGATATACAGCACGCCTCATTGCTGGCCTATCATGTGAAAGCTGAGCCTATTGATGATCTCGGCAATATTAATCCGGAGACCGACCTGTTCCTTGTAGCGGTAAAGGATGACGCGATAGCAGACATCGCCCGGGAGCTAGCCCGGCACAACAAATTGGTCACACATACCTCAGGTGCAACTTCTATTGAGACCTTATTGAAATACACGCCCAACGCGGGTGTTTTTTATCCCTTGCAAACCTTTAGCAAAACAAAAGAACTGAACTTTAGAACGGTGCCGCTTTGTATTGAGGGCGCCAATGATGAGATTATCAACCAGCTTGAAGAACTGGCCCGAACGGTATCAAACAATGTGTATCGTGTCGATTCTGAAAAGCGGAAGGTACTGCATCTCGCTGCCGTTTTCGCCTGTAATTTCCCCAACTACTTGTATTATGCAGCCGGTCAGCTTTTACAACAACATAATCTGGATTTCAATATGTTAAAGCCATTGATCCTGGAAACGGCCGAAAAAGTACAGGAACATTTGCCCGCTGATGTGCAAACCGGGCCGGCTATACGCAACGATGAAAAAACAATAGCGGCGCACCTGCAATTATTAACCGCGAATCCTGATTTACAGCGTGTATACGAGCAGTTAAGTCAGTTGATTATCAAAATGGATAATGGGGGGCACGGAGGCGTATAATTTTGTTACTTTTGCGCCAATGGACATCTATAAGGTAAAGATCAGTTTTGAGGAAAAAGGGCACGAACCTGTCGACTTACCTATTGCCGAGGGTGAATCTGTGTTAGACGTATGCCTGGAGAACGGGATAGAACTACAGCATAACTGCGGCGGCGTTTGCGGCTGCAGCACCTGCCATATTTACGTGAGTAAGGGTATGGACAATATCCAGGAAATATCCGATAAAGAAGAGGATTTTATCGATCGTGCTGTAAACCCGCGCATCAACTCGCGTTTGGGTTGCCAGTGTGTGATCATCGACGGCGATATTGAGGTTACTTTGCCCGACCAATCGAATTTCCTGGGGCATTAATAGGGTTATACGTAGGACGTTTGACGTTGTACGTTAGATTGCTGATAAACGAGATAAAAAAACGTAAAACGTACTACCTATAACGTACAACAAAAAATGACAGACAATAAATACGCACTGCCCATAAACTGGAGCGATCACGAAGATATTGCCATCGAGCTTTATGAGAAGTTCGGTGATGACTTTGATGAATCGAAAATATACCGCATTCGCTTCACCGATCTGCTGGAATGGGTACTGAGCCTGCCGAATTTCAAAGGTACGCGGGAAGAATCCAATGAGGGCCACCTGGAACAAATACAGTCCGCCTGGGTGTATGAGTGGAGGGATAACCAGTAGTTTAGTTTGCAGTGGGCAGTTTTGAGTTTGCAGTTAAATCGGTGGAATCAAAATCAAGTCGGTGTAATCATAAATAATAATCGGTGTAATCATCTTATCAATCGGTGGAATCATTTTTAAATAAATTAAAGGATATATCAACCTTCATCTTCGATGTGGACGGTGTGCTGACAGACGGCTCCGTTTTCATCGGCGACAAGGGCGACCAGTATCGCCAGTTTAACATTAAGGATGGGTATGCGATCCAGTTAGCGGTAAAGTGCGGATACAATGTTTGTGCTATTTCCGGCAGCAGGTCCAAGATCCCGATCCATCGGTTAAATAGCCTCGGCGTAAAGGATGTGTACGTAGGAGCACATACCAAAACCGATAATTTGAAGGGGTACATGGAAGAAAAGCACGTTTTGCCGGCGAGTGTACTGTTTATGGGAGATGATATTCCGGATATTGATGCCATGAAATTAGCTGGCCTTGCCGTTTGTCCGGCTGATGCTGCTGAGGAAATTAAAGCGATAAGTCATTATATTTCACCTTATAACGGCGGCCGTGGAGCTGTGCGCGACGTGATCGAAAAAGTGCTGAAGGTTCAAGGCAAATGGATGAGCGAACAGGCGTATAGCTGGTGACGATGTCAGTTCATAGCGTATAGATCATAGTTCATGGCATAATTGTGGAAACATTGAAATAAGAACTACTATCATCATTTTTGCAACATCAGCTATGAACTATGAACCATCAACCATGAACTTACCGAAGGTAATACTCGCTTCCAAATCTCCACGCCGGCAAGAGTTGCTGCGGCTGATGGACATTGATTTTCGTATAGTGCTGAAGGACGTTGATGAATCGTACCCTGATTATTTGTCGCCTGAAGAGATCGCGGTGTATATCGCTGAGAAAAAGGCCAAAGCATTTGACGAATCGGTGGATGATGAGATCGTATTAACAGCTGATACTATTGTCAGCATCGATGGATTGATATTAGGCAAACCGGAAACTACAGATGATGCGTTCAGGATGCTGCAAACGCTTTCAGGTAAAGTACACCGGGTTGTCACAGGAGTATGTCTCTTGTATAAGCATCGATATAATTTATTTCACGATGTATCAGAAGTTTTTTTCCGCAAGTTGACTGATGAAGAAATTCGCTTTTATGTCGATAAGTATCAACCCCTGGATAAAGCCGGCGCTTATGGTATACAGGAGTGGATAGGATTGATTGGTATCGACCGTATCAACGGCTCTTATACTAATGTCGTTGGCCTTCCTACAGAAAAACTATATCAGCAATTGAAAAGACTGGTTTAAGTAACGAAGAATTTAATTAAATTTACTCCATAACCCTCACAATCAGTATGGAAGAACCAGAAGTACCAACCGAGCACCTGCACGAACATATACATGAGGCTGTGCACGAAAACCACAACCGCTGGTCAATGAGTGTAGCGATATCAACGGCTTTTATGGCTGCGTTCGCTGCGGTGAGCAGCCTGATGGCGGGGCATCAGAGTAATGAGGCTCTGATTACGCAGGTAAAAGCCTCTGACCAATGGGCTTATTATAATTCAAAAGGCATTAAGGCAGAAGTAGCGGACGCTGTATTGCAGTTGAAGGATACTAAAGCCGATACCACCAGGGCTGCCGCGGCGCGTAAAGCCAAATTGAAAAAGGACCAGCAAACGATACAGGAAAAGGCGACCGAACTGGAAAAGGAATCGGAGGACCATTTGAATAAAGATATGCTGCTGGCGCGCTCAGTTACTTTTTTTCAAATAGCAATATCTCTTTCGGCGGTCTCGTTGTTATCGAAGAAAAAATCGTTATGGTACGTCGGTTTAGTGTTATTTGTGTTGGGTATCCTGCAATTTGCAATAGGCCTTCACCCCGATCTGTTCGGTTGGTTCAAAACACTTTAAGGTAATTCTATTTGAACACAAAGCCATTATTCCCGCGGTTCGCGTCCGGCAAAACATTGTCTGGGTCCACAACTACGGTTTTAGCTTCTGTTGTGGTTGGTATAATAAACGATACCAGGTTATCCTGTAGCCAGGCCTCTACGGGCACACTGATACGTTGTTTGGTACCGTCCTTTAGCTTTACTTCAACCGCGAACGGCATAGCCATCTGATCGAGATTGGCAACGGTTACTTTGAGGCCCTGTTTTGGATCATTATTCACATATTCAGCGCCAACCAGCTCCAGGTCGAGCCTGAGGTTATTGTAAAACCAGCCCTTCCAGAACCAGGAAAGATCCTCGCCCGATCCGTTGTCCATCGCGCGGAAGAAATCATCAGGCTGCGGGTGTTTGAATGCCCATTTTTGAATATAATTTCTGAAGGCATAATCAAACCGGTCATGGCCGAGTATATGTTCGCGCAGCAATACCATTCCAAAAGCAGGTTTAAAGTATTCTATGGGATGGCGGTATTTTTCCGGAACAGCATCGGCGGCTGTCATGATAGTCGGCGCGTTCGGATCGAGCAGGGTAGGAATGATCTCGTCGGCCGGATTGCCGCCGCCCGGCGCGTATTCAGAATCGCGTTTGGGGGCATACTCGCCCTTATTAAAAGCATCGGCTGCATAGATATCGATAAAGGTGTTAAAGCCTTCGTCCATAAAAGCATAACGGCGCTCATTCGATCCTACGATCATCGGGAACCAGTTATGGCCTATTTCATGCGCGGTAACCCAATATAATTCGCCTTTTTTGTCGGTAATGCCGTCGAAAACAATGCCCGGGTATTCTATGCCGCCCGCTATACCGGCCTCATTGACAGCGACCGGGTAGGGATAAACAAACCATTTTTCTGAGAAATATTCTATCGATTTTTTCAGGTATTCGGTAGCGCGGCCCCAGGCGGTATCGCCCTTGCTCTCAACCGGGTAAACCGACATGGCAAGCGACTTTTTTCCGCCGGGCAGGTTAACCCTTGCCGCGTCCCAAACATATGCTCTTGATGCCCCGAAGGCCACATCACGGGTATTGTTCATCTTAAAGTGCCAGGTCAGCGTGCCCTTATGAACCGGGCGTGAGGAAGGGTTGGTTACTTCGCTCACATCGCGGATCATCACGGTTTTATCGCTATTGCGCGCGGCGGCAAGCCTGTTGAGTTGGGTTGGGGTTAAAACTTCTTTTGGATTGAGTAACTCACCCGAACCGGCTACGATCATATCCCAGGGAACGGTAACCGAGTAATCAATGTCACCGTACTCTAAGTAAAACTCACCGCTTCCCAGGAAGGGTAAAGTATCCCACCCTTCGTTATCGTCGTACACGCACATTCTCGGGAACCATTGTGCTATCTCGTATATCTTGCCATTTTTAGTATCCGTGTAATCGGTCCGGTTGCCAAATGCCGCGGGGATGGTATAATGATATTTGATACGCAGCCTGACCCCTCCTTTGTAGGGGAGCATCGGTTTCGGCAAGCGGATCTGCATCCGCGTGTCGGAAATAACGTAGTCGGCTCTTTTTACCACATCACCATTATCAAATGCTACCGACTCGATCACGTAACCATTGGTATGTTGTGTCGGAGCACCGGTAAAATCGACATAGAAATTTGATCGTGCGTTCTTCTTGTAAGTATTTTGATCCAGCTGCAGCCACAAATATTGCAACGCATCCGGGCTATGATTGATATAATTTATAGTTTCAACAGCACTCAGCGTTTTGGTAACGGTGTCGATACTGGCCTTGATGGTATAATTTACCTGGTTTTGCCAGTATTTTGGCCCGGGCTCGCCATTTGCGCCGTGAACATCGTTTCCTCTCTCAGGATAAAACATTGGCGTGAACAGGTCGGCGGGCTGGTAGTTGGAAATAATGGTATCTACCGTTTGCGGCTTGCGTTTTCTTTGCGCCTGCGCCGATAGTGTGATAATAGCCAGGAATAGGGGTACGATAAACTTGGTTTTCATAAGGGCTGCGGTATTAAGTATTGCAATATACAAAGGTTGGTTATATTTTTTGACGCGATTGATAAATGATACAATACTGTGATTATTTTTAAACAATTATATTTCAAACAAGAACCTTTTGCATTTTCCAGTAAATATTCCTTTTGGTAAATCAACAGTTCCGCTTCATTTTATATGCGAGACACTCGCATATTTTATCGGCTATAGGTACTATGTTTATTTGAGAAGAAATTCGACGGACCTGATCAGCGATGATAACCGGCTCATTATTTTCATTGGCGCCGCGTTCGGGGCTTTCCTCGGCTCACACCTGTTGGGCATTTTCGAAAACCCGCCTTTGTTGTCCCATTTTAGCCTGGTGTACTTTATGGGTAACAAAACCATTGTTGGTGGTATGTTGGGCGGTTTGATCGGCGTGGAGCTTATCAAAAAGAAATTAGGGGTAACCGTTTCATCCGGCGATCTGATGGTTTACCCGCTTATTCTTGCGATGATCATCGGGCGCATTGGTTGTTTTCTTGCAGGACTAGAGGATGGAACCTATGGCACTCCCTCAAGCCTTCCCTGGGCCATTGATTTTGGTGATGGTACCCGGCGGCATCCAACCAATTTATATGAGATAGTTTTTTGGATTTCATTGTGGGTCATACTTGCTAATTATGAGAAACGAAAGCCGTTATCTGACGGTTCACGATTTAAATTGCTGATGGTAGCCTACCTTATTTTTCGTTTGTTGGTCGAATTTATAAAACCTGATTATTTTTTTGGTTTTGGTTTGTCGGTCATTCAATTGGTTTGTATTGCAGGGATTTTGTATTATTATAAAGTATTTATTTACCCATCACGACTGACTAAACCTGATACCCATGCCTGAACGTCCATACATCTACTATGATTTTACGCTGAGCATTTGTTCAACCTGTTTGCGAAGGGTGGATGCAAAAATTGTTTTCGAAGGCGACAATGTTTACATGCTTAAAAATTGCCATGAGCATGGCTTTGAAAAAGTGCTGATTGCGACCGATATCGATTATTATAAAAACTGCCGCAATTATGCCAAGCGCAGCGAAATGCCGCTTAAGTTCAACAAGAAAACGCATTTCGGCTGTCCTTATGATTGTGGCTTATGCCAGGACCACGAACAGCATTCGTGTCTCACGATAGTTGAAGTTACAGATCGGTGCAATTTAAGCTGCCCTACCTGTTATGCCATGTCGTCTCCAAGCTACGGAAGGCACCGGACGTTGGAGGAAATAGAGGAGATGCTCGATGTGATAGTCGCCAACGAGGGTCAGCCAGATGTTGTGCAGATTAGCGGCGGCGAGCCGACGGTGCATCCCCGATTTTTTGAGATAATGGATATCGCTAAGAAGAAACCCATCAGGCATTTAATGCTCAACACCAATGGGATACGGATAGCAAAAGACGAAGCATTTGTGCAAAGACTGGCAACATATATGCCCGATTTCGAAGTTTATTTACAGTTTGATTCATTTAAGAAAGAGGCACTGGAGCAGTTGCGGGGCGAGGACCTTCGTGAAGTAAGAAGAAAAGCACTTGAGAATCTGAACAAATTTAACCTGTCGACCACGTTGGTTGTAACCTTGCAAAAAGGGTTAAACACTGACGAAATTGGTAAGATAATAGAATTCGCTTTAAAGCAGCGCTGTGTGCGGGGTGTTACATTTCAACCAACACAACAGGCCGGCCGATTAGATAATTTTAATACTCAAACCGACAGGTATACCTTAACAGAAGTAAGATCGGCAATATTGGAGCAAACTAACATCTTCAATAAACACGATCTGATACCAGTGCCCTGTAACCCCGATGCGCTGGTGATGGGCTACGCGTTAAAACTCGGTCCGATGGTTTTTCCGTTGACACGTTTGATCAACCCAGATGATCTGCTGGACAACTCCAGGAATACCATTGTTTATGAACAGGATGAACAATTGAAACTCCATTTATTGAATATGTTCAGCACGGGTAACTCTGTGGATAAAGCTACCGAGCACTTAAAGTCCATTATGTGCTGCCTGCCGCAGATAGACGCGCCGGAATTGAGCTATGATAACCTCTTCCGAATTATTATTATGCAGTTTATTGATGCCCATAACTTTGACGTGCGGGCCATCAAAAAATCATGCGTACATATTGTAAATAAGGATATGAGTATCATACCTTTTGAAACCATGAACCTTTTTTACAGGGACGATAAAATCAGCTACTTAAAACAATTACAAACCGAAATGGAAATATCATGAGCGAAGAAGAAAAAAAACCGCAGGAAAGATGGAAGGTGGTGGGATATAACATGCTTGGGCTATTTGCCTACACACTGCTCTTCCGGCTTGTAGACGGCGGGATTATATTCGACTGTTTTGTGGTAGGGGTTCATTTTTTAGTCGCGATAATTATGGCAATCGCACTAAAAAAGTGGGAATGGCTGTTAAGCGCGTTTTTGGTTCTTGCTATTGGATTTTCAACCTGTGTAACGTTTCTTGGCCCTACGTGGAATCAAATGTAAGGCTTAACCCTTCATCATCTCCGCCAGCACACCCTCTTTAAGCGAATATGTGCATAAAGCGACATTTGGCGTGCCCAGCCTGCTGATGATATAACGGGTAACTACCGATGAAACGACGATCATATCGGTCCGCACAGGTATGATAAGCTCGTTTGATTCGCGTTCTGTGTGGCTGGATAGGATCATTTCATCGGTGACATATAGCAGGTCTTCCAAATCAAAAACATAGTTTTTAATTTTTTCCAGGTCGAAATTATCGTCCCGTCGTCTTGCTGCCAGTTCGGCGAATGTTTCAAATGAGCCTGAGGAGCCGATCAATTGATGAACGGGATTTTGCTTCACCGCATCGAAAAGCGGGGTAAGTGTGTTTTCAAGATAAAGATCCAATGCCTCAATAGCAGCGGGATCGATCGGATCATGGTGATGAAAACGTTCCATCAGCCGGGCAGCGCCGATCTCGAAACTCTGTTTCCAAATCATCCCATCGTTATTGCCGATGATGAACTCGATACTTCCGCCGCCAATGTCCATGATCAGTGAGTTTTCGGCACAAAGCGCCCCGGCAGCCCTAATGCCCTCATAAATTAAGGAGGCTTCCTGTTCGCCGGTTATGAGTTCAATGCTGATGCCGGCTTCTTCTTTAACGCGTTCAATAAACTCAGCACCATTTGAAGCGTTGCGTAAAGCGGAAGTGGCTATCGCTCTGATATTTTGCACATTATATTCATCAAGTTGCTTCCGGAAGCCTTTCATCGTTTCGATACCCCGCTGAAAAGCCGCCGGCATAATGATGCCTTTATTGATACCGTCTTCGCCCAGTTTTACCGCGATATGTTCATGAATTAGTACCCGAAAATCATCGATTCGCCCCTCAGCTATCAGCAAGTGAAAGGTATTGGTGCCGAGGTCCATTACGGCAAAGCGTTTATCCATGTCCCTAAAATAATTAATCCCCCGGATTGTTTAGAACCGGAGGATTAATTAGCAATTAAGAAATAACTATTCTTTATAAAAGAACCATTTGGCAAGTTCTTTGAAGTTGGTCTTTTTGCCGTACATCAGAATGCCTACACGATATATCCTGGCAGCTACATAAGTGCACAACATAAAGCCGACGATCATCAGGCCCATAGATAGGCCCAATTGCCAGCCCGGTACATGGAAAGGTATCCTTACCATCATGGCGACCGGTGCCGTAAACGGTATGATAGACAACCACACAGCAAGCGTACTGTCGGGCGCCTGGAACAGGTAGGACACTGACAAAATATAGGTAAACAGCAGCGGCAAGGTAATGGGGAACATAAATTGCTGTGTTTCGGTCTCACTATCGACCGCCGAACCAACAGCCGCAAAAAGCGCACTGTACAGCAGGAAGCCGGTTACCCAGTAGAAGCCAAAACAGGCTAGTTCGTACCCTGCGCTTGAAGCCATGGTTTGCAGGAATTTATAGGTGGAATTTTGAGTACCGACGTCATGGCCGACCATCTGGCTTATGACGTATGTCAAGATTATCCACAATAAAAACTGCGTCATGCCCACCAGCCCGACGCCGATGATCTTGCCCGCCATCAGTTGGAACGGTTTTACCGATGACACGATCACCTCAATGATCCGGCTTGTTTTTTCTTCAATCACGCCACGCATTACCTGTGCGCCGTAAATGAAAAGGGACATATAGATCAGGATAGCACCGGCAAAACTAAGCGCGTATGCCGAACCGATATTGGTGCTCCTGTCCCCGGTCTCGGTTATCTCGGCCGTTTTGATGGAGATATTACTCTTAACCTTGTGCAGGCGCGCGGTATCAATGCCGATTTTTACCAGGCTGTCGCCTGAAGCGATATTATTCATCTGCGCCTGGATATCATCAGATAAGGCAAGCGTATTTTTCTTCTTGGCGAACAATACAGCGCTGTCCCTTTTGCCTGCCGGTATCTTCAAAGCCATATCGTCATCATTTAATGATGCTTTAACCGAGTCGAGCGGTTTGGCAGGATATTGAAATTTTAAAAACTTGCTGCTAACAAATTTCCCGGCAAACTGGTGGCTGTCATCTATGACCTGAACTGTATGCACAGTTTGCTCCTTATTTTTGGCCAGGTAAGTGATCGTGGCGAACATGCCCGCAAGCAATGCCGGCACGAACAAAGTCATCACGATAAATGCCTTCTTCCTAACCCTGGTAACGTATTCCCGTTGGATGATCAAAAAAACTTTATTCATGGTCAGGCAGATTTTTGATTTACACGTTCAATAAATATTTCGTTCATACTGGGAATCACTTCCTTCAGCATATTGATATGTGCCTTAGGCAACAGGTATTGCAGCACATCATTAGAGTTTTTGCCGGGATTAAGCTTTACGCGTATCGTATAACTGTCATCATCACCGCCTATTTCATCAATCACATCGTAAGGCTGGCGGCTATCGTTATCTATTCTTTTACCGATATACTCCACCAAATAAGTCTCATTTCGATAGGCTTCCTTAATGGTTTTTATTTTACCGTCCAATATTTTGTGCGAAAGGTTGATCAGCGCGATAGCATCGCACAATTCTTCTACAGATTCCATCCGGTGCGTCGAGAACAGGATGGTGGCGCCCTTACGGTTCAACTCGAGTATCTCATCTTTGATCAGTTCGGCATTTACGGGGTCGAAACCGGTAAAGGGTTCATCCAGGATGAGCAGATCCGGCTCATGCAGCACAGTGGCCACAAACTGCGCCTTTTGCTGCATGCCTTTGGATAGTTCCTCGATCTTCTTTTTCCACCAGGTTTCCATACCCAGTTTTTCGAACCATTGCTTTAACCGTTTAGTGGCTTCGGCACGGCTTAAGCCTTTTAACCGTGCCAGGTAGATCATCTGTTCACCGATCTCCATTTTTTTGTACAGGCCGCGCTCTTCGGGCAGGTAGCCGATGCGATTGATATGTAATTGGTTGAGTTTTTCGCCGTTGAAATAGATTTCGCCGGAGTCGGGCGCGGTAATTTGGTTTACAATACGAATAAGCGAGGTTTTGCCGGCGCCGTTCGGACCTAAAAGGCCGAATATCTGCCCGCTTTCAACCTCCAAACTTACATCGGTGAGGGCCTTATGCCCCGCATATTGTTTTTCGATGTGCCGGATGCTAAGCATAGAAAGATCAGTGTTTGTTAATTAGATATGGAAGGTAAGATTTTGTTACTAAGGTATCATTAAGTTCTGATGAGTCCTCTTATGAGTTTTGTGTGATGGCTTATAACTGTGGATTTATGTCTTCGTTATTCATAGTCTCAGTGATCCCTGTATTATTTAAAATCGATTCCATACGTTTAATGATATAGTAAATAACTACGAGAGGAACTATGTTAAGCAGATCAGCAACCAAGAGTATCCCAGGTCGGTTAGAACGGTTCAAAAAAAACAGAGTTGACAGTTTTAAGACCGATGTGGCTACCCAGGCAACTCCAAGTATTCGGAAAGGTTTTGCAATGCCATGTGTTTTGACTTTAAACGCCGCTACAAGAATATATACTACAATAATTCCGGTGATAATGGATATACCCAGCAGCAAGTCGCCCATTTGACTCGAAAAGAATACTTGTGCAATTAGTTTTACTACCTCCAGACCCAGCAAGGTGCTAAATGGACTTTGTACCGAAAGGCTTTCCCCAGCAAACTGAAGTATAGCAAGGAGGTACATGATCAAAAAAATAAAAATTACTTCGACGACAATATAAAGCAAAACAGAAAAGAAGGCATCGTTATTGAATTGCGCGATGGCCAGCATCAGGGAAGCGAAACAACCGCTAATGCTCAGCCTAATCATCTTTTTATTGGCAACTACACTTGCTTTCATTAAGTTTAGGCATTGGAGAATTCAATAGGATAAAAATAATAAATTAGGAAACTATTCCAATTGTAAACCCGATGAATTATAAACTGCTGTTATTTAGCCTGTGCTGCGTGTTTGCATTAAATGTGAACGGCCAGCATAAGGAGCCTGTAAATATCATTTTCGATAGCGATATGGGACCCGATTATGATGATACGGGCGCCATCACCATTTTGAATGCATTGGCGGATAGCGGGCAGGCAAAAATATTGGCGACTATGGCCAGTACTAAATATGAAGGCGTAGCGGGCGTATTAAACGTATTCAATATTTATTTTCGGCGGCCCAATATTCCGGTAGGGGTTCCGAAAGAATATGCTTTGGACTTGCGCGACTTTCAGCACTGGACGGATACGCTCCTGGCAAAATACCCGCATAAGATCAAAAGCAATACCGACGCCTGGGACGCGGTAAAGCTCTACCGGAAAATACTGGCATCGCAGCCGGATAAAAGTGTGACGATAGTTACGGTAGGGTTTTTAACCAATCTTTCGAACCTTTTAAACACAAAGGCAGACCAATATTCTCAATTGGATGGTAAAGCGTTGGTCGCCAAAAAAGTGAAATTGCTGGTATGCATGGCAGGCAAATTCCCTTCCGGATTTGAGTTTAACGTGATGAAGGATGCCAAAGCTTCGCAAAATGTTTATCAAAACTGGCCGACCCAGGTCATATTAAGCGGCTTTGAGATAGGGGCGAAGATACATGTCGGATTACCCTTAATACACAACAACGCTATAAAAAACGATCCTGTTAAAGACGTGTTCTCCATATCTATACCTATGGCTAAAGAAGATTCGGCAGGGCGTATGAGCTGGGACGAAACAGCGGTGCTTGTCGCGATCAGAGGATATTCAAAATATTATACTTTGCACCAGGGCAGGATGAAAGTCGCGGATGACGGCAGCGACACCTGGGACGATACTGGTAAAGGACAGGCTTATTTGGTTGAAAAGGTGGATTACAAAGTTGTTCAGCAACTGATCGATGAATTGATACAGCATCAGCCTTTGGAGGCGAAAGGCAAAAGGTGAAAGGATAAAGGGTGTCTCCAAAAAGTAAAAAACCCGAAATCAAACTGATCCCGGGCTTTAAAACCTTTTACCTTTCGCCTTTATCCATTCACCTCATTACTCGAAGTATTCCTTCATCCGCTCAAAGAAACTTTTTTCGTTCTTACCCGGACTTGGCTTAAAGTTTGGCGAGCCCTGTAATTTCTCTAATGCTTCGCGTTCCTCGCGACTCAATGCTTTTGGCGTCCAGATATTAATATGTACTAATTGGTCTCCGCGATGGTAAGAGTTCACTTCCGGAACGCCCTTGGCTTTCAGTCGCAATATTTTACCACCCTGCGTACCAGGATCGATCTTGATCTTGACCTTGCCGTCGATGGTCGGTACTTCAACGCTGGTACCTAAAGCCGCATCAACAAAGCTGATATGCAGGTCGAAAATGATATTGTTCCCGTCGCGCTTTAGGGTTTCATGCGGAATTTCTTCGATCAGGATGATCAGGTCGCCCGGAACACCGCCCCGCGGAGCGGCGTTACCCTTGCCGCTCATGCTCAGCTGCATGCCTTCGCTAACGCCGGCGGGTATATTGATGCTGATCGTTTCCTCATCGCGGGTTACACCTTCGCCATGGCAAACGGTGCATTTCGCGGTGATCACGCTGCCTTCGCCGTTACAGGTAGGGCACGTACTGGTGGTTTGCATCTGGCCCAGGATGGTATTGGTCACCCTGCGTACCGCGCCCTGCCCGCCGCAGGTTTTACAGGTTTGCACTGATGAACGGTCCTTGGCTCCGGTGCCATCGCAGGTTTTACAAGCGACCTGTTTGTTTACTTTTATTTTCTTCTCGGTGCCGTTGGCAATTTCTTCCAGCGTGAGCCTTACTTTTATCCGCAGGTTGCTGCCACGCTGCACGCGCCTGCCGCCGCCTCCCTGGCGCCCTCCGCCAAAAAAACCGTCGAACGGACTGCCGCCGCCGAATATATCGCCGAACTGGCTGAATATGTCTTCCATATTCATACCGCCCCCGCCAAAGCCTCCGCCATTGGCCGAATGCGCGTTAGCCGCGTGGCCGAACTGATCGTAGCGCTGCTTTTTCTCGGGATTGCTCAGCACTTCGTATGCTTCGGCAGCTTCTTTGAAGTTTTCTTCAGCCTGCTTATCACCCGGATTTTTATCGGGGTGATATTTGATCGCCATCTTACGATAAGCTTTTTTGATCTCGTCGGCATCGGAACCTCTCGAAACGCCTAAAACATCATAATAATCTCTTTTTGACATGTATATTCTTCAATTACTGAATTATTGATTTACTGAACTATTGAATAATAAATTATTGAGATACAAATCAGTAATTCAATAATTCGATAATTCAATAATTAATTGCCTACTACCACCTTCGCGTGCCTTGCCACCTTATCATTCAGGTAATAACCCTTTTCCACTTCGTCAATTACTTTACCCTTCTCCTTATCAGACGGGGCAGGAATATTGGTTATCGCTTCGTGCAATTCAGGGTCAAAAGCCGTGCCGATAGACTGCATTTCTTTCAGGCCCCTTTGCGCTAAAATATTTTTAAATTTCTGCTGGATCAGCCCAACGCCCTCTTTTACGGCATTTACGTCGGTGGTGTTTTCCATGTAACGTGCGGCCCGGTCAAAATCATCCAGCACCGGCAACAGTGACACAATAACATCCAGCCCCGCGGTTTGAAGCAATTCACTACGTTCTTTTATCGTACGGCGCCTGAAGTTGTCAAACTCGGCATACAGGCGTAAATATTTATCGTTGGCCAGCGCGATCTCCTGCTTCAAAAGTTGCTCGGGAGTTTCCTCATCGGTTATCACGTCGTTTCCTTCGGTTGCAGGCATTTCGTCCGGATTATCAATATCTTCTTTTTTCTTTTTCTTTAACATATCACCTAAATTCATGATTCAATACGGCAAATCAATTATCCTGCCGTTGATGAAAAACGGACATCGTGACAGCAGATCTTTAGTTGGCATGTCAGAGCCTGCCTGCCGGCAGGCAGGTTGGCAGTTTGCAGAATTGCTGACAGAAAATGTCAGGCGAAGATGCCCGCCACTTTTTTCAAATGGTCGGAAAGCCTTAGTGTCAATGCCACGAGCGTCAGCGTTGGATTTGGCGCTGCCGCTGTTACATAACACGATGCTCCGGCGACGAAAAGATTCGCGATGCCATGCACTTTGCAATTGGCGTCAACCACGCTTGTTTTGGGGTCGTTGCCCATACGCGTCGTGCCCATATGGTGCCAGCCGCCGCCGGTAAATTCGGGCCAGCTGGTGTCATTTTCATCGCGCAGGTATTCCATCAGGCGCACGCGGCCTTTATCGGCAATGCCTAACTGCCGCCCGATGATCTCATAAATGGTGCGAATACTTCTTTTTTCCAGTGGTGTCAGTTCCCAATGGAGCATAGCGCGCCTCACACCCAATGCATCGGTTTCAGTGTCTAAGGTGATCCGGCTATTCGGATTTGGGGCCTGCTCAATGCGCGTAAACAACTCGTAAGCATTGTAGCCATGCTTGTTTTTGCTTTTGGCGACATCGTATTGGCCGAAGGCCTTGGCCCTTTCTTTTGGGTCGCTGGACTTCCATATATCAATAAATGCCGGCTGGTGCTTTGCTGCCTCAAGCGGGGTGAACGATGCCGTTCCATTCAGTATGCGGTGTTTTTCCTGCATTCGCGCATTGATAGCCAGTTCGGCGCGCCATTTAGTTTTGCCATAGTCGATCGAATACAGCTTAAGCGGATCGGGCTCGGGAAACCACATTTCGGCTGATTTGATCTCGAGGTGCTCCATAAAGTAGCGGCCGACATTATCGTTATCATTTCCCAGGCCTTTTGGCGCCTGTTTGTTTGAGGCTAACAGCATCCGCGCGTTCTGGATAGAACAGCAGGCCATTATAAAACATTTCGCCTTTACGGTATGCGTTTTACCCGCAAGGTTTTTTACCGTCACCTGTTTGATCGCGGAAGCATGCTCATTGGCCGTAATGTCTGTAACGTTGGCATAGGTATACAGGTAAATGTTAGGCGCATTGACAATGGTACTCCTGTATTTTTCCCCGAACCGGGTCGGCGGACTAAATTGCCATATCTTATTAAAAACCACGTCTGGGTCAAAAGGCAGCGAAACCATAGAAGGATCATTTTCGCGCCAGTATTCGTAGTTATACTCATAAGGGCCAAGTTCAAGGTTCTTTTGCGCGCGGACATAGAACTGGTCAAGGTCGCCCCGTTTGATGGGCCACCCGCTGTGCGGAACCCAATCGCGTTTTTCAAAGTCTATCGGGTCAAATACCGAACAAAAACCCGCCCAATGGCCGGTGGTTCCGCCAAAATAGTGCAGCCTGGCTGATTCCAATGGGTAGTAGCGCTGTCCGGTTGTTTTTCCGCGGTAGAGATCCTGCATCGCGGCCTCGTAATCGAAGCCGCCGCCCTCCAGCAATATTACGTTATAAGGTGTATTGATCCATTCCAGCGCCATGCTGATACCCGCCGCACCCGCGCCTATGATGCAAATATCGCCTTCAATGACGGAATTATCAGGTATTTGCTTGGCATCAATATGCATAGATCTAAGTGTTAATAATTGAAAATAAAGCACACTGGCGTGCTTCGGTGACCGATAGTATCCAGCCATCGACGGTTACAATTTTACCGGCGGTGAAGTCTTGTATAACTTGTCTTTCCAGCGCAGACCGAAGTGCGTCGGCATCCATCGTGAGTTTATTTGCCGACAAGGCCTGGCCAAGCGCCGACTGGCTATTCTCATTTTCAAACATTTTGCGATAAGCCAGCCCGGCTTCATTTATGGTCTTTTTATCGGCAAAATGCGAAAATAGAAGAGGCAGCGTTAGCGGATCATTTTTGTGAGCGCAGGCTTCCGCAAACGGCACGGTAAGCGCCAATGCCGTAAAGGCTGATAGTCTAACAAATACTCGTCTTTCCATATTCTTATTAAACGCGCAGGAAAATCTTCCGTTTGTAGCAAAAGTATAAAAACAACCATTTGATCAGCAAAACGCAAATGGCGAGCATAACCGCTCCCCAGGGTTCGCCGCAAAGCTGGAACAGCCATTTAAAAAATCCATTAGCCGTGTAATGCCAGCTGATAAAATGGCCGGACATATAGATCAGGATAGAGTTCATACCGATCACCTTAAAAAAGAACGCCCATTGTTTATATCCAAGCACATCGATCACATAGTAAAACAAGGCCATTAACAGCAGGCTTATTCCGCCAACATTCAGTACAAATGAGCTTGTCCACAAGTTTTTATTGATGGGGAAATCATAGTTCCAAACCCAGGCTAAGAACAGGAAAGCAATTCCTACCAAAGCTAAACGCACCGCTTTGCCAGGCCCTGTCAGGTTTTTCTTCTTTAAAGTGATGCCGGTTAAAATTCCCAACAATCCCGTACTAATGGCCGGTATGGTCGAGAACAAACCCTCCGGGTCGTGCATGTTGGGGCGGCCGTCGGGAAATGGTACATATAAATGCCCTGGCAATATGGTACGGTCGACGTAAGATGCAAAGTTACCCTCCGGGGTCAGATCGCCTGGATGAAAGCCGGGTGCGGATGTGAATTTTAGCAGCAGCCAGTAGCCGATAATCAATGCCCAGAACCAGATCATTTGGGCGATCTCGCTGGAATATAAATAGATGATATTGGCAAACATGTAAGCAAGACCGATACGCCCCAGCACTGATGGGAAACGGATATCGGCCAGGTGCCTGATCTCGAGCCCATTATTCACGATAAGGCCAAATAACACCAATATCAAACCTCTTTTAACTACCCGAAGCACCAGTTGACCGCGCGTTTTTCCTTTTTCCAAATCGCGGCCCACCGAAAACGGCGTTGAAACACCGGCCATAAAAAGAAACAGCGGGAAGATCAGATCGTAAAAATGAAAGCCATTCCATGCCGGGTGCTCCAGTTGATCGGATATGACCTTTAAGATACCCGAATTAGGCGCAGCGGCGCTCAGGGCGTGAAATAACGCATCGGCGCCCATGATCCAGAACATATCAAAGCCACGAAGGGCGTCTAAGGAGTAGAGGCGCGTCGGCGCTTGCTGAATATCGTCAGCCTGGGTTACTGTCATCTTTTTAAAAGTTTAATAAAAGTGAGCTGGGTTTATGAAAAATAAAGCTAAATAATTTTCAGTTATAATCCGCTTAAAATTCACGTTACAATATGGCCGACTTCCTAACACCAAAAAGTTAAGCAAATAATTGTCATTCAATCAAAGAATTGTTCATTTTTGCAACGGAAATACCCCCTTCGCCAATGAAGAAACTCACCGAGGCTAATGCCGCAAGATATACTATTGTCTTAATACTTATAACCTTTGTCGTCCGTCTTTTTATTGCCGCGTATACCGGCCTTGGTATCGGCGAGGCCTATTATTTTCGCGGCTCTGTTCATTTGGAGTGGAGCTATTTCGATCAGCCGCCGCTTTTTTTCTGGCTCAGCGGCTTAAGTATCAAAATATTCGGATTGACAAACCTTGGCTTAAGGTTCCCCGCCGTTTTGCTGTTCGCAGGTACAAGCTGGCTGCTATTCCTCATCACCCGTCAATTATTTAACGCAAAGGCCGGCTTTTGGGCAGTTACTGTAATGAACCTGAGTGCGGTTTTCACAGTTGCCATTGCCTGCTGGTTTCAGCCGGATGCGCCGCTGATGTTCTTCTGGCTGGCGAGTATCTACTTCATCGTGCAGATCATGTTCTTTCAACCGTCCGATGATATAATGGTTGTAAGGAACAGTCGCCGTACCTGGCTGCTGTGGATCATGACCGGTGTTTGCCTGGGGCTGGCTACCTTGAGCAAATACCACGTGCTGTTCATTTTCGCCGGTGTGTTTTTATTTATAGCGACCAATAAAAAGCAACGGCATTGGCTTACACATGCCGGTCCGTACCTGGCGGTATTGATCACCCTGATCTTCGCGTTACCTGTATTGTGGTGGAATTACAATAACAATTGGGCATCCTTTGTTTTCCAGGGCTCGAGGGCCGGGACGGGCAGTAAATTCCATCTGCATATTGATTGGTTTTTGCGCAGTATCGGCGGACAGGCGCTTTGGCTGCTTCCGTGGATATGGTTTCCTGTGATGCGCCAGTTATTCAAATCGTACCAATTGCGCAACGAGTCTGAAACCTATAGCTTTTTCTTTTGGCTTTCGGCGTTGCCAATCGTGTTTTTTACCGTTGTTACGCTTTGGGCCGATCTTCAATACCATTTTCACTGGCAGGCACCGGGCTACATGATGTTGTTTATACCACTGGGTTTTGCAATAGACAAAGGATTGAGCATCGGGGGCAAAAGGAGTCGCTTGACCGGGCGCTGGCTAAATTTTTCGGCCTGTTTTACTATCATCACCATTGGGGTAATAGGAACGCACATGGTTACCGGTTTCTGGCAGTTTTACGGACCGAAGTGGATGGTGAAGGAATTTCATGGCGATAATATCGATCCATCGATACAAGGTGTGGACTATAACGATATTAGGACCCGTTTTGAAAAAGAAGGCTGGCTGCAAAATAAGAAAATATTCGCAGGGAGCAGCCGTTGGTGGCTTACCGGTAAAGTTGACTGGGCTTTAAAGGGGCAAAAGAAAGTTATCACTTTTTCCAATGATCCACGGAATACCGCATTTTTGATCGATCCGAAAACTGTTATCGGTTATGATGCCATTATTATCGGGCAGGACACCGGGCCCAGCGTTCACGATGACGTAAACCCGTTTTTTGACAGTGTTACGCAGTTGCCGGACATCGCCGTTATGCGTGGCGGAAGAGACGAATTACACCTGCAGGTATATTACTGTAAGAATTTCCATCAGGCAACCCGGAAACTGCAGAACGACATGCCACTATTCCGGCAGCTGAATGGTCAGCCGCCGTTTGGGAAGTAATTAATGCTTTTTATTTGCCTTGATATCATGACTGGACATCCCTTTGATCACTTTCGAATTGTCGCATAAAACTACCCGTTCCCCACCGAATTAAATAATTTTGAAAAAAACAGGAGAGGCATTCTCTTAAGGATCCAATAAAAACGGTATATCAGCAACTGATATACCGTTTAAAACATTTGACTTTGGATTTTATCTTGTTGCCATCCAAACATCCGAGGCGGTTATGCCACCCGCGGTATATGTGAACGTTATCTTTTGAAATGTTAAAGCTATTTTCACGCTAATTGTCCCCTTTTCGAGTGAGTTCGCACTTTTATCGAAAACCTGGTTTATCGACGCTATATTGGCATTAGCGAGTTGTATTTTAGCGAAAACTGTTGGTACCCCGGCGGCATTGGGCCTCACTAATTCGAGGTAGACTTGCGTAAGATTTTCGTTCGTGTACATAGCTTGTAATAACTTGGGGGTAGAGCTATCGAAGTGCGTGGTTATCACAAGCGGTTTTTCCATTCTCTTGCCGGTAGGTAACCCTGATTGCGGATCACGCGGGCTTAAAACTTCGTCATTATACCCGATGCATTCTATTGTGCCTGTTTCCGGCCCCTTAGCGGTAAATTCGCCTTTGATCTCACCCTGTGTCTGCCCTTTGATATACGCCGTTATGGTTACCTGGGCGGAAGAAACGAGTGCGATAAACTGGAATAATGCCGCGACTAATAAGACGCGATAAATTTTTTGAGTTTTCATAATGTTTTATTTTTGGTGATTAATAGGTTGAATAAATTTACTGAGTCTCAAGTCATCGCGCTATCGCATTTTAGTGTGACTTTTTTCGATATTTACAATGGATATGTAAAGACTAAATGATACGTTACACCCCAATATCTTTGCTTATGAAAAATGCTTTGTTCATCGTACTATCCGTAACTATACTCGTATCCTGCCGAGAAAATGATAATTCGCAGCGATTGCAGTCAAAAGTTGATAGTTTGCAGCAAAAAATAAATAATGCATACAAGCCCGGCCTGGGCGAGTTTATGCTTGGTATACAGGAACATCACGCCAAATTGTGGTTTGCCGGGACAAATGATAACTGGGAATTGGCCGACTTTGAAGTGCACGAAATCAGCGAGACTCTTGATGCCATTAAACTTTATTGTGCCGACAGGCCCGAGGTAAAAAGCATTGGAATTATTGACCCGGCTATAAGCAGCATCAGCGCCGCTATAAAGAAAAAAGATGCGGAAGCATTCAAAAAGGGATTTGTTCAGCTAACAGCAAGCTGCAATACCTGCCATAAGGATAACCAGCACGGGTTCAATGTGATCATTATTCCTTCAACCCCGCCCGTGACGAACCAGGAATTTAAATCCGCAAAATAAAAAAGCCCCTTGCGGGGGCTTTGCTGAGATCATAAGAAATCTCAGTGTTTTATCTTTATCGGATGATTGCGTATCTCGCCTTCGGCAAGGTTTACCAATTCGCCTTTATCGGTCACCACCCAATCACTTAATTCTATGTTATTTTTAGAACTGCGCACCCTTGATCTGCGTAACGGCAGTAGTAGAGTTACCAGCAGGGCACTTACTTTAAGTGCTAAATATATCGTCGTCATTGTAAGCTGTTTACTTAAACATTATACAGCAATTTTGCTGCCAATGTTTTTAATACAGCCAATTATTTTGTTATGTAACGATATATTTAGGCGATAGGACTGCTGCGCTGCTAATAATAGGCATTGATTACATAGTGAATAACCGGCTGATCGGTAGGTGTTGAGCCTGAAACCAGTCCTGAAAATATAATGGTGTAAACCAGGTTGCTATTCAGTGTAACGTTGTTGAGCGTAGCCAATACAGTACCTGTCCCGGTTTCCTTAACCTGTATATTGTAGCTGGTGTTCCCCGTAACCGGTAAGAATGAGGAAAAGCCCTTGTAGGTCCTGTTGGCTACTTCGGTGTTGTTATTTAATACCAGGTCGACGTGCGGCGCGTCTGGACTAAGGTCCACAAAACGGATGCTGGCCTTACCAGCCGCCGGTTGGGCGATCGTGTCGTTTAGCAAAACAAGGTCTGGCTGGGTGGCTTTATTGGCAAGGAAAAGCGAATATATATTATTGGCTTTTATGGTCGCCGTATCCGTAAATACCTGGTTCATTACGCCATAAGTATAAAAATTGATATTCCTCAACCCGGCAAACGCCCTGAAATAGTCCAAACCGGTACCGTAGGCGATTGGCCCTAAATTCACCTTGTTATTGTTGAAATACAAGTCCAACGCTGTCTGATCCGGTGAAGCCTGGAAGAATGATACCAGGGCCACGGGGGGGTTATAAGCAGGGGTATTGTCTTTCAGGCAAGACGATAGTAATAAAACCAGGCACAACAGGCCTGCAACAGGAGTTAATTTTCTTTGAAAGATAATTTTAGTTTTCATTTCTCACACACTTTGTACATTATTCCATACGAATAAAATGCGCTGACCGATACACAAAGGTTAAATTTTTTATTTAAACGATATTATTAAAACATGGTGGTCATTTTCAGGTATTTGAAACGCCGCCCGTAATTTTTGCCGCTTTTCCTTGCGATCTTAATTTTATTGCCTGGTAACAAACGCCCACCAAATAGAGCAGCACAACCGCTAAAAGAGCCTTTTGTAAAACAGGATCGTTTGGGCCACTTGCCAGCGGGTGACTAATAGGCAACCTTGTAAGCGTTTCAATTACCGCAGGAATCATGGACAAAAAAAGTGTTGTCGACATCAGGATCGCTTGCATGTAGACGCCTGCTTTTCCGAAAAGACGCTTAGCATATATAGCTGAAGGAAGCAAGATCAAAATAATGACACCCAGGTAATGCCCGCCCGTAGGATGGCCCGTTTTCATAATAGGAAAACCTGTAATACAGGTGATAACCGTTAGCGCGATGTATATTTTGCCCGTACTGCTTTTGGGGTCTATCTTCCCGGCCTGGGACAAAGCTGCAAATGCTGCGATAAGCGCAAGCACGCTGATAGCCGTATGAATGATTCCAAGAATTGAAAGGTGATTCGGCATGGTGACAAAGGGAACGGATTACCTGACTAATTTACGCATAAGATTGGCTTTTACAATATCCGTAAACAGCAAACGCCGCACAAATTGTGAGGCGTTTAAGAGACACGATATTTAAGTGATCATTATGGATTGGCGGTCGTCACATCCTGCGCCAGGGTAGCATCGTCTGGTGTTTTTCCCAGGTCGGCATCAAGCGTATATAACGCATCGGGATTCGCTTTTGAGCCACCCGCTACTTTGATCTTCGATAGCAGATCTAAAGCAAGTGTTTCTTCTTCTGTTTGCTCCTTTACAAACCATTGCATGAAATTCCAGGTCGCCCAATCCTTTTCGGCCATACTCATGTTGACTATATTGTAGATGGAGGCAGTGTTTTCCACCTCGGATTTGAATACTTTTTCAAAACAATCGTTCACACTTACCGGATCGGGGCCGGGCGAGGGGATAGCGCTTACAACTACTTTGGCGCCCCGTTTTAAAATATACTCCAGTATTTTCATCATGTGGTTGCGCTCTTCGTTAGCGTGCCTGAAAAGGAAATTGGCGATGCCTTCATACCCTTCGCTGTCGGCCCATGATGCATAAGCAAGGTAGATCTGCGCGTTATGAGCCTCATTGGTCATTTGCTGGTTCAACGCCTTGGCCAGTGTTTGTGATAACCTGTTTGTGTCCATACGATGCTTAACTGAAAATTGTCAAAATGGTTTTCAAAAAGTTAAGAAACAATCGCGAGTATGCGATGGTTGAGCCACGCACAATAAATTAGACGCCCGGGCGGGTCAGGCGAGTATAATCGTCCGGCGTGTCAATATCGACCATGCCCTTCTCAAAAGGGATAATAGTTAGCTCTTGTGGCCGGTCTTTAAGGATGTGTTTTGCGCCTTCATTGCCTTTAAGCAGCAGCAGCTCGGGGAAAAGGGACTTGTTTAGCATAGCCGGAACACCGATCGTATTCCCATAGCTGCAGGCAACAATAGCTTTGCCCGTTTGTTGCTGCCTGGTTTGCATCGCAGCGATCAGCTCCTTATCTACAAACGGCTGATCACAAAGCATGATCAATACGCCGTCTGCATCATTATATTTCTTAAGCTCATTAATGCCGGTTCTTATCGAAGAAGCCATGCCCTCGCTCCAGTCAGGATTATGAACCAGTTTCACATCGCCATTAACAGCGATATCTATCAGCCCGGCATTGGCGCCCAGCACCACAATTACCGGCTTGCACCCGGAACCGAGCGCCGCTTCAACAGCGCGTTCCAATAGGGTTTTATTGTGAAATACAAGGTTTTGTTTGGGTTGTCCCAGTCTGCGCGATTCGCCCGCTGCAAGTATGATCGTCCCCGTCATTATACTATGATGAATAGAGAGATCATCCTCATTAGGCTATCAATTTATCCGGTGTGATAGGCAGCTCCCTTATCCTCTTACCAGTGGCGTTGTATACCGCGTTGGCTACAGCAGCTGCTACACCGATAGTGGCTATTTCTCCCATACCTTTTGCGCCCATTGGGTTTAGGTGAGGGTCCGGTTTGTTTACAAATAAAGCCTCTACCTGTGGGATGTCAGCGTGAACAGGCATATGATAATCGGCCAAATTGTTATTGACCAAACGACCGTAACGATGGTCGATCACCGCTTCTTCCATCAGCGCCATCCCGATACCCATAACAGCGCCGCCCTTGATCTGGCTGGCTGCCGTTTTCGGACTCACAATATGACCCGCGTCGGCAACGGACACCGCTTTATTTATTCTCACCACGCCGGTTGCCGGGTTCACATGCACTTGTATAAAATGCACCGACCAGGAATAACTGGCATAGTTCCCCATTTCAGCGCCGCCCTTGGATAGCGTGGTTACCTCCAGTTGCGGAAGGTTATTTTTATGTAATAATTGTATATAGTCTGTCGTGTCCGTTCCACCGTTTAGTTCTTTGACCTTTCCCTTTAGCTCCATGCAAGCATCATGGACGGCCGAGCCCACGGTTGAGGTAACCTGCGAACCGCCTTGTGTCGGTGATGGCGGAAGTGACGAATCGCCCAGGTTAATCCTGATCTTATCCGCGGAAATGCCCATAGTCTCGGCACCGATTGAGGCCATCGCTGTGCCAGTGCCCGGGCCGATATCCGTAACAGAGGTCTGCAGGATCAGGGTTCCATCCGCCATCATGCGGGCGGTGACAGTAGCGTTGCTGCGGTATGCGCCAAACATTCCCGCGCCCATACCATACCCTACCAGCCAGCCGTCTTTGGTGACCGAACCAGGTTTCTGGCTTCTTTCACTCCAGCCGATCTTGTCCGCGCCTAACTGATAAGCTTCTTTTAAAAACTTGCTCGAATAAGGTTTGCCGCTCAACGGATCGTTATCCGCATGATTGCGCAGGCGCAACTCTATTGGATCAATATTCAATGCATACGAAAGTTCGTCCATCGCCGACTCCAATGCCCAGGCTCCCGTTGCTTCACCCGGTCCGCGCATTGGGGTGGGGGTGTTCACATTCAGCGAAACCAGCCTGTATTTTGTATTAACATTCGGACTGGCGTACATCAATTGCGTGATATTGACCACGCCTTCGGTAAAATCTTCATACATGGAAGTTTGCCCGGTAGCTTCGTGCGTAACCCCCACTAATTTGCCGTTCGCCGAAGCGCCGATACCTATTTTTTGCCAGGTGCACGGGCGGTAACCGACCGAGGTGAACATATCCGCCCGGCTAAGCACCAGCTTCACAGGACGCTTAACCAATTTGGCGGCCGCAACCGCCGCGATCTCATGCGGCCAGGTGCGCAAGGCCGCGCCAAAGGCACCTCCAACGAATGGAGAGGTCACCTGAACATTTTCGGGCGGTACTTTAAACGCGTTACCTATATTTCTCTGGGTTGATTTTACGCCCTGCGTTTTATCCCAAACGGTTATCTTATCATCCGCATCCCACCGCGCGATGATGGCATGCAACTCCATAGGGTTGTGCACCTCTGTTGGGAGCATGTATTCCTGTTCGAGCTTTACCGCCGCCGACTTCCAGGCATCCTCCTGTCCGCGCACGTAATCCTTACCTTTTCCCTGCGCAACGCCCTTGTCCAGGTTGGCTTTCAGATCAGTTTGATGGTCATCCTTATTATATGTCGCTTTAACCAGGGATGCCGCGTATAAAGCACGCTCATAAGTATCCGCTATAACCAAAGCGATGGGCTGGCCATTGAAGTAGATACTATTGTCAACAAATATTTTTAATGGTCCTTTTGGCGGTTGATCAGGCGTATGGTAGCCGGGGATATTAGGGCAATTGAGGTAAGTGATCACAGCAACTACGCCCGGTGCGCGTTCCGCAGGTTTGGTATCGATGGATTTGATACTGCCTTTGGTAATGGTACTGCCAACCATAACGCCGTAAACAAGGCCCTTAACGTCATATTCGGCTGAATATTTAGCCGTACCGGTGACCTTCAGCCTGCCGTCCACCCGGCTAAGACCGTCTTCTAAAATCGGTTTGTTCAATAATTTGCTTTCCATAAGTATCGATGTTCTATACCTGCGCACTATTAGCCATGATCAGTTTGTCCGGTGTAATAGGCAGATCGCGCACTCTTTTTCCTGTAGCGTTGTACACCGCGTTCGCGACCGCGGCAGCCATACCTATTAATGCGATCTCGCCCATGCCTTTGGCGCCGATCGGGTTGATATTCAAATCTGGTTTATTAACAAAAAGGGCCTCAATTTGCGGAATATCCGCATTTACCGGTACATGATAATCAGCTAAGTTGCCATTCACCACCCGTCCGTAACGATGATCGATCACCGCTTCTTCCATTAACGCCATACCAATACCCATAATTGCCCCGCCAATGACCTGGCTGCGGGCTGTTTTTGGACTGATGATGCGACCGGAATCTGCAACGCAGGTCACTTTATCCAGTTTTACCACACCCGTAGCCGGGTTTACATGCACCACCACAAAATGAACCGACCAGGAGTACATGGCATATTTGTCAACCTCGGTTCCTGCCTTTGAATCTATTGTAGCCTCCAATTTTTGGAGGTCATGCTGTTTTAATATTTGGGCGTAATCAGGCTGACTAGTACTGTCACCATTTAGTTTCGCAAATTTTTCTTTCAGCGCATTACAAGCGAGGAAAACCGCAGAGCCTACACTTGAGGTAATGGTTGACCCGCCTTGCTGCGGGGCAGGAGGCAGGGACGAATCGCCCATATCAAACCTGATCTTTTCGCGCGCCATGCCCATAGCTTCAGCAGCTATAGAGATCATGGCCGTACCCGTGCCCGGTCCTATATCGCTGACGGCGGTTTGTAAGATCAGTATGCCATCAGCAGTCAAAGCCGCCCGTACACTTGCGGGTTCACGGTCAGCGCCAAATACGCCGCCCGACACGCCATAGCCCACCAGCCAGCCATCTTTGGTCACTGAACCTGGTTTCGGGTTGCGGTTACTCCAGCCGATACTGTCAGCCCCCAGTTTATAAGCATCGCTCAAATTTTTTCCCGAAAACGGTTTGCCGCTTTCCGGGTCTTTCTCAGCGTAATTACGCATGCGCAATTCTATCGGGTCGATATTAAGCGCATAAGAGAGTTCATCCAAAGCAGATTCCAACGCAAATGTTCCTGTAGCAGGTCCGGGGCCACGCATCCAAAACGGGGAGCCAATATCCAGCGATGCGATCTTGTTGCTGGTACTCACATTCGGGCAATCATACAATTGGCGGCTTACATCGGCCGGCCCTTCAGCAAAATCTTCGTAGGCCGATGTCTGCCCGACAGCCTCGTGACTGATACTAACCAGTTTTCCGTCTTTTGTCGCGCCAATACCTATCTTTTGCCAGGTATGCGGGCGATAACCCACGGAGGTGAACATATCCGCCCGGCTCAAGACCAGTTTAACGGGTCGCCTTACCACTTTTGCGCCGATGATCGCGGCAATTTCATGGGGCCAAACCTGCAGGGCATTACCAAAGGCACCGCCCACAAACTTTGAATTGACCTGCACATTTTCGACGGGTATTTTAAAGGTTTGTGCGATGTTGCTCTGGGTGTCTTTTACTCCCTGGGTTTTATCCCAGACCGTGATCTTATCTGCCGCATCCCAATGCGCGATGATGGCGTGCATTTCCATGGGGTTATGTACCTCGCTGGGCACCAGGTATTCCTGCTCAAGCTTTACCGGTGCCGATTTCCAGGCATCGGGTGTACCGCGTTTATACTCGTTATCGTCATGCGGTGAAAAAGCGCTGTGTAAATTGTCGGTAAGTTTGGTGCGATGTTTTTCCGTGCTGTACTGTGCCTTTATAAGCGTAGAAGCGTACAAGGCCCGTTCAAAAGTACTTGCGATAACCAACGCTATCGGCTGGCCATTATAAACGATCTTGTTATCGTTAAATATCTTGATCTGCCCCTTGTCCGGAGCCGGTTTGCCGGACTCTATTTGATAACCCGGTACTTTTGGGCAGTTAAAATGCGTGATCACAGCCAATACGCCCGGAGCACCTTCGGCCTTTTTGGTATCGATGGACCTGATCAGGCCTTTGGTGATCGTACTGCCTACCAGTACGCCATAGGTTAGACCTTTAACATTAAACTCAGCCGAATACTTCGCACCGCCGGTCACCTTTAAGCGTCCGTCGACCCGGCTTGGCCCTTCTGAGGAAGATGGGTTATTTAATGTTTTATCGACCATGTATACAAATCCTAATTTCTAAATTCTAAACGCTAATGGCTATGAACCATGAACTATCAACTATGATCTAAATCAACTTATCAGGCGTAATCGGCAAATCCCTCACCCGTATGCCCGTCGCATTAAACACCGCGTTGACCACCGCCGCAGCAACGCCTACGATGCCCACTTCCCCAATACCTTTCGTACCCATTGGATTGGTTACCGGGTCTTTTTTATCGATAAATATCACTTCAACCTGTGGTACATCGGCATTAGTCGCTACATGATAGTCGCCCAGGTTGGCGTTGACATATTTGCCGTAGCGGTGGTCGAGCACCCCTTCTTCCGTCAATGCCATCCCGATGCCCCACACTACGCCGCCAATGATCTGGCTCCTTGCTGTTATCGGGTTGAGTATTTTGCCGCCATCAACGGCGGAAACTACCCGCGCTATCTTAACCATTCCTGTCGCCTTATGCACATGCGCCTCAACAAAATTGACATTGTAAGCGTGTGATGAATATTTACGGGAGTCGGCATTGGGATGCGATTGTTTGGTAATTTCGAGGTAAGGCAGTTGGTGGTCCTTTAATATTTTGATATAATCGGGGTTATCTGAGCTGCTGCCGGCTACCTCATTGAACTTCGCCTTTAAGTCGGTACAAACATCGTAAACCGATGACCCGACAGACGACGTTGTCATGGAGCCGTATTCGCCGGACGCGTAGGGCAGGGCGGAACTTCCCAACTCCACTTTAATCTTTTCAATAGGTATATTGATGACCTCCGACGCGATCATCGTCATCATTGTCGCCGTGCCCGGACCCATATCGCTGGTGGCGGTTTGGATCAAGAGCACCCCGTCGGCGCTCAGCCTTGCTTTGGCTGTCGACGGCGCCCGGCCTGCGCCGTACGCTCCGGTGGCAAGTCCGTAACCGATCAGCCATCCGTCTTTTTCAACCGATCGGGGCTTAAGGCTGCGTTTGTCCCAGCCAAATTGCGCTCCGCCCAATTCAAAACATTCTTTTAGGTATTTACTCGAGTAAGGAAGCTTTCGCTCGGGATCCGTTTCCGAATAATTCTTTAATCTGAATTCCATCGGATCCATATTGAGCGCGAAGGCCAGTTCGTCTACCGCCGACTCCAACGCATAAGAGCCTACCGTTTCACCGGGACCACGGGTGTACGTCGGCACACTCAGATCGAGCTTAGCCAGTTTATAGCTTGTATTTACATTGGGGGAATCATATATAAATTGAGTCAGGGCTGTTATTCCCTCGGTAAACTGCTGGTAAGTCGCGGTTTCAGCCGTTGCTTCGTGTGTCATACCGACCAACTTTCCGTCCGCCGAAGCGCCCAGGCTTAACTTTTGTACCGTTGGAGAGCGATAACCGACCATGGTAAACATCTGCTCCCGGTCGATCACTACTTTTAGCGGCTTTCCTATCTTTTTTGCACCTATCAAAGCGGCCTTTGCATAGGGCCAAAGTGGTGAACCGCTGCCGAATGCGCCTCCGATAACTTTTGAGTACACCTGCACGTTTTCTTCCGGAAGATTAAACAGTTTCATTACATCCGCTTGCATCGCTTTGATATGCTGCGATTTGGTATAAAGCGTCACCTTGTCACCATCCCAAACCGAAGTAACCGCAAAGGGCTCCATCGCGTTGTGCACGTGAATAGGCGTGCTGTACGTTGCCTCGATCTTTACCGGCGCAGATTGATAAGCGTTTGCGGTTCCCCGCACATAATCATCGCCGGCGCTGGTCGCGTTTTTTAAATTCGCATCCAGGCTGGTCTGGTGCGGCTCGCTTTTATAAGTTACCCTGATCAGGGAAGCGGCATATTTCGCCCGTTCAAAAGTGTCGGCTATGACCAATACGATCGGCTGGCCATTGTACAATACCTGGTTGTTAACAAAGGGGCTTCCGGGCGGGGCTTTGCCTGCTTTATATGCTGCAACGTCGGGCACATTCAAATGCGAGATCACAGCGATAAAGCCAGGCGCCCTTTCTGCCGATTTAGTATCAATGGCGGTGATGGCACCTTTTGCGATAGTGCTCGGCACAACCACCCCATAAACCAAACCGGGTAAATGATATTCCGCGGCGTATTTGATCGCGCCCGTTACTTTTAACCGGCCGTCAACACGGGTGATCCCGTTTTTATCCGTGGCGATTGATTTCATCGATTGTTAAACTAAGCCAGAGGCATGTTTCAGTGCTTCGGTGATGGTAGCCGGAGCCAGTTTCAATTTAAAGGCATTGTATTCGTGCGCTTTTGCGCCCTGCATTGCGATTTCGGCGGCCTGTTTGAAGCTTTCTTCCGATGCGGGTTTACCGATCAGCGACTTTTCGGCGTCTAATAATCTCCATGGCTTGTGCGCCACGCCACCCATAGCCAGCCGGGCGTTTTTGATCACGCCGTTGCTGATCTCCAGCGCGGCAGCCACCGAAACCAGCGCAAAGGCGTAGGATTGCCGGTCGCGTACTTTCAGGTAATAGCTATTTTTGGCAAAATTGTTATCGGGTATCTCAACGCCTGTTATCAGCTCGCCTGCGCCAAGGTGGTTATCCCACTCGGGATGATCCTCTGGTAAGCGGTGAAATTCGGTAAACGGAATGCGCCTTTCGCCTTTTTTACCCTGAACGATGATGGTCGCATCCAATGCGGCCAATGCTACGCACATATCGCTGGGATGCACCGCTATGCACTTATCGCTTGCGCCGAAGATGGCGTGCATGCGGTTGTAACCTTCCATAGCGCCGCAGCCGGAGCCCGGTTCGCGCTTATTGCAGGGCATTGTGGTATCATAAAAATAGCTGCAGCGCGTACGTTGTAATATATTGCCGCCGACAGTCGCCATATTTCTAAGTTGGGGTGAAGCGCCGGCCTTTAAGGCCATGGAAAGCAAAGGTTGTTTTTGAACCACCGTTTTATCTTCGGACACCGTGCTGTTCAGCGCCAGTGCACCGATGTGCATTCCGGCTTTCGTTGCGGCTATTCCTTTTAGTGGAAGGTGTGTTATATCAACCAATTTATCGGGTGCCGTAACACCGCGTTTCATCAGGTCGACCAAATTCGTACCGCCTGCTATGATCTTGGTTCCCGGCCTGGCAATAGCTTCTAAAGCTGCCTGCTGAGTTACCGGGCGTGTGTATTGAAACTGTTTCATACGGCCTGTCCTCCTTCCTTAACTTCCTGTATCGCGTTTACGATATTCGGATAAGCGCCGCAGCGGCAGATATTACCGCTCATATATTCCCTGATCTCCATTTCTGAATTGGCATGCCCCTCGCGGATACACGCAACGGCCGACATGATCTGCCCCGGTGTGCAATACCCGCACTGGAAGCCGTCGTGTTTCAAAAACGCTTCCTGCATCGGGTGCAGTTGGTCGCCTTTGGCCAGGCCTTCTATGGTGGTGACTTTTTTGCCGTTCACCATTACCCCCAAGGTGAGGCAGGAGTTAACCCGGCAGCCATCCACATGCACCGTACAAGCGCCGCACTGGCCATGGTCGCATCCTTTTTTGGTACCGGTCAGGTCCAGTTGTTCGCGCAGCAGGTCGAGCAAGGTAACACGCGGCTCGATCGAAAGGCTGTGTTTGGCGCCGTTTACTTCGAGCGTCACGGGAATCTTTTCAAAAACATCCGCGATCTTTTCATCCCATTGACCTTCAGCTGCTTTTACAGCAACACCGGGTGTCAACGCGATCGCTGTGAGCAGGGATGATTTTTTCAGGAATTCACGGCGCGTTTCAGTGGAAATGCTTTCGCCGTCCGGCGGTGAGCATTGCTTTTTATCGGACATAAAAATAGCGTTAAGAATACTGTGTCAAGTTACAACTTTTGACAGAAAATAATTGTTTTTAGAGAAATGTAAATGATCTTTTACAAGGCGCCCTTGTCCGGTCGGGCGATTCGAATTCACAAGAAAAAAGTCCAGCCCTATCGTGCTGAACTTTTTTCTTATAAAACCGGGGCTTTTAACCCTGTTTTTACTCCACATCCTTCAGGTTATCATTTGGATTTCGGTCTATCAATTTACCCAAAGGATCAACTCCGACAGACCTTGGCCTACCCTTTACCACGATGCTGAATTCATGTTCGCCGCGTGTTAATTTGTATTTCTTCAGATAGAGGAAGTTGATCTGTGTACGGCCGCTTTTATCGTTTACATCCGTGCCAAACACGCCGATATCGATATAATCGTTCATTTTCACGGCAGGCCTATCATTGCCTTTCCCATCTACCCATACTTTATCAATATTGGCTTTAAAAGTCACTTTATATTCGTTTTTGCTGCCGGTCGGAACAAATTTTGCCGAAATGATCTTACTATCGTAAAGTGTTATTTTCTGCCAGGTATCGGTCAGGTAATATTGCAATGAATCGGGAACATGTTTTTGCAGGTAACGGTACAAATCATTCGAGCCAGCAAACGGGGGTGCGCTTTTGAACGCGTAAGCGTTTTTAAACTCGCGTAAAGCACTGTTCAAACTGTCTTCGCCTATCAGGTCTCTTAACCCGTACATGGCAACTGCTGCTTTTCCTCCCCATTCAAACCAGGCGTCGGCTTTGATCAGCGGATGCTCCGGCTTGTCCAGGTGGCGCCTGATATACAGGTAGGGCCACAACTGGTCGAGTACTGTGGACCGCATATTCGCTTTTCCGTATTTCTGCTCGGCCATCACCAGCGCATCATAGCTGGCCAGCCCTTCGGGTATTACCAACGAACCAACGGTGCTATTTGGCGATACCTGGAACCGCCACCATTGCTGTGCGACGTTTTTTGCTGTAGAAAAATAGAGGTAATCGAATTGGTTGGGATTGGTAAAATGCGCATGCCAGGTGTTGTACTCCGCATAAGTATCCATCGTACTGGTAGAAGCTTCGCGTGGACCATAGTTAGAAGTTTCGACAAGCCGGATGTTATTAAATGGATACGGTCCGTATACGGAGCTATAGTATTTGAGACCGGCTTTGTAAGCGGCCATATAGCGGTCGAGATTCATGCCGTGGCCCGGGTGATAGAAGATATCTATGGCTACTTTATGGTCCAGCATCACGCTGTCTTTTTTGTCCGCGTACCTTGCCGAAAGGATCCCAAAAGGAACATACATGCCGGGTTTATTTTGGACATAATGGAAGTAATTGCGCCCGTTTTGCTTCCATTGTTTTACAAGGTCGCCGTGCGAGACCGCGGTTTGGTCACCATCGGTGCTCACCGTGACATCCAGGTTCAGCAGGTCGGCAGCCTTTCCCGCTTTTAAAGTGCTGACGCCAACAGGGTCGTTTTGCGCGATTTCTTCGTCTTCTTTTGGCGGCAAGCCGGCTTTCTTTCTAACATAAGGACTGCCCACCTCGTCGTCGTCATCGTATCCGAGGCCGGGTAAACCGCCCGTAAAGAACGTTCCGTTGTGCAACAAATTAGCTGAATAAAGTCCATTCTGAAAGCCTTTGTGTCCAACAAACGAATGAACTTCCGCTACGACGGAATCACCCGGCGCCAGCGGTTTTTGGAAACGATATAGCCTGAATTCGGCGGTGTCCTGTTTTGGCCCGAACCAACTGAAGAACCCTCGCGAATAAAATAAAGGATACGTGAAGGGCATTGGCTTCCCGTCGACGGTGATCGAATAATCAGTCAATTGATCACCGTCTAATAACATTTGGGAAATGGGCTTGCTGGTTTTATTTACAAGTGTTACATAGGCCTTCACCACTTCTTCTTGTTTGGATGGGTAGAGGTCGACGAATATTTTCAGGCGCGTCATTTTGGGTAAGGGCATATCCTGGAAATGCTTCAATGTTTTTTCATAGATGATGCCGCGGTCGGTATTTTCCGTTTTCATCAGGTATTCATTCAGATAACTGACGTTGTAGTAGTCATAGCCGCCTACCAGGAGAAATAGAGGGACAAGTGCTGCCGTAAATAACTTTGTTTTCCTATCAAATCTTTCCGGGACCAATTGCAGCCTCTCCTTAAAGGAGGAGTTGACACCCCGGTTGTAAAAAAGGGCGGCGATAATGGTGAGCAGGGCGGCGGCCAGCAGCCAGTACAGATCAAACCAGGCTATCGGTCCCTTCATGTGTCCCATGCCGTCCATATCGGATATGCCGGTGTTAGGCGTGTAGGAATATAAAAGCAAATGGTAATCGAAGGTCCCGGTCGCGTCGCAAAAAAACATGCCGACCCACAAGGCAACACCAAATGCATAGGCGGCGAATTTGTTATTGAAAACCACATTGATGAGGTAACAAAATATAACGCTTTCAAGCAGTTTCGGTAACAGGATAAGACCTATGAAGCCGAAATAAGCGGAGAAATTGAGGTCGGTAACGCCCTTAAGCAATTGCACGACAACCCCAACAACCATCGGTATGATGGAAAGACCGGCCCCGATCACGAGCAGTGGGATCAGTTTAGAGGCATTCAGTATCCAGTTAGGCGGCGGCAGCGAGTCGTTTATAAACGCGTAACGGGTCAACCGGTCGCGCTGAAGCGTCTCGCCCGTGTAAAACATGATGATAAAGAACATGAAGAACGGGAACGCGTCGCTAAAAATGCTTAACAAAACGGACGTTCTGGGCAGATCCTGGACCCCGTAGTTGTTACTGCCGAGCCAGAACACAAAACCCAAAAACAGGCTGCCAGCGATGACGATGATCCAGAAATAATTGTCGCGGATAATGTTTAATAACTCCAGTTTTACCAGGTTTGATAAGGTTTTACGCTCATACCTGCCCGAGAAACTGACGGCCGGCGTTTTGATAGTTTTGGAATTTGCCCTAATGGTTACATCGTCAATGGCGGATTTATCACGCGTTCCGGCGAAGAACTTCTCAAAATTGAACCGGATATAAGTAAAAATCAAGATCAATAAGCTTAATCCCGGCCATAACACACGATTAATGGACAAAGGGCCGCTCATTCTGATCAGTTCAGTGTTATGCTGGGTGGTACTGGCGTTGTTCATTTGAAACCTCAACCCGTTCAATCCGAAAGGGTCAGAAATGCCGATCACTGTAGCATTGGTTGTGTTATTGAGAAAGAAGAGCGCGATAAAATAGAAAAGAAACAAAAGTATGCCGCCAAAATAGATCACCTTGACATTCCGCGTGATGGCGACAAGGCCAAAGAACAGGGATGAGGTGAAAAATATATTCGGCAGCGCGACAGTAAGGAACGGGTACAGGTAATAGATCAGTTTATTTGGACCATACTGGGCGTGGTCGGTTTTTCCGATGGCGGGGCCGATGAAGCAACTGAGGTAAATCCCTAAAAATATGCCCAGGGCAATGATGATCATAAAGAAAAACGAACCCGCGTAGCGCCCCCAGAAATAACCTGCTTTGGTGATAGGGTAGGTAAGGTAATAATCCTTGGTCTGGTATTCGATATCACGATAAATAGCAGTACCCATGATGGATGAACTAACCAGCATGATCATCATGCTCATAGCGGCTGACCAGAATGCGATCAGGTAGGGTGAATTGATATGTTCTTTATCGCCAAGCGGCAGCGAGCCGGTGGAAAATGCGAATATGGTAAACAGCAAGACTGCTGAAAAATAAAGATAAACGGCTGGCCTGCGGACCCTGGTCTGGATCTCGAACAGAAATATTTTAAAAAACATAAGTGATTGTTTTTAAGTGACTTACATGGTATTTACATCGACGCGTGTAGCAATGTTGCTGAAGTATACATCCTCTAAGTTGGGAGCAGAAAGTACGAAGCCATCATTTGGGGTACTTTCACCCATTAATATCCTGATATGGAGCTTGCCCGATTTAAGCTGGGTGGATATCACATTATATACATCCTTGAAATATTGTATCTCGGATTGGTTGATCGCTTTGGAATAGATCTTTCCTTCCAGCTCTTTTACCGCATTTTCCGGGTCGCCGGCATATAATACTTCGCCCTGGCAAATGATGGCGAAATTGGAACACAAAGTGCTTACATCCTCAACAATGTGTGTCGAAAGGATTACGATCGTATTCTCACCCAATTGGCTGAGCAGGTTATAAAAACGGTTTCTTTCGGCCGGATCGAGGCCCGCTGTGGGCTCATCTACGATGATCAGCTTCGGGTCGCCTATCAAAGCCTGTGCAATGCCAAAACGCTGTTTCATGCCGCCTGAATAAGTACCCAGATGCTTTTTTCGATCTTTAAACAGGTTGACTTTTTCGAGTAATGCGAGTACGAGGTCTTTACGCTCACCCGCATTGCCTACACCTTTCAATTGCGCAATATGGTCGAGCATACGTTCAGCCGATATTTTCGGATAAACCCCGAATTCCTGCGGCAGATACCCCAGGAGTTGCCGCACCTGGGTCTTGTTCTTCAGTACATCCAGGTCATCCAGGAACACCGTTCCTGCATCAGCTTCCTGTAAAGTAGCTATGGTGCGCATTAGAGACGATTTGCCGGCGCCGTTCGGCCCAAGCAGCCCGAACATGCCGTTCTCCAAAGTCAGCGAAACATCCTTTAACGCGCATACGCCGTTTGCGTAGGTTTTTGAGAGGGAATTGATCGTTAGTTTCATAGCGATAAAATTTAGATTATTATTTCTTTAAAATATTTTGTGAAGCGCCTGTAACTACCATCCTGGCGCTGTCGGCCAGTTGGCATTTGAATTTGGTTTTTGGGACCGTATTGATGAGTAATGTACTTTTATTGCCGATATCAAGGTTTAGGTCATCGAACCGGTTACCATTTAAAATATTCAACTGCGAGCCGCTTGCCGGGCTCAAGCCTATCGCAGCATTTAAATTACCGACCTGGTTATTTGCCAGGAAAACTCTGCTGGCATAGTCCTCGCGAATGGTCATACTGTCTTGTTTGAACCCTTCGATCCACACTTTGCGCATGTTCCATTCGTTCCTCACGACGGTATCAATATAAAAACCGCCGTTGGTGCCGTACCGTGCATTGGTTCTTAGCTCAGCTATTTTCGGACAACTGATGATCACTAAGTACGGATAGCCGCTATTTTGGTATGCATGTTTGAAAACGGCATCGATACTTAGTGTTTTCCCATCCTGGCTAAGCCTGGTAAAATCGCTGCCTCCCGGGCATAACCTTACACGAAAAGGGCCTTGCTCAAACTTTACATTCGCTGCGGATACCGAATTAACGTTAATGGTGTCAAAATCCTTAAATTTCAGGTCGGTATAATAGCGATAAGCGTCTTTGTAGGCGGCGGTCTTATACTCGGCAACTACCACCTTGTCGTAAGCAAAAAGCGCTATCCCAAGTACCAGTAAAGCGGCCAACAGGAGTTTAATACTTGTTTTCATCTTCAATATTTGGTTTGCCATTATAGTTTTCCGCTTTAAAGCGCTCGTACCGTTTTTGAATATCTGCCAGGTCGATGTCCAGCAGGAAAATGTTTCTGAAATATTCGGGCAGGTCTTGCTGTATAAAGCGTTCTTTTCGGTACGCCTTCACCTTATCAAAACCATCCGGGGCAACGAATAAACCGAGCCCCCGCTTATTATAAATAACACCCTGGTTCTGCAGGAATTCGTAGGACCTCATCACGGTGTTAGGGTTCACCTCCAGCTCGATGGCAAGGTCGCGCACCGAGGGTATCTTTTGCTCTCCCGGCCATTTGCCAAGCAAAATGTTGTCGCTTACGTAGGCAGCAATCTGCAGGTATATCGCTTCGTTGTCTCTGAATTCCATGGTGCGAATATTAAACCTGCTTTTCGGTTAGCCTGAAGTACGCGGCTACCCATAGAATAAGGGCCAGGATAATTGTCAGGCCGTAAAAGAACATATCCATATTGGCGGCAGGCGTAATCGCATAATTATTACGCCCGTCACTGAAATTGATAAAGGCAAAAGGCACAGCCGAAATGATGTCGCGCCCGATAGCTGCTTCGATCACCGATTTATTGATTAGGGACAACAGCATTAAACTGATAAAAAAAATAAAAGCGGTTTTGATAAAATGAAGCTTTTTAAAAAATATGGCCCCACACATCGTACCGGCATGAAGCGCGGCATAGACCATAAGCAGCCAGGGCAGGGCCGGCTGGTGAAAAACGTTGAAAACCTCGAAACGTGCGGGCCAGTGCCTGGTATTTAAAATAAGGGCGAGAATTGCAGGATAAACCGCGAGGAACACAACCTGGAATAAAACGTAGGAATAAATCCAGGCAACCAGATATTTTTCGAAATGAGATGCAGGCAGGGTAAGTGCCGATACCGATTTTTTTTTATCGCCCAAGTCAGCAAAAATAGTGCTGGTGAACATGGTTCCGGCCAGCAACAGTACGACCGCAAATACGCCCGTTTGTATCGGCATATTCATTGGCTCGTCATTGTTGATATAAGTAAAGAAACCGATGCCCAATACCAGTACCCCAATTAACACCCCGAGCGACATCAGGTAGCTTTTATAATGCTCAGCAGTATGTTTGATAAACAGCCTGCCAAATCGTTTCGGATCAAATATGTCGTTCATTTCAGGATGCTTTTAAGGTTTCTAAAAGGGGCGTGGTGCCGCTGATGACCCCATTAAACAGCAGCTCAAGATCAGGTTTACTGAACTTGCCCGTGGTATTGCGCAGGATGGCGTTTTTGCCGCGGATATTTTCCTCCTCGTACAAAACCGGCATGCCTTCCGTGTCCGCGTAGGTACCGAAGGTTAGCTTTTCCACTACCTCGTCTATTGAGCTATTCACCACGATCTCGCGCTGGTGCAATATCAATACGGTATCGATCAGGCTGTCAAGGTCGCGAACCTGGTGCGTCGAGATCACAACGCAGCGGTCTTCAGTTAATACCGAGGCGATCAGTTTGCGGAACTGCACTTTTGAGGGGATATCCAAACCATTAGTGGGTTCGTCCATGATCAGCAGAGCCGTATTGGTAGCCAGGCCAAAAGCGATCATCGCCTTTTTTTGCTGACCGAACGACTGTTTATCCATAATGCCATCCAGGTCGACATCAAGTAGTTTAAGATAATGGTAGAAATCGCTTTGATTGAATTTGGGGTAAAAACCGGCGGTGTTTGCTACGAACTGAACCGGCGTGAGCGCGGGAACAAATAATTCCTCGGCAATAAAATAAATATCTTCTAAAACGGACACCGGGCGTTTGGCAACGTCAATTCCGTTGAACAGGCAATGCCCGTCCTTTGGAAATGCCAGGCCGACCATGTTTTTCAGCAATGTCGACTTGCCGGCGCCGTTTTTTCCGAGCAAACCATAGATGTGACTTTTCTCCAGATGCAGATCAAGGTCTTTAAACAGCAGCGGCTGTCGCGGATAGGCAAAGCTCAGGTTTTTGATTTCTATCATGCTTAATAGTGTACTAGTATAATAGTACACTACAAACGTAAATCGAAATTTCTAATTTTCCAAATAAAAAATGCGATAGTAGCTAACTAACTGTAAGCCAGTTGTTATTTTATAAGTCGAGCTTAGAAGCAGAGCCGTTAATGGGTGGCTTTAAGCTGTTTTTAATACGCTGTCCAGCCCCCGTCGGCAGTTATTACCGTGCCATTGATGAAACTTGATCTGTCAGAGGCCAGGAATAAGGCAAGCTCGGCGATAGCGTCCGGATTAGCCGCCGGCGGAATATTGTTCATACCGGCACTCATTCTTTCGAACCCGAAAGGATGCGGTTCCATACCATGTACGATATTGGTATTTACGCCGCCCGGTGCTATCGCATTGCACCGAATGCCTTTCTGGGCATAGTCGTAACCGATATTTTTGGTGAGACCGATCAGGGCATGTTTGGAAGCGGTATAGGCGCAGCCGGCCCTGCCGCCAAACAGGCCGCCTATCGAGGCGATATTGATAATGATGCCTGTTTTCTTTTCCAGGAATATCTTAATGGCGCTGCGGCAGGTATAAAACGCCGCGTTCAAATTAACGCCCATTACTTTTTTCCATAGGGCATCGCTCACATCTTCAACAGGAGTGAAGTTGTCCATCACTCCGGCGTTGTTTACCAATATGTCAAGCGTCTTGTAGTTTTGAACCGTAAAATCGATCAGCAGTTTTACGTCAGTTTCACGAGATATATCTGCTGCGAAGCATAACGCCTGGCCGCCATTTGATTTGATATCTTGCGCCACCGCCTCGATATTGACCTGGTGAATATCGGCAAGTATAACCTTAGCGCCTTCCGCCGCAAAAAGCATAGCGATAGCCTTGCCGATACCGGAACCTGCGCCGGTTACCAGCGCGACTTTATTTGATAGTGTTTTCATTCGACTCCTATTTATTATTAGACGAACACATCTTCTGAATTTGAAAATTGAAGTGCATTTTTTATTAAGTCATTGATATTTTCCCGTTTAACCCCGTCAAAACCACGCCGCATCAGCGCCTTTTTTTTAGGGTCCTTTTCCATTATCGCTCCGATGCGGACGGTCAGTCTGTCCATCCATGAAAGCTTATTGATCACCACCCTCCCCGGTAAGAAAAAGATGGTGGCATTGGTGACAAGTGTTTCGGGCAAATTGTTTTTTAAGACAGTTTCCTGCCGGGCTTTTTCCTCAGGCGAAACCGAGCTAACAATAAAAATGAATAGTTTTTTATTGAGCAGCACCCATTCATTCTCCTCCAGCCAGTCCTTAATCAATAGCTTTCCCATGTAAACCGGGCTGCCCACGATCAAGTAATCGTATGGTGCCAAATTGCCCGCGCTTTGGTGATGACTATCAACAACCGGCAAATAAAGCGCCTCGCCGAGCCATGCTGCGTACTGTGCGGTGGCCCCATATTTTCCCTTGTATATAACTAATCCTTTCATATTCGTAGTTTATAGCACCAGGCTTTTTAGTCCGGCAAGTTCGTCTTCAACAGTTTCCTTACTTACATCGCCCAAAGCTTCGTTGATATTTTTGATTCCGGCGATCAGAGCGTCCGGGTTGAATGCGATGCTGTCGATCCCGGCTTCCACCAGTATTTGGGTAAAAGCCTTGGAGTCACTGGGCGCCTGGCCACATAACCCTACCTTGCGGTGCAGCCGTATGGCCTTTTCGATCATCGTAACGATCAGCTGTCTGCTTGCAGCATTTTGCTCGTCGAACAGGTCGGCTATAAGCGATGAATCGCGGTCGATACCCAGTGTCAGTTGGGTAAGATCGTTTGAGCCAATCGAGAACCCGTCGAATATTTCGGCGAATTCTTCAGCAAGTAATACATTGCTCGGTATCTCGGCCATCACAAATACCTCCAGGCCGTTTTTGCCCTGCTCCAGGCCAAATTCCTTCATTTGCGCGATCACTTTTTTGCCCTCATCAACGGTCCGGCAGAAAGGAATCATCAGTTTTACATTGATGAGGCCCATTTCATCGCGTACCACTTTCATGGCTTCACATTCCAGCCTGAAACCTTCCCGGTAACGATCGTTATAATATCTTGATGCTCCCCGGAAGCCGATCATCGGGTTCTCCTCTTTCGGTTCGAAATATTTACCGCCTACAAGGCCCGCGTACTCGTTGGTTTTGAAGTCGCTCATGCGAACGATCACTTCTTTTGGATAAAACGCGGCGGCTATGGTTGCAACGCCCTGCGACAGCTTATCAATAAAATATTCTTCCTTATTGGGGTATAGCTTAGTAAGATTGGCTATTTGCAGCCGCTCGGCTTCATCGGTTACCTTATCGAAATTCACCAATGCCAAAGGGTGTACCTTTACATAGTTGCTGATGATGAACTCCATCCGCGCCAGGCCCACCCCATAATTTGGATAAAAAGATAACTGGAATGCTTTATCCGGTTCGCCGATGATCAATTGTGGTTTAACCAATTCGGGTAACTCTATTTTGCTTACATCAGTTATTGTTTCCTCCCACAGGCATTTGCCGCGGTAAATAATGCCGTCCTTGCCTTCCGCGCAGCTCAGTGTGATCAATTCGCCGTCTTTTATGGTTTGTGTGGCGTTTTCGGTCCCAACTATAGCTACAGCGCCCAGTTCACGTGCGATTATTGCCGCGTGGCTGGTCCGCCCGCCTTTATTGGTTACTATACCGGCCACTTTTTTCAGTATCGGGTCCCAGTCGGGGCTGGTGATCTCTGTAACCAGGATATCGCCGGTTTGCAGTTTATCGGCCTCGTCGGGTGAAGCCAGCAACCGTGCATACCCGCTGGCTATCTTGCTGCCAATGGCTTCGCCGGAAGTTATAACCGCCCCTTTTTCTTTGATCTTATAAGTAGTTATTTCAAGAGATTTTTCACGGCTGTGAACGGTTTCGGGCCTTGCCTGGATGATGTATATCTGGTGATCAACACCATCTTTTGCCCATTCAAAATCCATCGGCTTCTGGTAATGGTCTTCAATTAGGAGCGCCCATTTCGCCAACTTCTCAACCTCGGTGTCACTTAAAATGAACTTGTCCCGCAGTTCAGGCGGCGTATCTTTATTGATAGTGGTATTTACATCATCACCCTCACCGGCATAAACCATCATTTGTGTCTTGCTGCCGAGATTTTTTTGCAGGATGGCTTTTTTTTGATTTTTTAAGGAGGGCTTAAATACCAGGAACTCATCAGGCGTAACCGTGCCTTGTACGATGTTCTCGCCGAGGCCCCAAACGCCCGCCAGGTGCACGACGTCCCTGAAGCCCGATTCGGGCTCCAATGTAAACCCTACTCCTGAACACCCAATATCCGCACGTACCATTTGTTGTACGCCGACAGAAAGAAAAACTTTATCGTGATCGAAGCCTTTGTCCTCGCGGTATTTAATGGCGCGGTCGGTATATAAAGATGCATAACATTTCCTTACTGAATATAACAGGCTCAAATGGCCCTTTACGTTTAAGAATGATTCGTGTTGCCCGGCAAAACTGGCGTCGGGCAGGTCTTCGGCGGTAGCGCTGCTGCGTACGGCCACCTGCTGGTCGTCGTTATCAAAAAGATAATCATAAGCATCAGTAATGGCGAAGGCCAGGTCAGAAGGCATGTGCCCTCCCATGATCAGTTTACGTGCCTTTGCACCGGTATCGGCCAGGTTGGAATAATTTGTCCTGTCCAAACCTTTCATCAATTCGTTCAACCGATCTGCAAGGTGGTTATCGCTTATAAAATAGCGGTATGCGGATGCGGTTATCGCGAAGCCATTGGGTATTAGCAAACCTTTACCCGTTAAATGGCTGAACATCTCCCCAAGCGACGCGTTTTTACCGCCTACTTCGGCAATATCGTTAATACCGGTCTCGCTGAATTTTTTGATGAAATTTTCCATAACAATGGTATGATTAATTACCTCAAAGCTACCCGCGATGCACCGCCGGAGCTATGATATTGGTCAGCGGTGGAAGTGACTGATGTCACTATTTATTGTGTACCGGGTCATTCGGATAAAGCCCATAACCCGATAATCTTGTGTTATGAAACAGGTAAATATTAAACACATCGACAATTTGCACAATGATGCAATAAGGGCTCTTGATTTTTACTGGCAGGAGCTGATCATTATCCGGCACCGGCTGGAAGAAATAGCAGCAAACAATACCGGCCACGAGGTGGCCCTGCAGGTCGAGCATTTTCAAAATGAACTGACCATCCACAATGAGCAGATAGATGAACTGCGCCATGCTTTTCATGAGAATCGCGAAAAGTTAGAGGGCCAGCTTGTTGAAACGGATGGGTTTGCCGACAAAAGCTCTTTTGAAGAAAATGAGGAATTGTATGAGCGCTACGTGACCGAAGAAAAAATGTTCAACGAACTAAGGCATGAGTTTAACCGCTTCGCGGCTAAATGGATGTAAACGAAGAGCTATGGATCAGCAATCTAATCGGTTAAATGACAACGGGGTTTATCTTCAGTCGCTCGGCGCTGCCGAAACGGTGACCGGATCGAAGCACCTGCTTCGGACGCCGGGGTTTAACCTGCTTATAGATTGCGGTCTGTTCCAGGGCCTGAAATATTTGCGTGAAAAAAACTGGGAGCCTTTCCCTGTCGACCCAACATCCATAGACGCCATGATCCTTACCCATGCCCACCTGGACCACTGCGGTGCTATTCCGCTGCTGGTAAGAAACGGCTATAAGGGTAAGATATTCATGAGTCGCCCCACGCGCGACCTTGCCGAACTGATATTGCGGGACAGCGCCAAATTACAGGAAGAGGATGCCTGGAAGGCAAACAAACATGGCTATACCAAACACAAGCCCGCAAAGCCCCTATACGACACGGCCGACGTTGAAGCGGCATTGCCTCATTTTGCAGCTATAGGTGTTGACGAACCCTGCAAACTCAACGAGCATATATGGTTTAGGTTTTATTCGGCCGGGCATATACAGGGCGTCTGTTCAGCGGAGGTGAATTGTTATGGGAAAACTATCCTTTTCTCGGGCGATATCGGCAGGTATCATTCCGAATTGCTCCATCCGCCCGGCCACCCGGCATGCGCTGATTTTCTGGTTATGGAATCGACCTACGGTGACAGGCTCCATGAAAAGGGCGACATAGGCGACGAACTGGCTTTAGTGATCAATGATACGCTGGCAGAGCGCGGAAATATCCTTGTTCCATGTTTCGCCGTGGGCCGGGCGCAAGAGGTGATCCATCTTTTATATACCTTAAAATTACGTAAGGCTATTCCGCCGATGGTGCCGGTTTACCTGGATAGCCCGATGGCGGCCTCGGCCAATAAGAGTTTGCTGCGCTACCCGGAATGGCTAACGGTAAGCGGGAAGGAATGTTCACAAATGTTTAGTGGCATTACCATTAACCAGGATCACGACGGCACCGGCGAAATAATTAGCAGGCACGGAAGCAAGATCATCCTGGCTGCCAGCGGCATGCTTACCGGCGGCAGGGTATTGGAATACCTGAAGCACTATGTTTCCGATGCGAGGAATACCATACTGATCATAGGTTTCCAGGCGGGCGGCACACGCGGCCGCGCTTTACTGGAAGGGGCACATGAGTTAAAGATACACGGGCAATACTACCAGGTGAAAGCTAAAGTAAAAGAGATCCGTGGTTTATCGGCGCATGCCGACCAGGCCGAACTGCTTAGGTGGTTAGGCGAATTTACCGGTAAGCCAAAACGAGTCTACCTTGTTCACGGTGAACCGCAGGCAATGGATACGCTGCGGGTAAAGATCAAAGACGTGTTAGAAATGGACGCGATGATACCGAAACAAGACCAACTACAGTTTTTATTTCAATTAGACGACGTGACCAATTTACAGGAAAGCGATGGCAAAAATAATAACCTTAACGTTTAACCCCGCGCTTGATAAAAGGATAACCGTCCCTAAATTGGTGAGCGGGGTAAAATTGCACAGCTCAGCACCCGTATTTAAGGCTGGTGGCGGCGGCATAAACGTGGCTAAAGCAATAAAACACCTTGGCGGCGATGCTATCGCGATTTACCTGTCGGGCGGCTATATCGGTAAAAAGATTGGTGAACTGTTAATGCAGGAATGTATCAATAATGTTCCGGTTTATATTCGCCATGATACCCGCGAAAACATCATTTTGAACGAGACTGCAACAGAAAATGAATACCTGCTGGATTTGCCCGGGCCGGTTATAACGGAAAGTGAATTGAAGGATTGCCTGGCGGCAGTAAGCAAAATTAACGGTATAGAATACATTGTAGTTAGCGGAAGTTTGCCGGCCGGCCTTCCCGGCGATACATTTCCGCGATTGGCGCAAATTGCCAAAAAGAAGAACGCTAAGCTTATAGTAGACACGTCGGGCCAAGCATTGAGCGATGCCGTACAGGCGGGCGCTTACTTAATAAAACCCAACCTGTATGAACTGGGCTCACTTAGCGGCAAAAAGGATTTGACGGCAGAAACCGCGGTAAATGCAGCCAGGCAATTGATAAAAAATACCCGTTGCGAAGCGATAGTTGTTTCGATGGGAGCTCATGGTGCTTTATTGGTGACTAGTGATTTCTCAATGGAAATTATGCCTCCCGAAATAGAAGTTGTAAGCACGGTAGGTGCCGGCGACAGCTTAGTTGCAGGAATAGTTTACTGGCTGTCGCTCGGTAAGAATTTGAAGGAAGCAGCCAGGTACGGGGTTGCCTGCGGCAGCGCGGCTACCTTAAACCCCGGCAGCGAGTTGTGTAAGAAGATTGATGCAGATACCATATATCAAACTATGCAGCGCGTTGCAAAGGTAGCGTAAGGCTACCTTTCGATACAACCGATCAGCTCCGTTTCATTGAAGGGTTTTACCAGGTAATTCTCAATTCCTATTTCCCTGGCTTTATGAATGTGGCTTCTTTCCGATTGAGCTGTAGACAGTATAAACCGGACGTTCCCGGCGTTGTGATTTTGTATCAGCCAGCTGTATACCCCATAACCATCCATTCCAGGCATCACCACGTCGCATATGATCACATCGGGTAGCAACTCTGCAATTAATGTAACGCCGTCATGGCCATTATTCGCGGTTACGACATGGTAACCGTTCAATGTTAAAAGTTCGGCGGTACTCTCCCTGATATCCTCATTATCCTCGATGATCAATATGCGTTTTTTCATGGTGGTTGTGATGCGAAAGGTTTAGACATGCAGTGAAACGATAAGAAATATTTTCTCGCGAAGCAAAATTCAATCTAATTTCAGTATTAAGGTTCAAAGAAACAACAGTAAAAGAGTGATTTAGGAGGGATGATGCTTTTGATGGAAAAAGTGCCCAAAATCAATTGCGCAAATGATGCGGGTCATTCGCCACCCGGACTGTTAATAGAATATTTGTTTAGCAAAATTACGATCATGAAAAACATCCTCGTTCTCACCGATTTTTCTGAAAATGCTTCGGCTGCTGCCGAAGCCGGGCTGCTGCTGGCCGGTAAAATGCACGCGGACATATTGTTGTATAATACCTATATAAATTATCAAACCATTACCTCGTACGGAGGGGGAGGCTGGAGTCCTGGTGAATACTCCAAAAGAAAATCGCAAAGCAGGAAGGGCCTGAATGCGCTTACCGAGGGTTTGGAATCATTAAGTGCGTTATTGGCGCCGGAAGACAGGGTACCGGCCATTTACATCCAATCTGACGACGAGGACCTCGGCATGGATGTGGCTGAAATCATTCACAGAAAAAATGTCGAAATGGTCGTAATGGGTGCACGCTCGGATACGAAAGACGATATTATGTATGGTGCAGATACCAATGCAGCGATCGAATACTCGACCTGCCCGATCTTGATCACGCCCGCGGGAACTAACCTCCGGAAACTGCATAAAATAGTTTTCGCGACGGATTTTGGCAAGTCTGATATGAAGGCCATACATTACCTGGCCAGGCTGGGTAAGTTGCTCCAATACAAGATCGAGGTCGTTCATGTATCTAACCAAACCAGGAATACGCCTTACGTAAAAGAGGAGGCCTTTCAATGGCAGTTAGATGATTTGAATTATCCCGGGTTGCAATATCACCAAATAAATGGCAAGAATGTGATTCACAGGCTCAACATGCTTGTAACCGAAACGCCGGGTACTTTATTGGCTATGGTGCATGCGCAAAACTCGTTCCTGGTGCGGCTCTTTGAGCATAGTATGGTAAAAGCAGCGTTGGTGAACCAAAAAACACCGTTGTTAATATTCCCTTCGAAAATGCAGTGAAATTTATTTAAACGCAAAAAAAGAAAATGTCATGAAAAATATTCTCGTACTGACCGACTTTACCGAAAATGCCGCTCACGCTGCGCTTTCGGGCGTAATGCTGAGCAAGCACATGCACGCCAATATTTTGCTTTTCAATAGCAGCACTGTCCAGGCTGTAGCGCCGGTGTACGCCGGCGGTCCGACCGTGATCGACGAGATCAGCCTGGTGCAGGATGAAAATAAAGAAACATTGCAGAAGCTTGCGGATTCGTTGAAGCCTTTGCTGGCGCAACCAGTTACAGATTGGCAGCCGGCTATTCACTATGAGGAAGGCCTGGGTGCGCTGGGATACGGGGTCAAAAACCTGATCAATGAGAAAAATATCGAAATGGTGGTGATGGGCGCCCGGGAAGGCAGTGCCTTTGACCATTTTTTTAGTGGCAGCGAAACCTTCTCGGTGATCGATCATTCAAGTCGCCCGGTGCTGATTGTTCCAGAGAATGCAGAACTTGATCATATCAGGAAGGTGCTTTTTGCAACAGATTTTGCGGAAGCCGATATAAAAGCTATACAGTACCTCGTCAAGTTGGGCGAATTATTCAATTACCGGCTCGAGTTGGTTCATATCAATTTACTGGGCGAGGACGACATTACGCACAAAGTACGTAAAACCGAATTCATGAGCCAGTTTCACCGCCATAGATTCGCGAACCCGGAAGTTAAGGAAATACATGGTAAGGATATTGCAGGCCGGCTGAATAGCCTGTGCGAAGAATGGGGCGCCGATGTGCTATCATTCACCCATTATAAGAACTCCTGGTTTTCGAAACTTTTCGGGCGCAGCGCCACCAAAAAGGCGTTGACAAAGCAGAAGCTTCCGGTGCTCGTATTTCCGCCAAAGTTTGGTGAATAACCGAATCGCCGATCTTATAATTTGCTTCTGAGTTTCCTGGTCCGCCTACTGATAGCTGGTATACGCTCTTTTTGCAATTCGGTGAAAAGATCATGCTGATAGGTTTTGTTTTCAGTAAGGTCAAATAAACCCTGCAAAGCATTTACGCCAACGATATTCGAGTTGCTTTTGTCAATGAGCCGGTCGTTAAGGATCGATCTCGCTTTTCCTTTGTCTTTTTTATTCAAGATCAGCTGGGGATCAGTAATGCTAAATGCCCATTTCAACTCCTTGTTGACAGCGGTTGCACAAATCAAATATATATTGAGTATAACAGGAAAGACAGTCGGGATGATCAACCGTGATCTTTTCAATAGCGTCGGCCGCGCGCATAACCACTAACCTGTCGCTTTGGTGCAATAGTTTTAATAATGAATCAAAGCTGTGGGTTGTGTATCTCCGAAACAACGCTGTCGCTGTTTCCGGCCGACTTAAGATCGCCGCCTGGTAATTCGGTTTCAAGATTTCTCCCCACGCGTGTTTTGACGCTCGATACCAAATAGCTCGGTGCCCGCCAGGATAAGAGCGATCCCTACCGCCAATATGATGAGCTGTGAGTAGTGGACCATGTGGATGAGCGCCATCTGGACGATCAGCCAGCCGATAAGAACGATTCCCTGGACAACAACCGGTTCCCAGTATTTTTTGAGCGAACGGACGATCGCCATTAAAGCGTACAAGCTCAGCAAGCCGTTTGCCGTGAGCAACACTAATCCCGGTACAAAGTAATCGTCAAAAAAAGAGTATTTCAGCAGATCCGGCGATAAGTGGATATGACTACCGTCCGGGTAAAAAACCAGGCTCATTCCGCCGTATATAGCGCCGATCCCATTGAACAGGAGGAGGAGCAGGGCTATGGGTTTTACTAGTCTTTTCATAATAAAATGGTCAGAAATTTTATACCGTGTTTATGCATTTCTTCTGCAAGCCTGCCGGCTATTGGCCTGCAGGCGCAATTTTTCTGGTGTTCAAGATGCCAGGCAACGCGCTGCTCAAAGGGCGGGTTCTTCGTCATGGGATGTGCCAGGTGCCATTCTTTGTTGTTTTCATAATAATATATTTTATGTCTTATCCATTCAATCCAATAATAGTGGCAACCAGGATCCAAGCATTGGCAACTGTCCCAAACTTTGCGTCCTGCCAATCACTCACGATCAGCGATTGAGAAGCAATTATCGCGATACCCAAAAAAAGCCACCAAAAGGTTTGCTGAAAGGCAAATAAAATTGCCGCGCAGAGGAAAAGTATACCGGATAAAAGCCAGATTATTCCTTGGAAGTGTGATATGGCTTGAGTAAGGTGACTAAAATGAGCCAATTGATAGGATTTTAAAAATCCCAGGGCATGGAAAAATCCGTGGAGAATAATAACAGTTATTAGTGCAAGTTCCATGATGACCACCTCCTTTAACTATTACAATGAAACTCAAAATACAGTTAATAAGGAATGACGGAGGTCAAAACAAAAAGTGATTGTTATTAAGAAAGATCCATTACCAGCACGGCGGCGCCGTTTATTTGTCCTTTTCTCAAGCGATCGATGGCCACATTAGCTTGCGCGAGCGGGAACAATTCGGTTTGGGTATGGACGGGAACCGTATTCAGCAATTGAAAAAAATCGAGCCCGTCCGCGCGGGTGAGGTTGGCTACCGAGCGTACAATACGTTCTTCCCAAAGCAGGTCGTACGAAAAGGCGGGGATCTGGCTCATATGGATTCCGCCGCAGATCACCGTGCCGCCTTTATCCAGGTCCTTTAAGGCTTTTGGGATAAGTTCGCCCGCCGGTGCGAAAATAATAGAGGCGTCAAGCTTTTCCGGGGGTATGTCACTACTGCCGCCAACCCACCAGGCGCCCAGGTTGCGGGCAAAATCCTGCGAAGCAGTGTCACCATCCCTTGTAAAGGCAAATACCTTTTTATTTTGCGCCTTTGCTATCTGGATGAGGATATGAGCGGCCGCGCCAAAACCGTACATGCCGATATTTTTCGTTGCCGGGTCTATCATGCGATACGACCTGTAACCGATAAGGCCGGCGCAAAGCAGCGGGGCTGACGCGGGATCACGATATTTATCTGCTAACCGGAAACAATATTTCGAATAAGCTACGGTACACTCGGCATAACCGCCGTCTATTGTATAGCCTGTGAAGCGCGCGTTCTCACACAGGTTTTCTTTGTTTTGCCTGCAATACCTGCAGCTGCCGCAGGTATATCCCAGCCACGGCACGCCCACCAGGTCGTTCACAGCTATACCTGTTACATTTGAGCCGACGGCAGCAACCGTCCCGATGATCTCGTGACCCGGAATTAAAGGCAATTTGGGTTGTGTAAGCTCTCCATCCATGACATGGAGGTCGGTGCGGCAGATGCCGCAGGCAATAACTTTGATCAGCACCTGGCCGGCACCCGCAACAGGCACGGGTAATTCTTTCAAAATTAAGGGCCGGCCGGGTTCTTCAAGCACCATGGCCCGCATTGTCGCAGTTTTCATTTAAGCTGTCCGATCAGGCAATGAATTTACCAGTATTTATCCATAACGATCAAGGACGATATTGGTTATAAAAAAAGGGCGCCTGAACCCAAACAGACGCCCTGGCAGATAACCCATTCAAAGTCATGCTACCTTTACTTCCTTTTTATTAGCCGTGGTTTTCGCGGTTTTTTTCAGGTCAATAGTCAACAACCCATCGCGGTATTTAGCATTAATGGCTTCTTCCTCCACATTTTCGGGAAGGGTGAACGTGCGTACAAAGGATGAACACGAAAACTCTTTGCGGGTATAATTCTCTTTTTCTTCTTTTTTTTCGCTGCTGGTTTCAGCGCTGATAGTCAACAGGCCATTCTCCGTTGTTATTTTAAAATCTTCTTTATTAAAGCCGGGCGCCGCCACTTCTACTTCGTAATGGTTCTTTGCGTCCTTAATGTTTACTGCCGGCAACGTTTCAACGCCAAATAGCGATTTGTCGAAAAACTTGTCAGTGTTCCAGAAATCCTCCATCACCGATCTTAATGATGGGAATCCGTTTGCTTTTGATTTTACTAAAGTTGACATGTTGGTTAATATTTAATGGTTCGTTGCTCAAACATCGTAACATTACATCTGATCTGAAATGACGGTGGTCAATACTTTGCATGATCCATATCATAATTAAACCATTCCTTTGATCATCCCCTTTCAAACAGCCACTTCATCGGCTTTACTTTTTGTTTTGGCTTCAGGTTATACCGTTTGATGCTTTTTTCAATGATCATAGCTTTGGCTTCCTCAATATCGTCGGTGACCAAAAACAGGTGGTCGTCGGTCGTGCCGATAGTCGAATTGCTTTTCATCAATTCGATATGAGCCAGTAATTCTTTGTGATATTCCTTACCGAAAATGATAATGGGAAAATTTTCGATCTTATGGGTCTGGATCAGCGTCAGCGCCTCGAAGTATTCGTCCATCGTGCCGTATCCGCCCGGCATCACTACAAAGGCGAAGGAGTATTTGACCAAAAGGATCTTGCGGAGAAAGAAATGTTTCACGTATATCCATTTGTCCAGGTACGGGTTTGGCTTTTGCTCGACGGGTAACTGGACATTACAACCTACCGAACGGCCGCCTACTTCTTTGGCGCCCCGGTTAGCGGCCTCCATCAGGCCGGGGCCGCCGCCGGTCAGAATAGTGAAACCGAGCCTGGCAAATTCTCCCGCGACTTGCCGGGTCAGCTCATAGTAGGGGTGGCCCTCTTTAAAGCGCGCCGAGCCGAAAACGGTAATGCAAGGCCCCAGGAAATGCAGCGCCCTGAACCCCCGGATCATTTCGATCATGGTTTGAAAAGAAAACTTCAATTCCTTCAGCCGCGAATGCGGGCCGTCCAAAAATATGATCTCTGACTTGTTCATCAACCGGGTATATATTTTAATACAAACCTCGCTGTGACGAGGTATATTATAAATGACTTAGGTCACTAACATGGCTGATAGAGATCATAGCAGCCGATCAAGGGAAGGGTCGAGCCCAGGCAAATATTAAAATATTACGTTCATTTCCACATTTGCGGGGCGGCAGTTGGGGCTTATGCCTTTTTTACAAACTCAGATTTGAGCGCCATTGCACCGAACCCATCGATCTTGCAGTCAATGTTATGGTCGCTGTCTACCAGGCGAATGTTTTTGACTTTAGTGCCGGCCTTTATGTGTTGGGGCGACCCTTTTACCGGGAGGTTTTTGATAACGATCACCGCGTCGCCATTTTGCAAAATAGTGCCGTTGCTATCTTTTACAACGAATGCATCCGTGGCGGCAGTTTCTTCTTCCGGGCTCCACTCGTGACCACATTCGGGGCAGACCAGCAGCCCGTTCATTTCATACGTGAAGGCCGATTTGCACAAGGGGCAGGGAGGTAATTCTATCATATCGGGTTTTGCGACAAAGATAAACTTATATACGAACTTAACGCCAACCCAGCCCCGGGGCCACGTGCTTGAGGATGGATGACAATTGATGCACATTGTAATCCACGCCCAATGTGTTGGGTATGGTCAGCAGCAGGGTATCCGCTTCCTGTATGGCTTCATCCTGTGCCAATTCTTTTATCAGCTGATCGGGTTCGGCGGCGTAGCTTTTGCCGAAGACGGCGCGTTTGTTGGGTTCAATGTAGCCAAAACTATCTGCGTCTTTAGCCTGCCCAAAGTAAGCCCGGTCCTGGGCGGTTACCAGCGCGAATATCGAGCGGCTTACCGAAACACGCGGTTCGCGGGGATGGCCCGCTTTTTTCCAGGCATCTTTGTACAGCCTGATCTGCTCGGCCTGCTGGATATGGAAAGGCTTGCCGCTTTCATCAAATTTCAGGGTCGAGCTTTGCAGGTTCATCGCGTGTTCGGCTGCCCAAACGGCGGTGGCATTAGATCCGGCTCCCCACCAGATCCGCTCGCGCAGGCCCTCCGAGTGCGGCTCCAAACGTAACAGGCCCGGCGGATTGGGGAACATCGGATAGGGGTTAGGCTCTGCAAAACCGACACCTTCCAGCTGAGCCAAAAACTCAAGCCCTTTCCTGCGGCCCATATCCCCGTCGTTTTCGCCGGGCAAAGGCGCGTAACCGAAATGGCGCCAGCCCTCGATCACCTGCTCCGGCGAGCCCCGGCTTATCCCCAGTTGCAGGCGCCCGTGCGAGATCAGGTCGGCTGCGCCGGCATCTTCCACCATATACAGCGGGTTTTCGTACCGCATATCGATCACGCCGGTGCCGATCTCTATTTTGCTTGTCCTGGCGCCGATAGCCGACAGCAAGGGAAAGGGCGATGCCAGCTGCTGCGCGAAATGGTGCACGCGGAAATAAGCGCCATCCATACCGATCTCCTCGGCGGCAACGGCCAGGTCGATAGACTGCAGCAGGGTGTCGCCCGCCGTTTGGGTTTTATACGAGGGGTGGGCGGACCAATGCCCGAACGATAGGAATCCGATTTTTTTCATGGTGGGGCAAAGTTAATCAATAACGCGCACAACTGGCGCGGATAGCCTTTGCATATAAGCCTCAGGCCTTATAGCGCCAGGTTAGGGGTGTGGAATCAGAACAGATCTGAATGCGTGCCGGTTCTTACAAGTTCCAATAAGTTTATTTGCTCGTTCTCATCCCATATAGGCAGCAGGTCTGGTTTTACATGGCATTCCCAATATCCTTTGTAGTTGCCGCTAAGTTTATGAGGTTTATGTTTTTTATGAAGTCCTGTATGCCCTGCTTCAGCCAGAACGGTAATTAACTCCTGCAATAGTTGAAAATCCTGTTGCGAGCGTTTCTTAAGTAATTTCAGATCTTTCAAAAATTTGGTTGAGGTGACAATTTCAAACATAACCTGCTATCAGATGCTGTTAAATAGTTCCTCAACGTTTTTGAATTTCTTACCCTTACCTGCTTTTAATTCGTCCATTGCGGCAATGGTATCGGCGTTGGGCGTGGCATCCTCTTTTTTTACCTTAACAGTTACGCCAAACTCCTTTAAAACCTCCTTAACCAGGCGGGTTTTATTATCGGGCACTTTTATTTCGAGCGTTTGCATGTACAAAAATAAATATTTTTCGTATCATTGCACCATGAACACAACATCAATACAAAGCTTTATACCCCAACTGATTTATCAGAGAGGATAGCTATGTATTGAATAATATACCGAAAATACTTAAATCCTCTTAGATAAATCTAAGGGGATTTTTTGTTGTGTGCCCGGCATGGGGGTAAACTATAGGGTGAAAGTCCCGAGCGCGCCTTGATAGTGGGAAGCGTCAGCTAAGGGCAAGGGTGTCCACCGTGAGGAGGAATCTGAAAGAA
>Ga0070658_10000082_pt1 | contig 89656 bp, 100 predicted proteins | sample KBSC13metaG_FD_64664 | JGI IMG/M metagenome (GOLD analysis project Ga0070658, IMG submission 64664) | Corn rhizosphere microbial communities from Kellogg Biological Station, Michigan, USA - KBS C1-3 metaG | ecosystem: Host-associated > Plants > Roots > Rhizosphere > Soil ...
CGGCGGCGGCAACGGCAAGCATATGGTCTATCTCTCAGGCGTGACCGATCACACTGTCCAGGACGAGGATATGATCGACCACATCGTCCAACTCGTCGAAGCCAAAGCCAAAGAGATCGATGCCGCACAAACCGCCAAGGCTGCGGTAGCCGTGGCGGCGGAGTAAAGCGGCGCGCTTTAACACCATGGAAAGCTTGTCGGATTAGCGCCTGTCTCCATGCGGGGCGCCATTCTCCTGATGATTCCGATCGGCGGGGCGATCGGCTATTTGATGCCGATCAGCCGCCAAACGGCTTCCGCGGTGGCGGCGACCGAGCAGACCAGTGAGAAGCCGCGGGAAACCAAGCTCACGCGCTGGTCCAGCGGACACTTCTATACTGACGCCTACGTCAACAAGAAGACGATCCATTTCGTTGTCGATACCGGAGCGACGGATGTCGCGCTGACCGAGGCGGATGCACGCATGGCCGGTATCAAATTCGATCCGAGCCAATTCCATGTAGTCGGCACGGGAGCCTCAGGCGCAGTCATGGGTCAAGAGGTGAACCTCGATGAGGTTGATCTTGATGGGAAGCGCGCACGCGATCTCAAAGGCGTGGTGTTGCAAGGCCTCGAGGTTTCGCTCCTCGGCCAAAATTATCTGCGGCAGCTGCACGGCGTACAGATTGACGGAGATACGATGACGTTACGCTGAGCGGGCGCTAGGGGCAGGGCCATGCGTCTCGCCACCCCCGCTATTGCGTTCCTCGTCGCCTGCCTCGGCATAGCGACCTTTTCGTGCATGGATGCGATCATGAAGTGGGTGTCGCTCGATATCGGCGCCTACAATGCCATGCTCTGGCGCTCGATCTTCGGTGTTCTCATGAGCGCCATTCCGTTCGTGATGTGGCGGCAAGGCTGGCCTGATCGGGCGCGCCTGATCCTCCACATCAAGCGCAGTGGCGCGGCGGGCATATCAGTCCTGTTGTTCTTCTGGGGGCTCACGCGGGTGCCGATGGCGGAAGGCATCGCGTTGACTTTCCTGTCCCCGATTATCGCGCTGCTGCTCGCGGCGCCGATGCTGGGCGAGAAGATCGGCAGGAGCGCGGTTGTCGCCTGTGCGATCGCTTTTGCGGGCGTGATCGTGATCGTGCTCGGCAAAGCTGGGGAGGGCGGCGGGCCGCAGGCGCTTCACGGCGCGATCGCGATCGTAATCGCCAGCCTGTTCTACGCCTATAATCTGGTCCTGTTGCGCCGCTCGGCTTTGCAGGCGGGGCCAATCGAGATCACCTTCTTCACCAACCTCGTCTTCACCGGCCTTTATTTGCTTGGGGCACCTGTAGGCGCTGTGATGTTGCCTCTGCAAAAGGTACCGCTCATAGCGGCCGCGGCGGCGCTCGCGATTGTGTCGTCGTTGCTGCTCGCCTGGGCTTATGCCCGCGCCGAAGCGCAGCGGCTGGTGCCGGTCGAGTTCACCGCCTTCGTCTGGGCCGCGATATTGGGAGCGATCGTGTTTGGGGAAAGAGTCTTGCCGCTGACGGTGTTGGGTGCCGCGATGATCGTGACAGGCTGCGTGATCGCGGCACGAGCGCGCGCCGTTGCCGCACCGTCGACGGAGGCTGCCTCGTGATCGTCCGCCGCGCCACATCTGCCGACGTGCCCGATATCCTGCGGCTGATCGTCGCGTTGGCCGTCTATGAGCGCGAACCCGACGCGGTTAAGGCGACCGTGGAAATGCTGGCGCAGACGCTGTTTGCCGACAACGCGCGTGTTTATGCCCATGTCGCCGAACTGAATGGCGAAGTGGTGGGAATCGCCGTCTGGTTCCTCAATTATTCAACCTGGACCGGCAAGCCCGGCATCTATCTCGAAGATCTGTTCGTGAGTGAAACCGCGCGCGGGACGGGAGCCGGCAGGGCATTGTTCAAGGCGCTGGCCGAGGAAGCGGAGCGCCTTGGCTGCGCGCGCATCGACTGGGCGGTGCTCGACTGGAACACGCCCGCCATGGACTTCTATCGCGCGATCGGTGGACGCCCTCAATCTGGCTGGCAGCCGTGGCGGATCGACGGGCCCGCGCTGGAGGCGCTGAAAGCGTGAACGAGGAATTGCTCGCCCGTATCGCCGCGGCGCTCGAGCGGCTGGCTCCGCCCATTCCCGAGGGTGCCGACCCGCTGGCGCACCCTGCTTATGTCTGGCGGGCGGGCGCGTTGCAGGCGGCGCGTGTTTTCGCGCCGATGCCGCTCGACCTGCTGGAAGGGATGGACGCGCAGAAGGACGCTGTGGTCGGCAACCTGCGCCGCCTCGCCAAAGGGCTGCCCGCACACGATGTGCTGCTGTGGGGCGCACGCGGCACGGGCAAGTCGGCTTTGGTCAAGGCTGCGGTTGGCCATGTGCAGCAAGAAGGCGGCGCGCTCGCGCTAGTCGAGGTGGCAGGCGACGGCCTCGCCGGATTGCCCAGCCTGTTCGCGGCGCTGGCAGGCGTTCCGCGTGCCTTCGTCCTGTTCATCGACGATCTTGGGTTCGCAGAGCCAAGTGAGGCGCCGCGCCTGCTGCGCTCGGTGCTGGAGGGCGGTGCAGAGGCACGGCCCGCCAATGCACGGCTACACGTCACCGCCAACCGCCGCCACATCGTCCCGCGCGACATGGCCGAGCAGGAAAGCGCGATCAATCCGCGTGATGCCGCCGACGACAAGCTCGCGCTGGCGGACCGCTTCGGTCTCAGCCTCGGCTTTCACGTCGTCGATCAACCAACCTACGTCGCGATCGTCGAAGGCTATGCGCGCGCTTACGACCTCCGCTTCGATCCGCAGGAGGCGATCAGCTGGGCGACTCAGCGCGGCGGCCGATCGGGCCGCGTCGCGTGGCAATATGTCGTCGAGCTTGCTGGACGCCAGGGTAAGACACTCTTCTAATCCGCCTGGTCGCTGCAGGTTCGATGCGGCGGAAGCGCTTCCACGGCCGACCATCACCCTCTAGGCTCACCGCAATAGCTGATTCCCGGAGATTGCGCATGGACCGTCGGACCTTCCTCACATCGAGCGGAGCGGCGGTTGCCGCCGCGACCATTCCCGCGCGCGTCCTGGCGCAGGCGGGGGACAACCAGCTCAACGCTCTGTTCGACGCGATTTTCGCCGACACGCTCCAGCATTCGCCCGAGCTCGCGACTTCGCTCGGCCTCGATAAGGGCCCGAATGCCTCTTTAAAGCATCTTTTGTCGGACGGTTCGGAGGAAGAGTCTGCGCGGGACGCAGCCCGTGCGCATGCTTGGATTGCGAAATTGGAGGCGGTCGATCCCGCCGGCTTGTCGGCAGCTGCCGCGCTCAATCGCGACGTGATCCTCTATTCGATGCGTTCACGGGTCTTGCCCTATGATCGCTTCCGCATCGACAGTGCGCAGCGACCGTATCCAATTTACCAGCAAGGCGGTGCTTATTATTCGGTGCCGGACTTCCTCAACGGCGCGCATGTGATCGCGACGGCCGACGATTGCGAGGCTTATCTCGATCGACTGACCCTGCTTGGCAAAGTGCTCGACCAGGACACAGAGGTGCAGCGTGCGCAAGCATCGCGCGGCTTCCTCGCTCCCGATTTCAGCATTGACCTGACACTCGGTCAAATGGCCAAGCTGCGCGCACCTGCCCCTGCGGAGAGCAGCCTCGCAAACTCGCTCGCAACGCGGGCTGCCGCAAAGCAGATTGCGGGCGACTGGCGCGCCCGGGCGGCGGCGATCGTCGAGAAGCAGGTCTATCCCGCGCTCGACCGACAGATTGCCTTGATGCGGCAGCTCCGGCCGTCGGCGAGCAGCATAGCGGGCGTGTGGCGGCTCCCACATGGCGATGAAATCTATGCGGCCGCGCTCGAGCAGGCAACGACGACTACGCTCAGCCCCGAGGCCGTGCACAAGATGGGGCTCGATCAGGTCGCTGCGATCAGCGCCGACCTCGACGTCATTCTCAAAAGCCAGGGCTTTACCAAAGGCACGGTCGGTGAGCGGCTCACCGCATTGAATGCCGATCCGAGCCAGCTTTATCCCGATACGGATGAGGGGCGACGCGCATTGATCGAGAGCCTCAATGTCGGAATCAAGGACATGTATGCGCGCCTCCCGCAGGATTTTGCGGACATCCCCAAAACGCCGCTCGAGATTCGTGCGGTACCGGTCGAAATCCAGGACGGCGCATCCAACGGCTATTATCAGCGCGGCGCACTCGATGGGTCGCGCCCAGCAATCTATTTCATCAACCTGAAGGACGTGCGCGACTGGCCGAAATATGGCCTGCCTTCGCTGACTTTCCACGAAGGCGTGCCAGGCCATCATCTTCAGATAAGCATCGCGCAGGAGTCGCACGACATTCCGTTACTGCGAAAGGCCACCGGCTTCTTCTCGGCCTACACCGAGGGGTGGGCTCTTTATGCTGAACAACTCTCCGACGAACTGCATGCTTATCGCAGCCCACTGGAGCGGGCAGGCTATCTGCAGTCCTTCCTGTTTCGAGCAGCGAGACTGGTGGTCGATACGGGTATCCACACGCAGAAATGGACGCGCGAGCAGGCGACGGATTATCTTGTCGCCACCACGGGTTTCGCGCGTCCGCGCTCGCAGCGCGAGGTCGAACGCTATTGCACGATGGCCGGGCAGGCCTGCAGCTACAAGGTCGGACATATGGCCTGGACTGCCGCTCGCGCACGCGCGCAGAAGGCACTGGGCAGCAGGTTCGATCTGAAGGAATTTCATAAAGTGCTGCGGGATGGCGCCATGCCGCTGACGATTCTCGACCGCCGGATTGATGCGCGCACGGCAGCGTTGATGAAAAGCTGATGCGGGAACGGTCGCTGTAACGGCGCGTTGCGAGCCTCGAATAAATAGGAGGTTGTGATGTCCGACGAACATAAGGAAGTCGTGGTCGAAAAGACTGGCGTCAATGTCGGCGGTATCATCGCCGCAATTGCCTTGCTTATCGCTGTGCTCGCGGTGCTGCATTTCTTTGGGATGATCTAGGGTTAAGCCTTAGCTGTTGGACAAGTCATTCCTTCGCTCTCGCAATCAGGAAGTCCCATAGTCGCGCTTGGTCTCAAGCCTGTTCGCGCACCCGCAAGGTCGCGTCCTGCACGCGTTTCAGCATGTCCCCGAAAGCGGCCACCTCGTTGGGATCGAAACAGGCAAAGATGCGGCGTTCCAGTTCGAGCGCCTTTGGAGCGACCTGCGCATAAAGGTCGCGTCCGGCGGTGCTCAAATAAAGCGATTGCGAACGGCGATCGCTAGCATGCGGCTTGCGTTCGACCAGCCCGCGATCGACCAGCCCGATCGTTGCGCGGCTGACCGTCACCTTGTCCATCCGCGTGCGCCGGCCAACCTGCTGCTGCGTTGCGCCTTCATCCTCCGCGATCACCGCGATCAGCCTCCATTCGGGAATCGAGAGCCCGAACAGGGCCTGATAGGCGCTCGCGATCGTCTCGCTCACCAGATTGGAGGTCACCGAAAGACGATAGGGGATGAATGCGTCGAGGCGCAGCGAAACGTCGGGCATGTGCGTTGGTAACATTTGACACCATTCCCGCAAAGTCGCATTGGATAGTATCAATTGATACTAGTTTCAGGACGCCGCCATGTCGTATGATTCCTTCAATCCACTAGGCTTGAACGGCTTCGAGTTTGTCGAATTCACCTCGCCCGATCCAGAAGCGATGGGGCGTCAGTTCGAGCAGATGGGCTTCGTGGCAAGCCACCGGCATCCGACCAAGAATATCACCCGCTACAAGCAGGGCCGCATCAACCTTATGCTCAACCGCGACGCTGCTGGGCGCGTGGCCGAGTTCCGCAATGCGCATGGTGCTTCGGCAAGCGCGATGGCATTCCGGGTCGCCGATCCGGAACAGGCGCTTCGATGGGCACTCGATCATGGTGCCGAGCGGACCGAGGAAGACGACACCGTCATCCAGGGGATTGGCGGATCTTATCTCTATTTCATTAAGGACGGCGCCGATCTCTATGAGAATTGGGCCGAATTCCCCGGCTGGCAGGAAGCAGAAACGCAAAACAATGTCGGGCTCGATCTGCTTGACCATCTGACCCACAATGTCCGGCGCGGGCAGATGCGGGTCTGGTCCGAATTCTATCGAACGCTCTTCAACTTCGAGGAGCAGAAATATTTCGACATCAAGGGCAAGGCGACCGGCCTGTTCAGCCAGGCGATGATCGCGCCCGATCACGCGATCCGCATTCCGTTGAACGAAAGCCAGGACGACAAGAGCCAGATCGAGGAATTCATCAAGGATTACAAAGGCGAGGGTATCCAGCACCTCGCGCTGACGACCGATAATATCTATGAAACGGTCGAGAAATTGCGCGCACGCGGCGTGCGCCTGCAGGATACGATCGAGACCTATTACGAGCTGGTCGACAAGCGCGTCCCCGGCCATGGTGAGGATCTCGAGCGGCTGCGCAAGAACCGCATCCTGATCGATGGCGACGTTGAGGAGGAGGGAATCCTCCTCCAGATCTTCACCGAGAATATGTTCGGCCCGATCTTCTTCGAAATAATCCAGCGCAAGGGTAATCAGGGCTTCGGCAACGGCAATTTCCAGGCGCTGTATGAATCGATCGAACTCGACCAGATCCGTCGCGGGGTGATCAAGGTGGATGAATGACCCTCAATCGTCATGCCGGGCTTGTCTCGGTACCCACCAGGCCACATGCGATGGCCGTGCGGCTGAGGGAACTCCGGAACAAGTCGGGGTGACGAAGAGAAAGAAATGGGGGAGACAATGACCCATTACCTCACGGGCTTCGGCAACCACTTCGCGAGCGAAGCCGTGCCGGGCGCGCTGCCGATCGGCCAGAATTCGCCGCAGCAAGTGCCCTTCGGCCTCTACGCGGAGCAGCTTTCAGGCACTGCTTTCACTGCTCCGCGGGCTGAGAATAAGCGTTCCTGGCTCTATCGCTTGCGCCCGACCGCGAGCCACAAGGCCTATCAGCCGTATCAGGGCGCGCCTTTGCTGCGTTCCGCACCTTTCGACGAAGTGCCGCCCACGCCCAACCGGCTGCGCTGGGATCCACTGCCGTTGCCGGAACCGCCGACCGATTTTGTCGACGGGCTCACTACCTATGGCGGCAATGGCGATGTCGCGACGGGAGCAGGGCTGGGCATTCATCTCTACGCGGCCAACCGATCGATGGAGCGGCGCGCCTTCCAGAATGCCGATGGGGAAATGCTGATCGTGCCGCAGCAGGGTGCGCTCACGGTTGTCACCGAATTCGGGCGGATGGAGATCGCGCCACTCGAAATCGGATTGATCCCGCGCGGTGTGCGTTTCCGGGTCGAGATTGATGCTCCATCGCGTGGCTATATTTGCGAAAATCATGGTTTGCCTCTCCGTTTGCCGGATCTGGGGCCCATCGGATCGAACGGCCTTGCCAACCCGCGCGATTTCGAGACGCCGGTCGCTTGGTATGAAGACGAGGATGAGGCCCACGAGGTCATCCACAAGTTCCAGGGAAGGCTCTGGACCACGATGCTCGACCATTCGCCATTCGACGTGGTCGCCTGGCACGGCAATCTGGCGCCGTGCCGCTATGATCTTCGTCGCTTCAATACGATCAATACCGTGAGCTTCGACCATCCCGATCCGTCGATCTTCACCGTGTTGACGTCGCCGAGTGAGTTGCACGGCACAGCCAATTGCGATTTCGTGATTTTCCCGCCGCGCTGGATGGCGGCGGAGCACACATTTCGCCCACCCTGGTTCCACCGCAACGTGATGAGCGAGTATATGGGGCTGATCGAGGGGGCCTATGATGCCAAGGAAGGAGGATTCGCCCCCGGCGGCGCGAGCCTGCACAACCAGATGGCGGGGCACGGTCCCGACCGCGCCAGCTACGAAAGGGCAATTGCGGCGGAGCTCAAGCCCCAGAAGATCCAAGACACCATGGCCTTCATGTTCGAAAGCCGCTGGGTGGTCCGCCCGACACGCTGGGCTACCGAAACCCCGCTTTGCCAGCTCGACTATGACGATTGCTGGGCGGGATTCGACAAGGCCAAGCTGCCATGAGCGTGATCGATCATACGCACGATCCGGCGCTGACGAGTTGGGTCGAAGGCGCCGATGGTCATTCGGATTTTCCGATCCAGAATTTGCCGCTCGGAATATTCTCGCTGGTTGGTGAGCATCCCCGGCCCGGCGTCGCGATCGGTGACCATATTCTCGATCTGACAGGCATCGGCCATTTGCTGCCCGCTGGAGTGGAGCCGGCGCTCACCGGCGGCACTCTCAACCGCCTGATGGCGTTGCGGCCCGCTGACCGCGTCGCTTTGCGGCGCAGGTTGTCGGGACTGCTTTCCGGCGAGACGCATCGTTCCGAGATCGAGCCTATGCTCTACCGCGCCGAGATGTGCATCCTACATTTGCCCGCAGCGATAGGCGACTACAGCGATTTCTACGTCGGCATCCATCATGCGAGCAATGTCGGCGCGCTGTTCCGGCCGGACAATCCACTGCTTCCAAACTATAAATATGTCCCGATCGGCTATCATGGCCGTGCTTCCTCGGTGCGGCCATCGGGCGTGCCGGCGGTGCGGCCGAACGGCCAGCGCAAGGCGCCGGACCAGGACGTGCCGAGCTTCGGTCCGTCGCGCCGGCTGGACTACGAGCTGGAGCTCGGAATCTGGGTCGGCCCGGGCAATGCGCTCGGCCATCCGATCCCGATCGGCGAAGCACATGAACATATTGCGGGCTATTGCTTGCTCAACGATTGGTCGGCGCGCGATCTGCAGGCGTGGGAATATCAGCCTCTGGGCCCGTTCCTGGCCAAGAATTTCCACACGACCATCTCCCCCTGGGTCGTCACCGCGGAAGCGCTTGCGCCTTTCCGGATAGCGCAATCGCCACGGCCGGAGGGTGACCCCGCGCCACTGCCCTATCTGTTCGACGAGGAGGATCAGGCACGCGGTGGCTATGCGCTCGAACTCGAGGTGCAGCTGTCGAGCGAACGCATGCGCGAACTCGGGCTCGCGCCGCTGACGCTCAGCCGTGGCTCCGCCACCGCGATGTATTGGACGATGGCCCAGATCGTGACCCACCATGCGTCCAATGGCTGCAATCTTGAGCCTGGCGACCTGATCGGCACCGGCACGATTTCCGGCGCGGAGCAGGGAGCGTTGGGTAGCCTGCTGGAGATCAGCAAAGGCGGAAGCTCTCCCATAACGCTGCCGACCGGGGAAACGCGGACTTTCCTGGAAAATGGCGATGAGGTGACGTTGCGTGCGGTCGCCCGGGCGGGCGATTTTGCGCCGATCGGTTTCGGACCGTGCAGCGGGGTGATATTAGCTGCGCCATGAACGACATCATCCTGCACGGCTATTGGCGATCGAGCGCGGTCTACCGCGTCAGGATCGCGCTCAATCTCAAGAATCTCGACTATGACCAGATCGGTCACGATCTTCGCGCCGGCGAGCAGCAGGATCCCGTCTATAAGGCGATTGCGCCCGCCGGACTGGTGCCCGCAATCGAGCATGAAGGGCAGGCCTTCGTCCAGAGCCTCGCCATACTCGAATGGATCGAGGAGCGCTGGCCCAATCCTCCACTATTGCCAGGTGCAATCGAGCAGCGCGCGATCGTCCGGGCGATGGCGGCGACCGTCGCAGCCGATATTCACCCGCTCAATAATTTACGTATTCTCAAATATTTGAAGAGCGAATTTGACAGGTCGCAAGAGGAGATAGACAGCTGGATCGCGCATTGGATCCATGAGGGTTTCGCTGCGCTGGAGGTGCTGATCGCCCGTCATGGCGGAGGCTTCGCCTTCGGCGACGGCCCGACCATAGCGGACTGTCTGTTGGTACCGCAGGTTTTCAACGCTGAGCGGTTCGGGGTGGACTTGTCGCCTTTCCCCCGCATCATGGCGGCCGCCGCGAAAGCACGCGCGTTGCCAGCCTTCGAAGCAGCGCACCCGGACCGTCAGCCGGGTGCGGAGCCGGCGTGAACCCAGGCGAGCGGCTTACCGAGACGCCGCCCGGCGTCAGGCTCGGGGCGCTTGAGGACATTCCTGACGGAACTGCACGTAATTTCGTGCTGGAGATGAAAGCGGGCCGTTTCCACGGGTTCGTGGTGCGCAAGGGCGAGGCGGTGTTCGGCTATCGTGATCGCTGCCCGCATATGGGCCTGCCGCTCGCACAGGAGCTGGACCATTACCTCAGTTCGGGCGGTGAGCTCATCCTCTGTTCCTGGCATGGCGCGCTGTTTGAAATCGAAAGCGGGCGCTGCGTTGGCGGGCCATGCATCGGCGCGGCGCTTTCAGTCTGGCCGGTAACGGTCGAGAATGGCGCGATATGCACCGCCTGAGCAGGCCGCGAAGGGTTTTGTGAGCTGCCGCGTTCAATCTTCGATCGGGATGACCGGAGCGATGTGACGCTGGCGAGTGCGGAAACCCTGTCGGAGCCTGACGATGTGGCGCTGGTTGCAGCCGTCACCCGCCGCGACACGTCCGCATTCCGAGTCTTGATCGATCGACATGCTCCGCCGGTGCATCGGCTCGCTTACCGGATGCTCGGCGATGCGAGCGAGGCGGAGGACGTGACCCAGGAAACCCTGCTTCGATTATGGGACCATGCCGCCGCGTGGACGCCCCAAGGTGGAGGTCTGCCCGCCTGGCTTCGCCGCATCGCCTCCAATCTCTGCCTGGATCGACTGCGGCGTCGTTCGCGCCTGAGCGATGCGCCGCCCCCCGACCGGATCGACGAAACGCCCAACGCCGATGCCCGCTTCGACACCCAGCGGCTTTCCGCCGTCGTCCAAGAGGCGCTTCGCGGCTTGCCCGATCGTCAGCGCGCGGCGGTGGTGCTGACTTATTATGAGCAGCTCAGCAACATGGCAGCGGCCGCTACCCTAGACATGAATCTGAAGGCTTTTGAATCGTTGCTGGTGCGCGCGCGGGCCGCGCTCAAAAATCATATCGCTGCTGCCGGCATCTCGGCTGCCGACCTAGGGGAGGGCGTATGACTCGGCCTGAGCCGCTTGACGACGCACAGCTCGATAGGCTGCTGGGTGCCTATCAGGTACCGTCGCTGCCTCCGGGTTTGGCGGACCGTATCGGCGCCGAGGCCGCGCGCGAGGACCGTGTGAAGACGCTGTCGCCATTCCCGCAGCTCCGGCGCGGAGCGCGGCGCCCGTGGATGCGGCGAGGATTGGCCGCAGGTGTGATCGCGATCAATCTAATCGTTGCCAGCGCGATCGCGGCTACGTTGAGCGGCCATTTCCCAGCCTTGCGACATATCGCGACCGCTGCGGCGAACGTGCTGCACCTGCCGCACCATCGTGCCGCTCCTCATCATTCGAACCGGGTAACGCATGTCGTACCGGTGCACCGGACGGCGTCTACGATGGCACCTCCGCCTCCCGCAGTCGCCGCTCCGAACCCCGAGCAGATATTTGCGGAACGGCATCCGCTGATGGTGCTGCGGCGCGAAGGGCTGATCGGACCGGGTGAGATGCGACGGGAGCGCATCGCGCTATTCGCAGAGCGCCACCCGCGCGCAGCAGCGCGCCGCGCGCACGTCTTAAGAATGCGCGCGCTGCGCGAAATCGATTTCGGCCTGCCCGCCCCGATTCGTGCTGATCGGCCCGGGGGCTTGGACCGCGTGCTGCCCAACCCGAGATTGTCGGCTGCTGGGCCCCGCGCGCGGATGGACGAGCGGAAAGCCTTCGAACGGGAACGGGAGGAGTTCGAACAGCGCGCCAATGCAAAGTGGCCCGTTAAACCGGCGCAGCTCCAGGACAATCCGCGGCGCACGCGCGACAAACCTATTGCCGAATCCGAGCATAGGTCGGCCCACCGTGCCATGATCCGAAGGCAATGGCGGGAAAGAATGAGGCTATTCCGAGCGGGGCATCGTCGACACATTTAGCCGCACTAAAAAGGGCCGCCGGAGCGCCCGCGGCCCTTTCCCCAGGGATATCAGGTCAATTGTGGCGATCGGTCTTGATGTCCTTGCTGACCGCATTTTCCTGCTGGTTGAGTGAGCGCTGGTCGGCGCGGGTGATGTGGCCGTTGTCGAGCTTCGCCATCTGCCGCTCCTCGCGATAGATGCCGCGATCGTCGGAGCGTAGCTGATGTGCTTCCTGATGCGTGAGCTGACCGTCACGCACACCTGCGTTGATGCGCCGCTGCTGATTATAGAGCCGGCCATTCACCTCGAGCCGGCGGGGATGCGCGCCCCAGCGCGCGAAAGCCGGGCTGGCCGAGCCAACCGTGGCGGCGATGCCCGCCAACAATAAGCCATTGCGAAGGGCTTTCATCATCTGCTCCATCCTTGGGCGCCTGGACGAGGGCGCCGTCGCTTGTCCGTTCGCCTAACGGAGCAAAGTTGTGCGCCCTTCGCGCATTTTTTGAGGCTTGCGGGAATAAGCACGATCCCGGCCCGGTCTTCCAACCCGACAGCAACGCAATCGGGATATGTTTTCATGGACCAGGATCAAACGCCGGGCGTCGACCGCCGTACCTTACTCACGCGCTGTGCCGGCTGGGCCGGGAGCGCCGCGGTCTATACGCTTGCGGGTGGCCTAGTCTCCTCCGTCGGGATCGATGCCGCTCTCGCCGCCGGCCTGAAAAGCGGGGGAGGGAAGGCCAAGCCCTTCACCTTCGTCCAGATCAGCGATACGCATCTCGGCTTCGACAAGCCGGCCAATCCCAACGTCCACGCCACCGCGCTGCAAGCGGTCGAGCGGATCAACGCCCTGCCGCAGCAGCCCGATCTGATCCTGCACACCGGCGATATCACGCATCTTTCAAAGGAAGCGGAATTCGATGACGCGCGGCAGATATTGTCGGGGCTACGCGCGCCGGTCTTCTACGTGCCGGGCGAGCATGATTATCTCGACGAGGGGCAGGGCAAAGCGTTTCTCGCTCATTATGGCAAAGGCACGCAGGGAAATGGCTGGCACAGCTTCGACCATGGGGGTGTTCATTTCGTTGCGCTAAACAATGTCGCCAATCTCAAGCCGGGTGGCATGGCACATCTCGGCGAGGATCAGATCGCCTGGTTGAAGAGGGACCTGTCGGGCCTTTCCGCGAGCACGCCGATCGTCGTGTTCGGACACATTCCGCTATGGACCGTGTACGAAGCATGGGGCTGGGGCACCGACGATAGCGCCGCCGCGCTTGAGCAACTACGACGCTTCGGCTCGGTCACCGTGCTCAACGGCCATATCCATCAGATCCTCCACAAGGTGGAGGGCAATGTCACATTCCATTCGGCGCGCTCGACAGCCTATCCCCAGCCGGCGCCGGGGGCTGCTTCGTCGCCCGGGCCGCTCAAGGTCCCCACGGAGCAGCTTCCCTCCATGCTCGGCATCCGCAGCGCGCGCTTCGTGCCTGGGATGTCGCCGATCGCATTGATCGATTCCTCTTTCGCCTGATCACCTTCCGGAGTTCCCACATGCCGTCCATTTCCCCGTTTCGTTGGGCCGTTTTGTTTGCTTTGGCTGTGCCCTTCTCCGGTGCGGTTGCTGCCGCCGCCGCGGTCGCACCTGCCAAGGTTCAGCAGGTTTCGATCAGCAATTTCGTCTTTTCGCCGCAGGTGATCACGGTCACTGCGGGCACCACCGTCGTGTGGACCAACGCAGACGACGACCCCCATACCGTCACCGCGAATGACAAGAGCTTTCATTCGACCGCAATGGACACGAGCGAGAGGTTCAGCTTCACCTTCACCCGGCCGGGCGAATTCGCCTATTTCTGCTCGCTGCACCCGCACATGACCGGTAAAGTGGTGGTGAAGGGCTAAAGATGACGCGACGAGGCGGGATGGGCGGACGATGATCGGGCGCGGCCCTTTCCGGCCACGCCTGGTGCGCCCAGATCGCGACGACCGGGCGCAATCGCAGGACTACGCAAAGGCCGAACGATTCCGTGCGACGATGCTGCCGCATATGGATGCTGCCTACACCCTGGCGCGCTACCTTTCGCGCGACCCATCTGCGGCCGAGGATATTGTGCAGGATGCGTTCCTGCGTGCTTATCGCGGTTTCGAAGGGTGGCGGGGTGAGGCGGCCAAGGCCTGGCTGCTGGCGATTGTGCGCAACTGCTTCCTCAACAAGGCGAGCGATATGGCGGCGCGCGCGACTGCCCAGCCAATCGACGAATGGGCGGGTGAGTTGCCGCCCCAGTTGGTCGAGCGAACGAACCCCGAAACCGTGCTGGCCGACAAGAGCGAGGTGGCGATGCTGCGCGCGACGATAGAGCAATTGCCCGAGCCCTTTCGCGAGACGCTGGTGCTGCGCGAGTTGGAAGAAATGAGCTACAAGGATATCGCCACTGTTACCCGCGTGCCGATCGGCACGGTCATGTCGCGACTCGCGCGAGCGCGGCAGATGTTGGCCGAAATGCTGCTGCCGGGCGCAGGGCGGGAGGCGCAGGCGTGAGCCTCCATCCGGATAAAGTGCCTCTGATTCATGGCCTCGTCGATGGCGAGCTGGATGCTGCCAACACGCTAGCGATCGAAGCGCATCTCAAAACCTGCCCCGATTGCAGAGGGGAAATGTCGCGGATCGAGGCAGTGCGCGAGATGCTCGGGTCGGCCGCACTGCGCGAGCCGGCCCCCGCCGCGCTGCGTGACCGGATAGAGGCGCTGATCGAAGCTGAAGCGCCTTTGCCCGTGACTAGCCGTGCCGCCGCGCCTCGAACGGCCTCACCGCTTCGTCCGAGCTTTGCGGGCGGGGAGATAACCGCGCATATATTTAGCCGCCGCTGGGCGTCGGGCGCGTTCGCCGGAGTAGCGGCGGCATTTCTGATGCTAACGCTCGTGGTGCCGCAGCTCGCTTATACCGGAACGGAGGACCAGCTCGTACAGAGCCATGTCCGCTCCCTTCTGGCCGGTCACCTGCTCGACGTCGCGACCTCGAATCGTCACGTCGTGAAGCCCTGGTTCAACGGCAAGGTCGATTTCGCGCCACCGGTCCCGGAGCTGGCCGACGAGGGGTTTCCGCTGGTCGGTGGTCGGCTCGATTATCTCGACGATCATGAGGTTGCCGCGATCGTCTATCGTCGTCGACTCCATGTCATCAACCTGTTCGTGCGACCGGCGCGCACGCTCTCCCTGCCGGTTGGGGTGGCGGCGCGTCGCGAAGGCTATAGCCTGTTGCGCTGGACGGCGGGCGGGCTCGAATATTGGGCGGTATCCGATCTGGACCCACGCGAGCTCCAGCTTTTCCACCAGCTCTATTCGGCCAGGTCGACGTCCTGAAAGCGGCGCCTAGCCGGCCTCGACAGGGTTGGTCAGTTCGCGCACTGCTTCCATGAAACGCGATACCGTGACCGGCTTGGAAATATAGGCTTCGGCGCCTGCCTCGCGAATCCGTTCCTCGTCGCCTTTGGCGGCATAAGCGGTAACCGCCATGATCGGGACATTCTTGAGCGCGGCGTCGGCCTTGATCGTCTCGATCAGTTCGAGCCCGGTCACGTGCGGTAGCTGGATATCCATCACGATCAGGTCTGGGCGCGATTCGCGGGCGCGTGCGACCACGTCCCACCCGTCGCGCACCGGCTCGGCCTCATAGCCGTGTGCCCGCAAAAGATCGCAGAACAGCTTGAGGTTAAGCTCATTGTCCTCGACAACGAGCACCTTCTTCGTCACCGGGTACGCTCCGGACCAGACATCATTTACTCCACGCCCCGAGACAGCATCGTGCAAGAGCGTAAACAATTTGTTGCGGACCCGGTTGCATCCGCTCTGCGCGCGCTTGCATGGACGCTCGCTGAACAGGCGCGCGCCGACCGCATGCTAGCACTAACCGGGCTCACTGGCGACGACTTGCGCACCCGCGCTGCCGAACCGGCTGTGTTGGCGGCAGTCCTAGGTTTCCTCGAGGCTTATGAGCCGGACCTGATCGCCTGTGCCGAGGCGCTCAACATGCCTCCGGCGGCGCTGGTCCACGCGCGCGAGGCGCTCGAGGCATGAGCCGGCCTTTGCTCATTACCGATTGCGACGAGGTGCTGCTGCACATGGTGCGGCATTTCGGCGAATGGCTGAATGAGGCGCACGACATCGATTTCCGTCCTGAAGGGGGGGCGTTCGAGACCGCACTGACGCGCCGGGAATCCGGGGATATGGTGCCGCCGCAGCAGGTCTGGCCTTTGCTGGAAGGCTTCTTCCGCACCGAAATGGACCGTCAGACGCTAGTCCCTGGTGCCGCCGAGGCGCTCGAACGCATCGCCCAAGTGGCGGACATCGTCATCCTCACCAACCTGCAGGACTGGTGCCATGCAGGCCGGGCCGCGCAGCTCGATGCGCATGGAATCCGTCACCGCGTCGTCTGCAACCAGGGTGGGAAAGGCGCACCCGTGGCGCGTCTAGCGGCGGAGCATGGTTCGAGCGTGACGGTGTTCGTGGACGATCTGGAAGGCCATCACGCCTCCGTTGCGAAAGAAGCCCCACAGGTATTTCGCCTGCACATGATCGCCGAGCCCGCGATCGCGCCGACCATTCCAGCGGCGCCGCACGCGCACGCCCGCATCGATGATTGGGAAGAGGCGAGCCGATGGATACTCAGCCGCTTCGGTGGAGAGCCGCTGTCCGGCTGACCCGCCTCAGCGGGCCCGCATCACTGGACTCTTAAGCTCCAGATTGGCCGCTGAGCGAAGCTCGCGCAGAATAGAGACATCCAAGCGGCTTGACGCTCGGCTTTCGCCGTCCGAAGGCGCGCCTCATGAGCATAGATACTCGTCTCGCCGAACTCGGCATCTCGCTTCCCGAACCCGCCGCCCCGGTCGCTGCTTATGTGCCGGCGGTCGAGGCCAACGGGCTTCTCCACATTTCTGGTCAGCTCCCTTTCCGCGATGGCCAACTCATGACCGGCCGCTGTGGCGAGGATCAGGAGCAGGATTATGCGCGTGAGGCGGCTGAGCGCTGTGGCGTGATGCTGCTTGCCCAGATCAAAGCCGCTTTGGGCTCGCTCGATCGGGTCGACCGAATCGTCAAACTGGGGGTGTTCGTGTCTTCGACCCCCCATTTCACGGCGCAGCCCCAGGTCGCCAATGGCGCATCCGAGCTGATGCAGAAGGTGTTCGGCGATGCCGGTAGGCACGCACGCAGTGCGGTCGGCGTTCCGGTGCTGCCATTGAATGCGATCGTCGAAATCGACGCGGTCGTCGCTGTCAGGAGTTGATTGCGTGGAACAGGTCGTCGCCCGCATGGCCGACGGCATCGGCGCGTTCGACGCCCGCGAATGGGACGCGTGTGCGGGCGACGACAATCCCTTTGTAAGCCATGCTTTCCTGACCGCGCTTGAGGATTCTGGAAGCGCGATCGCGCAGACAGGCTGGCAGCCGGTGCCGATCGCGATCGACGGCCCAGACGGCGCTCCGGCGGCAATCGTGCCGGCTTATGCGAAAAGCCATAGCCAGGGCGAGTATGTTTTCGATCATGGTTGGGCAGACGCTTGGGAGCGGGCAGGACAGTCTTATTACCCCAAGCTACAGATCGCGGTGCCTTTCTCGCCCGTGCCGGGGCCTCGCTTGCTGCTGCGCGATCCCGACCTCGCGCCGGCGCTGATCGCCGCGACCGAGGCCGTGGTCCAGCAGAATGAGCTCTCCTCCGCGCACGCCACATTCGTGGACGGCGCGGAATTGCACCATTTCCAAGCGGCGGGCTGGCTAATCCGCGCCGATCGGCAATTCCATTGGTTCAACCGCGGTTATGCCGATTTCGAAGGCTTTCTGGGCGCGCTGACATCGCGCAAGCGCAAGGCCATCCGCAAGGAGCGGGCGACCGCGCGTGCTGGATTGGAATTCATTCACCTGTCGGGCGAAGCGGTCGAGGAGCGGCACTGGGACGCGTTCTGGCAATTTTATCAGGATACGGGCTCGCGCAAATGGGGCCGGCCCTATCTCACGCGCCGCTTCTTCAGCCTTCTCGGCCAGCGCCTGGGGGACAAAGTGATTCTGATGCTCGCATTACGCGATGGCATACCGATCGCAGGCGCCCTCAACCTGCTTGGCAAGGATACACTCTACGGCCGCTATTGGGGCTGCACCGAAGAAGTACCCTTCCTTCATTTCGAGCTTTGCTACTACCAGGCGATCGATGCCGCGATCGCGCGCGGCCTGAGCAAGGTGGAGGCCGGAGCGCAGGGCGAGCACAAGCTCGCACGGGGCTATCTGCCGACGCCGACCTTCTCGGCGCACTATATTCCCGATCGGAATTTCCGCCGCGCTGTGGCGGATTATCTCGAGCAGGAACGCCGCATGATCGCGTCCAATATCGCGGTATTGGAGGAGGAGTCGCCTTACCGGAAAGACGTCTGACTCCCCACCTAGGACGACAGGATTATGCGGCCTTGCGGAACAGCCCCGCCAGCGTCGCGCGCGCTAGCTTCTGGGCCTCAACCACCTCGCGCGCGCTCATTTCCATCGCGATCTCGTGGCGCCATTCGAGCGCCGGCTGGTAACCGCATGCCGCTGCCACGTTGAACCAGCGGTGCGCCTGGACCATATCCACCGCAACGCCGCCGCTGCCGCTGGCAAAACACATAGCGAGTTCGAACGCTGCGACCTCGTCGCCGCCAGCCGCGCTTCCCGCCAAATCCTCGACCCGAACCATACGTGCCATGGTCAGATATCCCCACAAAACTTGCTCTCTGCCCCGTTAACGACGATTTTCGCCGGGACTTGAGCGGCATTGCGCCATATTCCGGCGCGTCGAGAGACTGGGGAGCAAGTGAGGGTTTGATGGCCGCGCATCGTATCATCTTCGCCAATGAGAAAGGCGGTTCGGGTAAATCGACCAGTGCGGTCCACACCGCGGTCGCACTCGCGGCAAAAGGTCACCGCGTTTCCGCGCTCGACCTGGACACGCGGCAACGCACGCTCGGCCGCTACCTCGACAACCGCACCATGCTGGCGCGGCGTGACGGACTAACGCTGGCCATGCCCGATTATGATACGTTCGATTCGGCCAAAGGCATCTCTATCGAAGACCGGCTTAATGCGATGGCGGAGGAAGCGGACTTCCTGATCGTCGACACGCCCGGCCGCGACGACGATTATGTCCGCAACGCAATTTCGACCGCCGACACATTGGTCACGCCGATCAACGACAGCTTCATCGATCTCGACCTGATCGGACAGGTCGATCCGGACGATTACAAAGTCAAACGCCCGAGCTTCTATGCCGAACTGGTATGGGATGCGCGCAAGGTGCGCGCCAAGACCGACGGGGGCACGGTCGACTGGGTCGTGCTTCGCAACCGGCTTCAGCATCTGGAAGCACGGAACATGCGACGGGTCGCCGCCGCGCTGGCGGAGCTTTCGAAACGGGTCGGCTTTCGCGTCATTCCGGGCCTGTCGGAGCGCGTCATCTATCGCGAGCTTTTCCCCAAGGGGCTGACCCTGCTCGATCTCGCGGCAATCGGCGAGGACGCCGGCCTGGCGCATGTCGCCGCGCGTGGCGAGCTGCGTGAGCTGATCGCGGGGCTGGAGCTGCCGGAAATTGCCCCCGCACCCCGGCAGACCGAGCCGGCATGATCGATCTTATCCTTATAGCGGCCGCGGGTGTGCTCTATTGGGCTTGGAAGACGCGTGATCCTCAGGCGATGCGGATCAGCGACGTGATGGCCGTGATTGCCGCTTTGATCGGGCTTAAGCTGCTGAACAGTCATTCGCCGCTGGGGCTGGCCGGGCTCGGTGCCGCCGGCTGGTGGTTGTGGTTTCGCAAGGGCGGAGGAAGGCAGGGAGAGCGCATGACGCGCGAGGAAGCACGCCGCTTGCTTGACGTGCCTCCCGGAGCCACACCGGACGAAATACGCTCCGCGCACCGCCGCCTCGTCGCGCGGGTCCACCCCGACGTCGGCGGCTCCGCTGATCTGGCGCAGCGCGTCAACGCCGCGCGCGATACATTACTGCGCTATCGGGGTTGAACCGGTAACATTCTCGTGCGTCTATAGGGGGCACATTCCGGCCCCTTCGCCCTGAATAGCCATCGCTCTTGCAGAAATGGCTAGCGGGATCCCGATAGGCTCTCGTCCAGTTCGCACCCCATCGACCCGAACGGCGTTCGCCGCTCGCTTAAGGAGACCCTGATGACTCATCGTTTCGATCCGACCTCGTTACGCGAATATGACATCCGCGGAATCGTCGGAAAAACGCTTGGGGCTGAAGATGGCTACGCGATCGGACGTGGTTTCGCGACCCACGTCCGCCGCGCCGGGGGTACCCGCGTTGCAGTCGGCCGCGACGGGCGCGTCTCGTCGCCGGCACTGGAAGAGGCGCTGGTACGCGGGCTTACGGAGAGCGGCGTCGATGTCGTTCGTATCGGCATCGGTCCAACCCCGATGCTCTATTTCGCTGAAGCGACGCTTGAGGTGGATGGCGCGGTCCAGATTACCGGCAGCCACAATCCCGCTGAATATAATGGCTTCAAGATGGTGCTGCAGCACGGCCCGTTCTTCGGCGAGCAGATTCAGTCGATCGGCAGGATGGCCGCCGAAGGCGATTGGGAGGAGGGGACTGGCGAGGTCACCGATTTCGACATCGAAGATCTCTACGTTGAGCGTCTCCTCGCAGGCTATTCGGGCGGCGCGTTCCGCATCGGGTGGGATAATGGCAACGGCGCGGGCGGGCGCGTGCTCGAGAAGCTGGTCGCCAAGCTGCCGGGCGAACATCATCTACTCTACACCGAGATCGACGGCAGCTTCCCCAATCACCATCCCGATCCGACCGAGGAAAAGAACCTCGCCGATCTGAAGCGGCTGGTTGCCGAGAAGCGGCTCGATTTCGGAATCGCATTCGATGGCGACGCCGATCGTATCGGTGCGATCGACGGCCAGGGGCGCGTTGTCTGGGGCGACCAGATCCTTTCCATCCTGGCGGAGCCGGTACTGCGCGCCGAGCCCGGCTCCACCATCATCGCCGATGTTAAGGCCAGTCAGGCTCTTTATGATCGTATCGCTGAATTGGGCGGTAAGCCATTGATGTGGAAGACAGGCCACAGCCTGATCAAGGTCAAGATGAAGGAGACGGACAGCCCGCTTGCCGGTGAAATGTCGGGCCACATCTTTTTCCGACACGAATGGTATGGATTCGACGATGCGCTTTATGCCGCGATCCGGCTGATAGGTGCGGTGCGCGTGCTCGGCGGCTCGTTGACCGCGCTCAAGGATGCCATGCCCGAGCTGGTCAACACGCCGGAAATGCGGTTCCAGGTCGACGAAAGTCGCAAATTCGCCGTCGTCGAAGAAATTCTGGACCGCCTCGAAACCGCGGGCGCGGAAGTGAACCGCACCGATGGCGCGCGGGTCAACACGCCTGATGGCTGGTGGTTGCTGCGCGCCTCAAACACCCAGGACGTGCTGGTCGCACGTGCCGAAGCCAAGGACCAAGCCGGCCTGGACCGCCTGCTCGGGCAGATCGACAATCAACTGGCGCTGTCGGGCCTCGAGCGCGGGCCGCAAGCCGGCCACTAAGACGAGCTACCGCCTGAGCCCGGTCTCATTCCAGGCTCAGGCGGCGCTCAACCCCGCGAGGATGTGCGCCGGCAGGATCGGCACCTCGCGCACGCGCGCGCCCACGGCGTCGTAAATGGCGTTGGCGATCGCTGCAGCGACGCCGGTCGCGCCCAGTTCGCCTATACCGCGCGCGCCGATTGGGCTCGCATATTCGTCATATTCGTCGATGAAGCCCACATCAATGTCGGCCGGTATGTCGGCATTGACCGGTATCGCGACGTTCGAGAGATTTTTGGCGAGGAATCGCCCGTGGGTCGGCTCGACGATTGAAGCTTCCATCGTTGCCTTGCCCCATTCCCAGATGATCGATCCGATCATCTGGCTTCGCGCGGTGAGGGGATTAATGATTCGTCCCGCCGAATAGCGCGCGACAACGCGCCGCAGCCTGACCAGGCCGAGATCGGGGTCAACCCCGACTTCCACGAAATTCGCGCCCCAGCTCTGCATCGCATAAGGCGTGCCCGAACCATTGAAGCTACGTCCTCCGGGAAGTTCGAAACTGCCATCGCCCTCGATTTCGGCGACATTCGCGCGCCGCAGCAGTTCCGGTAGGTCGAGCGGCCCCTCCTCGGTGGCGCCATAAAGCTGGAGTTTGCGACGCGCGTCTTGCGCGGCATGCTGGACCGCGCTGCCCATACCCATTGTTTGCGAGCTGCCATAGACCGGCCCCGCCGGCGGAAATTCCGAATCGCCCCACTGAATCGTCACGCGATCGGGCGAGATGCCAAGCGTTTCGGCGGCGACGAGTGCGAACACGGTCTGATTGCCGGTGCCGATATCATTGGCGCTCGCTTCAACCGTGACGCCGTCGGCACGCACCCGGACCCGCGCCTTGCCGACCATTCGGGCGCAGAACGTGCTCGCCGTCGACATGCCGTGGCCGATCCGCCAAATGCCGTCCTGGCGTGGCCGTTCATGCCGGCTCCTCCAGCCATAGACTTCACTCGCCTCGGCATAAGCTTCGCGCAACTTGTTGGATGACCACGGTTTTCCGTCGAACGGCGCGGCCTCTGCAAAATTGGCAAGACGCAAGTCGAGCGGATCCATTTCCAGCGCGCGGGCAAGTTCGTCCATCGCGCTCTCAAGCGCCCAACTGCCCGGCCCCTCGATCGGGGCGCGCATCGGCGTCGAGCAGATGAGGTGGATCCGCTCAATCTGCTGGTCTGTCTCGATATTGGGCGAGGCATAATAAGAACGTGAAGCTGCGGCCGGCGCCTCGAACTGGGTGTCGCTGATTGCGCAGGTGTTGATCGCCTCGTGGCGGACTGCGGTAAGCTTGCCATCGCGGGTGGCGCCGAGCGTGACTGTCTGGCGGCACTCGGCCTGATGCCCCACCATCGAATATTGCTGCGCGCGCGAAAGCTGCAGCCGGACCGGCCGTCCGGTGACCCTGGCCGCGGCCGCCGCGAGGATTTCGTGCGGCCACACAAATCCCTTGCAGCCGAAGCCGCCGCCGGTGTGCGGCGAGATGATCCTGACATTCTCAACCGGAATCCCGAATGCCGCCGCCATGACCTGCAGCGGATTGAGCGTCATCTGGGTGGCATCCCATAAGGTCAGCCGATCTCCATCCCAAGCCGCCACCGCGGCGGACGTTTCCATCGGATTGTGGTTGCGGGTGGGTTGGAAATAGCTCTCGCGGATGATCGTATCGGCGGCCGCCAAGCCCTCGCTGATACTGCCCTTGCTTTCCTGGGGCTTGTAAAAGGTTTCGGGTGGGCGTTCCAGCCGCCCGCGCCCGGGCGTGTCGGGTGCATGCGGCTCGATCCGGACGCGTATGCGTGAGGCCGCCTGCTCGGCTGCTTCTATCGATTCGGCTAACACGATCGCGACGGGCTGGCCTTCCCATTCAATCACGTCGTCCTGCATCGGCATCCGAGTCACCGCGGCGGGCGCTTCCAATTTGCCGATGTGTGGCAAATCCTGCGCAAAGAGAATCCGAACAACGCCCGGCAGCGCGCGCGCTTCATCCGCTTCGACCGCCAGCAGCTTGCCTGCCGCCAGGGGCGATCCAACGAGAACCCCATACAGCGTATTCGGCGGATATATGTCGGCGGCATATTTCGCCGCGCCGGTCACCTTCAGCGGCGCCTCGACACGGGGCGTGGCGATCCCGACCGTCATGCCAAATCTCCCGCTTCGACCAGCGCTCGCATCGCCGCGCCCGCGGCCATCGCGACCTTGTATCGATTATGTTCGAGCGGCCGCGCGTCAGCCAGGCACTGACGCAGCGCCGGCAGCAACGCCGCTCGCTCGGGCGGCAATCCGATGATCGTCTCGGTCGAAAGTGGCCAGGGCTTCTGAGCGACGGAGCCGAGCATGATCGAGGCGCGGGCGATCCGGTTGCCCTCCACCGCGATGGTTACCGCGGCCGAGACCAGAGCATATTCGTAGCTCGCCCGCTCCCGAACCTTCACGTAAGCCGATCGGGCGCTTGTCACCGGAACGAGATAGCGGACGATTATCTCGCCGGGTGTCAGCCTTGTTTCGACGGTGGCTGCCGCGTCGGCGCGATCGCCTGCCAGTGCCGCCGCCTCTTCCTGGCACAGATGAAGATCCCGCACCGGCAGCCTGCGTATGCTGCCTGGTCCGTGCAGTTCGACTTCCGCGTCGAGGGCGGCCAACGCCACCGCCGGATCCGATGGCATGGTTGCAACGCACTGGTCGGTCCAACCGAAGATCGCATGGCGCTCATTCAACCCATCGCGGGCTGCACAGCCGCTGCCAGGCTCGCGTTTGTTGCAGCCCCAGGGGAGGGGCGCCTCAGCGCGGAAATAGGCGCACCGAGTCTTCTGCAACAGGTTGCCGCCGATCGTCGCGCGGTTGCGAATTTGTGGCGACGCGGCCGCCAGGCAAGCTTGTGACAGGGCGCGCGCATGCTCCCGGACCGCGGCATGCTGGCCGACCTCGTTCAGGGTAGCGAGCGCGCCGATCTCGAGCATATCGCCTGTGCGGCGGATCGTGCGGAGGCTATCCAGCCGCCCGATATCGACGAGCGTAGCCGGCGCCGCAATCCCCAGGCGCATCCAGTTGAGGAGCTCGGTTCCGCCGGCAATGGCGAACACATCTCCGCCGTTCGCCGCGAAAGCATCTTCCACGCGCTCGGCGAGGGCGTAAGCGAAGTCGCGCATCCTTCAACGCTCCATCCGCGCCGTGGATTCGAGCACGGCGGCAGTGATCTGGGGATAGGCGGCGCAACGGCAGATATTGCCACTCATCCATTCGCGGACCTCAGCCTCGCTCCCGGCATGGCCCTCGTCGATGCAGGCAACGGCTGAAAGTATCTGCCCGGGCGTGCAATAGCCGCATTGAAACGCGTCGCAGCGGATGAATGCTTCTTGCACCGGATGGAGGCGGTCGCCGTCGGCCAGCCCCTCGATCGTGGTTAGGTCGCGGCCGTCGCATTGCACTGCCAGCGCGAGGCACCCATTCATGCGTTGTCCGTCGATCAGCAAGGTGCAGGTCCCGCAGGCGCCTTCGTTGCAGCCCTTTTTTATTCCAGTCAGGCCGAGCCGGTCGCGCAGGAAATCGAGGATCGTCGTGCGCGCCTCGACATCTGCAGACACCGGCTTGCCGTTGACCGTCAGGGCGATGGTCACGCGGCTGGCCGCCGCACCAAGCCTGGGAAGCATGAACCCCTCCTTGGACAGGTGATTTCGCTTGCGCGAGCAAGCATCGGTAGCGCTAACGAAGATCGTGCTTATGCGTCCCGGTTGGTCCGCACAACGCCCCATACCGCATCTCGGCTCCTCGACGGAGGCGTTCAACGCATTCGGTCTCGCATGGCTCCGCAGGGGGCCGCCTCCGATCGCCCGTGCGGCATTCGACTGATCTGGAACGGCCAAGAAACCATGGCCAACAAAGTCCGAAGCGGACCACGGATTTTGCGTTACGATACGCGCGGTTAAATAGTTACCGCGCCATTAACCACGCACTTTCGACCTAATTTCTCATCACTGTTCACTGGAAATACAGCTTATGAAAGGATAGATAAGGATGCCCGCCAGTGTTGGCGCGGGCGTGTGTAGAGTGACGTAAATGGTGCGTGAGAGGATTGAAGAATGTCTGGCCCTGCTGCGGCAGGCGGACGACATATTGATGGCGGAGAAAGAACTGGCGCTGGCGGCGCACCTCTCCCTCGTAATCGAGAAGCTGGCGATGCGGCTGCCTAATTACTCCGCTTCGGAGACTTTTCAGCTCTAACAACCGCCCTTGCGGGGGTGGCGTTATGCGGCACCGAATACCCGCGCGAAAATGGTATCGACCTGGCGCAAATGGTAGCCGAGGTCGAATTTCTCCTCGATCTCGGCGGCCGGAAGTGCGGCGGTGACCTCGGGATCCGCCTTGAGCAGTTCGAGCAACGAAAGCTGCCCATCCGATTCCCAGACCTTCATCGCGTTGCGCTGGACAAGACGGTAGCTATCCTCGCGGCTGACACCAGCCTGGGTCAGCGCCAGCAGCACGCGCTGGGAGTGAACAAGCCCGCCCATCTTGTCCAGGTTGCGCATCATTCGATCCGGATAGATGAGCAATTTGTCCACGACGCCAGTCAACCGAGCGAGCGCGAAGTCGAGCGTGATCGTGGCGTCGGGCCCGATATAGCGTTCGACCGAAGAGTGGCTGATATCGCGCTCATGCCAGAGTGCGACATTCTCCAATGCCGGCGTGACATAGCCCCTGATCATGCGAGCAAGTCCGGTCAGATTCTCGGTCAGCACCGGGTTGCGCTTGTGCGGCATCGCCGACGAGCCTTTCTGTCCCGGCGAGAAATATTCCTCCGCCTCCAGCACCTCGGTGCGTTGCAGATGGCGTATCTCGACCGCGAGCCGTTCGATTGACGAGGCGATCACGCCCAGGGTCGCGAAGAACATCGCATGACGATCACGCGGAATCACCTGGGTCGAAACCGGCTCGACCGCGAGCCCCATCTTTTCGGCGACATAGGCTTCAACGCGGGGATCGATATTGGCGAATGTGCCGACCGCGCCCGAAATCGCGCAGGTGGCGATATCCGCGCGCGCGGCCTCCAGGCGCTTTCGGTTGCGGCTGAATTCGGCATAGGCTTCGGCCAGTTTGAGCCCGAAGGTGACCGGCTCGGCGTGGATACCGTGGCTGCGGCCGATCGTCGGCGTGAGCTTATGTTCGAAGGCGCGCCGCTTGAGCACGTGCAGCAGCCTGTCGATGTCAGCGAGCAGCAGGTCGCTCGCCCGGGCCATCTGTACCGCAAGACAAGTGTCGAGCACGTCGGACGAGGTCATGCCCTGGTGCATGAAGCGGGCTTCGTCACCCACTTGTTCGGCGACCCAGGTCAGGAACGCGATCACATCATGTTTGGTAACCGCCTCGATCGCGTCGATTGCGGCGACGTCGATCTCCGGCTTGGTCGCCCACCAATCCCACAAGGCTTTCGCCGCGCTTTTCGGCACGACTCCCAATTCGCCCAACGCCTCGGTCGCATGCGCCTCGATCTCGAACCAAATGCTGAAGCGGGTCTGCGGCTCCCAGATGGAGACCATCTCGGGGCGCGAATAGCGGGGTACCATATGTGGGGCTTTCCTGGAACGAGTCGGCGGCGGGGTAGCAACCGCCGCCGTCCGGTTCAACAAAGCGTCAGATCAGTCCGAGACCGCGCAGGCTGGCATGGCCCGAGGCTCCGATCACGACATGGTCGTGCACCTGGATACCAAACGGCTTCAATGCGGTGACGATCTCCTTGGTCAGCGCGATGTCCTGCCGCGAAGGGGAGGGGTCGCCGCTCGGATGATTGTGGACCAATATGATCGCGGCCGAACCCAGTTCGAGCGCGCGCCGCGCCACTTCGCGGACATAGACCGCCGCCTGGTCGACCGAACCTTCCGAGATAAGCTCGTCGCGGATCAACATGTTGCGCGAATTGAGATGCAGCACGCGCGCGCTTTCGTTCATGCGGTGCGCCATTGCGACGTGGAGATAGTCGGTGAGCGCCTGCCAATTGCCTAACACCGGGCGCGCGGCGACCGGCCCCTTGAGCAGCCGCACCGCCGAGGCTTGTGCGATTTTGATCGCACCGATCGCCCCTTCGGTGAGCCCGGCGCGCTCGAGCGATTCGGCGTCGGCGGTGAATACGCCGCCCAGGCTGCCGAATTCGGCGAGCAGGCTCTTCGCCAGCGGCTTGGTGTCGCGGCGGGGAAGGGCAAGCCCGAGCAAATATTCGATGAGTTCATGATCGTGCAGTGCGTCCGGACCGCCCTCGACCAATCGCTTGCGCAGTCGCGCGCGATGCCCGGTGGCGTCGGTGGCGGGGTCGGGGTCGCTCATCTCGACGACCAGGATTGCCCACGCAGTGCTGATCTCGCAAGCAGAAGCAGATAACGGGCAGGCTTTCATCACCAAGTTGACTCGAACGCCCCCACTGCTAAAGGGGCGGCGGCAACGGCGGCGCATCGCGCTTGCCGGCGTTTACACCTACCTTGAGTGTGGACGCATCCATTCCGAACAGGGGCTTACTGGGTCTTGGCTGACGATCGTCGGATCGATGGAGATGAGCTTGACCGTCGCATCGCGGCGGCCAAGTCGGCCGAGGAGCGTCGGAACGGCGGGGCAACGAATTTCGAAGCCCGCGCGGAAGGTCGTGGCTGGGCGATCGGGATCGAATTCGTCGGTACCGTGCTCGTTTGCGGCGCGATCGGCTGGGGCATCGATCACTATCTGCTCCATTCCGCGCCTTGGGCGATGATCGTCCTGTTGCTGCTCGGCTTCGCCGCCGGCACGCGTCGCGCTCTCGTCACCTCGCGTCAGTTTGACGCCAGCCCCCGCAACGATCGCTAGAGCGGACGTCATGGCAAATCCAATGGAACAATTCGCGATCGTAAAGCTGCATCCGATGACGATGCACGGTTACGACGTGTCCTTCACCAACAGCTCGCTCTGGATGCTTGTCGCGCTCGGGGGCATTGCGATCTTCCTGTTCGTGGGAACCGCAAGGCCGCAGCTGATTCCCGGCCGGTGGCAGGCCGCGGTCGAATATCTCTATGAATTCGTGCGCAAGATGGCGGATGACAATGTCGGTCCAGAGGGGCGGCGCTACGTGCCTCTACTCTTCTCGATCTTCATGTTCGTGCTCGCGTGCAACCTGCTCGGGCTGATCCCCTGGGTCGGTTCCTTCACTCCGACCAGCCATGTCGCGGTCACACTCGGACTTGCGCTGCTGGTCTTCGTGACCGTCTGCATCGTCGGGTTCCTGCGCCATGGGCTGCATTTCTTCGCCCTGTTCTGGCCGAAGGGGACGAACGTCTTTCTTGGCGTTTTTGTCGCCCTGATCGAATTCCTCTCTTTCCTCTCGCGCCCGTTCACGCTCGCGATCCGGCTTTTCGCCAATATGACGGCGGGACACGTGCTGTTGAAGGTTTTCGGCACGTTCGTGGTGGCGCTGGGATCTTTCGGCGCGCTGCCTTATGTGTTTGGTGTAGTTCCGCTGGCCGTCAACGTCGCGCTGTCGGCGCTCGAGATGCTGATCGCGGTCGTCCAGGCTTATGTTTTCGCGCTGTTGGCGTCGATCTATCTCAACGACGCCGTCAATCTTCACTGATCAACCGTTTCAACAGGAAGGACTAAATCATGGATCCGCATTCGGCCAAGGTGATCGGCGCCGGTCTCGCTGCCATCGGCGCGGGCCTCGCTGCCATCGGCGTGGGCACCATCTTCGGCATGTACCTGCAGGGTGCGCTGCGTAACCCCTCTGCCGACGCTCAGATGGGCGGCCGCCTGATCTTCGGCTTCGCCGTGACCGAGGCGCTCGGGCTGATCGCGGCCGTCGTCGCGCTCGCGCTCGCTTTCTCGTAAGCAATCCATTCGCCACGCGGGCCTTGGGCCCGCGCGGCGAGAGGGAAGATCATGCCTCAATTCGACGTCGCCAATTTCATCCCGCAGCTTGCGTGGCTGACCTTGTTCTTCGCGATCCTCTATTTCGGGATCGTGCAGGCTACGCTGCCGCGTATAGGCCGCGTGGTGGATGGCCGCGAGGCGCAGGTGAAGGGTGATATCGCCCAGGCCGAAAGCGCCAAGATCGAAGCCGACAAGGTCCGCGAAGCCTATCAGGCGACGATGGCCGAGGCGCGCCGCAACGCCCAGGCCATGGTGGCGGAAGCCCAGTCTTCGGCGATGCTCGCGACCGAAAAGAAACTGCATGAGGCCGACGCGGTCATCCATGAACGGCTGACCGAGGCAGAGACGACGCTTGCTTCCAGCCGCACGGCGGTCGCGGCCGAGATGGAAAATGTCGCGGCTGAGGCGGCGGCAGACATCGTCGCGTTGCTTGGCGGCAAACGTCCCACCGAAAAGGCCGCGCTTGCCGCGGTCCGTCGCCTGAGCTGAAGCCATGCAAAACCCCGCACTGCCTGTCGCCACAACTGAAGCGCGTCCGCCCGAGCCCAAGCTGCTCGGCCTCGAAGCCGAAGGCTGGGTCTACGTTGGCCTGACCATCTTCTTCCTGATCGCGATTTTCGTCGCCAAGGCTCCGAAGCGGATCACCGACGCGCTCGATCAGCGCATCGCGGATACCAAGCGCGAGCTGGAAGAAGCCAGGGCGATCCGCGCCGAGGCGGAGGCGCTGTTGATGGAGGCTAAGGCCAGTCAGGTTGCCGCTGCCACCGACGCCAAGGCGATTCTGTCGTTCGCGGAGCATGAGGCGGCCGAGCTGATCGCCAAAATCACGCAGGATTCGGAGCTGCTGGTCCAGCGCCGCACGCGTATAGCGGAAGACCGCATCGCAGCTGCCGAGCGTTCCGCGATCACCGAGGTCCGCGCGAAGGCGGCGGAGGCCGCCGCCAAGGCTGCCGCCGCGCTTATCGCCGAGCGCAACGATGCGGATGCCGATAAGGTGTTGGTAGACAAGGCGATCTCAACACTGGGTCAGCGGCTCAACTGAGCCTGCCGGCAAGCCCTCGCGAAAAGGGGGCCAATTTGATTGATGACGGCCATGGGACTCCCAGCGAAAGCGGGGACGACGCCAGCCGTCACGTCAGGAAGCCGATTATCGCGTTGGGGTGGATCGGCAGCCGGGCATAACCCGCCACCATGAACAGGATCGACAAGGCGCCTGTGGCCCAGCCGACATAGAGCAGCCACCAGAGCTCGACCAAGGCTGAGATCGCCGTCGTCGCGAGTGCGATCGATGCGAGTCCGTCCGACAGGTCGAACTGGTCGTCGCGGTAATTGTTCTGATCGTAATCGTCTTTGGCCGCCAGCGCCGCGGCTTTCAGATCGGCGGCTTCTTTCGTATATTTCGCGATCTGAGGCCCGGCCTTCGCCGCAGCGTCACCGCCCTGTATCTGGGCAATCTCTTCCATATGCAGCTTGAGCTTGGTCGCCTGATATTCGTTCCAGGTATCGACCTGCGTTGCCTGCGCCTGCTGCATGTTCTGGACGATATTGCCGTCCTTGATGTTGGTCAGCGCCATCGACACGCTCAGGATCACGACGGTGGTCGCAACCGTTCGGTTCAATCTCTTGTCGCGGATTTCCAGCTCTTCCAGTTCGGGCAGTTCAGGCGCTTCGCTCACCGAATACGTCTCCTTGCTAATCCACCCGTGACGGTAAGGCCGATAGCGATACCCCAAACCAGGCCGAAGAGAAGCCACACCATCACGCCTATCAGAAGGCTGGCGATGCCATATTCGAGGGCAAGGGCAAGCGGCCCGAATTCGTCGAAGATACCCTCGCATAAAGCGCGAAGCGCACGGCCGGAGCTTGCCAGAACCAGTTGGGTCTGGCCAGAGTGTGGCAGCAGCCGGTCGGGTAAACGACTAGGCATCGGGCCTCATGATCTCTAAATTCCGAGAGTGTCTGATACGCCCGTCGATCGCTTCTCCGAAGAGAAATCCACTTATGCCGTGCGCGGCACCGAGGCGCCTGATCTCGAGGCAGGCGTCGCGGCGATTCGCAATGTACTCAAGACGCTGCCGGTTCGGCCGGGCGTCTATCGGATGCTCGATGCGCGGGGCGACGTGTTGTACGTCGGAAAGGCGCGCGCGCTCAGGAATCGCGTTTCCAATTACACGCAGGTTTCCCGGCTGCCCAAGCGGCTGAGCCGGATGGTCGCGCAAACGCGCGGCATGACGGTGGTGACGACCAACACAGAGGCCGAGGCGCTCCTGCTCGAAGCGCAGCTGATCAAGCGCTTTCGACCTGCCTACAATGTCCTTTTACGCGACGATAAAAGCTTTCCTTTCATATTGTTGCGTGAGGATCATGAGTTCCCGCGTGCGCAATTGCATCGCGGCGCCCGGCGGGCGAAGGGACAGTATTTCGGGCCGTTCGCGGGGGCGGGGGCAGTGCGCAAAACGCTCACGGCGTTGCAGAAATTGTTCCTGCTGCGCTCGTGCACTGACAGCTTCTTCACGAACAGGACGCGGCCCTGCCTGCTCTATCAGATCAAGCGCTGCTCGGCGCCGTGCGTCGATCGGATCAGCAAGGCCGATTATGCCGAGCTGGTCGATGACGCGAAGGCGTTCCTCGCCGGCAAGTCGACCCAGGTCCAGAAGCGCCTGAGCGGGCAGATGCAGGCGGCGGCCGAGGCGATGGATTTCGAACTGGCGGCGGTCCTGCGAGACCGGCTGAAAGCGCTGACCTTCATCCAGGGTACGCAGGCGATTAATGCCGAGGGTGTGGACGACGCAGACGTGTTCGCGCTCGCCTGCAAGTCGGGCCAGATCGGCATCCAGGCCTTCTTCATCCGGGGTGGGCAAAATTGGGGGCATCGCGCCTTCTTCCCCACACACACCGCCGAAGTGCCCGAGGATGAGGTGCTGGCGAGCTTCATGATGCAATTTTACGAGGAGGTACCGCCACCGCGCCTCATCCTCGTCGATCGATTGTTGCCGGAGGGCGAACTGATCGCCGAAGCGCTTGCCGAAAAGGCCGAGCGCAAGGTGGTGCTGAAAGTCCCGCAACGCGGCGAGCAGAAACGCATCCTCGCGCAGGCGACGCGCAATGCCGAGGAAGCACTCGATCGCCGTCTTGCCGAAGGGGCAACCCAGTCCAGATTGCTGCGCGAGGTGGCAGATTTGTTCGAGCTGGAGGCGACACCGAACCGGATCGAGATTTACGACAACAGCCACATCATGGGCACCAACATGGTCGGTGCGATGGTGGTCGCGGGACCGGAGGGTTTCCGCAACGGCCAATATCGCAAGTTCAACATCAAGCGCGCCGAAACCGCTCCGGGGGACGATTTCGCGATGATGCGCGAGGTGCTGGAGCGCCGTTTCGCGCGGCTGGAGCGCGAGGATCCCGATCGCAAATCGGGGGAGTGGCCCGATCTGCTGCTAATCGACGGGGGCAAAGGGCAAGTGTCCGCCGTCTACAAGGTGATGGAGGAAATGGGGGTTCACGATGTGCCTGTGGTGGGGATCTCCAAGGGACCCGATCGTAATGCCGGGCGCGAGCATTTCCATCTGCCCGACGGCCGCGAATCGATGCTGCCGATGAATTCGCCAGTGCTGTTCTATCTGCAGCGGCTGCGCGACGAAGCGCATCGCTTCGCGATCGGGGCGCATCGCACCAAGCGCGCAGCCGCTTTCACCAGCAGTCCGCTGGACGACGTCCCGGGCATCGGTCCGGCGCGCAAGAAGGCGCTTCTGATGCATTTCGGTACCGCGAAGGCCGTCCGTGGCGCCGGGCTGGAAGACCTGCAAAAGGCTCCCGGCGTGTCGGCGACAATGGCTCGCGCCATTTACGATCATTTCCATCCAAGCGGCTGACCGGAAATCATCACTTCCACCCGATTAACCCTCGGGCAGAACGAAATCCTCATCTGCTGCCGATAGAGCGTGGATGGGGAAGCTATCCTGGTGTGTAGCTTCGACCCGCTCAGTCATCCCGGCTCGCTTGCGGCCGGGATGACATCGCGTCCGCGCCCGCTCGCTTTCCCGCGGACGACCGCTTAATCCCCGCTCATGCATGTCGAAGCCCTCGCGATCGTGTGCGCGGTGCGTGCCCATGGCGAGCATGGCGCGATCGTACGTGCGTTTACGCCCGACGACGGCATGCTGGCCGGCTATGTCCGCGGCGGCCGCTCGCGGCGGCTGCGGCCCGTCCTGATGCCGGGCAACCTTGTCCGTGCCGATTTCCGCGCGCGTACAGAAGAGCAATTGCCCGCGCTCACGGTGGAACTGAGCGAAAGCCGGGCCGCCATGCTGAGCGAAGCCTTACCAGCAGCGGCAATCGAATGGTCGACCGCACTCGCGGCGGCGGCCTTGCCCGAAGCACAGGCATATCCTCGCCTTTACGCCGCGCTGGACGGCATGCTTGCCGCGGTAGTGGCGGCGCCGGCGGCGCGCGCCTGGGCAGCGGCCTTGGTGCGCTACGAACTGCTGCTGCTGACCGAGCTCGGCTTCGGCCTGGATCTTTCGGCGTGCGTCGCGGGGGGCGCGAACGACGATCTCGCTTTTGTGAGCCCCAGGAGCGGGGGGGCGGTCAGCCGCTCCGAAGGCGAACCTTATCGAGACAGGTTGCTCGCTTTGCCGCCCTTCCTGATCGAAGGCGGGGCAGGGGAGTGGCACGACATCGTGGCAGGTTTCCGCCTGACCGGCCATTTTCTCGAACGCGATCTGCTGCACGGCCGCGCGGTTGACATACTGCCGGCGCGCGAGCGGCTGGTCGACCGCTTGAAGCGGGCGCTCGAATAAAGGACTAGCGAATCCTCAGATCGACAGGAGCCGCCGATGATCGACCAACCCCTGATCACCCTCAATGACGGCCGCCAGATGCCGCAGCTCGGCTATGGCGTTTTCCAGGTGCCGCCCGAAGATACGCGGCGACTCGTCGTCGATGCGATCGAGCTTGGCTATCAGGCGATCGATACCGCGACCTTCTATCGCAACGAGGCGGAAGTCGGTCAGGCGATACGCGACAGCGGGGGGCGGCCATTCGTTACCACCAAATTATGGAACGACTGTCAGGGCTATGACCAGGCGCTGAGAGCGTTCGATGCGAGCTACAAGGCGCTCGGCCTGGACGCGATCGACCTTTACCTGATCCATTGGCCGAAGCCGGCGCTGAACCTCTATGTCGAAACGTGGAAAGCGCTGATCCGCCTGCGAGACGAGGGGCGGGTCAGGACGATCGGAGTGTCCAATTTCACCATGACTTACCTTGAGCGGATCATCCACGACACGGGTGTCGTACCGGCGGTGAACCAGATCGAGCTCCATCCTTATTTCCAGCAGATTGAGCTGCGCGCTTATCATGACGAGAGCAATATCGTGACAACGAGTTGGTCGCCGCTGGGCCGCGGCGGCGTGCTCGCCGATCCGGTGATCGCATCCATCGCGCGCAAACATGGCAGGACGCCGGCTCAGGCGATCATCCGTTGGCATATCGAAAGCGGGCTGACCGTTATTCCCAAATCATCGAACCGCCAGCGCCAAGCCGAAAATTTGGACGTGTTCGACTTCAGTCTCGATCAGGAGGATATGAGGGCTATTGCGCGGCTCGACCGTGCCGACGGCCGGATCGGACCGGACCCGGACCTGCTATAGGGCGGCCGAGAGCTTAGCGATCCAGCGATAGAGATAAGCGAGGATCGCGCCGAACACCGCCAGTCCGATGAAGATGGCGGGGGTTTCGAACCCGCTGACGAGTGCCAACGGCGTGCCGCTGCCGGTCGTCACAATCACGCCGGCCAAGGCAACCCCGAACAGGCCATCCCCCACGATGAAGCCCGAGGCGAGAAGCACGCCGATGCGCGAAGCGACCTCGGTCCGGGTGCGCTTCTCGTAGAGATGGCCGATCACCGCCCCGATCACGACCGGCAAGGTAGCCCCCATCGGAAGATAAATGCCGAGCCCGACCGCCAAAGGGGGTACCCGACGCCAGCCGAGCTTGCCGAGCAGGCCGTCGAGCAGGATCAGCACCAGGCCGACCGCCGCGCCCGATCCGATCAGGTTCCAGTCGAGCCCCGCGCCGAGCACACCCTTGGCGAGCGTGCTGATCAAGGTGGCCTGCGGCGCGCCGAGCGGGTGAGGGGGAGCAACCCCGACCAAGGGCGCAAACCCATAGGCCTTGTTGAGCAGGTTGAGCGTGAAAGGGATGACGATGGAGCCTGCAATAACGCCGATCATCAGCGCCACCTGCTGTTTCCACGGAGTCGCGCCGACCAGCTGGCCCGTTTTCAGATCCTGAAGATTGTCGTTGGAGATGGTCGCCGTCGAAAAAATCAGGGCCGTCAGGAACAAGGCGAATGCAACCAGATGCGGGATCGCGCCTGCCGGAATGTGCGGCTTCACCAGGAAGAGCAGCATCAGCCCGGCCCCAACCACGCCAAGGATGCCAAGCCCTGAGACCGGACTGTTAGACGCCCCAATCAGCCCCGCCATATAGCCGCAGACGGCGGCGACGATCGCACCGGCGACGATCACATAGACGATGCCCAGCGCCACCAGCGGCCAGGCGATCTGCGACAGCGGTCCCTCCTGCAGGAATTCATAGAGGACCAGCGCCATCGGTACGATCAGGATGAGCAGGCCCACGCCCAGCATCGGCACCGGAATGTCCTGTTCCTCGATCGCGAGCCGGGCGTTCCCCGACTTGCGCGCGCGGGAGGCTTCAAGCGATTCCTTGAGCCCGCCGATGATCGGAACGATGAGAGTGGCGAGCGTCCACAGTGCGGCTATGCCGATCACGCCTGCGCCAAAGAAGCGTACCTGGTGCCGCCACACATCTTCGGCGGCGCCGGGCGTGTGCGTCCAGAAGGTGATCAGCGGCGTGACAATGCCGAAGCCGAGCACAAGGCCCCACAGGATCGCGAGGCCGACGGTCAGCCCTACGAGATGCCCCGCACCGACCAGCGCAAAGGACATGCTGACGTTGACGCCTGAACCCGCAGGGCCGACGCGGAACCATTTGGTGATATCGGCCGCCGCGATTTGCGTCGCCGCCAGCGCCGAATAAAAGGCCGAAGCTATACTGCCGGCGACGATCACGCGCAGGCCTACCTTGCTCTCGGCCACGCCTTCGGCAGTCTCGGTGCCGACCTGGAGTACCGCGGCGGCGGCGACACCTTCCGGATAAGGCAAGTCCGATCCGGTCACGAGCGCGCGGCGCAGCGGTACGCTGAACAGCACGCCGAGCAGTCCGCCGATCGCGCAGACCCAGAAGGTCGTCCAGAAGCTGAAGCCGACCCACCAGCCGACCATCACCATTCCGGGCAGGACATAACCGATCGCCGACAAGGTGCCCGCGGCACTGGCGATCGTCTGGACGATATTATTCTCGTAGATGTTGGCGTTCTTGAAATTGCGCAGCAACGCCATCGAGATCACCGCCGCCGGGATCGACGTCGCGATCGTCAACCCGACCCGCAGCCCCAGATAGAGATTGGCGGCGGTGAAGGCCAAGGTGATGAAGCAGCCGAGCAGAATACCGCGGATGGTGAGCTCGGGCGGGCGGACAGCGGGTTTCGAAGCCATCGCGCCATCCTGCCGGAGCAAGCCGGCGGAGTCGAGCGTCCCGCTGACCAGGTCGGCTTTCGCCCCGACGTGTCGACTTGGTTCAGGACGACGAACGGGACATTTGGCTCAACTCTTCCACGCGTGTCCGGACGCGCCTCAGATCATCGACGAAGCGCCGAAGTTCAACCTCCGCTGCGTCGCGGTCGGGCATGCGCAACAGGAAGCTCGGATGAACCGTAACCCAGCCTTCACTGCCATCTTCCAGCCTATGCGGGGTGCCGCGCGTGCCGCTGATCGTCACCGCCTTGCCCAACATCTGGCGCGCGGCGGTCGCGCCTAGCGCTACCGTGACTGCGGGGCGGATGAGTTCCCGCTCCTGATTATACCACCAGCGGCAGGCCTGGATCTCGCCCGCATTGGGCTTGGAATGGATACGCCGCTTGCCGCGTTGCTCATATTTGAAATGCTTGACCGCGTTCGTGACGTAGACTCGCGTTCGGTCAATTCCCGCTTGGCTCAGCGCATCGTCAAATACCTGCCCCGCAGGGCCGATGAACGGTCTTCCTGTCTGATCCTCCTGATCGCCAGGCTGCTCGCCCACGAACATCAGTTTCGCGTCAAGCGGGCCTTCGCCAAATACGGTCTGCGTCGCGTCGCGGTAGAGCGGACAGCGCGTGCAGCCCCTCGCCTCATCGCGCAGTGCATCCCAGGACAGGGCAATGTTTGCGCCCAGATTTTCTCGGCTTGCTGTCACCATTGCGCTCTCCCGTGCCCGCGCACCCGCAATCAGGTGCGGCACCAACGCGGTCTCTGGCATGTTTTTCCAATAGCGACGCGGCATCTCGCGCAGCATCGCGCCAACCTTCACCCTCGCGGGATTGAAGATCGCGCCATAATAAGTCTTCCATATTTCCTCGAGCGGGTCGGTCGCCGGCGCGTCGCACCGGCTGGCGCCGGGTCCTTCGCTCAGTCGCTCGCCGTCCCAATGCAACGATACGGAGGGCGTCAGGATCGACCAGCGCATCGACGCGAACCGATCGACGAAAAAGCTGGCATTGGCACGCACGACATGGTGCTCCGGCTCGAACCAGGCGACAAAGCGGCGTACCCCGCCATCGCCCGTTTCCCGGAAGCGCAGGAAGGCGCGCATCTTGTGAACATCCCGCTGCACCTCGCGTGCCATGAGTTCGAGACGGCGGAGCAGAGGATCGGTACGGTCCTTGATGAGGCTCGCCTGGTCGCGAAGTCGGCAAAGCATCGTATAGAGCGACGTGAAGCGCTCGTTGTCACGGTGACAGACGACCGATCGCGCAAGCTCGATAAAGGGCTGTGGTACGGAGAAACGAGGTTGCGGCTCAGCCTCATTCGGCAGAACCGCTTCAGGCGATTCGTCGAAAAGCTCTCCTACGCCTTCGCCGACCTCCCACCGCAGCTGGTCGGGAGCGATTCGCTGAATGGCGCACTGCCGAGCGATCCGGCGCCAATTTTCGAAATCGTCCTCCTCCTTGATTCGAGCGAGGCGCATCGCCTCAGCCTCGCTCGCGGAGTAGGATTAGATCGCGGGCGTGTCGCCCTTGAGCAGGTAACGGAAGCGCGGCGAGATCGCATAGAGCAAGCTCGCCCCTGCCGCTACGAGCATCGAGCTTCCGTAAACTACCGTGATAACGCCAAGCAACGCTGACATGAACGGGAACCTCAATCTGTTCTGCTGCAACGCACCATATCATGCCGCAAAACTGTGACAGTTTGAAAGTGTTCCATCGCGATTTACTATATTGCACCTGCGAAGAATGGGTCATGCGGAAAACAGCTCCAACTGAGCTGTGGGCGCGGAACGCTCCAGTGGCTGAAGCTGATCGGATAAGCGAGTGGGGCGCCAGTCGGCTGTGACCAGGAACGGTCGGAGCTTTGCAATCGAGACCGTCAAGCGCGCGACGTCCTCCAGCCGCAGCGCCCGTAGCCGCCTGGAGGACAGGATCCCATCGACCGCCTTCGTACCTAACCCTGGAACACGTAAAAGGTTTTCGCGCGGGGCCAGATTCACATCGATGGGGAAAAATCCGCGGAATTTGAGCGCCCATGCCAGTTTTGGATCCATATCGAGCGGCATCATACCGTCGGCATCCGCTGCCGCAGCGATTTCGCGAGGAGAAAAGCCATAAAAGCGGATCATCCAGTCCGACTGATACAGGCGATGCTCGCGGATCAGCGGAGGGCGTCGCAGCGGAAGGATGGCGCTTGCATCGGGAATTGGGCTGAATGCCGAATAATAAACCCGCTTAAGGCGATAGCGATCATAGAGCCGACCCGCGCTATCGATGATTTCGGTGTCGTTCGCGCTGTCCGCACCCACGATCATCTGGGTGGATTGGCCAGCAGGCGCAAATTGCGGCGCGAAGCGAAAATGACGCCGGGCGTCCCGCTTATCCTCTATCGCGGCGCTGAGATCGCCCATCGCGCGTTCGATCCGCTCTCCCGACTTTTCGGGTGCCAGCCGCTTTAGGCCGCCGGCGGTCGGGAGCTCGACATTGATCGACAGGCGATCGGCATAGAGGCCGGCTTGATATGCCAGCCCTGGGTCCGCATCGGGGATGGTCTTGAGATGGATATAGCCGCGGAAATCGTGCCCCTCGCGAAGCCGCCGTGCTACCTCGACTATCTGCTCCATCGTGTAATCGGGCGAGCCGATAATGCCGGAGGAGAGAAACAGACCCTCGATATAATTGCGACGGTAGAAAGCGAGCGTAAGGTTCACCACTTCCTCTACCGTGAAGCGCGCTCGCCTTACGTTCGAGCTCTTTCGATTGATGCAATAATGGCAGTCGAAGATGCAGCTGTTGGTCAGCAATATCTTGAGCAGGGAGATACACCGGCCGTCGGGCGCGTAAGCGTGGCAAATGCCCATTCCCGCGTCTGTCGATCCCAGGCCTTTCCCATCGCGCGAGGAGCGCCGGATCGAACCTGATGAGGCGCAGGATGCATCATATTTTGCCGCATCCGCCAGGATTGCCAGCTTGTCACGCACGCTCAACCGAGTCATTTGTTCTTAATATGTTCCTGCTGCCGCTAAGGCAAGCCGCCGAATCCAGTTAGCGCAAATGAAGCAGGGCGAGCAGGCTCGCGAAAAGCAGATAGAGGGACCCCATGGCTGCGAGCAGGCCCCTAGAGACAAAGCCTCGACCGAACGCGAAGAACATGATCGCGACCCCAAGAGCAGTGACGCCGGCGGCGACGAGGAGGGGGGGGGCGAGCAACCAGGAGGTCCAGATCAGGCCGAAGGCTGTGGGGATCGTCGCCTGAATCATCATAGAGCCGGAGATATTGGCCAAAGCGAGGCGATACTTGCCCTGTCGCACCCAGATGATCGCGTTCATCGTTTCAGGCAGCTCTGTGGCAATCGGGCTCAGCAGCAGCGCCACCAGTTGCGGCTTCAGACCGAGCGCGGGACCAACCGCGCCGAGCTGCGAAACGAACAGATGCGAGGCTGCGAAGATGATGGCCAACGCGAGCAGAGTCTGAGTGAGGGTGATGGCGAGGCCGGGCACCGCGGCATGTCTGGCAAAGGTGAGCGGCTCGATTTCCAGTTCATCGGCGCCGGCGGGAGCGCTCATTTCTTGGCGGATATAAAGGCCGTAGGCGGCGAGAAAGAGAATGCCGAGCCATGGCTTCCAGGTGAACGCGATAAGGCCCAGGCCGATCTTCACAACGAAGATCCCAAGGAACCAGCCCTGATCCCGTGACAGGATGCGGAAATCCGCAAGGATTTCCGGCGTTCTCGGCAGTTCGCGTCGCGACAGCAAGAGCACGATTCCGACAGTCGCATAGGCGATCGTGGCAAGCGCAAGGGGCCCGCCCAGAGCCGCACCAATGCCAAGCTGCTTTGCCGCCACCGATCCGCCGAACGCCACCGCGACCAAAGTCACCACGCTTTCCGGCAAAGCCGTGCCGAAGGCCGCGAGGATCGATCCGGTCGCTTTCTGGCCGACTGCGAGCTGGTGGCCGAGCCATTCGACCCCGTTCACGAACAGTTCGCACGACAGATAGATCGCGACCGCGGACCCGATCAGCAGTGCGAAGTTGATCCACAGGCTATGCATCATAAAATTCCCGGCCGGGCAGGAAAACGCATGAACCGGCACACGCGCCCAGCCGGGACGCCCGCCAATCCATGGTCTCGCCAAGCTGATGCTGCCTTCGCCACGGCCGGAGCCGAGCATGTTGACGAAGGCCCCCGCTGATGCGGGCGGCTACTCCCCAGGGAGAGGGCGGGCTTTGGCAGCATGCACGGGTCAGGTCAATTTCTGACGTCGCGCCCACGCGGAAGAAGGGGAAAGATTGGATGGTTTAACAGCAAGGAACGGAGCGCCAGCCAGCCCAAACGGGGTCACTGCAGCGCTGTGGAGGAGAATAGCGATGATCGGAGTTCTCGCGGCGTTGGAGGACATCACATGACGGCGATGGCGGAAAGGGTGGCTGGGTATGATTGGCACGTGCTTCTGCAATCGCTCGACGCACGAGGCTGGGCACGCTTGCCGGCGCTCTTGGATAGCGGTGAATGTGAGGCGCTGGCAGCCTTGTACGGGCCAGGCGAACTGTTCCGCAGCCATGTCGTAATGGCGCGTCATGGCTTTGGCAAAGGCGAGTATCGCTACTTCGCCTATCCCTTGCCCGATATCGTGCAGGGTTTGCGCTCAGCGCTCTATCCGCGTCTGCTGCCGCTCGCCAATCGCTGGCAAGAGCGGATGAACATCGAAGTTCGTTTCCCCGACAGCCATGATGCGTTTCTGGAGCGCTGCCACGCCGGCGGGCAGATGCGCCCGACGCCGCTGCTCCTGCAATATGGTCCGGGCGATTATAATTGTCTTCATCAGGATCTTTACGGGGAGCACGTTTTTCCTTTGCAGGTCGCCATGCTTCTGTCGGAACCGGGCGTGGATTTCGAGGGTGGCGAGTTCGTCATCACCGAACAGCGACCGCGCATGCAAACGCGCGTTCAGGTTGTCCCGCTGATCAAGGGTGACGGCGTGGTCTTCGCGGTGAACAACAGGCCTCAAGGAGGATTGCGGGGCGATTACAGGGTAAAGCTGCGGCACGGCGTGAGCGAGTTGCGCGCTGGTCGGCGGCATACATTGGGCATCATCTTTCATGACGCGGCCTGACGCGGCGAATGGGATGAGGAAGCGGAAGGGGCCAGACGCTGCCTGAGAGTCCCTTGTACCGTCTTTTATCTCGATAATATATATTATGTTAAATCACTAGCTATGCCGAGGCTCGAGGATCAGCCAGCCATTCTCCACTCTCCATGATTTGAGCCTCGACAGGAAGTTCATCCCAAGCACGTTCGTCGTGCCAAACTCCTCCGCCACATCGACACGCAGATCCTTGGCAACGATCGAGCCGAGGGTCAGCCGCTCCACGCTGGACGTACGCGCCATCACCGCGCCGTTTGCCGTCATGACCTGTACCGGGAACGGACTTTGGTTCACATCGAGCCCCGCGGCTTTCGCCTGCTCCATGTTGAGCGACGTTACCGTTGCGCCGCTGTCTACCAGCATATGGACCGGTGTGCCGTTGATCGTCACATTGGCCCAGAAATGGCCGTCAGGCCCCATGCGAAGCTTGACCGCATTCCCGGTGATACGCTGCTCGTCATTGCCCATCACGGTTTTGAGCTGTTCCCAGCTGGATGCCATGCCATCGCGGGTCAGGCCGACGATCAGCACTCCGATCGTCAGGATTGCAGCCCAAATCGCCGCCATGCCCGCGGCCTTTTTCAGGGGAATACGGCGCGATATCAATGCCGATAGCGGTAGGATCAGCATCAGCACGAGCAACGTGATATTGAGCTTGTCGTCGCTCATCGGACCACCGCCTCCAGCCGGTCATAGCCTGGCTCGACACCTGAGGGCAGTTCGGCGGCCAGTGTCGCATAATCCATCGACTGGTCCATATGCGTGAGGATCGCGCGCGCGGGCTTGACCCTGGCGATCGCGTCGAGCGTCGTCGCAAGGTGGGCATGTGTGGGATGCGGCGCGCGGCGTAGTGCGTCGACCACCCAGACGTCGACACCTGCAAACAATTCTTCCATTTCAGACGTAAAGTCATGAAAATCTGTCGAGTATGCTATCGACCTCCCCTCCAGATCGAACCTGAAACCTGCAGAAGTGATGCCGCCATGTGGCTGATCGACCGTGCGAATGCGGATATCGCCGATCGTCATGTCATCGTCGAGCGGAAGGATCGTTGCGCTCGGCGGATAGCCGCCGCGGCCATGGAACACATAGCGAAAGCGCCGCTCGAGCGATTCCAGCGTACGCGGTCTCGCGTAGCAAGGCACCGGTGCTCCCCGGATATGAAAGAGCTGGCGGAGATCGTCTATGCCGTGCGTGTGATCGGCATGCTCGTGTGTCCACAAAACCGCATCGACCTTGTCGACCCCCGCACCCAGCAACTGCTCGCGCATGTCCGGGCTGGTATCGACCAGGATGACAGTGTTTGCGGACTGCACCAGCACGGATGCCCGTAAGCGGCGGTTTCGCGGATCGGCCGGGTCGCAGGCGCCCCAGTCTTCCCCGATACGCGGCACGCCGGACGACGTCCCGCATCCCAGGACGGTGAGCTTCATCTTATCGCTTTCGCGAACAATGTGAAGAAGTTGTCGGCTGTCCTGGCCATCAGTTCCTGCGTTTCCTCTCCGCGCAGATTGGCGATGAAGGCGGCGGTATCCGCAACGAAAGCGGGTTCGCCGGTCATGCCCCGATGCGGCACCGGCGCGAGGAAAGGCGCGTCGGTTTCGATCAGCATGCGATCGGCTGGGAGCGTCGCCACTACCTCCTGCAGCTCGCGCGCATTTTTGAAGGTCACGATACCCGCGATCGAGATATAGAGGCCAAGATCGAGCATCTCCTGCGCGAAGCCGGCCGAGGCGGTGAAGCAGTGGATCAGCGCGGGATAGACTCCCTTCCCCATCTCCTCGCGGATGATCGCTGCGGTGTCCGCTTCCGCATCGCGAGTATGGACGATCAGCGGCAGCCCAGTTTCGCGCGCGGCGGCGATGTGAGCGCGGAAGCTCGTCTTCTGCTGCTCGCGGTCGCTATGGTCGTAATAATAATCGAGCCCGGTCTCGCCGATCCCAATGACCTTGGGGTGGCGCGTAGCTTCGACCAGCTTGGCCGCGTCAATATGCGGATGCTCGTCGGCTTCGTGGGGATGGATGCCGACCGAGGCCCAGACGTCCGGCTCACGTTCCGCGATCGCGATCACGTCGGCCCATTCGCGCTCGCGGGTCGAGATGCTGAGCATGCCCGTCACGCCGCGGGCGCGGGCGCGATCGAGCACCGCGGCCTGATCCTCGACCAGCCCCTTATAATTGAGGTGACAATGGCTATCGATCAGCATCAGGCAGGCTCAACCCAGCGCGGGAAAACGCCCTGCGGCGCGGGAAGCTGCGTGCCGGGTACGATCGGTTTGCCGATCGCGGCAAAATCGCGCGAGTCCGCGTCCTGTGCGAGCAGATCGAGCAATTTGTCCGCGCTCTCGGGGATCGCCCAGCGCGCTAGGATGGCGAGCTGCCGCACCGCTTCCGCCGTCCAGTAGAGTACGCCATCGGCCATCGCCGGATCTTCCTTGCGCAGGGCCCAGGGCGCCATGTCCGCGAAATAACGGTTGGCGAGCGCGACGCCGTCCCACACGATCTCCAGCGCGCGATTGAGCGCGAGATCCTGCATTGCGCCTTCGATCCGTTCGAGCAGCGCGCCGAGACCGAGCTGGTCGTGCGCCGGGCCAGGTTCGGGCATTTTGCCCTCACAATTCTTGGCGATGATCGACAGGCAGCGCTGGGCGAGATTGCCGAGGCCGTTGGCGAGATCGGCGTTGCAGCGTGTAACGATCGCCTCGTGGCTGTAGCTGCCGTCCTGACCGAAGCTCACTTCGCGCAGCAGGAAGTAGCGCAGCTGATCGACGCCGTAGAGGCGCGACATTTCAAGCGGATCGACGACGTTGCCGACCGACTTGGACATCTTCTCGCCCTTGTTGAGCAGGAAGCCATGCCCGAACACCTGCTTGGGCAATTCCAGACCTGCCGACATCAGGAAGGCTGGCCAATAGAGCGCATGGAAGCGGACGATATCCTTGCCCACGACATGCAGGTCGGCCGGCCAGCGGCCCGCACGACCCTTGGCGCCGTCGGGATAGCCCGCCCCGGTCAGGTAGTTCGTAAGCGCATCGACCCAGACATACATCACATGACCGGGCGAATCCGGCACCGGCACACCCCAGTCGAAGCTCGTGCGGGAGATGGACAGATCGGTAAGTCCGCCGCGCACGAAGCTCATTATCTCGTTGCGTCGGCTCTCAGGGCGAATGAAATCGGGATTGGCCTCGTAATGCGCGAGCAGGCGATCGGCATAAGCCGAGAGCTTGAAGAACCAGCTTTCCTCGACGGTCCATTCCACCGGCGTTCCCTGGGGCGAGAGCTTCTGGCCCCCTTCCCCCTCGGTGAGCTCCTCCTCGCCGTAAAAGGCTTCGTCGCGGACCGAATACCAGCCCTCGTAACGGCCGAGATAGATGTCGCCATTGGCCTGCATCGCCCTCCAAATCGCCTGACTTGCCGCATAATGATCCGGCTCAGTGGTGCGGATGAAGCGATCGAACGAGATATTGAGAGCTTCGTCCATCTCACGGAAGTAAGACGACATTTCATCGGCGAGCGCACGCGGGCCGATGCCGCGGGCCTTGGCGGCCTGGGCCATTTTCAGACCGTGCTCGTCGGTACCGGTCATGAAGAAGACGTCGCGGCCGCGCATGCGCTGGTAGCGCGCGATCGCATCGGTGGCGATCGCCTCATAGGCATGGCCGATATGCGGCCGGCCATTGGGATAGGAAATCGCGGTGGTGATATAGAAAGGGTCGGCCATGGGCTCAGCCTTTAGCGCTGGACTCCACGGGGGCAAGCTTCGCCACCAGCCTGGCAATCTCGACCACGGTCATTTGCGGATCCATCGACTGGCGGACCGCGCGATCGGCAATGTCACGCGCCTGGCGCCACAAGGCGACCGCCTCCGCCATCCCGGCGCTCCCCCGCCGGGCTTCGTCCGCGATTCGCGAGGGCGCGCGTTCGAGGAAAGCCTCATAGCGCTCCTGCGCGCTCTTGAGGCCGAGCGTGCGGCCGAGCGCGGTGCGGAGCGCGTTGCTGGCATCGCCGTGTACCGCGAGCTTCTCGATCGCCGCATCGAGCCCGGCTATATCGAGGCCCGCGAAGCGCAGCGCGTTACCGGGAGCACCGCGCGCGACGCGGACGAGGCCGTCCAGCTCGAACGCGTCAGCGTCGGGTAGCGCACGGCGGAGAACGACACGGACCTGATCGTCCTCGAGCGGCGCGAAACGCACCAGCCGGCAGCGCGAGCGGATCGTCGGCAGCAGCCGGCCCGGCGCATGGCTTACCAACAGGAAGATGGTGCCGGCAGGAGGCTCTTCCAGATTCTTCAGCAATGCGTTGGCGCCACCGCGCTCCATGTCGTCGATCGCGTCGATCACCACCACGCGGCGCCGTGACAGGCTGGGCGTGGTCGCGAACAAGGGCTGGAGGCTGCGGACCTGATCGACCGTAATCGAGCGGGCCAGCTCTTCGGAATTGGGCTTGGGTAGGCGTTCGAGCAGCTTGAAATCGGGGTGCGATCCGGCGTCTAGCAACGAGGCGATCGGGTGATCGTCGGGCACATCGAGGCGGTCTTTGGCTATGACGGGGCCCGCCGCGTCCGCGAGCAGCCAGCGCGCGGCGGCGTGCGCGAAGGTGGCTTTGCCTACGCCTTCCGGGCCCGCGAGCAGCCAGGCGTGGTGGATCCGGCCGGATCTGGCGGCTTCGAGCAGGGATTCGACCGCTTCTTCGTGGCCGAGGATCATTCCGCCCTCCCGTCCGACATGCCGGGCTCGCCCCGGCATCCACGGAGAGGCAGTGGCCAAGCCGCGGAATGGACCCCGGACCAAGTCCGGGGTGACGGAGTATGAAGATGACAGTTCACAGCAGATCCTCGATCGCTGTCAGAAGCGTCTCGGTGACCTGTTCCGGACTACCCTTCGCCTCGACGATGCGCCAGCGGGCGGGTTCGGCGTCGGCGAGTTTGCGGAAGGTGGCGGTGACGCGGCGGTGGTAATCCGGGTCGCGCGCGCCGAAACGGTCGGGGCGACCGGCGTCGCGGGCTGCTTCACGCGCCATCGCTTCGGCCTCGGGCAAGGCCAGCAGCAAGGTGCGATCCGGCAGGAGGCCGGCGCTTCCGACCGCGTGTAGCGCACGGATCGCCTCCGCACCGAGGCCGTCCGCGCCGCCCTGATAAGCGATCGAGCTATCGAGGAAGCGGTCGCAGATCACCCATTGGCCTGCCGCCACCGCGGGCAGGATGGTCTTGTCGACATGGTCAGCGCGGGCCGCGGCAAAGAGCAAGGCTTCGGCGCGGGGGCCCCAGCGATCGGCGCCACCTTCGAGCAGCAACGCCCGGATTGCCTCGGCGCCGGGGCTGCCGCCCGGTTCACGGGTTTCGACCACCTCGATCCCGCGCGCCCGCAACGCCGCCGCGAGCGCGCGGGACTGGGTCGACTTGCCGACCCCTTCCCCACCTTCGAGGCTGATGAAACGGCCGCGGGGCTTCAGATTCATGAGCCGCCGAGCAGGTGGTGCAGGCCGTTGCCGACGCGATCGAAGAATCCCGCGGTGCCGACGTCGCTCGCGGCGACGAGCGGCATCACCTGCAGCTGGCCGTCGAGCGTGCGCACGATCAGGTCGGCGACATGATCGCCCTTTTTGATCGGGGCCTTGATCGGACCGTCATAGGCGACCGACAGCTTGTAATTGCTGGTGAGCCCGGTGGGCATGGTGACGGCGAGATTGCGCGGCGCCACCAGCGCGACCTCGCGCGCATTGCCCAATTGCACCTTCGCGGTCGCGACCTGCGCTCCCTGGCCGAAGAGCGGCTTGGACTGCCAGGCATGCATGCCCCAGTTCATGAAGTTGACCGATTCGCTGATGCGCTGGTTGAACGAGGTCAGCCCCGACAGCACCATCACCAGCCGCCGGCCATTCTGCTCGGCCGACCCGGTGAAGCTGTAGCCCGATTCCTCGGTATGGCCGGTCTTGAGGCCGTCGGCGCCGGGCACCCGGCCCAGCAACGGATCCCGGTTCGCCTGGGTGATATCCTGGCCCGAACCCAGCGTCTTGCCCCAGGTGAAGTTCGGGCGGCTGTAGAATTGCTTGTAGAGATCGGGGAAGTTCTGGATCGTCGCGGTCGCGATCGTCGCCAGATCGCGCGCGGTGACATAAGTCACGCCGCCATCGGGCCAGCCATTCGACGTTCCGAAATGGCTGTTGTTGACCCCGATCTCCTTCGCCTTCTGGTTCATGATCGCGGTGAAGGCAGGCTCGGTACCCGCGATATGCTCGGCCAATACGACGCAGGCATCGTTGCCCGACAAGGTGATGATCCCGAGCAGCAGGTTGGCGACCGACACCTGCTCTCCGGGCGAGAGGAACATGGTCGAGCCCGCCGCCGGGCCGTGCCACTTCTTCCAGGTCTCCGGATTGACCGTCGCCATGTCGGTGAGGTGGAGCTGCCCCTTCTTGATCATGTCGAAGGCGACATAGACGGTCATCATCTTCGCCAGCGACGCGGGCGGGATGCGCTGGTCCGGATTCTTCGAATAGAGGACCGCGCCCGACGACAGATCCTTCATGAAGGCGACGGTGGCGGGCGTGTCGAAGGGCGGCGCGGCCGCCTGGCCCGGAATCGCGACCAGCGCGGTGGTGACGAGAGCGAAAGCGGCGAAGCGTGAGCGCGTCATGTTCGGCGAAGTATCCCTGTAAGAGGTTTGGCACGGTGATAGCGCCCCCCGTCGGGCAGAGCCAAGCCTCATCTGGCGATCGCGTCCGCCAAAACGCCGACCGACATGGCGTAGAAGTTCGAGCAATTATAATCGAGGATCGACCGGTAATTGCTGGTGAGCAGGTAGGCCGGCATGCCGGGCCCGTCGGGCTCCAGCAGCTGGGTGAGTTCATCGTCGGCAGGTGCCGGATAGCCCGCGACGATCACCCCTTTCGCCTTCCACTCCGCAACCGTCAGCCAGCGGCTGAGGCGGGCATGGACGCGCGCGCAGCGGGGTGAAACCAAAGGCGAACGGACGGCATATCGATCGAAGTCGGCCGGCAGTGTCACCGCGACGGCCCATGGCGTATTCGGCTTCCATCCTGCCTCCTGGAGATAGGCCGAGATCGAGGCCAGGGTATCGGCATCGCTGGTCCAGATGTCGGCCTTGCCGTCGCCATCGCCGTCGGTGCCGATCCGCAAATAGGTGCTGGGCAGGAATTGGGGGTAACCGGTCGCGCCCGCCCAGCTGCCCTTCATCCGATCACGCGTGAAACCGCGATCGATCATCTTCAGCGTCGCGATCAGCTCTGCGGTGAAGAGTTCGCGCCGCCGCCCGTCATAGGCGAGCGAAGCGAAGGAGCGGATCAGGTCGAAATTGCCGGTATAGCTGCCATAGCCCGTTTCCAGCCCGAAGATGGCGAGCGCGACATTGCCGGGAACGCCGGTGCGCCCCTGATCGGCCGCGAGCTCGGTGGCGAGCATGCGGTAGCGCGTCTGCCCCTTCTCGATATGGGGCTGGTCGACATGGCTCTGGCGATAAGGCGCGAAGCTCATCGGCCCTGGCGGGCCGTTGACCGTCTGCCCGCCCGGCTGCGAGCGATCGAAATGGATCACGCGCGGATTGAAGGTCAGGCCGGCGGTTTCGCGATCGAACGTTTCCGGTTTCACCCCTTCGGCAATGGCGCGCGACCGCAATCCCTGGACGAAGGCGGTGAAGGCGAGATCCTCAGCCGACGGCACCGGGGTGACCGGAGCGGCGGCGTCGGCCGCCGTGGCCGCGGGCTGATCCGTTGGCGGCGCGTCCTGGCTCACGGCCGGCGTCTCCCCTGCGGCCGCATTCTGCGCGGCCAAAGGCGAAGCGCAGGCCAGCAGGAGCGGCAAAGCAACAAGTCGGAATGGCAGGATCATATTCAGCCCCTGCCATAGTCGGCGGCGCGACGGAATCCCGCTCGTCGCGCCCAGGCAACGACTGCTCGCGGAAAACCCCGGCATCTTGTGGCGAGCTGACATTTTAGGCGAGATACTTCACATCGAATATCAAGAGAACGGCCAGCCCTTCGCGAGGAAAAAATAAAAAAACACCAGAAACGAACTAGATGATCCGCGCAAGCATGGAGCCCGGCCGGGCGAAAGAACATATAGCGAACATTCGTAAAAAGTCAAGCTGGTCATGCGAGGCTTATCGGGTCATGGAAGCCGCCCGAGCCCTGCCCTGCGGCAGCTTCGGGCGCGGGAATGCACGCAGACGCTTGCGCACAGGCGCGACCGCCACGATAAGCGCGCGCCGAGGACAGGTGGCCGAGTGGTTTAAGGCAGCGGTCTTGAAAACCGCCGTGCGGGGAACCGTACCGTGGGTTCGAATCCCACCCTGTCCGCCAATCACCGGCGTACCCCAGCTCCAAAGATGCAGCGGCAACGGCCTAGCCTTATAAGACGTGGCCTGTCCGCTTCCGATCTCCGTCATTCGCTGTGCCCTTTGGCGTCCACTTCCAGTCGTTGACGAGAGTGTGGCAATCGCTCACCAAACTACATGAGCAACGCACATTGGCTGATCCTCGCCGTTCCAAAATGGTATTTCACAAGCCTTACTGAGCCATTCGCGGGCAGGCTTCTGACGGTCGTGCCCGCAATAGGATCGCTTTGCTTACTGGTAGGGCTGATGATTGGAGCCATAAGACCGAATTGGCGGCTCACAATATTTGTGTTGCCCTTTATGTTGACAGAAGCACTTGCAGCAGTCGCTGGCTTCTACAGGGGCGAGGATGGTGCATTCGCAAATTATGCGTCGAACGCCACTCTGTTGGTATCTGCGGTTGTATCAATCTTCGGCATTTACATTTGCAAGAATGCTAGAATAGCTGCCTCACTTCTATGCGTATTTTCGGTGACGTATTGCCTGTTCGGTGTATTTGTCGCAGACATGTCGTTCTCCAACGATTGGTTATAGTGCTCCGGCTACTTGGTAGCGCTTGGGTCTGAAGCAGTCTGTCGGCTTCCCACCTAATGATGGCCCTAGGAACCCGATGAGCGACATCGTACTCCCTGATATGCACGATTGGACGCTGGTCGGGGTGGATTGCGACTGGGCGACTGCCGTGGTCAGGATGCGTTTCGAAACGACTGATGGGCCGATGACCCTCATTGCCTCAGGAACGTCCGACCTTCACGTCCCTCTGCATACCCCTTGGGGGCGAAGCGTATCAGTGAATACGGTAATATCGACAGCCGGTCCGAGTAGCGAAAGCCGCTCCTTACGGATCGAGATGCAATCCGGTGATGTCCTATCTGTCGAGGCAACATCGTTCGAGGTGCGGTGAGAACCCGCATCTGAGCAACGCCTGCCTCAACCGGTCAGGACGAGCCGCGCACAGCGAAAATATTGCCCTCCGGATCGACCGCGTCCCAGCCGCCCCGGGGCCGTTGAATGATGGTCACGCCCGCCGCCAATAATCGGGCCCGTTCGGCTTCCGGATCGTCGGCCGCGAAGAACAGCTTGCAACTTTGCGATTCCCGGGCGACCGGCGGCGTCGCGATTTCGATCGTATCCGCGATGTGACGGGGAATGGCATGGAGCGCGAAAGCCGCGCCGCCCGTTTCGAACTCGAGCCAATCGTCGCGGCTCGTTTCCAGGATCGGGCGAAAACCGATCCGGTCGCGATAGAATGCCGTCATTTTGCCAAGGTCTTTGACGAACAGCATAGCCCCACTCATGCGCACCTTCGACCTCCATTGCCCCCAGGCGAGCCTAGTTGCGGCGGATGGCGCCTGCCAAGCGGAACGCGACCGGTGACGGAAATACTCTATCGCTCGCCCGCGTTGGAGGTGCGGCGCGTCGTTGCCGGCGATGGCCGGCGGGTGGTGGTCACGTTCGATTCCTATCATGAACCCGCGGGCACAGACCGCCCGGGCTTCGGCGAGGCCTTTTTCCAGGCCGAGCATATCACGGCGATCCATGTCATGTCAGATCGTAATGACTGGTTCCAACATACTGAAATAGAAGACGTGCTTCCGATCATCCGGGAGGCATGTCTCGGCGCCGGGCGGATCCTGGCTTATGGATCGAGCATGGGCGGCTATGCCGCGTTGCGTTTCGCAGGCGCGATCGGTGCGCATGCAGCGCTCGCGCTGTCGCCCCAATATTCGCCGGACCCGCGCAAGGTGCCTTTCGAGACACGCTGGGCCGCGGACCGAAGGCGGATCCGCTTCCTTCCTTCGATCGACGGCCCGATCCAGCCGGGGCCGCGCCGGATCTTCGCCTATGACAGCGCGCTGGCGGCGGACCGGCGACACGCCGAATTGTTGGCCGCGGCGGCGCCGATGACCGCGATCGCCCTGCCCCATGCCGGGCATCCGGTCGGCGGTTTCCTGAACGACATCAAATTATTGCGACCGCTCGTTCTGACAATTTTCGACGGCAGTTTCGATGCGGCCCGATTTCGTCGCGCCGCGCACAGGCGCCGGATCCGATCCCCGCACTGGCTGGCCTATCTTGCCGATCGGCAACCGCCGTGGCGCAAGACTTGGGGGATCGCGCTCGCGCGACGGGCAGTCGAGACGGCGCCCGACTATCCGAGCCTCCAGGATGTGCTTGCCCGCCGGCTTGCGGACGCAGGCGATCATGCCGGAGCCATCGCCGTGCATGAGCGCGTGATCGCGATGGAGCCGATCGCGGACTATCATTGGAGCCTTTCCAAGACACTCCATGCTGCCGGCGATCTGGCTCGCGCGGTTGACGTCGCGGAGCGGTTGCGGCGGCTAGCGCCCGAGGCGCCCGGCTATCACGCCTGGGTCTCACGGCTGCGCGAGGAGGCAGGCGACCTGCCGGGCGCGCTGGCTAGTCTTCGTCAGGCGCTACATCGCGATCCCGCCAATAAAGGGTATCGCCTGAATTTGTGGCGGCTGCGGTTCGCATGGCTCACACGTGCCCTTACGGGGAAGTCAGGGGGTCGCGATTAGTCCGGACTGGCCGATCCACGCCGGGAACGGCGGCGATCCGCCAGAATCGCGAAGGGCCAGGCGATGATCAAGGCGACAAGGGTCGCGGTCAGATCCGCGAACCAGTCGTCCCATTCGGCATCGCGATGGATGAACGGCATGGCCTGGCTGAGTTCGATAAACGCGCCAAAGGCCGCCATCATCACGAACAGGCGAAAAACCGGTATTCGCGGGTAAGCGGCGCGGGCGAGAAAGGTGATGGTGAAGAAGGCCGCCATGTGGTTGAGCTTGTCCCACATGCTGAGCTCGATCTGATCCTGCGCCGGCATGACCGCCTCGACATAGGCGAACAAGGCCGCCAGCCAAAAGGCGATCACGAAAAGGCGGCGCAACGGCGACATTTGCCGCGGCATGCCTGCTCCCGCCCGCGAGGTAAAGGCGCTGTTCGTTGCGATTGCCCCCTCCCCCATGGCATGGAGCCGAGGATGCAGAATGTAAGCGAGCTCGATCGACTGAGCAGCGCGGCGCGCGGCTGGCGGCCGGCGCGCATGGCGCTCGCCACAGTGATCGCGACCTGGGGCTCAGCCCCCCGCCGCCGTGGCAGTCATATGCTGGTGCATGAAGATGGCCGCTTCGAAGGCTCGGTCTCGGGCGGATGCGTCGAGGGAGACGTGCTGCACGCGGCGGCGGAGACAATTGCCGACGGCCGGATGCGCAAGCTGGAGTTCGGGGTCGCGGATGAGAGCGCCTGGGCGGTCGGCCTTCCCTGTGGGGGGAATATCGCAATCCTGGTTCAGCCGGTGGCAGAGCAAGGTTTCCCACCCGATCTATTTGAACGCATCGCCGACGCGCGCGGCCGGGGCGAGACACTGGCGGTCACGACCGATCTCGCCACCGGGCGAAGCTGGGCCGGCGAGCAGGCAGGCGAAGGCTATTTCATCAATCTTTATACGCCGCCGAGGCGCCTGCTGATCGTCGGCGCGGTGCAGATCGCGCAGTCGCTCGCGGGAATAGCGCGGGAAATCGATGTCGCGCCGCTGCTGATCGATCCGCGCGGCCGTTTCCTGACCGAGGAGCGCTTCCCCGGGGTGATATTGGAGGACCGCTGGCCGGACGAGGCGATAGCGGCGCACAAGCCCGACGCCGCCACCGCAATCGTGACGCTGAGCCACGATCCCAAGATCGACGATCCGGCGCTGATCGCCGCGCTCGCCTCCCCTGCCCCTTATATTGCGGCGCTGGGGTCGCGGCGGAGCCATGCGAAAAGGCTGCAGCGGCTGAGCGCGGTGGGGGTGAGCGAAAGCGATCTCGCGCGGATCGACGCGCCTGCAGGCCTGGACATCGGCGCGCAAGGACCCGCCGAGATCGCGCTTTCGATCGCGGCGGGGATGATCCGGGCGTTGCGGGGTTAAGCGCAGATCGTCGCCCCCGGGCCCTTGGATGGGCTCAGGGCGAGACGGCCGCGGTTCGGTTGATGCCGGAACAAGTCCGGCATTGCCGAAGGGCTTATTTCTTGGCGAGCGAAAGGCCGCCGAAGCGCTTGTTGAAGCGCGCGACCTGGCCACCCTGATCGAGAAGCTGGCCACGGCCGCCGGTCCACGCGGGGTGAACGGTCGGGTCAATGTCGAGCTGCAGCGTGTCGCCTTCCTTGCCCCAAGTGGAGCGGGATTCGAACACGGTGCCGTCGGTCATCTGGACCTTGATCAGGTGATAATCGGGGTGGATATTCTTCTTCATCTGGCAAATCCTTGGGAATGGCTGGTTTCCGACCAGCCGGAAGGAAGCGGCGCCCTTACAGGGGGTGGGCCTTCGGCGCAAGCGCGATGGCAGCCCCAACACCTACTGCGGGCCTGGATTGCTTCGCTGCGCTCGCAATGACGAAAATATGTCGTCGTGAGCGCAGCGAAAGAATGTCAGCTACGAACGGAGGATTTCACGCCTGGGCAGGGGCATCGGCGATCATCGCGGTGAAATTGGCCTGGGCGACAAGCTTGCCCTCGATCAGCGCGCGGCCTGCGAATTTGCACACGGTCGCGCGTTTCTGGACAAATTCGACTTCGAGCCGGAGCAGCACGCCCGGCTCGACCGGCGCGCGGAACTTGGCCTCGTCGATCGCCATGAAATAGACGAGCTTGCCCGAGCCGGCGAGACCGAGGCTTTCGACCGCGAGCACGCCCGCCGCCTGGGCGAGCGCCTCGACGATCAGCACGCCGGGCATGATCGGCCGCCCAGGAAAATGCCCCTGGAAGAAGCCTTCGTTGATCGTGACCGCCTTGATCGCGGCGATGCGCTGGTTGGGGATGAGCTCCTCGACCCGGTCGACCAGCAACATCGGATAGCGATGCGGCAGCGCCGCCATCACCCGACTGATGTCGAGCGGGCCGATCGCTGCCGTCTCGCCCGCTTCGCTCATCAGCGGCCGGGGCCCTGCGCCGGCGCAGCCTGCTGCGTCGGCAGCGTGATGCTCGGATTCGGGAAGGCCGCGTCGAGACGCTGGATCACGACCGCGGTTACGTCATTCGCAGGGTCAGACGCGAGCACGCCACCGGTGGGCACGACGACCTCGGCCTTGCGCTCGTTGCGCACCTGCTCGGCGATCGGCGTCACGCGCTGCAGGATCTGCGACTGGACGTAGCGGTTCACGGTCTGCACTTCCTGGTCGAGCTGGTTGACCGCATTCTGCGCGGCTTCAGCACGTTCGCCGGCCTGCTGGTAGGACGCGCGCTGGGCCGGGGTCACCACCGCCGGCGCCTTGACCGCCGCGAGCTGATTCTGGAGCGTCTGGAACGCCTGTGCCGCCTGCTGGAAAGCCGTGCCGCGCTGCTGGAGCTGCGCATCATATTTCGCGTGCAACTGCGACATGCCGCTCTTGGCGGCGGCCGAATCGGTGAACACCTTGTTGAAATCGACGGTCAGCACGCTCGCGGCGAAGGCCGGGGCTGCGGTGGCGGCGAGCAGGGCTACGGCCGCAGATAGCTTGAGCATGGTCTTCATCAGAATTGGGTTCCTACGTTGAAAGTGAAGAGTTTGGTGTCGTCGCCGCGATGCTTGATCAGCGCCTTCGCGATATCGATGCGGAAGGGGCCGAACGGCGAGTTCCAGTTGACCCCGATACCCACCGACAGACGTGGCTTCCATGTATCGCCAAGCCATTGTTCCTGGAAGCCGGGAATAGTCGAACCCGAGGGCGTCAGCCCGCTCGGGCAGTTCGTGCCTGGCTCGACGCTTTGCGAGGGCAGCGCGTTGGTGTCGTTGGGGTTCCCGTCAATGCAAAGGCGCTTGCCGTTGCTGTCGAGCACCTCACGAAAGGCTTGGTGCGAGCCGTTCGGGTTGCTGTCGGCGGTATCGATCAGCGCCGGCTTCTTGGTTCCGAACACCGAACCCACATCCATGAAGATTGACGGGCGAATACCGAGTTCCTTGACCGCATTGCCGAGCGGGAGCTGCGCTTCTAGCTTGCCGAAATAATAAGCGCGGCCGCCGAGCGCATCGTCGCTCATCTGATTGCGTTGCGTAACCAGATTGCCGTTCGCGTCATAGGGCACGCGCAGCACGCGCGGGCCCACGCCGCGAATATCGAAGCCCGCGAAGTTCGGCTCGCCGAGATACCAGCGATCGGTCAGGCGGACCTTGTCGAGGCCGGGTCCGCGCGCGCTTTCCAGCGACTGGACATAGCCGCCCTCAGCATTGGCGGAGACGATGAAGCCCCACAGATTCCAGTATTTATGGCCTTCGAACTTGGATTTGATGTAGCGCACGCTGCCGCCCAGGCCGGCCAGATCCTGGCTGACGTAGAAGGTCGAGCCGCGTGTCGGGTGGATGCGATCGTTCAGCGTGTCGAACACCAGGCTATAGCCGATCGAAGAGGTCGTGCGCTTGCCGATCGCGTCGCACAGATAACGCCCGGCGAGAAGCGGATCGCAATGCGTGACGCCGCCGGGGATCACCTCTCCCTTGGCGTCATACGCGGTGTAGAAGCTGTTCTTGTCGAGCGACACATTGTCCAGCGTGAGCTGATAGCGCAGCGCCAGCGACCAATATTCGGTCAAAGGCACGCCGGCGCGAAGCTGGAAACCGGTGCTGGTCTCGTCATAAGTGGTGTGGCGATCGGTGTTCACATAATTGAACGAGTTATAATCGCGTCGGAAGAGATCGACGCCCAGCGCAATGTTGTGATCGAACAGGTAAGGCTCGGTGAAACCGAGATTGACCGATTTGCTGTAGATCGACCAATCGACGCCGGCGCGGACCTCCTGGCCCTTGCCCATCAGATTGGCCTGCTCGATCTGAGCGCTCACGATGAATTTTTCGAGACTGGAATAGCCGGCCGAAAGCTGGAGCGAACCGGTCGATTTTTCCTCGAGATTGGTTTCGAGGATCACGCGATCCGGCGCGGAACCCTGCTTCTGTTCGACTTCCAATTTGTCCTGGAAGAAGCCGAGGCTCTGGATGCGGTCGCGCGAGCGCTTGACGCGGAAGCCGTTGAAGGCGTCGCCTTCCGCCAGGCGGAATTCGCGCCGGACGACCTTGTCGCGGGTGAGCGTGTTGCCGTTGATGTTGACCGCTTCGACATAGACGCGTGGCGCATCCCCGATCTGGAAGGTGATCGTCATCGTCTTCGCGTCTTTGTCGGGATCGTATTTCGGGTTCGTCTCAGCAAAGGCGTAACCGAGCGTACCGGCGGTTTCGTTCAGGAGGTCGAGCGTGTCTTCCACGCGCTTGGCATCATACCATTCGCCAGCTTTGATCTTGACCAGATATTTGAGCGCTTCGGGGCGCAGATCGCGGATCTGGCTTTCGACCTTGGGGGCGCCGAATTTATAGCGAGCGCCCTCATCGACGACGTAAGTGATGATGAAATCGCGCTTGTCGGGGGTGAGCTCGGCGATCGCCGACACGACGTGGAAGTCCGCATAACCCTGCGTCAGGTAGAATTGCCGCATCTTCTGCTGGTCATAAGCGAGGCGATCGGGATCGTAGCTTGTGCCCTGCGAGAAAACGTGGAGCAGGCTCGACGTCTTGGTTGCCATTTCGGCGCGCAGCCGGCTCGCCTTGAAATGCGTATTGCCGATGATGTTGATGCTGCGGACGCGCGACTTGGCGCCTTCGTGAATTTCGAACACGACATCGACGCGGTTCTGATCGAGCAGCACCATCTTGGGCTCGACCGTCGCGGCATAGCGGCCCTGGCGCTTATAAAGTTCGATGATCCGCGCGACGTCGGCGCGCGCCTTGGAACGAGTGAATATCTGGCGCGGCGCGAGCTTGATCTCCGGCCGGATCTTCTCTTCCTTGATGCGCTTGTTACCTTCGAGCACGATCCGGTTGATCACCGGATTCTCGCGCACCTGGAGCACCAGGTTTCCGGTATCGGTGCCCGCAATCTGCACGTCCGCGAACAGCTCGGACGCATAAAGATCCTTGAGCGCCTGATCGAGCGATTCGGAGGTATAAGTATCGCCGGGCCGCAGCTTGATATAGGATCGGACCGTGTCGGCCTCCAGCCGCTGGTTGCCCGTCACCTCGATTGAATGGATCACGCCCGATTTGGGCTGGGGCGCGGTTGCGGCGGGCGCGGCGACATCCGTAGCCGGCGCGGTGGGCGCCTGAGCTGCCACCGGCACACCTGCCAGCGCGCTTCCGATCAACAAGGCGCTTGCCAGCCGGCCAGATGCACGTCGTCTGTCGCTGGTCATGAATTCGGTCACGCAACCCCGCCCTTCAACCTAAGATTTGCTTTGAGCCGGGGCTCTTGGCCGGCTTTTACGCCCTGCCCTATCCGGATCAGCCGATCAAGCCGGCTAGCTTCCGCCAAAGGCCGAAGGAAGCGAGATCGTTGACGGTTACGAACAGCATGAAACCCAGCAGCAAAGCAAGTCCCGACCGGAATGCCCATTCTTGCGCCTGGGCAGGCAGCGGCCGGCGGCGGACGCCTTCGATGAGATAGAAGAAAAGGTGGCCGCCATCGAGGAGAGGGATTGGCAGAAGGTTGATGAAGCCCAGATTAATCGAGATCAGCGCCATGAAATCGATGAACGGCAGCAGGCCCAGTTCGACGCGTTGCTTGGAAAATTGCGCGATCCTGAGCGGCCCACCCAGTTCGCGCGCCGAACGCTGGCCGCTGGCAATCTGCCCGACGACGTCCGTGATCATGCGAATCCGGTCGCGAACCGCAAAAACCGACGCCTCGATCACCTGGACCGCGTTGCCCGGCTTGTAGACCAGGCCCGCGGGTGCGACGCCGAGCATCCCGCGTTCTATCTTGTTGCCGTTACCGTCGGCCTCGCTGACCGTGTCTGCGAAGATATTGAGCGCGAGTGGTTGCCCACCGCGCTCGACATTTACGTTAAGATGCTGGTGCGGGCGGAGGATCAGCATCAGCTGAATATCTTCGAACTTGGCCATAGGACGGCCGTCGATCGAGATGATGCGGTCGCCGGGGCGGATTCCGCCTTTCTCCGCCGCGGAGCCGGCGACGACCGCCGCCACCACCGGCGGTGTCTGAGGAATGCCATAAGCCGCGAAGAAACCGGCATAGACCGCGATCGCGATCAGAAAATTGGTAAGCGGCCCGGCTGCGACGACAATGAAACGCTGCCAGACCGGTTTTCCCTGGAGCGTCTTCGCCTTTTCCTCGGATGGGAGCGCGAGCCAGGCGGGGTCGGGCTCGCTTGCCGGGCCCATGTCGCCGCGGAACTTAACGTAGCCGCCGAGCGGAAGCGCGGAAACCTTCCAGCGCGTGCCCCTCTTGTCGGTCCAGCCGAATAGTTCGCGGCCCATGCCGATCGAGAACATGTCGGCCTGCACCCCGAACAGGCGGCCGGCGAGATAATGACCCATCTCGTGCACGAACACGAGCGGGCCGATCACGGCGATAAAGCCGAGAATCGTGATGAGAATCGAAAGCAGGGAGCTCATGCCGCCTGCCGCTCCAACGCAAGTGCCGCTACTCGGCGCGACTCTGCATCGATCATCAGGGCCTCGTCGATCGTCTCGGGTGAGCGCGGCTCGTAGCGCGACAAGACTTTATCAACGATTAAGGCGATGTCGAGAAAGCCGATCCGGCCGGCAAGGAAAGCGGCGACCGCCTCCTCATTGGCGGCGTTGAGCACTCCGGGCCGCGCGCCCCCCGCGGCCAAGGCGGCGAGCGCGAGCCCCAGAGCCGGGAAACGCGCGAAATCCGGCTCCTCGAAATCTAGCCGTCCGATCGCGGCGAGGTCGAGTGGCGCGCAGGGTGTCTCCATCCGATCAGGCCATGCCAAAGTATGGGCGATCGGGGTGCGCATATCGGGCGGCCCGAGCTGCGCCAGCACCGAGCCATCGACATATTCGACCATCGAATGGACCACCGATTGCGGGTGGATCAGCGCCGACAGCCGCTCATGGCCCACCGGGAAGAGATGGTGCGCCTCGATCAGCTCGAGCCCCTTGTTCATCAGTGTCGCCGAATCGACGGAGATTTTGGCGCCCATCGACCAATTGGGATGCTTGACCGCCTGCGCGGGGGTGACGCGCGCCATCTCCTCATGGCTGAAGGTGCGGAACGGCCCGCCGCTGGCGGTGAGGATGATGCGGCGTACGCGCGAGGGATCCTCATGCGGGAAGCATTGGAAGACCGCATTATGCTCGGAATCGACGGGAAGCAGGGTTGCGCCGGCCTGCTGCGCGGCGCGCGTCATCAGCGAACCGGCAAGGACGAGCGATTCCTTGTTGGCGAGCGCGACCGTCTTGCCCTGGCGGAGCGCGGCCATGACCGGCTCGAGACCGGCCGTGCCCACGATCGCCGCCATCGTCCAGTCGGCGCCCAAAGATGCGGCCTCGCAGATCGCCTGGCTTCCGGCGGCAGGCTCGACCCCGCTTCCGGCGAGTGCCTCCTTGAGCGCGGAATAGAGGCTCGCATCCCCGATCACCGCACGGCGCGCCCGCGTGCGGCGCGCGGTGGCGGCGAGGCCGTCCACGTCGCGCAGCGCGGTCAGCGCCACTATTTCGAATGCGTCGCCGGCGCGCTCGATCAGATCGAGCGTGGACTGGCCGACGGAGCCGGTCGCGCCAAGGATGGAGACGGTGCGCGCCACGTTACAGATTCCCGTTTGCAACCAGCGCCGCGACCAGGATCGCGACCGGCAACATGCCATCGATGCGGTCGAGCAGCCCGCCGTGACCGGGCAGGATGCGGCCAGAATCCTTGACGCCGGCATGGCGCTTCATGCCGCTTTCGATCAGGTCACCGATCTGCGCGGCCACCGCCAGCAAGGGAGCCAGCCAGCAGGTGCTGGTTGGGAGGTGACCCAGGCGGGCGATGAGGCAGCCGACGATCGCGGCGGCGACCATGCCTCCGCCCAGGCCGGCCCAGGTCTTGTTGGGGCTGATCACCGGCGCCAGCTTCGGCCCGCCGATCGCGCGACCGGCAAAATAGGCACCGATATCGGTCGCCCACACGATCGCGAGCGTCCACAAGGCGAGCGCGAAGCCCAAAGGCTGCGCGCGCAGGTAAAGCAGCGCGATCGCGGCGGTGCCGATATAGCCGACGCCGAGCGCGGTGGTTGCGGCCTTAGGGAACAGCGCCATCAGCATAGAGGCGATCAGCAGCAGGGCGAGCGTCGACCGATCGGTGTCCCACAGGACTGGCAAAGCATAGCTCATCCCGAGCAGCAGAACGATGAGGCCGATACCTAGCCGCGCGCGATGGGCTTTGACGAGCCCGGCCCATTCGATCAGCGCGATCACCGCGACGATCGTGACCACCGCCCACCACACGACGCCGCCTATCCACAGCACCGCTACCGCGACCCCGGCGAGCGCGGCCCCGATCACGCTGCGCGTGACAAGGTCGGATCCGGTTTTAGCGTCCGCCATAACGGCGCTCACGCCGGCCGAAGGTTGCAATCGCCGCTTCCAGCGCCGCCCGATCGAAATCGGGCCAGAGCGTGTCGACGAACAGCAATTCGGCATAGGCCGCCTGCCACAGCAGGAAGTTGGACAATCTTTCCTCGCCCGAGGTGCGGATCACCAGATCGAGCGGGGGCAAAGCCGCGGTATCGAGCCTCTGTTCGATCGCGGCGGTATCGATCGTGTCGGGATCGAGCCTGCCCGCCTTGGCGTCGGCGGCGAGAGCGCGGACGGCACGCACCATCTCGTCCTGCGCGCCATAATTGAGCGCCAGCACGAGCGTCAGGCCGCGATTGGCGGCGAGCCGTGCCCGCGCCGCTTCGAGGTCGGCGACGATGTCGGAATCGAGCGCACGCCAATCGCCGATCAACTCAAGCCGCACGTCATTGCGGTCGAGATCGGCCACCTCGCGACGCAGATAGAAGCGCAGCAGGCCCATGAGGTCGGCAATCTCGGTCTGTGGGCGCCGCCAATTTTCCGACGAAAAAGCGTAAAGCGTCAGCGCCTCGATACCGAGTTCGCCCGCGGATTTGATCGTGCGGCGCACCGCCTCCATCCCGGCGCGATGACCGGCGACGCGCGGCAGCAGGCGCTTCTTCGCCCAGCGGCCATTGCCGTCCATGATGATCGCGACGTGACGGGGGACGGCGGCACCGTCCCCTCCCGTGGGCATTGGCGAGGCCGAAGCCGAGCTCACTTGCCGAGGATTTCCTTTTCCTTGGCCGCGGTCGCCGCGTCGATCTCGGTGATCGTGCTGTCCGTCAGTTTCTGGACGTCGCCTTCGCGGCGCTTGCGCTCGTCCTCGCTGATCTCGCCCTTTTTCTCGTCGGTTTTGAGCGCGTCCATCCCGTCACGGCGGACGTTGCGCGCGGCGATACGCGCCTTCTCCGCATATTGGCTGGCAAGCTTGGCCAGCTCCTTGCGGCGCTCCTCGGTCAAATCGGGGATCGGGATGCGCAGGGTGGTACCGTCGACGATCGGGTTGAGCCCCAGCCCCGCCGAGCGGATCGCCTTGTCGACCGGGCCGACATTGGACTTGTCCCAAACCTGTACCGAAAGCAGCCGCGGCTCGGGCACCGAGACGGTTGCAGCCTGGTTGAGTGGCATGTGGCTGCCATAAACCTCGACCGTGACCGGATCGAGGAGGCTGGTCGAGGCGCGACCAGTGCGCAGGCCCTGCAGATCGTGCTTCAGCGCCTCCACCGCGCCGTGCATGCGGCGTTCGAGATCGGCCTTGTCATAAGCGGCCATGGATCACTCCCCTGAATTGCGGACGATCGTAGCCGTCCCCTGGCCCACGAGCACTTTGGCAAGATTGCCCTGCTCGCGGATGTTGAACACAACGATCGGAATATCATTGTCACGGCAAAGCGCCACCGCGCTCGCGTCCATGACCTTCAGATTATCCGACAACACTTTATCGAAAGTGACTGTTTCATAACGTTTTGCTGTCGCGACCTTCTTGGGATCGGCATCATAGACACCATCGACCGAAGTACCCTTCAGCAAAGCGTCGCACTTGAGCTCGGCAGCGCGGAGCGCGGCGCCGGTGTCGGTGGTGAAGAAGGGACTGCCGACGCCGGCGGCGAAGATCACGACGCGGCCTTTCTCAAGATGGCGTTCGGCGCGGCGGCGGATGAAAGGCTCGCACACCGACGACATCGGGATAGCCGACTGGACGCGGGTATCGACCCCGATCTGCTCGAGCGCATTCTGCACCGCGAGCGCGTTCATGACGGTCGCGAGCATGCCCATATAATCGGCGGTGGCACGTTCGATGCCCTTCGCGGCGGCGGACAGGCCACGGAAGATATTGCCGCCGCCAACCACGACGCACAGTTCGAAGCCGGCTTCGCGCGCGGCGGCGATCTCGCCCGCGACCCGGGACGTCATCGCCGGGTCGATAGCGAGCCCCTCCCCGCCCATCAGCACCTCGCCCGAAAGCTTGAGCAGGATGCGTTTGAAGGGCGGCTGCGGCATGCGCTGGAAAAATCCATTTTTACAAGGAAACGGCGCACACCTTAGAGGTGCGCGCCGGTCCTGAAAACCCTTCCGAACGGAAGGGCGTCACAATGTTAGATGCCGGCGGCCGCAGCCACTTCAGCGGCGAAGTCGCTGGTCTGCTTCTCGATGCCCTCGCCGAGCTGGAAGCGGACATAATCCGTGAGCGCAATCGAACCGCCCGCCTCCTTGGCGGCGGCGGCGATCACGTCCTTGATCGGGGTCTTATTGTCCATCACGAAGACCTGCGAACTCAGCGCATTCTCCTTGCGGAACTTGGCGATCGCGCCTTCGACCATCTTTTCGATGATGTTCTGCGGCTTGCCCGAGACGGCAGCCTTTTCCATCGCGATCGCGCGCTCACGCTCGATCAGCGCCTCGTCCAGGCCTTCTTCGTGCAGCGCGAGCGGGCTCGCGGCGGCAATGTGCATGGCCAGGCTCTTGCCCAACGCCTCGATCTTGTCGACCGGCGCCGAACCTTCGAGCGCGACCAGCACGCCGATCTTGCCGATGCCGGGGCCGGCGGCGTTGTGGACGTAGGACACGACCGCGCCTTCGTTGACCGAGACGACCTTGGCGCGGCGGAGCTGCTGATTCTCGCCGATCGTGGCGATGTTCGCGGTCAGCTTCTCGGCGACCGTGCCGCCGCCGGGATAATTAGCAGCGGCAAGCGCGTCGATGCTGTCGCCGGTCTCGAGCGCGAGCTTGGAGACGCTGCGCACGAAATCCTGGAACTGATCGTTCTTGGCGACGAAGTCGGTCTCGCTATTGACCTCGACCGCGGCGCCCTTCTTGCCCTCGACCGCGACGCCGACCAGGCCCTCGGCCGCGGTACGGCCCGACTTCTTGGCAGCGGTGGCGAGGCCCTTGGTGCGCAGCCAATCGACCGCGGCTTCCATATCGCCGTTGGTTTCGGTCAGCGCCTTCTTGCAATCCATCATGCCGGCGCCCGAGCGCTCGCGCAGATCCTTCACGGCAGCAGCGGTAATCTCCGCCATTATTCCGATCCTTTCAAATACAGCGAGGTGCCCCCGCCGAAGCGGAGGCACTCAAATAGGCACCCGATGTAAGTCGCGGGTGCTCCAGAAATGTTACGCCAGCGCTTCTTCGGCCGGAGGCGCTTCGGATGCGCCGACGTCTTCGCCCGAAGCGACGCGACCCTGCGCGTTCCCGCGGGTCGCCGCAGTCGCGATCAGATCGCAATAGAGGCGGATGGCGCGGCTCGCATCGTCATTCGCCGGGATCGGAAAAGCGATGCCGTCGGGGCTGACGTTCGAATCGAGGATCGCGACGACCGGGATGCCGAGCGTGTTGGCTTCCTTGATCGCCAGCTCTTCCTTGTTGGCGTCGATCACGAACATCACGTCCGGAATGCCGCCCATGTCGCGGATACCGCCGAGCGACTGCTCGAGCTTGTCGCGCTCACGGGTGAGCTGCAGCACTTCCTTCTTGGTGAGGCCGTGCGTGTCGCCCGAAAGCTGCTCCTCAAGGCTCTTGTAACGGCGGATCGAACCCGAAATCGTCTTCCAGTTGGTGAGCATGCCGCCCAGCCAGCGATGATTGACGAAATGCTGGCCAGACTGGCGCGCGGCGTCCGCGATCGGATCCTGCGCCTGACGCTTGGTGCCGACGAACAGCACCTTGCCGCCGGCGGCGACGGTGGAGCTGATGAAGTCCAGCGCACGTGCGAACAGCGGCACGCTCTGCGACAGATCGATGATGTGGACACCGTTGCGCTCGCCGAAGATGTAAGGCTTCATCTTCGGATTCCAGCGGTGCGTCTGGTGACCGAAATGCGCGCCCGCGTCGAGCAACGCCTGCATGGAAACGGCAGGTGCCGCCATGATAATTCTCCTAACCCGGTTGAACCTCTGTGGGGCAGGAACCGCGAATTGCTCCGCGGCACCGGTATGGATGCCCCACATGTGGAATGGCGGCGCACTTACTCAGCGAACGCCAAAGATGCAACCCCGCAAAAGCGGCGGAATGATGCTTGACGTGCGAACAAAACATGAACATATGGAACAGACATCCTCACGATGATGTTCCAGCCGCAGCTCTTTGCGACGGCCGGATGAGAGCCGGAGAAAGTTCGATGCTTCAGAATGTCGCCACGATTGTCTCTATCAGCCTCGCAATGGGTGCCCTGGCGCTGATCGCGTACATCCTATCCGATGACTGGCGGAGCGTCGTGCGCGCGCTCCGCAACATCCGCGATTACCAACCGATTCCGCTTGCCGTGCAGCCGCGCGTGACGATCGGCGACCGCCGCGCCCGCGTGATCCGGGTCAGTTCCCAGTCGATTCCGCGGCGCGCCGCCGCTTGACCTTGGCGTAACTGCGGATCGCGAAGGGTATTGCTGCCGCATAGGCAATCACGACTACCCCCAATGTTGCCCAGGGCGCGGTGAAGAGTGCAGTCCCCACGAGGGCGATCGCCACCAGGGCCAAGAGCCGGAATTCGCGGCGCAACCGAAACGAACTCCAGCCATAAGTCGCCAGATCCGAGATCATCAGGAAAGCGCCGAACAGGGTCCAGGGCGCGACGAAATAGGTGCGCGCAACGATATCCTGAGCCGTCGGCAGATCAGCATCACGCAAGGCGAGCCACAGGATCAGCGGCAGCAGCGCCAGCCCGGCCCCGGCTGGCGCGGGCACGCCTGTCAGGAAGCCGGCGGACTTGCGGGGCTGCCATTCGGTATCGATCTGCGAATTGAAGCGCGCGAGACGAAGCGCGCAGCAAACCGCATGGGCAAGTGCGATCACCCAACCATATTTGGGAATATATTGCAGCGTCCACAAATAGAGGATCACCGCGGGCGACACGCCGAACGCGATCACGTCCGATAGCGAATCGAGTTCGGCGCCGAACCGGCTTTCCGCCTTGAGCAAACGCGCGACGCGGCCATCGAGCCCGTCGAGCACGCCCGCCACCACGATCGCGCCGACCGCCTTTTCCCACTCGCCCGCAATCGCGAAACGAATGCCCGTAAGCCCGAAGCATAGCGCGAGCGCGGTCACCGCATTGGGCATCACCGCGCGGAGCGGGATGCCGCGCCGGGTTCCGCGAGGACGAATCAAGCCGAGCGCCTTATGACGAACGTCATTGCGGCAAGCCGCTTGCGCGTTCGCTGTCGCCGATCCGCGCGAGGATGGTCTCGCCCGCGATCGAGCGCTGGCCGAGCGCGACCTTGGGCGCGGTACCGGCCGGTAGGTAGACGTCGACGCGGCTGCCGAAGCGGATCAGGCCGATGCGCGTACCCACCGAAACCACGTCACCGGTCCTGACGAAGGGCACGATCCGGCGCGCGATCAGCCCGGCGATCTGCGTGAAACCGATGATCGTGCCATCGGCGCCGGTCATCAGGAAATGCTGGCGCTCATTCTCCTCGCTCGCCTTGTCGAGGCTGGCGTTGAGGAATTTGCCCGCAATATAGACCACGCGCGAGATCGCGCCCGAAATCGGCGCGCGATTGATGTGCACGTCGAACACGCTCATGAAGATCGAGACGCGCATGCATGGCCCTGGCGGCAACCCGCCTTCTCCGCCAAGCTCGAACGGCGGCTCGACCTCCTCGATCATCGTCACCAGCCCGTCTGCAGGCGAGACGATCAGCCCCTGCCCTTGCGGCACGCTGCGGATCGGATCGCGGAAGAAGGCCGCGACCCAGGCGGTCACGCCGATCAACGGCCAGACCAATATCTTGAGGTGCAACAGCCAGAAGACGATGGCGATCCCGGCCGCAATCATCACGAACTTGCGCCCTTCGGGGTGGACGGATGGCCAGCGCCATTGCGCGCTGGGGGTGGTTTCTGGCCGGGTCTCTATGGAACTCATGGTCGCATGTTCTAGGCGCAGCCTCGCGCCCTGACAATCTTGTGCGGATGCATTCTGACCCCTAGGGACGCGCGCAAACATCAGTCACAGGAATTAGCGCATGGCCAAGATCAAGGTGAACACTCCCGTCGTCGAAATCGACGGCGATGAGATGACGCGGATCATCTGGGAATGGATCCGCGAACGCCTGATCAAGCCCTATCTCGATATCCAACTCGATTATTACGACCTGAGCGTCGAGAATCGCGACGCGACAAACGACCAGGTCACGATCGATAGCGCGCATGCGATCCAGAAATATGGCGTCGGTGTGAAATGCGCGACGATCACGCCCGACGAGGCGCGCGTCGAGGAATTCGGCCTCAAAGAGATGTGGAAATCGCCCAACGGCACGATCCGCAACATCCTGGGCGGCGTGATCTTCCGCGAGCCCATCGTGATCCAGAACGTGCCCAGGCTCATCCCGGGCTGGACCAAGCCGATCGTCGTCGGCCGTCACGCCTTCGGCGATCAGTATAAGGCGACCGACTTCAAGGTGCCTGGCAAGGGCAAGCTCACCATGAAATGGCAGGGCGAGGACGGCCAGGTGATCGAGCGCGAGGTGTTCAATTTCCCGGACGCCGGCGTCGCAATGGGCATGTACAATCTCGATGCGTCGATCCGTGATTTCGCGCGAGCAAGCATGAACTATGCGCTCAACCGCAAGTGGCCGCTTTATCTGTCGACCAAGAACACGATTCTGAAGGCCTATGACGGCCGCTTCAAGGATCTCTTCGCCGACATCTTTGAAAGCGAATTCAAGGAATTGTTCAAGCAGGCGGAGATCGTTTACGAGCATCGTCTGATCGACGACATGGTCGCCAGCGCACTCAAGTGGCACGGCGAGTTCGTGTGGGCGTGCAAGAATTACGATGGCGACGTCCAGTCCGACCAGGTTGCGCAGGGCTTCGGCAGCCTGGGCCTGATGACGTCGGTGCTGATGACGCCCGACGGCAAGACGATCGAAGCCGAGGCGGCGCACGGCACTGTCACCCGCCATTACCGCATGCACCAGCAGGGCAAGGCGACTTCGACGAACCCGATCGCTTCTATTTTCGCCTGGACCGGCGGCCTTAAGTTCCGCGGCAAGTTCGACAACACGCCCGATGTGACCCGGTTCGCCGAGGATCTGGAGAGGGTGTGCATCGAAACGGTCGAAAGCGGCGCGATGACGAAGGACCTGGCCTTGCTGGTCGGCCCGGATCAGTCGTGGATGACGACTGAACAATTTTTCGAGGCGGTTCGATCGAACCTTGAGAAGAAAATGGCGAGCTGGGCCTGACTTTCCTGACCCGTTCGTGCTGAACTTGTCGCGGCGGCCCTTCCTCTCCACTTCGGAGGAAGGGCCGCCCTTCGACGGGCCCAGGACGGACGGTGAGGGGATTAAGCCTTGGGCGAGCGGATATGTTCGCGCCGCACGCCCAGCCCCAAGATCCGCGCCGGGATGCGCTGGAGCAAAGGGACGGCGTTCATCAGCCTGGCAATTGCTGGCGGACGTGGTGTGCTGTTGCGAAAAGCGGCACCGATCACACGCTCGTGTATGGTGCGCTGAAGCCCCTGGATCACCCTGACCGGGAACATGCGGCGTTCCTGCACGCGCGGCGTGAGCTTATCCAGATCCTCACCCCGCTGCATCGCCGCGGCGAGGATATTGGCGGCCGCGACCGCGTCCTGGATGGCAAGATTGATCCCTACCCCGCCGACCGGCGACATTGCGTGCGCTGCGTCGCCGATCGCGAGCAGGCCCGGCGCGTACCAGCGCGTGAGCCGATCGAGCGAAACGGTAAGCAACTTTACCTCGTCGAAGGACGTGATCGCGCCGATCGCGTCGCGCAGGATCGGGGCGGTCGCCGCCACTTCATCCCGGAAGCGCCCGATCCCCTGCGCACGGATCGCATCCGCCCCGCCCTTCCCGATCACGCGCGCGCACTGAAAATAGTCGCCGCGATCGATCGTCACGACCATCTGCCCATGGTCGATATAGCCCTGCGTGCGGTTTTCTGGCGTGGGCTGCTTGGGAACGCGGAACCAGAAGACGTCGATCGGCGCGCCCAAATCATAGAGGGGCAACCCGGCCGCACGGCGCAGAACCGATCCCCGGCCATCGGCGGCGATCACCAGCCGTGCGCGAATATTGTCCCCGCCGCGGGTAAAGACGCCGACGACGCGACCGGCTTCATGCATCAGGCCGACAGCCTCCGACTCCATCCGCAATGTGAAGGCGGGAAGCTTGCGCGCCTGTTCTGCCAGGAAGTTGAGGAACTCCCATTGCGGCATCAGCGCGATGAAGCGGCCGCGGCCGGGTAAATGGGTGAAATCGGCGATCCGTATCTCCTCGCCGCCCACGACGGCACCGATATTCATCACTTTGTCGTGCGGCCGTTCGAGCAATGCATCGAGCAATCCCATTTCGTCGAACAGGTCGAGCGTCGATGGATGGACGGTATCGCCGCGGAAATCGCGCAGGAAATCGCCATGCTTTTCCAGAACGGTGGTGCGCACCCCGGCGCGCGCGAACAGATAGCCGCACATCATTCCCGCGGGCCCGCCGCCGACCACGCAAAGATCGGTTTCGCTGTCCCTCACGGGCTCTCTCCTTCCCGATTAGCCGCGCTCATCGACAAATAAGATTCCGTTCGTCCCGTCAGGCCTCTGAACTTCACCCGGGCGAACAGGTCATAGGCCGTTACGCTCTAGCCTTCCAACGCCGTCCGCGCAAAAACGGTGCATGGCGCTTCCTACCGATTCCTCCGGCTTCAGCGACGCGCTCGTCATCCTCGGCGCGGCGGGACTGGTGATCCCCGCTTTCGCGCGACTGCGGATAAATCCGGTGATCGGCTTCATCCTGGTCGGGATCGCGGTGGGGCCGGCCGGGCTCGGGCGTTTCGTCGGGCACGCGCCGTGGCTTTATCATGTCACGATCACGCACCCACATGCGATCGAACCGTTCGCCGAGTTTGGCATCATCCTGTTGCTCTTCTCGATCGGGCTCGAACTCTCGTTCCAGCGCCTCTGGTCGATGCGCGCGCAGGTGTTCGGGCTTGGGCCGGCAGAAATGATCGGCTGCGCGCTGCTGCTCGCGCTCGGCTTTCTGGTTTCGGGCGAGAGCCGCGGCACCGCGCTCGGCCTCGGCATCGCGCTTGCGCTGTCTTCGACCGCATTGGTGTTGCCGATCGCAGGCACGAGCGGTCCCGTCGGGCGTCGCGCCTTCGCGATGCTGCTGTTCGAGGATCTGGCGCTGGTGCCGATCATTTTCGCGCTCGGCGCGCTCGCGCCGCGCGGCGCGAGCGACTGGGCCGATATTGCGCGCGTGCTGGGGGTTGGGCTGGCGACAATCGCTACGATGTTGCTGGTGGGACGATTGGCCCTGCCGCGCCTGTTCGCGCAGGCGGCGCGCACCAAGAGTCCGGAATTGTTTCTCGCCGCGAGCCTGCTGGTCGTGATCCTGGCGAGCATCGCGACCAGCGCGGTGGGTCTCTCACCGATCGTGGGCGCGTTGATCGCGGGCATCCTGATTGCGGAGACCGAATATCAGGGCGAGGTCGAGTTGATGACCGCGCCGTTCCGCGGGCTCGCGCTCGGCGTGTTCCTGATCACGGTCGGCATGTCGCTCGACCTCGCGGTGATAGCGGCGCGATGGCAGGAATTGCTGATCGCGGTCGTGAGCGTGGTATTGCTGAAGGCGGTCGTAACCGGCTTCCTCCTCCGGGTAGGCGGGGTGCGGAGCGGGGTCGCGCTGGAGACGGGGCTTCTGATGGCGGCACCTTCGGAAACGACCCTGATCGTGCTGGGTACGGCGGCGTCGGCAGGGCTGATCGCGCCGCAGACGGCCTCTTTCTGGCAGATCGTGACGGCGATCGGGCTAACAATCACGCCTTTGCTGGCGCAGGCAGGCAGCGCGCTGTCGAAACGGGTCGAGCGGCGCGCCGCCGAACAACCGATTCCACTAACCGACAAGGCAAAACCCCGCGTGCTGGTGATCGGTTTCGGCCGCGTCGGCCGGCTGGTCGCGCAGATGCTCGACGCGCACAAAAAGCCTTATCTTGCGATCGATGCCGATGCCGACACGGTCCGCGCGGCACGCGAGCGGGGCTATCATGCGGTGTTCGGGGATATGGTGCGGCCCGGCATGATCGAACGGCTCGACGTCGCCAGTGCGAGCGCGATCGTGCTGACGATGGACGATCCGGTGCAGGTGGTGCGCATGACGCGGGCTTTGCGCGCGCAATTTCCAGCGCTCGCAATCATCGCGAGAGCGCGTGATCCCAACCATGCGGCGCAGCTTTATCGCGCCGGCGCGACCGACGCCGTGCCCGAGACGGTCGAATCCTCGCTCCAGCTATCCGAAGCGGTGCTGATCGATCTCGGGCTGGCGATGGGACCGGTGATCGCCTCGATCCACGACAAGCGCGCGCAATTGCGGGCCAAGATCATGGAGATGGCGGACATGTCCCACGAGCCAACGCTCCGACGGCGACAGCTCGGAGATGTGGAGGGAGAAGCTTAACCCTCGGCATCTTCGTCATCCCAGCGAACGCTGGGATCTCGTGAGACGAGCGAGACCGCAACCTCCTGAGGCCCCAGCTTTCCTTAGGGTGATGGAGGTGGCTTACACCCGCGTCGCGTGCACGGTCGCAGCGGCGGTCATCACCGCGCCGATCCGGGCGGCGGCCTGGATCACGTCGGCGGGAACGCCGTGGCCCTTCAGGACCTTCTCGTGGCTGTCGATGCACATGCCGCAGCCATTTTGCGCCGAAACCGCAAGGCAGAAGAGCTCGAAATCCGCCTTGTCGATGCCCGGTGCGCCGATCACGTTCATGCGCAACTTGGCGGGCAGCGTGCCATATTCCTTGTTCGAGGCGAGGTGGGTGAAGCGATAATAGACGTTGTTCATCGCCATCACGGCCGCAGCCGCACGCGCGGCATTGGCCGCCTCGGGCGAAAGCTTGGGCACGCATTCGGCCTCTGCCGCTTCGACCAGGGGCTTGTAGCCCGATCCATGCGCGGTGGTCAGCAAAAGACCATATTTGCGCTGGTCGTTGAGCGTCTGATCTCCGCTAAGCGAGTTGAGGTTGAGGCGGATGTCCTTGGCATAATCGGGCAAGGCTTCCGCGAATTCACGCAGGGACATGAGTCAAACTCCTGAGACTGGATATGAAAAGGGCGCGAGCGGCGGCCTGCCACCCGCGCCCCATTCGTGCTCCTTCCGAAAAAGGATCAGGCGGCGGGCTTCAACACCTCTTCGCCCTGGTGCCAGTTGCACGGGCAAAGCTCGTCGGTCTGGAGCGCGTCGAGCACGCGGATCGCCTCGGCCGGGTTGCGGCCCTGGTTGAGGCCGTTGACGGTCACGTGCTGGATCACGTTGTGCGGATCGACGATGAAGGTGGCGCGGAGCGCGACGCCGGCTTCCTCGTGAACGATGCCGAGCGCGTTCGCGAGTTCCTTCTTATTGTCGGCAATCCAGGGGAAATCGCAATTGGCGAGCCGCTCGTCCGACTTGCGCCAGGCGAAGTGGACGAAATCGGTGTCGGTCGAGGCGCCGATCAGCACCGCGTCGCGATCGGCGAGATCGCCCTTGAGCTCGCCATAGCCGATGATCTCGGTCGGGCAGATGAAGGTGAAGTCCTTCGGCCAGAAGAAGACCACCTTCCACTTGCCGCCGGTGTCGCCGAGATCGATCGTCTCGCCCGCGGGCAGCGCCGAGACGCCTTGCTGGACGGGAAGCTTGAGAGCGGGGAACTTGTCGCCGACGGTAAGCATGGCTGTATCTCCAATGTGGGGTGGTGAAACTCGAAGCGGCTATCTGGGCCGGTGGCAATCGCGAAGCAAATTGATTATTTATACGCTATTGATCGACTGGAGCGATGAATGGCTGTCTATCTTCCGACCCTGAAGCAGCTGCAATATCTGGTCGCGCTGCGCGACACCGGCCATTTCGGGCGAGCAGCCGACGTCTGTTTCGTGACGCAATCCACGCTTTCGGCCGGGCTGCGCGAGCTCGAGTCGCTGCTGGGGGTGATGCTGGTCGAGCGCACCCGGCGCGTGGTGCGCTTCACCCCGCTGGGCATCAAGATCGCGGACAAAGGCGAGCGTGTGTTGCGAGAGGCGGAGGAGCTGGCGGCGCTGGCACGCGCCGCGGGCAAGCCCTTGTCAGGTGAATTGCGCATGGGCGTGATCCCGACGATCGCGCCTTTCCTGCTGCCGCGCATCCTCGGGACGCTGCGGCAGACCTGGCCGGAGCTGAAACTCTATCTGCGCGAAGAGCCTTCGGCGGCGGCGTGCGAATCGCTTCACCGGGGTCATGTCGATTGCGTGTTGTTGGCCCTCCCCTTCGCCTGCGGCGACATCGAGCATGAGGATCTGTTCGAGGATCGGTTGTTCGTCGCCTTTCCCGCCGACGAAGCCGGGGACCTGCCCGATCCGCTGCCGGCGGAGGCGATCGACGAGAGCCGGTTGCTGCTGCTCGAAGACGGGCATTGCCTGAAGGACCACGCGCTTGCCGCATGCAACAGGCCGGAATTGCGCGCCGGCGCGGCGATGATGGGAACCTCGCTGCACACGCTGGTGCAAATGGTCGACAACAAGCTCGGCGTGACGATGCTGCCGAAGATGGCGTTGGATGCGGGGATACTCGACCATACCAACGTGATCGCCCGGCCGCTCGCCGCCGATCATCCGTCGCGGCGGATTGCCTTGGTGTGGCGCAGCGGGTCCCCACGCGAAAAGGAGTTTCGCCTGTTCGCCAAGGCGCTGCGCGAGGCGCACCAGGCGGTCGGCTGATCCGTCGCCCAGCCGCGAAATGCCGCAAGTGCGAAGAAAGATGTTCTTTGCGTCAAAACAAGGCTAGGGGCGCGCCGCATGCAGTCCCGCACCTCGGCCCTGATCGTTGCCGCCGGCTCCGGCACGCGCGCAGGCGGCGACATCCCGAAGCAATATGCGTCGATCGCCGGCAAGGCGGTGCTGGCGCATGCGATCGACGCGCTGGCTGCCCATCCCCGGATCGACGATATCCGCGTCGTGATCGGTGCGGGACAGGAAGCGCTTTACGCCGAGGCGATCGGTGGGCGGCGGCTCGCGGAACCGATTATCGGCGGCGCAACCCGGCGCGAATCGGTCGCGAACGGGCTTGCCGCTGCCAATGGCGACTATGTGCTCATCCACGATGCCGCCCGCCCCTTCCTTCCCTTCGAGGTGATTGATCGCCTGCTCGCGGCGATCGGGGAAAACCCAGGCGCGGTCCCGGTTTTGCCTGTAGCCGATACGCTGGCCGAAGCCGGCGGGACGCTTGGCGCGACCGTGCCGCGCGAAAAACTGGTGCGCGTCCAGACACCGCAGGCTTTTCACACCGACGCCATTCTTGCCGCGCATCGGGCCTGGGACCCGCACCGGGAGGCGACCGATGATGCCCAGATCGCACGTGCGGCCGGGCTCGTGGTGGCGATGGTCGAAGGCTCCCCCACGCTCGATAAGCTCACCTACCCTGCGGACTTCGCGGCGGCCGAGCGGCGACTGGCGGCGGCGATGGTGTCGCGCACGGCGCTCGGCTTCGACGTTCATGGGTTTACCGAGGGTGATGGGCTGTGGATCGGTGGCGTGCGGATCCCGCATAGCCGCGCGCTCGCAGGCCATTCGGATGCCGATGTCGGGCTTCATGCGCTGACCGACGCTTTGCTCGGCACGATCGGCGACGGCGATATCGGGACCCATTTCCCGCCGAGCGACCCGCAATGGCGTGGTGCGTCGTCCGACCGTTTTCTGATCCATGCGCGCAACCTGATCACCGCGCGGGGCGGACGGATCGATCATGTGGATTTAACCATTATCTGCGAGGAGCCCAAGATCGGTCCGCATCGCGGCGCTATCCGCGCACGCATCGCCGAATTGCTTGGGTTGCCGGAGGTGAAGATCAGCATCAAGGCCACCACCACCGAAGGTTTGGGCTTCACCGGCCGCCGCGAAGGCGTCGCCGCCCAGGCGCTCGCGACGGTGCGCTTGCCGGAGACCGAAAAATGAAGAAGCTTGGAATTGCCCTCATGCTGGCGGCGATGCCGTCGGTGGCATTGGCGCAGGCGCCCGATTGCATGCCGCAGCCGCAGGCGTCCGCCCTCATCACTTTCGCGCTGCCCACGCTGGTCGAGAAGCTCGGCAAGAGGTGCGGCGAGGTGTTGCCGCCCAACGCTTATATCGTCGTCAACGGGCCCACCCTGGCGGACCGCTACGCCCCCGATAGCGCGGCCGCCTGGCCGCAGGCGCGTCGGGCGATAGGCATGATATTCGAAAAATTCCTCGGCCAACCGATGCCGCCCGACATGAATTCGGAAACGATCCGCGTCCTTGCCGAACCGACAATCGGCGGCTTCCTTGCCAAACAGATCAGCCGCGACGACTGTTTTGTCGCCAATGAGGCTATCATGGACGCGCGTGCCGTCTCCGGTCGTGACGTGGGGCGGCTGGCGGTGCTGGCCATGTCGATCGCCGAACGTAAGGGCAAAGGCCTCGCCGAGGTGCTCAAGATCTGCAGATTGGAGCCGAACGGCCTGTGACCGAAAACCTTCTTCCCGAGGAGCTTGTGGCGCTCGCGCGCCGCGTGATCGACGAAAATCGCGCCGCCGGACGTCGCCTTTCGGTCGCCGAAAGTTGCACTGGCGGCCTTGTCAGTGCGGCGCTCACAGAGATTCCCGGTTCGTCAGATGTGTTTGATGCGGGCTTCGTGACCTATTCGAACGAGGCGAAGACAGCCTTGCTCGGTGTTGCGAGCGACGTGATCGACACGTTCGGCGCGGTCAGCCTCGCCACGGCCTGGGCAATGGCGCACGGCGCTGTTGCCAAATCCGGAAGTGACGTCGCGGTTGCGATCACCGGTATTGCCGGCCCGGGCGGCGGCAGCGACCGCAAGCCGGTCGGCACGGTGGTATTTGCGCTCGCCAAGGCAGGCGACGATCCCGAGGATGCGATCACCGACCAGCGCGATTTCGGCGATCTCGGCCGGGCAGGCATTCGCCTTCAGGCGGCGTTGTGTGCGCTCGAATTGCTGCTGCCAGAAGCCGTGCTGGAGCCGTAGACTTTCTCAGCCCGCGCCTCAAAAGCGGCGACCATTCTGTTGAAAGCCATGCCGAACATCTGCCCGGCAATCGCTTCGAAAATGCGGCTCTTGAATTCGAAATCGACGTAGAAGCAGACGGTCGTCCCCCCTTCCCCGTCAGCCTCGAACGTCCAGTCGTTCTTGAGATATTTGAGCGGGCCGTCGAGATAATCGACGTGAATCTTGCGGGGCCGGCTCTTGGTGACGCGCGAAGTGAAGCGTTCCTTGAAGGCGCTGAAACCGACGATCAAATCGGCGACCATCTCGGTATCGCTGTTTGAACGAACCCGTACCGCCGCCACCCAGGGCAGGAATTCGCCATAGCGGCCGACGTCGGCCACCAGATCGAACATCTGCTCCGGCGTATAGGGCAGCCGGCGCGTTTCCTTATGCCGGGGCACGGCCCGCCTGCAGCTGCGCTTCGCGCGCGGCGCGCATCCGTTCGAAATCGTCCCCGGCATGGTAGGATGAGCGCGTGAGCGGGGTCGCCGCGACCAATAGGAAACCCTTGGCGCGCGCGATTGCGCCATAAGCGGCAAAGGCCTGCGGGGTCACGAATTCGGCAACCTTGGCATGCTTCGGCGTGGGCTGGAGATATTGGCCCATCGTGAGGAAATCGATTCCGGCCGAGCGCATATCGTCCATCACCTGATGGACCTCCATCCGTTCCTCGCCGAGACCGACCATCACACCCGATTTGGTGAAGATCGACGGATCGAGCTTCTTGACCTGTTCGAGCAGGCGCAGCGAGGCATAATAACGCGCGCCTGGGCGGATCGTGGGATAGAGCCTCGGCACGGTTTCGAGATTATGGTTGTAGACGTCGGGCCGCGCCGCGACGATCGCCTCGATCGCGCTTTCCGATTTATTGCGGAAATCGGGGGTGAGGATTTCGATCGTGGTCGAGGGTGTGGTCCTGCGCAGCGCCTCGATCACCTTGACGAACTGACTTGCCCCGCCGTCCTTCAAATCATCGCGATCGACCGAAGTGACGACGATGTGGGTCAGGCCCAATTCAGCCGCCGCATCCGCGACATGCTGGGGTTCGGTGACATCGACCGCGCGCGGCATGCCGGTCTTGACGTTGCAGAAGGCGCAGGCGCGCGTGCACGTATCGCCAAGGATCATCACGGTCGCATGCTTCTTGGTCCAGCATTCGCCGATATTCGGGCACGCCGCCTCCTCGCACACGGTGGCGAGATTGAGGCGGCGCATCAGCTGGCGCGTCTCGTTGAAGCCGTGACTGGTCGGCGCCTTGACGCGAATCCAGTCAGGCTTGCGCTCACGGGGCGGACGGATTGGCAGCGGCTCGTTCATGCCCGCCAGATAGCGTCGCGGGGGCGGACTTGCCACCCCCGCTGCGTGCATCAGGCGAAGCGGAGTTTGGCGCGCGTGCGGCGCATGGCCATGCCCGCCAGGCCGAATCCGGTCAGCATCATCGCCCAGCTCGCAGGCTCCGGCACGCCACCCGCACCCGCAGCCTCGGCATAGGTCGCGACCCCCGTGAACATACGGATCGCATCAATATCGCCGTGGAAAAATTCGGCATGCGGGCCAAATTGCCGCCCAAAGCGTGTGACCGAACCGCCCCCGGGAGAAGACGACACGACCCCCGCACCAGAGAAAGCCAGGGTGCCGTCGATATAAAGCCGGGTGCCGCTGACCGTGCTGCTGGTCACGAGGAAAGCATGCGCGCCAATCGGAAATGCGACCGGGACCGAGAGGTACCCATCGCCGATCCGAATATTCCCAGAGGGATCGCTGCCGACGTAGAAATTGCCGCCGTCCTGCGAAACCACTTCGGTATAGATGCCCGGCTGCGCGGGGTGACCGCTATAGGCGAAATAGACCGAGAAATCGTTTGTCGGTGCGTAGGGAAAGATCGGCGCATTGAGTTGCGCATAATCGCCGTCGCCATCGAGGTGCAGATAGCCTCCACTGACAGTCGCATCGCCGAAAAGCGCTCCGTCAACGCCGCCGGCGGCGTCGGTCACGCCATTTCCGTTGAATTCATAATCGTGCACCAGGGTAGCCGCGGACGCGGAAAACGAAGACAGACCGCCTAAGACGGCGGCGCAAAGCAAGCTCAGACGCATAGTGATTCCCCCACCACTACGGCCCAACCCCCATTGGTCCGTTACGGACATATTAATCCGGCGTTCATCAAAAGGCAAACGATCGCTTCCTTTGGCTTGCCAGAGCGCGCGCGCTTGGTAACGGAGAGCCCATGTCAGACGCCGCATCCACCGAATTCGACCGCCTGATCGCGGGTTATCATCGCTTCCACGAAGAAGAATGGTCGCAGCAGCGCGCGCGCTGGGCCGAACTGGCCGAAGGCCAGAGCCCCAAGACGCTCGTGATCGCCTGCTCCGACAGCCGGGTCGATCCGACCCGCATCTTCGACGTCTCGCCCGGCGAATTGTTCGTGGTGCGCAATATCGCCAATCTCGTGCCGCCGTTCGAGCTGAGCAAGGGCTATCATGGCGTATCGGCGGCGCTGGAATTCGCGGTGACGCAGCTCAATGTCGCGCAGATCATCGTGATGGGCCATGGTTCGTGCGGCGGTGTCAGCGCCTCGCTCAACCACGCGTTCGAAGGCGCACCCCGCGGGCGCGGCGGCTTTATCGCCGAATGGGTGTCGCTGCTCCAGGACGAACGAGACCGGATCGTCGCCGAACTCGGCACCGGGCCGGAGGCGGTGCGCGCGCTCGAATATGCATGCGTCAGGGTCAGCCTCGCGAACCTGCGCACCTTTCCCTGCATTCCCGAGCGCGAGCAGGAAGGCCGCCTGAAGCTGCGCGGCGCACATTTCGCGATCGCCGAGGGGGTGCTTTACCTGATGGATGAGCAAACGGGGCAATTCGCGCCGGCCGCTTAACCATCCCGAGGGGCTTTTTTGGACGCTCAGTTCGGCCTTTGAGCAACAACGACCCATGTTGCGGCCCGCAAAGCCGGTCCTTCAGGTCCGTCCATTCCTGCGAGCGCCCGCTCGAGCGCTGGCAGTATGCCGTGTCGACGTTCGGGATGCTCACGCAGGATCGCGCCAAGCGAGCCGACCCGAGAGCATACCTCGACCATCGCCCGGAGTGAGCCGCACCTGACCTCTTCGTTATGTTCAGCAATGCCAATTCCGGTGAACCCCGCGCGCATGAGCATTTCTCGTAAGAGATCAGGATCGGCGAAAGAGAAATGACCAGCGGCCTCGGCATCAGTGACAAGCTGGATCGGTAAGTATGGCGAGGCGGCGCGGATCGGCAGTGCGTCCAGTTGATTGTCTGCAAGTCGACGCCAGCAGACAAGGGCCATTCGGCCGCCCGGACGAAGCGCTCGATGGATGTTGGTGAATGCGCTGATGGGATCAGAGAAAAACATCACGCCGAAACGTGAAAACACTGCGTCGAAGCTTTCTGCCGCAAACGGGTACATCTCCGCGTCGCCATGTAAGAAGCTGATCTGGGGCGAACATCTCCTATCCGCGCGCATCACGTCCAATGCGGCCTGAAGCACGTCAATGCCGACGACCCTGCCGCTTGGTCCAACAGCATCTGCAAGCGCAAAAGGCGTGCTTCCGATACCGAATCCGATGTCCAGCACCCGCTCGCCGGGACGCAGATCAAGTTGAGAGGCGGCCGCTCGTCCGAGGGGTTCAAGCTGACGCTCCAGCGGTTCACGTATTTCCAGCCACGCGCGTACGCGCGCGTCACCGGCAACGCCATCGTGACCCTTCGAAAGGCGATTATCGTGGTCCATGTTTCACCCTAGCGCGGCCACCTTCTATTCTCTCATGCGACCTCGTGGGCGTGACTAGTGTCATCGTGCGTCCGATACACGGCCGGTCCTGAAATTGAGAACAGTTCGGCTAGATCACTGATCGACGCCATCACGACCGGAACGGTGGCCCCCGCGTCGCGTTCACCCCGGCAAGTCGTAACCAAGGAGAGCGATATGTCGGCCAAACCCTTCATCGCGGCACTGCTCGCCGCTGGCGCGCTGGCGCCAGGCATCGCCCAGACCCAAACAAATGGCGGGACCGAAAATACCGGCCGCTCGGCTCAGGAGGAATATCAGCGCGGCTATGCGGCCACGCCGATGCCTCACCAGGCGGAGATCAATGCCGCCGGCGCCCCCGTCACCGCGGCGATCAACAACCAGGTATCGTCAGCCACGGCCGCGAACAACGCCGCCAACGACGCGACGCTCGCGCAATATCAGGAATCGCAGGCGGAATATGATGCGGACCGGCAAGCTTATATGGACGCGCTGGTAAAGCATAACGCGTCCGTCAATCGCACCGACGCGCGTTATGTCCGTCAGCAGCGCGCTTATGCGGATGCGATGCGCGTCTGGCGTGCGCAGGTGTGGGCCTGCAAGCATGGCCATCAGCGGGCCTGCGACATGCCGCCGCCGGATCCCACACGCTTTTACTGAGCAGAGACGCGGCGCCCGTCTGAAGGTTCAGGCGGGCGAAGCCTCCCCCTCGGGTAACGCGGCGAGGATCATCCTTTCCCAGACGGCGGGATCGCCCGCTGCGGCCATGCGCGGATCTGGTTCGCGCAAGGTGCGCAAGACCGCCATCGCGTCGTCCACATAATTGCGCCACGAGGCGTCGACGGCGCCCCCGGCAGACCTGCTTTCGCCGTCCGCATTGGCGCTGATGCGCTGCCCCGCCAGCACGCGCGCCACGCGCTCAACCACATCGCCCTTTGAGATATTCATGGTCCGGCCTCCTCTTTGAAGACTGTGAACCGGCGAACGCGACGGTGGTTTCAGGCGGCGACCCGAATCGGTGCGGCAGCCTGCGCGCGATCGCGCAAGAGCAAGGCCTGCGCTGCGCCTTCCAGCTCGCCATGGTCGAAGCTGGCAAAGCCGCGCGGCACCGAGATCAGCTCACGCGCATATGGCCCGGCCAGGCAGAATTGATCGCGCACGCCCGGCTGGCGCAGCACTTTCGCCATCGCGTGGGTGAGGCTTCCCGTCAGGATTACCCCGTCCCATGCCCCATGGCTGAGCACCATATTGCCGGCGAACTGCCAAAGCGCCCGCGCAATCAGGTCGATTGCTTTCACCGCGGCAGGATCGCGCGCGGTCTCAGCCAGTTGGGTCACCTCGATCGAATTGGCGGCGCGCGGGCTGAGCCGAAGATATTCCGCACAAGCGAGGTAGGCTCTATGCACACCTGCGGCCGACATCAGCTGCTCGGCCGTCTGGCAAATTGCGCTGCGGCGCATGATCTCGAGAATCGGCTGCCAGTCGGGGGCGGTTGGCGCGAACGAGCAATGGCCAGCCTCCGTTGCCAGCACGCTGTAATGGCCGAAATCGTCGCGCTGAGTGACTGCAACGCCAAGGCCACTGCCGATGCCGATGATGCAATAGGTGCCGGCCTTGGTGGCGGGCGAGATCGTCCCCTGCTCGGTGCGCTCGATCCGCGCCGCCGCTTTGGGCGAGCTCAAAGACCAGGCGATGGCGGCAAAGTCGTTTATGATGACCGGGTCAGCCTGAAACATCGCTCGCAGGCCGCTGCGCGACACGAACCAGCGGCTGTTGGTGACCGAGATGGTGTCCCCGCGCGGCGCCCCTGACAGGGCCAGCGCACAGCGCCGCGGCAATGAAGGCAGGCCGCATTCGCGCGCGAATGTGGTGAGGGCGCCTGAAATCGTCGATTGAGTCGCGCTGGGATAGGCGCGGATCGTGTCGCGGCGCAATTCGCCGGCCAGATCGGTCAACCCGAGTCGGATCGTCTGGCGGCCGACATCGCCGACAATGGCCAGGAGATCGCCTACGGCAGGGGGCGTCGGGCCAGAGGAATGAAATGGGGCGGAAGCCATCCGGTTTCCATAGCCCCAAATTATTTAATCATCCCTAACTTGCTGAAATCAGGCGTTGCGCAGAAAACTCGCGACGAGTTCGACATGCGTCGACCAACGGAACTGGCCCACCGGCTTGATCCATTCGATACGCCAACCGCCGTCGACCAACATGCGCGTGTCACGCGCGAAGGTGGCTGGGTTGCACGAGACATAGGCGATACGCTCTGCTCGACTGCGCGCGAGGGCGGGAATTTGCTCCTTGGCACCAGCGCGGGGCGGATCGAGGATTATCGCGTCGAACCGCGCGAACTCGGCTTCCGCCAAAGGCCTGCGGAACAGGTCACGATGCTCGACTGCAATCGGCCGCACGGCCAGATTCGCCGCCATGCGCAGCGCGAGCGCCGCATCGCGCGCACCCTCGACTCCCACAACTTTCGCTTCCGTCGCGATCGGCAAGGCGAAGGTACCGAGACCACAAAACAGATCGGCCACCTGCCCCCCCCCGTCGATCGCGCGGCGCACTGCGGCCACGAGTGCGGCTTCTCCGTCCGCAGTGGCCTGGAGGAAGCCTTTGATCGGAAAACCGACCGCTATGCCGCCCAGCGTCACCGTCACCGGCTCCGGTTCCCAGCGCGCTTCGCTGCCATAGCCTTCGTCAATGGCGAGGCGTGCGAGCCGGTGCGTCTGCGCAAACTCGGTCAGCGCCTCATGCGCCGTGAGTCCCTCGATCGCGATACCCTCGATCGCGACATCCGCACCCTGATCGGTCCAGCTGAGATGGAGGTTGGCACTCTTGCGCGGCCCGAGCAGCGTCCCGAACAGGTTCCTCAGCGGTTCGACCAACGCGAAAAGCTCGGGCAACAGGATATGGCATTCGCGCATATCCACGACGAAATGGCTGACCGCTTCATTGAAGCCGAGCACAATGCGCTTGCCGACTCGCTCGGCGCGGAGCGATGCGCGGCGGCGCGTGCGTGGCGGCGACAGATGCGGCGCCAATATTTCGGGAGCGTCGAGTTTTTGCGCGGCGAGCGCCGAGGCGATCCGCTCGACCAGATAAGCCGCATAGCTTTCATCGTCGACATGTTGGAGCTGGCAACCGCCGCAGCGCGGGAAATGGCGGCATGGTGGCTCGATATGATGCGGGCCGGGGATGATCTCAGCCGCATTATCGACCATGTCGCCCGGTGCGGCGAGCGCAACATGGCGCCCGTCAGCGGTCACCCCGTCGCCGCGCGCAGCGAGGCGGATCACCTCGGACAGGATCACAGACATGAGGCGATGGCGCGAGGGAGGTGCGCGATCAGATCGTCGGCGATCAGCATCGGCCCGGCGAGCCGCGCCGCCTCGGCATGGAGCCACAGACCCGCTTGCGCGGCTTCGAACGGCGGCTGCCCTTGCGCGAGCAGTGCTCCGATGATCCCGGCGAGGACGTCGCCGGTACCGGCGCTGGCAAGCCAGGAGGGCGCGAGCGGGGCGATTGCGGCGCGTCCGTCGGGATGCGCGACGATGCTGTCCGCCCCTTTGAGCAGGACGATAGCGCCGGATATGGCGGCCGCGGCACGTGCCTGGCTCAGCCGGTCCTTCTTGTCGTCACCGAACAGGCGCACGAACTCACCCCAATGCGGGGTCAAAATATGGCCCGCGAGGCGGCCGTGGCGGGTCTTGCCGATCAAGGTGAGCGCGTCAGCATCGAGCAGAAGGCGGCGGCCGCTCGCCAAAGCCGCGTCGAGCCTGGCGCGCGCCGCCTTGCCCAGCCCAAGCCCCGGCCCGACGACCATCGCGCCGATGCGTTCATCTTCGAGCGCGTGTTCGCTCCACGCGCGGCGCACCAACGAATGGGGCGCAGCGTCCCCAGCGCTTCCGAGCAATTCGACATAGCCAGCACCAGCACGCTGCCCCGCGAGCGCGGCGAGCAGGCTGGCGCCTGGCATGTCGCCGGCCAGCACAACAAGCTTGCCCCGGCTATATTTGTTGGCGTTGTGATCCGGAGGTGTGAGCCGTGGCCGGCCGATCCTGTGGGTATGCGCCTCAATCGCGCCGAGGCCGATATCGGCGACGGCCACCTGCCCGCACTGCGCCGCGGCGGGCAGCAGCAGATGCGAAGGCTTGAGCGCGCCAAGCGCGATCGTGAGATCGAAGCGCGGCACGGCCCCGAGCAAAAGGCCATCATCTGTTGCGGCACCGCTCGGCAGGTCGACCGCGATCCGTCGGTGCGCGGGGGCACAGAGCCGCTCCAGGGCATCGGCCACCGCCAAATCCAGGGGCCGGGTCAGGCCTGTGCCGAAGAGGGCGTCGACCAGCACCGGCGCGCGTTTTGCGTCGGCTAGTGGTTCGACCGGGCCGTCCCATCGCGAAGCGGCATTGCGCGCGGCAGCGGCTTTAGGAGGCTCGGCGGCGGTGACGCGAACGGAGACTCCCCTCTCCCGCAGCAGGCGCGCTGCCACATAGCCGTCGCCGCCATTATTGCCTGGACCGCACAGGATCAGCACCTCGGCATGGCCAGCTACGCGCCAGACTGCCTCCGCGATGGCGGCTCCAGCGCGCTCCATCAACGTTTCCACCGGGGTGCCGGAGGCGATCAGCCGCTGCTCGGCGGCGCGCATTTCGGCGGCGGTGAGGATTGGAAAAGGCTCGCTCATCGCATCAGCGTTTCGTGCACTGCGGCAATGATCGGTGCCAGCCGCGCACACCAGACAGCCACGCCGTTCTCATCGCCAATCAGGTCCTGGCGGACCTCGATCCCGAGATAGGGGATCCCATTGGCCTCGCCATGACGGTTCATTGTCGCGTTCAACACCTTGCCCGAATAGGGCAGATTATCGCCGGCGACGATCCCGGCCTGCTCCAACAAGGGCAAAGCGATTACCGCGGCACGATCGTCGCGGTTATACAATATCCCGATCTGCCAGGGCCGGGCCTCATCGCTCGTAGCCAGGCGAGGTGTGAAGCTATGAAGCGAAATCAGAAGCTTTGGAGCCGTCGCCGATATAATTTCTGAGATATGATCGTGGTAAGGGCGCCAATAGACCGCAAGCCGTTGCTCGCGTTGTTCCGCGCTCAGGCCGGCGTTGCCGGTAATGATATGATTATCGCTCGTTTCGGGAATGAGTCCTGCGGCGTCTTCCTCACGATTGAGATCGATCAGTAGCCGCGAAACACCGCCGAGCACGGCGCGGCAGCCCAGTTGCCTGCATAAAGCCCTGGCCAACGGTGCGACGCCGATGTCGAACGCGACATGTTCCTGCATCGCCGCCGCCGCGGCGAGGCCAAGGTCGATACCGTCCGGCAAGCGGTTGGAGGCGTGGTCGGCGATCAGCAGCATGTCGGTGCCGGATGCGCCTACTATGTCGATCCAGGCGTCGCTCATCGGAGCCTCGTGCGGAGCTGCCACCAATCCGGGTGTGTGGCGGCAATCACCTCTGCTGCGGTGTCGCACGCTGAATCGTCGACGAACAACGCGAAACAGGTCGCACCCGACCCCGACATGCGAGCCAGCAGTACGCCCTCGCGTGCCTCCAGCATGGCCACGATCTCGCCGATCACGGGCATGATTGCCATTGCCGGCGTTTCGAGATCGTTGCGCCCGGCGCGTGCCGCCGCGATCGAATCGCCGGTGCCAAGCGGCCCGCGATCAATCCCGTCCCAATGCGCGAAGACTGGGCCAGTCGCGAGAGGGCGCATCGGGTTGACCAGCAGAAGCGGCAGTCCACTCGGCACGCCTTCGACCGGCAGCAGGTGATCGCCCCTTTTTTCCCCGCGCATCGGACGCGAAACCAGACAGGCAGGAATGTCCGCGCCAAGTGCGGCGGCGAGGGCGTGGATGCGCGGCTCGGCCGGGTCTATCGCCTCTTCCCGGCACAGGAGGCGGAGAGCGGCAGCGGCGTCCGCCGATCCTCCGCCGATCCCGGCTGCTACGGGTAAGAGTTTCTCCAGCCTGAAACCGCCAGTCAATGGTCGCCCGAGAAGCTGGGCGAAGCTCTCTGCGGCGCGGATGACAAGATTATCTCCCCCGCCGAGCGCCGCCGCGAACGGGCCGGTGGCGACCAAGCCCGGCTCTTCGGTCCGCGACAGGAGGTCACCATCCTCGGCGAAGGCAAATAAGGTTTCGATCGCATGATAGCCGTCGCTCTCCCGCCGGCGGACGTGGAGCGCGAGGTTGATCTTGGCGAAGGCGGTTTCGGCCGCGTCCATCAGGGCGCCGCCGTCCCCTTGTCGAGGCCCGTATCGATCTTGGCGTTGAGCCGCGCGCGATCCTTCTCCTCGGCGGTGATCAAAGCCGCGCGCCAGGCGTAGCGCGCCTCATATTGGCGGCCCAATGCCCAATAGGTGTCGCCGAGATGCTCGTTGATCGTTGGCTCGCCAGGATTGCCGGCGGCGGCGCGTTCGAGCAACGGCGCCGCCTGTGTCGGTTTGCCCTGCAGGTAGAGAACCCATCCCAGCGAATCGGTGATCGCCGGATCGTCGGGGCGCAGCCTGCTCGCTTGCGCGATCATCGCGCTGGCATGCTCGACATCCTCGCGATGCTCGATCTCGGAATAGCCGACCTGGTTGAGCACGGTCGGCTCGCCGGGCGCGAGCGCATAAGCGCGCGACAAAGCCGCCTTGGCCGCGGGCCAATCACCGGCGAGATCGAGCGCGCCGCCCTGCTGGAGGAGGATAGGCCACAGCGTATCGGCGGGTGCATGCGCCGCCTCGGCGAGTGCCAGCGCCTTGGCATAGGCCGCAGCCGCATCAGCAGGGTGCGACAGCATCAGTTGAAGATCGCCGACACGGCCCCAATCGTCCGACCCCGCGTCGCTGCGCTTGGCCGCAACGAGGGCCTCGGCGAGCGCCGCCTCATGTTTGCCGCTGTCGTTGAGCAGGACGATCCGAAGCGAATGCGCGTCGCCGGCCAGCGGATCGGCCTTCTCGACATGATCGAGTGCGGCCAGAGCGAGATCCTGGCGCTGCATGCGATGCAGCAGTTCGGCCAGCACCAGCCAGGCCGAGCCATAATCGGGCGCGACATAGCTCGCCATTCGCGCGATGATCATGCCGACCGGCACATATTGCTGGCGCGCGAAATCGGTCGCGAGATGAACGAGCAAGGGCGCCAGACCATGTTCGGCATCCTTGACGCCGGCCGGAAGCCCTTCTGCAGCCTGCGGCCCCAGCGACGCCGCTGCTTCCTGCTTGCGTCCGAGTGCGATCAGGATCAGCGCGCGCTGCTCGTCATAATAAGGCGAGGCGAGCGGCTGGCTGCGCGCGCCCTGGACCAGAGCGAGCGGATCACCGCTCCCCGACCCGACCGCGATCCAGGCCCGCAGATAAGGCGCGAGGAAGCCGAATACGTGATCCTGATCGAGCGTGGCGCATCCCGCCCGCGCCTTCGCCCAATCCCGTGCCTTAATATCGTTGAGGACGAGCAGCACACGCGCATCGGATGGAAGCGCCTGGCGCGCGTCGAGCGCGCGCGCGGCTTTCACCGCGAGATCCATATTCCCGCTCGACAGCGCCTGACGATAGGCGCGCGTCGCGACATTGGTGTTGGCCGGATAAGCGGCGAGCAAGGTGGCAAAGCCCGCGCTCGCCTCGCGCACATCGCCGGCTGCCTCGGCGGCGCGAGCGTGGATGTAGATGCTTTCCGGCGATGGGCGCATTGCCGAACCGGGCGCCGCAACGAGCAGCGCCGGGAGAGCGAGTAGCAGGTGATGGTACCGAGGGCGCATTGCGTTTCGTGCCTTACATATTCGGGTAATTGGGGCCGCCGCCGCCCTCGGGAACGACCCAGTTGATGTTCTGGGTCGGATCCTTGATGTCGCAGGTCTTGCAGTGGACGCAATTCTGCGCGTTGATCTGAAGTTTCGGGCCATCCACGATCTCGTAGACACCGGCCGGGCAATAAAGCTGTTCGGGCGCGTCGTAGAGCGCGAGGTTGACCTTGATCGGCACCTCCGCGTCCTTGAGCGTGAGATGGATCGGCTGATCCTCCTCATGATTGGTGTTGGACAGGAACACCGATGAGAGGCGATCGAAGCTGATAACGCCGTCAGGCTTGGGATAGTCGATCCGGGGCATCAGGTCCTTACGGACGAGCGTTTGGCTGTCCCGGTGATGGCGGAAGCTGTAGGGCAGCCCAATCCCCAGCTGACGCATCCACATATCGACGCCTGCCCAGAGCGTACCGAGAAACCCACCCAGCTTGGCGACCGCAGGCTCGGCATTGCGGACCTTCTTGAGCTCCTCTGCGATCCAGCTCGCCTCGACCGCAGGCTGATAGGTAGCGAGCGTGTCGTTGCCGCGCCCTTCGGCCAGGGCAGCAGCCGCCGCCTCGGCCGCAAGCATGGCCGACTTCATCGCCGTGTGCGTGCCCTTGATACGGGGCACGTTCACGAAGCCTGCCGAACAGCCGATCAGTGCCCCTCCGGGGAAAGCGAGCTTGGGCACGGACTGCCAGCCGCCCTCATTGATCGCGCGTGCGCCATAGCTGACGCGCCGCCCGCCTTCGAGGATCGCGCGGATCGCGGGATGCTGCTTCCACCGCTGAAATTCGTGGAAGGGCGACAGATGCGGGTTCTTGTAACCGAGCCCGACGACGAACCCGAGCGCGACCTGATTGTTGGCCTGATGATAGAGGAAGCCGCCGCCGACCTCGTCCTTGAGCGGCCAGCCTTGGGTATGGATCACGCGACCCGGCACGTGTTTGGCCGGAGCGATGTCCCAAAGTTCCTTGATTCCAAGGCCATATACCTGAGGCTGACAATCCCGTTCGAGGTCGAAAAGCCGCTTGGCTTCCTTGGTCAGGCTGCCGCGCGCGCCCTCGGCGAAGAAAGTGTAGCGGGCATGGAGCTCGATGCCGGGCTGGTAATCGGGCTTGTGGGTGCCGTCGCGGGCGACGCCCATATCGCCGGTGGCGACGCCCTTCACCGAACCGTCGTCATTGAACAGGATTTCGGCCGCGGCGAAGCCGGGAAACACCTCGACGCCCAGTTCCTGCGCCTGGTCGGCAAGCCAGCGGCAGAGATTGCCGAGCGAGCCGGTATAAGTGCCCTT
>Ga0070658_10000084_pt1 | contig 88205 bp, 93 predicted proteins | sample KBSC13metaG_FD_64664 | JGI IMG/M metagenome (GOLD analysis project Ga0070658, IMG submission 64664) | Corn rhizosphere microbial communities from Kellogg Biological Station, Michigan, USA - KBS C1-3 metaG | ecosystem: Host-associated > Plants > Roots > Rhizosphere > Soil ...
CCAGCCCCTTCTCGCGAAGCTGCACGATGTCGACGCCGGCGGCGAGCACGGCGTCCAGGAAATCCTCGAGATCGCCGCGGTCGCGCCGGCTGTCGGTGCACAGGTAGAGCCGTGCATCTGCGAGCGTGCTGCGCGGATCGTCGGGCATGCCGCGAAGCGTAGGGTGGACGGTGCGCGGGAGCTCGGTGTGGACCGGGCTGAGAGGGCCGGCTGACAGCCGCCGACCGCTGGACCTGATCCGGATAATGCCGGCGCAGGAAGAGAGGACATGTCGCAGACAGCCGACGTGGTCGTCATCGGCGGCGGCGTCATCGGAGCAGCGATCGCCTGGCGGCTGGCCGCCGGCGGTGCCTCGGTCGCGGTCGCCGACCCGGCGCCCGGCGCCGGCGCGACAGGCACGGCCGCGGGGATGCTCGCTCCGGTTACGGAGCTGCACTACGGCGAAGAGCCGCTGTTGCGGCTCAACCTCGCTTCGGCGCGTCGCTATCCCGAGTTCGTCGCCGAGCTGAGCGAAGCCACCGGAGCCGACGTCGGCTACCGGCAGACCGGCACCGTCGTTGCGGCATGGAACGCCGCCGACCTCGCCGCGTTGCGCGACCTGCACGAATTCCAGCGCTCGCTCGGACTCGACGCGCAGATGCTCTCTGCCGCCGATCTTCGTGCCCTGGAGCCGTCGTTGACCCCGGGCTTGCCCGGCGGCCTCTACGCCGGCGACGACCACGCAGTCGACCCACGGCGGTTGCACAACGCCCTTCTGCTGGCAGCCCAACGCGCCGGCGCCAGCCTGGTGCGACATCACGTCGAGCGGATCGACGTGGGACCAGCGTCACGCACCGTGGTGCTCGACAACGGTGCGTCGCTGCACGGGGCAACCGTGGTGCTGGCGGCGGGTTCGTGGAGCGGACGCATCGAGGGCGTGCCGACCGATGTTCTGCCACCCGTGCGCCCCGTCAAAGGGCAGACGTTGCGGCTGCGTATGGACACTGCCGACCGGCTCGCACACGTGACCCGTGGAACCGTCCGCGGGGCGCCGGTCTACCTCGTGCCCCGGGAGGACGGGGAGCTGGTCATCGGCGCATCCGTCGAGGAGGCCGGCTTCGACCTGCGCCCGCGGACCGGCGTCATCTACGAGCTGCTCCGCGACGCGCAGACGTTGCTGCCGGCGGTCCTCGAGATGGCCTGGGTCGAGGTCAGCACCGGGTTGCGCCCCGGCACACCCGACAACGCGCCGGTCATCGGGGCGTCAGACCTCGACGGCCTCGTCATCGCCACCGGCCACTACCGCAACGGTGTGCTGCTTGCGCCCGTCACGGCAGACGCCGTGCAGCAGATCGTGCAGAGCGGGACGGCACCGGAGCACATCAGCGCGTTCGCGCCGCAACGCTTCGACCAAGGCGCGCAGCGTTTCGAGCAGAGCGCGGGGCGGCCGACGTGAACCTGACCGTCAACGGCGAAGCGTGCAGCGTTCCGGACGGCGCGACCGTCGGGGTGCTGGCCGAGCTCCGCGGTGTTGCGCGGCGCGGCACCGCAGTCGCAGTAGACGGCACTGTCGTGCCCCGCCGGCAGTGGGATGACCACGTCCTCGTCGACGGTCAGGCCGTTGAAGTTGTGCGCGCAGTGCAGGGAGGTTGAGGTGGACGACCCGTTCGTGCTCGCCGGCCAGGAGCTGGCGTCGCGGCTCATTCTCGGCACCGGTGGCGCACCCAGCCTCGAGGCCTTGGAACGCGCGATTCGTGTCTCCGGCACGGCGATGTGCACGGTGGCGATGCGCCGGGTCGACGCGTCAACGTCCGGATCCGTCATGGACGTGCTCGACCGCACCGGCGTCCGCATCCTGCCCAACACCGCTGGATGCCGCACGGCGCGGGAGGCGGTGACGACGGCGCAGCTCGCTCGGGAGGCACTCGACACCGACTGGGTGAAGCTCGAGGTGATCGCCGACGACGAGACGCTGTTGCCCGATCCGGTGGAGCTGCTCGACGCCGCGCAGCAGCTGGTCGCCGACGGCTTCGTCGTCCTTCCTTACACCAACGACGACCCTGTGCTTGCCCGCCGGCTCGAGCAGGCGGGTTGCGCGGCGGTGATGCCGCTCGGCGCCCCGATCGGCACCGGGCTCGGCATCCAGAACCCGCACAACATCGAGCTGATCGTCGCGGAGGCGAGCGTGCCGGTGATCCTCGACGCCGGCATCGGCACCGCATCAGATGCCGCGTTCGCGATGGAGCTCGGCTGCGCCGGTGTGCTGCTTGCCTCTGCGGTGACCCGCGCGCAGGACCCGGCCATGATGGCTGAGGCGATGGCCGCGGCTGTGACCTCCGGCCGCTTGGCCCGACGCGCCGGCCGCATCCCGCGGCGCCGGCACTCGGAAGCGTCCTCGCCGCGGACCGGGATGCCGCGCTTGTGAGGCTCAACCGTTCGCAGCGGTTCGTCGTCTACGGGCTGGCCGGCTGGTGCAGCGAGATCGTCACCACCGGCCTGCGCAGTCGCGGGCGGGACGGCAACTGGCGGCTCACCGGCACGACGTATTTGTGGATGCTGCCGATTTACGGCGCGGCGGCCGCTGTCTTCGAGCCTGCGCACGACGCCGCTGTCCGCGCCGACTGGCCGTGGTGGGCGCGCGGCCTGACGTGGACCGCCGGAATCTACGCCGTCGAAGCGACGAGCGGAGAAGCGATCCGGGCGCTCACGGGCGAGGTGCCGTGGGACTACTCACGAGCTCGAGGCAGCAAGCCGGTGCCGACGCACTTTCGTGGCTTGGTGCGACCTGCCTACGCGCCGGTCTGGTTCGCGGTCGGACTCGGGCTGGAACGGCTGCACGTCGTGTTGCGTCGTGTCGACATATCCGACTGATGCGACGATGATCGCTATGCGGACGGTTCCCAAGACGGCACGTAAGACGCTGCCGCTTGTCGCCGTCCTGATGGTCATGGCGGCATGCGGAACCCGGCTGCCCGATCGTGACTTCGTCCAGGCACAACAACAGCAACCAGGACCAACCGGCGCGGGACAGACGACCGGACCGGGTGGCGCCGTTTCGACGACCGGCCCGCAGGCACCGGCTGGTCAGCCCGGGTCGACGAGCGGACCGGGATCCTCGACGACACAGACGAGCGGACCGAGCGGCAGCGGCCAAGCCGGAGCCGGCAACACCGCGTCGGACGTTGGCGTCACATCGACGACGATCACGATCGGCACGATCGCGAGCAAGACCAACCCGTTCGACCCGCGTGCGTTCGTCGGTCCGACGTACGGACTCGACGCGTTCGTCAACTGGACCAACGAGCACGGTGGCATCCACGGCCGCAAGCTCGTCCTCAAGTTCTGTGACGACCAGGGCAGCGGCGACCAGAACCAGGCCTGCGTCCACCAGCTGATCGACAGCGAACACGTCTTCGCGCTGGCCTCGACAGCGATCCTCGACTACGCGGGCGCGCCCTACGTCAACAGCAAAGGCGTCCCCGACATCGGCAGCCAGCCGATCGACGTCGCATTCGACAAGTATCCGCACCTGTGGGAGATCTACGCCGACGACTACCCGCGCGACGGAAAACAGTTCGGGTTCAAGGGAAATCTGTACGGTGGTACCGAGGTCTACCGCTACTTCAAGACCAAGTTCCCCAACGTGCCGAAGGTCGCCGGCGTGGTCGAATACAACCAGTCCGCGTCACAGCGCTACGGGCACAGCGTCGCGGTCGGGCTCGGACACGAGGGCTACAAAGTCGACGAGAAGGTCGTCAACTTCGCGCTGCCCGACTTCGACTCGGTCGCCATCGACTTCAAGAACAAGGGCGTCAAATACGTCTACGACACCATCGACCGCGAAGGCAACATCAGGCTCTGCAAGGCGCTCGACGACAACAATGTCAACATCTACGCGAAAGTGCTCACGACCCAGAGCTGGGAGCAGTCGATCAAGTCCGACTACAGCGCGTCTCCGAAGTGCGCGAACGAGTTGTGGGCGACCGGCTACAGCCGCAACTACGAGGACACGCAATATCCGCAGGTGGCGCACTTCCGGCAGCAGATGAGCGCCGACGGTCACGGCGACGCAAACTCGCTGTCCGAGTGGGCACTCGAGGGTTGGGCCGGCGGACAGTGGCTCGCTGACGCGATCGCGTCGTGCGGCGCCGATGTCACCCGCAAGTGCGTCGAGTCCTACGTCAACGCCGGCCCCAAGCACCCCTACGACGGACACGGCATGCTCGCGCCGCGCTACTTCATCCAGCGGTCGACGCCGGAGGAGCCGTCGCACAACTGCATCACCGTCGTTCGATGGTCAAACTCCGCGAACACCTGGCAGACGCAGGCACAGTTCGACCACGACTGTTTCGACGTGCCGGAATATCCCTACAGCGCCACCTGAGGTCAGGCGACGTAGCCCGGCAGCTTCCGGCCGGCGAGCTCGCCCGGCTCACCAGCGAACGCGATCTCGCCGCGGGCGAGCACATACACGACGTCGGCCAGCCGCAAGGCGTCTGACAGGTATTGCTCCACGAGCACGACGGTCGTGCCGGAGCGCGCCAGACCGGCGACGACGTCGAACAGCTGCCGGGTGATCCGTGGCGCCAGGCCGAACGAGATCTCGTCCAGCAGCAGCAGTCGCGGTTCGCGTAAGAGTGCGCGCGACATCGCCAGCATCTGCTGCTCACCGCCGGACAGGCTGCCGGCCCGTTGGGTCAGACGGTCGGCGAGAACCGGGAACGCCGCGAATGCGCGGTCCGGCCCGGAGCCGGCCGGGGTGAAGATCTCGAGGTTCTCCTTCACCGAGAGCGCCGGGAAGATGCCGCGACTTTCCGGGATCAACGTCATGCCGGCGCGCGCCCGGGCGTCCGGCGGCTGCGTCGTCACATCGACACCGTCCCAGCTGATGCGACCCGCACGGGCAGGCAGCAGACCGGACACGACCGACAACAGCGTCGTCTTGCCAGCTCCGTTCGGACCCAGCAGCGCCGTCAACGCTCCGCGTGGGACGTCGAGATCGACACCGTGGAGCACTTCCACGACGCCATAGCCGGCGCGCAGGCCGCGGAGCTGCAGCTCGATCACCGCGACCCCCGCGGTGTCTCGACATCCAGGTAGGCCTCCTGCACCGCCGGATGTGAGCGGATCTCGTCGGCGGACCCGGAGGCGAGCAGCCGGCCCTCGGCCATCGCATAGACGGTGTCCGCGACATCGAAGACCAGATCGACATCGTGCTCGACCAACAGGATCGCAACGCCGTCGTCGCGTACCTGTCGCAACACGAGCTGAAAGGCGAGCGTTTCCTCCGAGTCGAGCCCGCTCGCCGGTTCGTCCAGCAGCAGCACCTTCGGGTCGTGACAGAGGGCGCGTCCCAACTCGACAAGTCGCAGCGTGCCGGTCGGCAGTGCACCGGCTGGGACGTCGCGCACCTCCTGCAGGCCGAGCAGGTCGATCACCTCGTTGACCCGCCGCTGGTGCAGCTTCTCGTCAACCGTCGGGAAGCCGAGAATGCCGAGCAGCAGTGCCCCCACTCGCAGTGCCCGCGGCGCACTTGTTCGGTGCTCGGCCGCGACGCCGAGATTGTCGGCGACGGTCATCGTGGAGAAGACAGCAAGGCGTTGGAACGTGCGCCCGATGCCGAGCCGTGCACGCTCGTCCGGCGACAGAGTCGTGACATCGCGCTCGTCCAGGAGCACCCGCCCGCTGTCGGGGCGCTCATTGCCGGTGAGACATTGAAACAACGTTGTCTTACCGGCGCCGTTCGGACCGATGAGTGCGGTGATGAGTCCCGGCTCGGCAGTGACCGTGACGTCGTCGACGGCAGTGAGCCCGCCGTAGGTCTTGGTGATGCTGACCCCGGTCAGCTTGGCCCCGGTCAGCTTGGCCCCGGTCAACTTGGCCCCGGTCGATGTGGCGGGGCTCACGGCACGCCTCGCGCCTGTCGGGCCGCGTGCAGCCGGTCGAGGACTTCACGGCCGTGCTCGGACAACACCGGCGGTTCTCGCACCGTGGCTGCGGCCTCGAACCGTCGCAGCAGCGTGGTCGGCGTCATCACCCATTCGAGCAGCCGCCTGCCGAGCTCAGCGACGCCGCCGGGCAGGTAGCCGATGAAGGCTGCGATGAGCCCGACGACGATCTCGTACGCCGCCGGGTTGCCGGCGACACTGTTGACCAGAACCACGAAGGTCGCCCCGACGATCGCGGCGACGGCGCTGTCCGCGCCGAAGACAATGACGACGGTGAACCACGGCAGGCTCGCGGCCAGCGGATCGAAGTCCGTGGGAGTGAAGCTGAGTCGCTGTTGGGCCAGCAGCGCGCCACCGAGACCGGCGAGCATCGCGCTCACCGTGAAGATGAGCACCTTCAGCGCACGGACATCGACACCGACGGAGTTGGCACCCTCTTCACTGTCGCGGATAGCGACCAGCGACCGGCCGAGTGCTCCGGAGCGCAGGTTGTACATGATGAGGAACGCGATCGCGAGCATGGCCAGCTCGAACAGATAGAACGCCCGGTCACCGGAAAGCGAAAGCCCGAACAGTGACGGTCGGCTGACGGTGACGCCGCTGGTGAAGTAGGGCTGCTGGAAGACGAACCGGCTCACGAACGTGCCGACGGCGAAGGTCGTCAGGGCGAGGAACAACCCGCGCCGCCGGATCGCTGGGTAGCCGGTGAGGAACCCGACGATGCCGGCCGCGACCACGCCGGCAAGCAGCGCGACGATCTGCGGCGTCGAGTCGCTGAACCGGGCAAAGAACAGCGCGCCGAGCCCGGCGTAGCCGGCCTGGCCGAGGGAGATCTGCCCGCTGTAACCGGTGACGGCGACGATGGAGACGAAGATGATGCCCAGCGCAGGCACTTCCTGGATGCGCTCGAGCCACACCTGATCGAACAGCAGCGGCGCGAACAACAGCACTGCAGCGACGCCGTACTGCAATGCCATCCGTGGAATCGACGGCTCGGCTGCTCGCCGACGCGCGAACGTCGTGGCGATGCCGGCATCGCCACCGCTTTGGGCGAGGTGGTTGCGCAGCAGCAGCGCGAGCAGCAGCAACACGACCGGAGCGTTGGCATGCAACGCGTTCCAGATGTTCGAGATCTGCTCGTTGCTCGGCGTAAACAGCGTCATCTCGCTCATGCCGATGCCCAGCGCGATGCCCGCGGCGATCGCGATCGGAATGTTGGTCAGGCCGGCGATGACCGGGATCGCAAACGTCTCCAGCACGACAAGGGTCAGGTTGAAGGGATCCAGCGACAGCTGCGATGCGAGCAGGATTCCGGTGAGGGCGGCGAACACCGAGCCGATCGACCAACCGACCGCGGCCACCCGGTCAGCGTCGACGCCCGCGAGCTCGGCCAGGTCTCGCCGGTCGACGACCGCGCGGATCTGCGTGCCGAGCGGCGTCAGTCGCAGCGCGAGGCCGAGCGCGCCAGTGCCGACGATGACCGCGGCCAGGTCACTGAACGCATCGACGTGCAGCGTCAGCGAACCCGGGTGCAGCACGTCCGACGGGAACAGTGACGACGGGTGCCGCACCTGATGTCCCCAGACCGCATACGCGACACCCAGCAGGCAGACGAGAATGCCGATGGTGGCAACGAGCGCTTCGGCCCTGGAGGCGAACCGGCGCTGCAGCGGCCGGAAGACGACACGTTCGAGGAGCACACCGAACGCCGGCGCGAACACCGCCATGACCAGGACGGCAGCAAGCCAGCCGGGGGCCGACCACACGTCGGCGAGCTGCCAGAACAGGTACGCCGCGATCATCGCGACTGCACCGTGGGCGAAGTTGAACACGCCGGTGGCGCGATAGGTGACGAGCAGCCCGACTCCCGACAGGGCGGCGACTGCGCCGAGCGCGAGTCCGGCGAGGGCGTAGTTGAGTGCGAGCACGGAGCTCGATCAGCCGCGCGTCACCGGTGCCGGGTCACAGACCCGGCACGGCCGCAGTCCGCGCGCCGCAATGTCGTCCGGCGTCACGGCAGCCGCTTCGGGCTTGCCGGCGACGAGCGCGCAGCCCTGCCGGTGATAGCTGCTTCCGGTCGGCAGGGCGAACAGCTCGCCGACATCGACGGCCGGTTGAGCTGTCGTCGGCGAAGGAGCCGCCGCGATGTCGGCGACGAACAAGGCGTAGAGGGCGTCCACCTTGCGTTCCAGCTCGTGGACCCGTTCGAACTGGCGGCGGATGTCCTCGGTGGCCAGGAACACCGCGGCCATGATGAACAGGGCGATGCCGGCCAGCCCGGCGGACACGAGATAGGGCAGCTGTTTGGCCGTCAGGCTCTGTCCGGAAACACCGAACCAGCCGACGATCAACGTGATGGTGCCGGCGGCAGCCAGCACCCACCCGACGACCGGCCGAACCGCCGACCATACCCATCGCCAGAACACGCTCCGGTCGGCGAGGTTCACCGCCGGCTGGGACTGGTCGCGAACCTGTTCCGCGTGCGCGTGGGTTGCCGGGGATTGAGATCCAGGCGAGGCACCCGGCACCCCTCGCCGCGGCGTCGCGTCCGCGATGTGCGTCATGCGCGCCTCCCGGCCGCTGCCCGTCGCCTGGTCCAGACGGCCCCGCGCCAGCCTACGAACAGCGCCGCAGTTCCGAGTGCCAACACGGCGTAGAGATTGGCGAGATCGGTGGTGACCGCGTCCAGAAAACCGGACAGTCCGCCTTGGGGCGCCGCGACCTGAGGTTGCGCCGCGGGGGCAGGCACGGCGCCGACAGAAGGTGGCTCGCCAGGTTGCGTCGCCGCGGTTGTCGTCGCGGACGACGACGGTGGCGTGAGCGGGGAGAAGCCGCCGAGGTTGAACGCGGGCTGCACGTTGGCGCCCGCAACGATGCCGGCGGCGCCGAGCGTGAGGCGCCCCAGATAGGTGCCGTTGGCGTCGACTCCCGGAATCTGGTCGAACGGTGCCGGCAGCGGGTTGGGAATGTAGGGCAGACCGGATACCGGCACGGACATGTCGACCTCGAGCCCGGTCGCGACACTTCGGGCGGCGGAGGTCGTGTCTGCCCGGTCCACGCCGACGGTGTGCAAGGAGACGCCATTGCGCGCGAGTGTCTGCGTCAGCGTCGGTCCGTTGTGGCCGGCGACGTGGACACCGGTCTCGTCAATGGTCGCAGTCTGCCCTGCCACCGTCACGCCCGTGACCGTGATGTGTGGCACGTCGTGCGGTCGCGCCCCGGTGTGCAGCGTGACGTCGTCCGACGCGTCGATCGAGGCGATGTGCACGATGCCGGCGATGGTGACGTCGCTGACGCGCGCCAGCACGTGCACCACGAGGCCATCGGCGGTCGTCGCGATGTGAGTGACCGACGAGCTCGCTCCGATCGTGACCGCCGCCGCCGAGCCGGGCAACGCGTTCACGCCCGCTGACGACGTCTGCGCATCGTTGCCGGCCTGGCTCGCAGTCGCGACCGACGACCCGGGCGACACCACCAACGGACCCGACCCGACCGGCTTCTGGTCGGCAGCCGCCTCTGCGTGCGACCGTCGCGGATAGCTGGCGTCGGCGAGCAACGGGTAGTCGGGCGGGCTGACCGGGCAGGTGAACAGCTGCGTGCAGAACAGGGACGGCCCCTGCACGACGAGGTTGCCCGGGTAGACGCTTGCCGCCTGAGCCTCGCTCGATCCGCTCGCGTCGAAGGCACTTGCCGTGTAGGCGGTTGCGTCGTCGACGAGGGAGGCGGTGATGATCGAAGCGGCCGGCCGCTGGGTCAAGGTGAAGTGAACGCCCGTTGCGGCCGTCTGGACCTGGAACGCCGTGTCCGCGTGTGCCGGCTGGGCCAGCGCAGCGATGGATGCAACGGCGAGCGCGGCGGCGGCACCCCCCGGCCCGACCGGCCTCATGGTCGTCTCCCGTCCGAAACGCCTCTTTTCCCGACGTTCAGGATACGAGTGCCTAACCGACACCGTCTCGTGCCAGCATGCACAGGTGCCCTACCGGCCAATGGTCGTCGCACACCGTGGTGCTTCCGCGGATGAGGCCGAACACACGCTCGCTGCCTACCGCCGAGCGATCGACGACGGCGCTGACGCGCTCGAGTGCGACGTCCGGCTGACTCGCGACGGTGTGCTGGTGTGCGTCCACGACCGTCGCGTGAACCGCACGTCCAACGGCCGGGGTGTGGTGTCGACCCTGGAACTGGCGGACCTGGCTGAACTCGACTTCGGTAGTTGGCACCATGGCGAGGCGCCGGACCTCGTCTCGTCGGAGGTCGACTCCGACCGGCGGCAGGTGCTGACGTTGGAGCGCCTGCTCGAGACGGTGCGCGACTCCGGTCGGCACATCGAGCTCGCCATCGAGACAAAGCACCCGACCCGCTACGCAGGCCTGGTGGAACTCACCCTGGTCGACGTGCTGGCGCGCTTCGGCCTGACGCGTCCCGGGCGGGAGGGTCGCTACGGCGCGCGGGTCATGAGCTTCGCGGCGTCGAGCCTTCGGCGCGTGCACGACCTCGCACCGGGCGTTCCCACCGTCTACCTGATGCACCGCGTTCCGCTGCGAATGCGCGACGGAACCTTGCCCGGCGGCACCTGGGCCGCGGGACCGTCACTACGGGCGCTGCGCGCCTTTCCGTCGTACGTCGAACGGGTGCATGCTCACAGCGGCGAGGTGCACGTGTGGACCGTCGACGACCCGGACGACATCAACTTTGTGAGCGATCTCGCCGTCGACGTCATCATCACGAACCGACCGGGTGCCGTTCTCCGGCAGCTAGCGCGCTCGCAGGCTTCCTGATCCGCATCGTTCGGCTGACCGCCAGATCGATGAGCCACAACACCGGAACGGCGATCTCTGCGAACGCGGACAACAACTTGTCCGGCGTTGGCTGCCAGGTCGGGTCATACATGTTGGGCAGCGGGCCGAGGGTTCCGACGTCGACGTAGCGGTAGAGCACGACCGCTGTGAACGAGGCCAGTCCGACCAGCGCGGCGAGCACCCAGACCCAGCGGTTGCCGGTCACGAGCAGGACGACCGCCACGACGCCGGCGGCGATGCCCTGAGCGACGAACAGCTGCGTGCCGCTGATCGTGCCGCCGTAGTCGTAGATGTGCGCCAGATGGAGATGGACGTAGGAGCTGGTGCCCAGCGCTGCCGCCGCGAGCACCCGCAGCACGATCCGCGTCATACCCCTACTTCGTGCCGCGCCGGGGGGGTGGTTCACCGGACTTTGGGGTTCACCTAACTTTGGGGTTCAGCGGATCCGGGCCGGCTCTCGCTGGATCGGACAGGACATGCAGCGCGGGCCGCCGCGACCGCTACCCAGTTCGCTGCCCCGGATGCGCAGCACTTCGATGCCGGCTTCTTCCAGCCGGGCATTGGTCTCCATGTTGCGCTCGTAGGCCACGCACACGCGAGGCGCGATCGCCAACGTGTTGTTGCCGTCGTCCCACTGCTCGCGTTCGGCGATCACCGGGTCGAGGCCCGTGTCGATGACCCGCAACGTGTCGATGCCCATTGCTTTCGCGGCGGCGACGAGGAATGGCTCCGGCGGCTCGACCTGGACGGCCCCGTTGTCGCCGGGTGTGACGACATGGGCGAGCAGTGTGTCCGCGACGGGCGGATACATGACCACGGCGTCGTGGTCGACCATCGTGCAGACCGTGTCGAGGTGCATCGTCGCTCTTTCCTGCGCGATCGGCACCACGAGAACGGCGTGCGCGGTCCCGCCCGCGAACAGCCGGGCGGCCAGCGTTTCCGCCCCGGCGGGAGTCGTGCGCTGCCCGACGCCGATGGCAACGACTCCCGGTGAGAGCAGCAGCACGTCGCCGCCTTCGAGCCACTCCTCGCCGGGTGAGTAGACGCGCGGTGCGCCGGCAAAGCGTGAATGGTGCTGGTAGATCGCCTCGACGAGCCAGGTCTCCCGGCGCCGTGCCGGCATGCTGGGGCTGGTCACGGCGACCGTGTCTCGCAGCCACACCGACGAGTCTCGGGTGAACAGCAGGTTGGGCAACGGCGCGATGACGAAGTCGTGCGGATCCATCAACCGGTAGACCAGGCCCGAACCATTGCGCAGCTCCTCGTGCGCGAGCCCGCCGATCAACACGTCGGCGAGTGCGTCCGGCGGGAGCTGCTCGAGGTGGGCCTCGGCCTGCGCACGCAGTGAGGGTCCGAGGCGCGGGTCGTCGAGGGTGTGTGCGACGACACCCTTGCGCGCTTCGTCGACCGCCAGCGTCTCGACGAGCAGATCTCGGAGATACAGGACCTCGACACCACGCGCGCGCACCGTGTCGGCGAACATGTCGTGCTCGTCCTGCGCCCGCTCGACCCAGGGGATGCCGTCGAAGAGCAGGTCCGCCGAGTTGCGCGGCGTGAGCCGTTTCAGCTCGGGGCCTGGCCGGTGCAGGAGCACCGTGACCAGCCGTTCGACCTCAGAGTCGACGCCGCCCTGCATGCGCGAAGACTACGCGGCAGCGGTGATGTCCGCGGGCGTCGTGATGACGGTGTTTCGTGTGCCCCGGCACTTGCATCAATCCGCGCGTTTGCTTTGCTTCCCGTCATGGGCGAGCGCCCCGGCGAGACGACAGCACGCGGGCCGTCGCCCGTCGCTGCGCTCGCGGGTGTTGTTGTCGTGGCGGCGGCCGTCAGCTGGCTGTTCGCCGAGCACCTCTTCGTGTCGATGTCGCAGCGTCTGGTCGACCTCGACGTCTATCGCGACGCCGGCCGAACCGTCCTGCACGGCGGCGACCTCTACACGTTCGTCGCTCATCCGCCGCAGTTGTTGCCATTCACCTATCCGCCGTTCGCGGCGATTCTCGCGGTGCCGCTTGCATGGCTGCCGTTCGGCACGGCCGGCTGGTTATGGACGCTCGGTGAAGTAGCCACCACGATCGCCATCACCTGGTTGGCGTTTCGCCGGCTCTGGCCGCGGTTCGGCCGATGGTGGCCGCTCGCGGTCGGTGTGCTCGCCGGGGCGATGCAGCAGATGTTGCCCTTGCGGGACGAGATCAAGTTCGGCCAGGTCGACGAGCTGCTGGTGCTGATGGTCGCCGTCGACTGCCTGTACTTTTCCCGCCGCCGTTTCGGCGGTGCACTCGTCGGGCTGGCCAGCGCCATCAAACTGACGCCGGCGGTGTTCATCGTCTACCTGTTCGTGACGGGCCGGCGCAGGGCGGCCGCTGTCGCGGCCGGGGTCTTCACTGCAGCGACACTCGTGGCTGCCGCGGCGCTTCCCGATGACTCGCGGTCGTTCTGGACCGACGCGCTGTGGCACAGCGAGCGGCTACGAGCCAACAGCGGCACGTCGAACCAGTCGCTGCGCGGGATGTGGTTGCGCGTTGTCTCGGACGGACACGCGGTGACCGCGCTATGGCTGGCATCTGCGGTCGTCGTCGCGGTGGTCGGGTTTCGCCGCGCATCGCGCGCGGCTGCTGCCGGAGACGAACTGACCGGCGTCGCCCTGACCGGGCTGCTCGCCGTGCTGCTGTCGCCGGTGGCGTGGATCCACCACCTGTGCTGGCTACCGCTGTTGCTGGGCGCGATCGTCGCCGACGGCCGGGATCGCCGGCGCCTGCTATCCGCGGTTGTTGTCTATGCCTTCTTCGTCGTGAAGGTCCCGTGGATCGGGGCACACCTACTGGCAGACGGGGCTCCTGCTCCGTTGGCACGTGTGATGCAGGACGGATACGGATTGATGGCAATCGTCCTATTGATGACAGTCCGTGCGTCTCCGTCCCAGCAATCGTTCACGAATCTAGCGCCGACTGTCACGGTGCGTCACAATGAGGCGCGAGTCTCGGGGGGAGCCACGTGACCAAACTGATCCTGCGGCTGGAACGACTGCAGGACGCCGACGCAGCGGCGCCGACGCGGCATGTCGTCGATCTGGGCGACCACACGCGCGCGGCTGCGGCATCGACCCCGCTCGCCCGCTGGATCGCCACCGTCGCGGCCGCACACGACGCGTGCCTCGTTCTTGACGCGCAGGGCCAAATCATGAGCCTGTCAGCCGGCGCGGCCGAGCTGCTCGGTTGCAGCGACGCCGGTGTCATCGGGCGGAAGCTGCTCGAGGTCATCGATCTCGTCGACTTCGAAACCGGCCACGCGGCGCCTGACTATGCGACCCGCATCGCGCCGCTCGCCGTCCTTGTGCCGACCAGCGGGCTGATGCGCAGCCTGCTGCGCGTCCGGCAGCACGACGGGCCGCCGCTCACCGTCGACGCGTCCGCCGCGCCGATTCACGACGCCCGCGGCGAGACGGTCGGGTCGTTCACGTTCTTCGCGCCCGTTCGCGGGTGAGCAGAGCGCGCGGCTGACCCCGTCCGCGGCGAACGCAGTCAGGCCCGCGCTGCCTCGATGGCAGTGATGACGGCCAGTGTCGCGAACACCGCTGCCGCGACCCGGCGGATCCACTCGACCGGCACCACCCGCAAGAGGCTCCGCCCGCTGACGACCGCGAGCCCCGCGACGCCCACCAGCGCGGCGAGCGCGCCCACAGCCACGGACGGGATGTCGTGGTGATATTTCGCGGCGAGCGCGGCGGTCAGCAGCTGGGTGAGGTCGCCCCACTCCGCAATGAACAGGACTGCGAAGCTGATCGTCGCCGCGCGAGAGGAGCTGACCGCCCGCGGCACCTCCGCGAGCTCTTCCTCAACCTCGCGCTCCTCCTCTTTCGGCTCTTTGCCCGACATGAGCACGGCACCCGCCCCGACCGCGAACAACGCGGCGCTGGTCGCTTCGACCGGCTGCCGCGGCAACAGCGAAACCGCACCGCCGGCAACAACGGCGACCACTGTTTGTACGACGAACGCTGCAGCGGCGCCGAGCCACACCGGCCATGGCCGGAACCTCGTCGACAGCACGAGCGTGGCGACGAAGGTCTTGTCCGGCAGCTCCGCCGGCAGGATGGCGGCGAAGACGGTCAGGGCGACCAGCGCATTCACGAGAACAGCGCGTGAGCTGCCGCCGCTGCGGCCGCGAGCACGACTTTCACCGGTCGGCCGAGCGCCGTGGCGGCGCGGGCGACATCGTCGAACTCCGGTGACACGTTGACCACGGCGCCGGCCAGGCTGGCAACCTTGACGCGCACCTGCTGGCCGTCGACGTCGACGTCGACCCACTCGCGCTCAAGCTCGCGCTTGCCGACCGGGGTCGTGCGCATGCCGATCGTCGAGCTTTCCGCGAACACGGCCGCGGCGACCGCATCCGCCGCGCTGTCGGTGGCGAGCGCGACGAGGGTGTGTGCCGGGCGGCCCTTCTTCATGACGATCGGCGACAGCCACGCATCGGCCGCGCCCGCGGCGAGCAGCCGGTCGAGCACGATCGGCCACAGCCGCGGGTCGAGGTCGTCGACGTTGGCTTCCATCAGCTGCCAGCCGGTGGAGGTCGGCGCCGTGACCGTTCCGAGCACCAGGCGCACGACGTTGGGCCGGTCATCGAGATCGCGGCCACCCGCGCCGGCGCCGACGGACGAAATGGACATGCCCGGCATTGCACCTGAGCGGGTCGCGACCGACGCCAGGACGGCGACTCCGGTGGGCGTCGCAAGCTCGACCGGCACCGGACCGCCGTGCGCGGCCAGCCCGGACTCCCGCAGCAGCTCGAGCACGGCCGGGCCGGGCACCGGCAGCACGCCGTGCGCTGCCTTGGTCGATCCGCCGCCGAGCGCGATCGAGGTGACGACGATCTCGGCCGCAGCGAGGGCGCGCACGCCGACGCAGCTGCCGACCACGTCGACGATCGCGTCCACCGCACCGACCTCGTGAAAGATCACCTCGGCCGGATCAACGCCGTGCACGCGTGCCTCGGCGCGAGCCAGCCGCTCGAAGACGGCGCCCGCAGCCGCCTTGACCTCGTCGGCGAGCTCGGCCCGGTCGACGACCTCGATCACGTCGGCGAGACGGCGATGCGGCTGGCTTTCGGCCGGTTGGACCTCGACCCGCAGCGCTTCGACGCCGGATCGTCGTACGACCGACGTGGTGACGGTTACATCGACGGGGAGCGCGGCGACCAGCGCGTCGATGTCGAGTGCTCCGACGGATGCCAGCGCACCCAGCAGCATGTCGCCGCTGACCCCGCAGGAGCAGTCCAGCCAGGCGACGACGTTCACGGGGCGACGGCAGCGCGCCGGGCGACGCGCGCGGCGAACACGCCGGCACCGAACCCGTTGTCGATGTTGACGACCGTGACGCCGGGAGCGCACGAGTTGAGCATGGCGAGCAACGCTGCCAAGCCGCCGAACGATGCGCCGTAGCCGACACTCGTCGGGACGGCGACGATCGGTGTGCCGACCAGGCCCCCGACGACGCTCGGCAAGGCGCCCTCCATCCCGGCCACGACGATGAGACAGTCGGCCGCCGACAGCGTCTGCCGTTCGGAGAGCAGCCGGTGGATGCCGGCGACCCCCACGTCGCAGACCCGGGTCACGCCGGCGCCGAAGGCCCGGGCGACGAACGCAGCCTCGGCTGCTACCCGCTCGTCGCTCGTGCCGGCCGACACGACCGCGACGCAGCCCTGCTCGGCCGGGAAAGTGCCAACCGCTGCACAACCCGCCAGCGCGTCAATGTGCGCGGAGGGGAACGCGCGCTGCACCGCCTCGGTCATCGGTGCGGTCAGCCGGGTGGCCAGCGCCGGCCGCGCGCCAGGCTGTTCGGACAGCGCCTGCAGCAGCGCGACGACCTGCTCGGCGGTCTTGCCCGCGGCGTAGACCACCTCCGGATCGCCGGTGCGCAGGCCGCGGTGCGCGTCCAGGCGCGCGAAGCCGAGGTCGGTATAGCCGGACAGCGGCCCGTCGGCGAGCGCGTCGACCGCGGCATCGACGGAGGTGGCGCCGGAGGCGACCGCGTCGAGCAGCGCCCGCACCTCCTGCTGATCCACGAGAGCGACAGTAGTCGGCGCTCGATTACGCTTTCGCACCGTGCTGCCGCTGGCCAAACACACCCTCGACCTGCTCGCCCTGAGTGCGGCGGCGGGCGCCGCGGTCGCGCTCCTGCTCGGCCTGGCCGCCCACGTGCGGGTGTCGCGCCTGCGCCGCGGCTTGCGGGTGCTGGAAGGTCCGGACGGTCCCCAGTCCGTGCTGGAGGTGGTCGCGGCGAGCCGGCGGGACACCGCCGATCTGCGGCAGCAGATCTCGGCGGCGCGAGGCGAGCTGGACGCGGCGCGGGCCGATCTCGCCGACGCCCTGCGTCACGTCGCCGTCGTGCGCTACGACGCGTTCGGCGACATGGGTGGCCGGCTGTCGTTCACTGCCGCGTTGCTCGACGACGCGGGCGACGGTCTTGTCCTCACGTCCATCCACGGGCGCACCGAGGCGAGGACCTACGCCAAGGGCATCAAGGCCGGCAAGAGCGAACACTCGCTGTCGCCGGAAGAAGAGCAGTCCATCGCACTGGCGATGCAGGGATCCAACGGCCGCCGGCAGCGGGGCTGACGGTGCCGGGGGTTCCGCCAGCCCGCTACGCCTACCTCGGGCCTGAGGGCACTTTCTGCGAGTCGGCGCTGCGCACCCTGCCGGCCGCCGACCGCGCCGAGCACCTTCCGTGCGTGTCGGTGGCCGACGCGCTGGACGCCGTACGACGGGGCGACGCCGGCGGGGCCGTTGTTCCCCTGGAGAACTCCGTCGAGGGTTCGGTGGCCGAGACGCTGGACGAACTGGCGACCGGCGAGCCCTTGCAGATCGTCCGTGAAGTGCTGCTGCCGGTCTCGTTCGCGCTGATGGCACGGGCCGGCACGTCGCTGGCCGAGGTCGCGACGGTCACGACGATGCCGCACGCCGAAGCGCAGGTTCGCGGCTGGCTGCGGCGCGAGCTGCCGCAGGCCCGGTTCGTTGCGGCGCCGAGCACGGCGGACGGTGCGCGCGCCGTTGCCTCCGGCGCAGCCGATGCCGCGGTCGCCGCGCCGATTGCGGCGGAGCGCTACCGGCTCGCGGTGCTGGCAGACGACATCGCGGACACGCCCGGTGCCGTGACGCGGTTTGTCGTCGTCACCCGGCCAGGGCCGCCGGCACCACCGACCAGCGCCGACCGTACGACGGTGATGGCGTTCATCCGCGACGACCATCCGGGTGCCTTGCTCGAGCTGCTCACCGAGTTTGCCGTCCGCGGAGTCAACCTCACCCGGATCGAGTCCCGCCCGACCGGGGTCGGCCTGGGTCGCTACTACTTCTCCATCGACGCCGAGGGCAACATCGGCCAGGCACGGGTCGCCGAGGCGCTCGCCGCGCTGCGCCGGGAGTGTGCCGACGTGCGCTTTCTCGGTTCCTACCCGCGCGCCGACGGCGTGGCGGCGGTGGAGCGTCCCGGCACTGCGGATCTCGACTTCTCCGACGCCCACGCCTGGGTGCGGCGGTTGCAACGCGGCGATTCCTCAGGCTGACCCAATCCTGCGTGAAATGGCGATGCCCCCGGCGGTTGCCGGGGGCATCGCAATGAGGACTTCGCTAGCTCAGCTGCTCGGCAGGCAAACGTTGAGGGGCGTGTCGGTGCCGTTCACGTTGATGTCGCCCTGCACGCAAACCTGCGGGCCGGCTGCGAGCGCGGTGGTTGCCGGGATGGCAATGCCGAAGATGGCGCCGGTGAGGGTGAGCACTGCAGCGAGACGCTTCATTGAGACTCCCTTCCGTTCAGGACGGACCCCCCGTCCGCCCCTGACAACGAAGGGGGTTGTGAAACCTCGCGCGGTTTTTGCGCGAGTTTCTCTCCTTTCGTTACCGTCCTTTCGTCGGGAAGCACCCGCTGGTCCGGCGGCTGACGAAGTTGAACGTCCCGGCCGAGTCACCGCCGGGGTTGCCGGCGAACGTGTACAGCGGGCAGCCGGCGCCGTCCACGGTGACGGAGGTGAAGTCGAGCAACGAGCGGTCACTGGGTCCGCCCGGCACGGTGCCGCAGAGGATGCCGGCGTTGCAGATGTCCCCGGAGTGGTAGATGAAGCCAGGCCGGACGTCGGTGAAGCTGAACTGCGGCGTGGCTGCGGCTGCGTTGGTCGACTGGCCCGCGGTGTAGGTCCACTGCGCCGTCGTGTTGTCGGGGTCAGTGACTCCGTTGGTGGTGCGGAAGAAGCCGATCGCGAGCTGGCCGGACTTCGGCCCGCCGAAGGCGGCGGGCAGCATGTGCGCTGCGTTCGTGCTGCCGACGAGTGTGGGCCCGGTCCAGAGCTGTCCGCCGTTGGTCGAGCTGAACACATAGACGTTGGCGGTATGCGCGAAGGCCGTCGTGCCCACATAGCCCGCGCCGACGGCGTACAGGTTGCCCGCCCCGTCGATCGCCAGCGCGTTGAAGATGTCGCCGAACTGCACGGTGTTGGTGCCTATCTTCGAGCCGTCGAAGACGGTGTAGTCGGTGAAGCTGCGGCAGTCGTCGTGGGAGACGGCGAGGTAAATCTGGCTGAAGGTGCCGCTCGGCTGACCGGCCGCCGCCGCGGCGGCGTTCTCGGGCTGTGTCGTGGTTGTGAACATCACGTAGAGGTTGCCGGCGGCGTCGGTGACCGGCTTCGAGACGAGAGTGCCGCCGGTGATGTCGGTCGGCACGTTGGCCTCGATGGTCGGATCGGTGATGATCGGTCCGCACGGTCCGGCGGTGAACAGGTCGGTGCCGCCGTTGTCACTACGGAAGATCAGCGGCTGCGCCGACACGAATTCGTGCCAGGTCAGGTAGAGGTGCCCTTGCCGGTCGGTGGTCAGCCATTGCCGATCCTCGCTCGCCCCGGTCTGACCCACGACGACTCCGCCACAGTTGGTCGGATCCGGCGCGGGTCCGATCGAGGACCAGGTGGTGCCGTGGTCAGTGCTCTTGCACACAGCCGACGACGCGGCCTCGAGGTCGGCAATGTAGGCATTGCCGTTGGGCGTGACAAGAACATCCGAGTCGCCGCCGCCGAGGTAGGAGCCCTGCAAACTCGCCTGGCCGAACGAGGTCCCGTCGTTGTGCGAGACCCACACGGCGACGCCGGGCGTCCCGTTGACTCCGCTCGGGATGCCTTGCGGACCGACGACGTATACGTTGTTGGCCCCGTCGGTGGCGATGCTCGGCTCGCCGCCGGCCGCGCCGGTGAGTTGGACCGGCGTGGTGAACGGCGACTTGGCGGGGGCGGCGGAGGCGCCGTTCGTTGTGAGCCCGGGCAAAGCTGCCAGGGCCAGGGTGACGGATACGGCAGCAACAGTCCGGACCGACATCGTCAAACGCACGGCGGATCACCTCGTCTGGGAAGCAGCAGCGCGCGCCTCGCAGACCGCGGATACCGCCCGCTTCTGCCGATCAAACAAGCGGCGTACGCCGCGAATGTGTGCGTAAGCCGTGAGCAGTGAGTGAACCGGCAGGCCAAATGTCCGCGAGGTCCCGTCCGCCGGGAAGCGGCTCATCCGAGTTAATGCCGTGCGCTGCTCGGTAACCTCGGAACAGTGATCGACCTCAAAGCGCTGCGCGACGACCCTGACGCGTTTCGTCGCAGCCAGCGGGCGCGCGGAGCGCCGGTCGAGCTGGTCGACGAGGCGCTGGCTGCCGACGAGCGCCGCCGCCAAGCCGTCACCCGGGCGGACACGCTGCGAGCGGAGAGCAACACCGCGAGCAAGGCGATCCAGAGCGCCGGGGTGGACGAGCGGCCCACGCTGATCGAGAAGGCCAAGGCACTCAAGGACGAGGTCAAGGAAGCGGAAGCCGAGCAGACCGCCGCCGACGAGGCGCTGCGGGCGGCGGCGATGGCGCTGCCCAACCTGGTCGAGGACGGCGTGCCCGAAGGTGGCGAAGACCAGTCGGTCGAGCTCGAGACGGTCGGCGTCGTCCCGTCGTACGACTTCGAGGTCGCCGATCACGTCGAGATTGGCCAACGGCTCGGTGCCATCGATCTCGAGCGCGGCGCGAAGGTCAGCGGTGCCCGCTTCTACTTCCTGACCGGTGTCGGCGCGCAGCTGGAGTTCGCGCTGGTCAACCTGGCGATGCAATGCGCAACGCGCTGGGGATTCACCCCGGTCATCGCGCCGGCGCTGGTGCGGCCGGTAGCGATGGAAGGCACCGGTTTCCTCGGCGCGCACGCCGCCGAGGTCTACCGCGTCGACGCCGACGACCTCTACCTCGTCGGCACCAGCGAGGTGCCGCTCGCCGCGATGCACATGGACGAGATCCTCGACGGGGCAACGCTGCCGCGCCGCTATGCCGGGTTCTCCTCGTGCTACCGGCGCGAAGCCGGTTCGTACGGACAGGACACTCGCGGCATCATCCGCGTGCACTGGTTCGACAAGGTCGAGATGTTCTCGTTCTGCCCGCCGGAGGAGTCCTACGACGAACACCGGCGGTTGCTGGCCTGGGAGAAGGAGTTCCTCGGCCTGCTCGAGCTGCCGTTCCGCGTCGTCGACATCGCCGCCGGTGACCTCGGGTCGAGTGCGGTGCGCAAGTTCGACTGCGAAGCCTGGTTCCCGTCACAACAGCGCTATCGCGAGCTGACCAGCACCTCCAACTGCACGACGTTCCAGTCGCGTCGGCTGTCGATCCGCTACCGCGGCGCGGACGGCCCGGCGCCGGTGGCGACCCTCAACGGAACGCTGTGTGCGATGACGCGCACGATCGCCTGTCTGTTGGAGGTGCACCAGCAGACCGACGGCTCGGTGCGTGTGCCCGCCGCGCTGGTGCCGCACCTGGGCCGCGAGGTGCTCGAGCCGGTCACGTGAGATGACCGCGCGCGTCGTTGCCACTGATCTCGACGGCACGATCGTGCGCACCGACGGCGAGATCTCTTCGCGCACACGCACTGCGTTGGGAGCCGCCGAGGCCGCGGGCGCGCTCGTCGTCATCGTCACCGGCCGGCCACCGAGATGGCTGGACGGGATCGCCGACGCGACGGGCCATCACGGTGTCGCGATCTGCGCCAACGGGGCGCTGGTCTATGACCTGCACAGCCAGCACGTCGTCGAGGCGCACCCGTTGTCCGTCGAGGTGGCACGGGATCTCGTGGCGGAGCTGCGGGCGGCGATCCCTGGCCTCGGCTTCGCAGTCGAGACGGTCGAGAAGGGGTTCGCGCACGAGCCCGGTTACCGGCCGAGGTGGACGGTGACCGAGGCGCCTGTGGCGGACGTCGACGCACTGCTTTCGGGTTCGCTGGTGAAGCTGCTCGCCCGGCACGAGGACCTCGGCTCGGACGAGCTGCTGGCGGCCGCCACGGCCGCGGTCGGCGTCGAGAAGGCCACGCTCACCCATTCGTCGCGTGACGGCTTGCTGGAAATCAGCGCGGCCGGTGTGAGCAAGGCAACGACGCTGGCGGCGCTGTGCGTCGAGCACGGGCACGGCGCGGAGCACGTGGTGGCGTTCGGTGACATGCCCAACGACCTGCCGATGCTCGCCTGGGCCGGTCACAGCGTCGCGGTCGCCAACGCGCATCCCGACGTGTTGGCCGCGGTCGACGAGGTCACCGCGAGCAACGACGACGACGGCGTGGCGCTGGTGCTAGAGCGGTTGTTCGGATGAACGCCGGGCCGCAAGCAGCGGCCGCAACGGGGTCGAGGCCAGCGCCTGCAGCAACCGCGTGAGCAACGGCACCACAAGCGCCACGCCCGCCAGTGCGACGACTGCACCGAGTGCGAGTCCGGCGGCCACGTCTTGCGGAAAATGCACACCCACGTAGACCCGGCTGAAAGCGATCAGCACGGCCACGACCGTCGCGAAGACACCGAGCCGCCAGGACACGAAGAACAACCCTGCGGCGACGGCGCCTGCGGCAGTTGCGTGATCCGAGGGAAAGCCCGGGTCGGCGCCATGCGCGATCAGTTTCAGCACGTGCGGCAGCACGACGAACGGTCGCTGCTCGTCGGCCGCGGACGAGATCGGCTGCACCAACGCCAGCGCGATCAGCGCCGCAGCAGCCGACCAGATCGACGTGGCCACCTTCCGCGGATCGTTGTTGCGACGGCCGATCCACCAGCCGACGAGCAAGGCGATCGCGAGCAGCACCACGCCGTACTTCGCCATCGCCTCCATGGCCCCATGCAGCCACGCTGTGTGCCGGGCAAAGTCGTTGACGAGGCGGAAGTCGTGCCGGTCGCCGGACAGGGCAACGGCGGTGGCCGGATGACTCACAGGTACGGCCCGGACGGCTGCTGTCCTGGCGGCGGCTGCGACCCGACCGGCAGCGCCCTGCGCCGCATCTCCTCGAGCTGCGCGCGCGCCGCCATCTGCTGGGCAAACAGCGCGGTTTGTATCCCGTGGAACAGTCCCTCGAGCCAGCCGACCAGCTGCGCCTGGGCGATGCGCAGCTCGCCCTCGGACGGCACCGTGTCGTCTGAGAAGGGCAGGGTCAGCCGCTCCAGCTCCTCGCGCAGCTCGGGAGCCAGGCCTGCTTCGAGCTCCTTGATCGAGCTCTCGTGGATCTCGCGGAGTCGGGCCCGGCTGGCTTCGTCCAGCGGTGCGGCCCGCACCTCCTCCAGCAGCTGCTTGATCATCGTGCCGATCCGCATGACCTTGGCCGGCTGCTCGACCATTTCTGCCAGCGACGTCGCCTCTTCGCCATCCGTTGGTTCCTCGACCGGTGCGCCGTCGGGGCCGACGGTGACAACGCGGAGGCCGTCGGGACGGCCCGGCTGCTCAGTCATTGGTCCATCGTGCCCCAAATCGAAAAAGCGAATGCGGGGCAGGGCAGGGTCGGAAATGCTGGCGGGCATGACCGGTGTGGTTCCAGGCGTGCCGAGGACTTCCCAGGTGCGGAGCCTCGGCGAAGCAGACGTGGATGCGGTCATCGACCTCATCACACTGTGTGAGATCGCCGAGACCGGCGAGGTGGATGTCGAGCTGGTGGACTGGATCACCGGCAGCGCGACGCAGTCGCACATGCACGGCTACGGCATCGACGACGAGCACGGCCTCGTCGCGTTCGGCTACATCGAGTGCATCGAAGGACATACGGGACTCGAGGCCGAGCTGCGGGTGCGTCCTGGCGCCGATCTCGATCTCGGGCTGCCGATCCTTGCCGCACTGCGGGCGGCCGCGGCGCGTTTCGACGCATCCAAGCCGGTGCAGATGTTCGCCAATCGCGATGCTCATGGCTACCGGCGCTGGCTCGAGGCGCAGGGCGCTCGGGAGATCAGGCACTTCTGGCGGATGGCGATCGACTTCGGCGACGCTGCGCCTGCGGTGCCGTTCGCGCCGGCTGACGTCGTCGTACGACGGGCCCGTGACGATGAGACGGACCTGCGCACGATCTTCACCGTCGTCGACTCGGCGTTCGTCGAGCATTTCGGCCACACCGACGAGCGCACCTTTGAACGGTGGATCCAGATGTGGCGGTCCCGGCACGGCTTCGACCTGACGCTGTGGTGGGTCGCCGAGGTCGACGCCGAGCCGATCGCGGCGCTGCTCGGGATGACCTTCACCGACGCCGATGGCGTGAGTACCGGGCACGTGGCCACGTTGGGCACACTGAAGGAGCACCGCGGTCGCGGGATCGGAGCCCACCTGTTGCACACGGCGTTCCGCGAGTTCCACGACCGCGGCATGCGCAAGGTGACGCTGGGCGTCGACAGTGAGAACACGACCGGCGCTGTCCGCCTCTACGAGGCGGTTGGCATGCACGCCGTCACCGACTGGCCCCTCTACGAGCTGCCCCCGATAGCAATCGCCGAATAGAGCCCGGTCAGGGGCCGGCGGGGTCGCTGAGGTCCGCCTCGAACGCGACGTAGCGGCCGTCGAGCACCTTCATCGCCGCTACGTAGTTGTCGTCGTCGTCGTTGAACCACAGGTCGTGGAACAGCCGGTCCACCCGCCGGCGGGCCTGTGCGCAGAACAGGTCGGCGAGCTCTTCGTACTGCTTCGCGTTGCCGGGGTCGTCCTGCTGCAGCGTCTGCGCATAGACGACAGCGCAGGCGATCGCGTAGAGCTCCGCACCGACGTCGACGATGCGGCCGAGGAAGCTCTGCTTCTTCTCCAGCTTGCCCTGCCAGCGGCTCATGCCGTAGAACGTCGAGCGCGCGAGCTTCCGGCAGTTGCGCTCGGCGAAGCGCAGGTGCTCGGCGAGGGCGCCGAACTCGGAGTAGGACGTCGGGGTCGTGCCCTGTCCGACCGCGAGTTTGGGCAGCCACTTGGCGTAGAAGCCGCCGGCCTTCACCGCTGTCTTTGCCTTGTCCGACAACGGAACATCGGGCTCGATGATGTCGCCGGCGATCGCCAGATGCTGGTCGACCGCTTCGCGCGCGATCAGCAGATGCATGATCTCGGTCGAGCCCTCGAAGATGCGGTTGATGCGCATGTCGCGCAGCATCTGCTCCGCCGGGATCGGCTTCTCGCCGCGCGCCTTCAGTGACTCGGCCGTCTCGTAGCCGCGGCCACCGCGCACCTGCACCATCTCGTCGATGACCTTCCAGCCCATCTCCGAGCCGTAGAGCTTCGCGAGCGCTGCTTCGATGCGGATGTCGTTGCGCTTCTCGTCGGCAAGGCGAGACGACACGTCGAGCATCGCTTCCAACCCGAACGCGCTGCCGGCGATGAACGCCGTCTTCTGCGCGATCGCGTCGTGTTTGCCGACCGGGACACCCCACTGCACGCGTTCGTTGCCCCACTCGCGCACGATCTTCAAGCAGTACTTCGCCTGGCTCGTGCAGATCGCCGGTAGAGACAGCCGGCCGGTGTTGAGCGTTGTCAGCGCGATCTTGAGCCCGGCGCCTTCCTTGCCGATCAGATTGGCCTTGGGCACGCGCACGTCCTTGAAGACGGTCAGGCTGTTCTCGATGCCGCGCAGTCCCATGAAGGCGTTGCGCCGTTCGACGCTGACACCCGGGGTGTCGCAGGGAACGATGAACGCGCTGATGCCGCCCTTGCCGTTGGTTGCCTTGTCCTTGGGCACCACGGCCATGACGACGACGACGTCGGCGAACGCACCGTTGGTCGCCCAGAGTTTGGTGCCGTTGATGACATAACCGCTGCCGTCGTCGGTCGGAATGGCGGTGGCCGACATGCGCGCAGGGTCGGAGCCGACGTCGGGCTCGGTGAGCAGGAACGCGCTGATGTGCGTGCGCGCGACCTTCGGCAGCCACTCCTTCTTCTGTTCTTCGGAGCCGAACAGCATCAGTGGCTGCGGCAGCCCGATGGACTGGTGCGCGGACAGCAACGTCGACAGGGCCGAGTGCCAGACGCCGACGAGTGCGAGCGCCTTGTTGTAGTAGACCTGCGACAGGCCAAGCCCGCCGTACTCCTCCGGGATCTTCATCCCGAGGGCGCCCATGTCCTTCAGGCCCTGTACGACGTCCTCCGGGATCTTCGCGTCGCGCTCGATCTGCAACGGGTCGACCTTGTTCTCGCAGAACGTGCGCAGCTCGGCGAGGAAGCGGTCGCCCTTCTCCACCGCCTCGGCGGACAGGCGGGGCTGCGGGTGGATCAGGTCGAGCCGGAAGTTGCCGAGGAACAACTCCTTGCCGAAGCTCGGCAGGTTCCACTCCGCCTCCCGCGCGGCCTCGGCGACTTGGCGGGCTTCCTTCTCGCTGACCTGCTTGGCCACGGTGCGCTCCTCGGAATCGGACTCAGCGGTGTTGTTACCCCTCAGTACGCACCCGTGAACGACCTCCTGGCAACCCCCGCTTCACTGGGGCCCGCTTACTGGGGCCTGGTCAGCAGCACCTTTCCGATGTGCGTCGACTCCTCGACCAGCCGGTGAGCGTCGCCGGCCGCCGGCATCGCGAACGCCCGGTCCACGACGGGCCGCACGGTGCCCGCCTCGATCAGCGGCCACAGACCGCGTACGACGGCGGCGCAGATGGCCGCCTTCTGCTCGGCCGGACGTCCTCGCAGCGTGGTCGCGTGCACGGCGGCTCGGGACCGAAGCATCAGCCCGAGGTCGACCTCGCCCCGGGTTCCGCCCTGTAGTCCGATGATGACGAGCCGCCCGTCAGGGGCGAGCGACGCGACGTTGGCCCCGAGATACTTCGCGCCGATGATGTCGAGGATGACGTCCACGCCTCGCCCGCCGGTCGCGGCCTTCACGCGCTCGGCGAAGTCCTCTTCCCGGTAGTTCACGGTCACGTCGGCACCGAGGTCGCGGCAGGCCTTGGCCTTCTCCTCCGACCCGACCGTGCAGATGATCGGACTCGCGCGGAGCGCGGCGGCCACCTGGATGGCCATCGTCCCGATGCCGCTGGACCCGCCGTGGACGAGAAACGCCTCGCCCGCCGACAGTCGCCCGATCTCGACCACGTTGGACCAGACGGTGCAGGCGACTTCCGGCAGCGCGCCCGCGGTGACCAGGTCGATGCCTGCCGGTACCGGCATGCATTGACCAGCCGGCACCGCGACATGCTCGGCATAGCCGCCGCCGGCGAGCAGCGCGCATACCTCATCGCCGACGGACCAGTTGGTGACGCCGTCGCCGACCGCCGCGACCCGACCGCTGCACTCGAGGCCGAGGATGTCCGACGCACCCGGTGGCGGCGGATAGAAGCCCTGCCGCTGCATCAGGTCGGCGCGGTTCACGGCAGTCGCGACTACGTCGATCAGGAGCTCGCCCGGCTGCGGCTCCGGGTCGGCTACCTCGCTCCAAGCGAGCGCTTCCGGGCCTCCTGGCGCTGAAATGACGACCGCATGCACCTGGCGGACCCTACGCGGTGATCCCGCGGGTCTCGTTGAGCTCGAGGTAGTCGGTCATCTCTGGAGTCCCTTCCAAAGTTGGTGTCACAACCGCTGGCCGGCCAGCAGCCGGGCGGCCAGATGCCGCCACTGGGAGTTGTCGCAGGTCGTGTAGTGCGTCCAGGTCGCGCCTTGCAGGATCGCCATGCAGTCGGCCGCGCGTTCTGCGCCGACAAGGCCGTCTTGCCCGACCGCCCCGAATGCGTCGTTCATTGCCGCGACGGCCGTGTTCACGTCGCCGCTGTAGTCGAGGACGGACAGTTCGTGGCTCCATTCGTGCACCGCGACGTCGTACAGGTAGGCCGGCGGCACCCTCGGCGAGATGTAGAGCGTGTCGTGGTACCAGTCCGCCGTGCCCCACTGCGGGAAGCGGGTGCTGACCAGCCAGATGCTGCGTCCGGGCGGATAGCTCGGGATCCGTGCGATCGCAGCGTTGAGGAGCGGCCAGCGAGTCGGCCCGGTGGGCAGGTATGCGGCTGGATCGGCTTTCGGTCGGGGCCGCGACGCTCTGACCGCAACCGGCGTGGAGGACGCTGCTGCGGGCGGGCGCGCGGCCCGCGGGACGTGTCGATGCGGCGGCGGCGCCGCGACCACGAACACTGTCGAGTCGGGCGGCAAGGGCCCCGAGGCCAGTGGTGCCGGTGGCGCCGGGATGGCGCTGCGATGGCTGAGCGCGGCGGCGCTTCCCACGCCGACGGTCGTGAACAGAACGGTGGTGAGCATGACGAGCCTGACCCGCGACGCAGTGTATAGGCCCCTATACGCGAGCAGCGAGAAGAAAACACGGATGAAGGACGGCATGACGGATCTCCAGTCAGGGACGAGAGGCGTGGCTGCGATCAGCGTGGCTACGGCGGGTGCGGCGCAGAGGCGGGCGCCGATGGCCCCACTCGATGCCCCTGTTCCCGGCTATTCACGGGAACTACATCGTGTATAGCCCCATATACGAAAGACATCCCTTCGGAGTAATCCGCACCGATTTGCACACGGCCGTTCGGGCCTACGCCGCTGCTCCGCCTGGGCGTTCGGTGGCATCGGGGGTAGCCCAATACGACCATCTGCCGGGAATGTGGTCGTGGCTCTGTCCAGGGGCATCGACACTTTCACGGTGAACTCGCGTTCGGTCGAGGACCTGCACAAGCGGCTTGTGCAGGTGTCCCGGCTGCGCGACCCGGAGCGCGTCGGCGCCGCCACGACCGAACTGCTGGAGGTCCTGCGGACGATGGCCGACGATGTCAGCGCGACGCGCGACGCCGCGGTGCGGGACCTGTACGACGCGGGCCTGAGCATGCACGAGATCGCCCGGCGCATCGGTGTCACCCGCGGTCGGGTCTTCCAGATCATCCAGCGGCAACGATCGACCAACGGGGCCTAACCGCGCCTTTCGATCCGAACCGGTCACCACGGATGTTGTGACGGGGCACAATGACCGCGTGTCCGCGTCGGCGTCCGACCCAACCGTGAGCGCCGACCGCCCGCTCTACCAACGCGTCGAGCGGACGGTGCCCCGGCTGGCCCGGCGGATGATCGAGACGTTCGTCGCGGAGATCCCGCTCTACGCGCAGCTGCCGCGGGAGCAGCTCGAGGGGGAAATCCTCGCGATCACCGAGGCGAACCTGCGGATGTTCTTCCGGATGCTGCGCAGTGGCGATGCGCTGTCGGCGGAGGCACTCTCCGACGTCCGCATGTCCGCGGCCCGCCGTGCGGAGGAGCGGGTGCCGCTCGACGCCGTGCTCACCGCTTACCACGTGGGTGCTCGCCTGGGCTGGGAGGCGCTCGTCGAGTCGGCGACGCCCGAGGAAGCCGAGGACGTGGTCGCCGCCGGCGCGCGGGTGCTCCGCTACACGCAGCAGGTCACCGCCGAGGTCGCGGCGGCCTACCTGGAAGAGCAGCAGACGATCTACGGCGAGGAACGCGACGCCCGACGGGCGCTGGCTTCGGCCCTGCTCACCGGAGAACCCGCCGACCAGCTGGCGGCCCGGCTCGGCGTCACCGTGGCACCGGCGTACGTCGTGGTGGCGTTGCGGCTCGAGCCGCACGCCGACGAGCTCGACCGCAGTGTCGGTGGGGCCATTGCCGCACGGCGCAAGGTCCGCCGGGCGCAGCGGGCGCTGGACGAGTGGGCCGAGTCGCCGGTGCTCGGCATCGTCGAACCCGCCGGCGGTTCGCTGCTGCTGCCGTGTGACGACGACGGAGCCCAGGCACTCGCGGCCCGGGTACCGGATATGGTCGCGGCCGTCATCGCCGGTGCCGGCGCTGACGTCACGGCCGGCGCAGCGGTGGCGGCGAATGTCGAGACGATCCCGAGAGCCGCCGCACAAGCGCAGGATGTGGTGCGGTTGGCGCGAGCGTTGGGGCGGCCGCCGGGCGGCTACCTGTTGCGCGACGTGCTGCTGGAATATCAGCTGACCCGGCCGAGCGACGCCCAGGTCGAGCTCGCGCACCTGCTGGACCCGCTGGACCGCAACCCCGACCTACCGCTGACGCTCGAGGCCTACCTCGACCACGACCTCGACCGGCGGAAGACCGCGGCAGCGCTGCACGTGCATCCCAACACGCTCGACTACCGACTGCGCCGGATCGTCGGGTTGACCGGACTCGACCCGGCAACGTCGCGCGGGTTGCAGCTGCTGGGTGCCGCCCTGGCGGCGCGCCGGCTTCTCGGCGCGGCGAAGGCGCCTCCGCCGGGCTAGTCGTGCGAGCGTGATCCCGTGCGGGTCGCCGTTCCACGGGAGCTGCTGGCGGGAGAGCGCCGGGTGGCGATCGTGCCCGACACTGTGGCGCGGCTCGTCGCGCGCGGCATCGACGTCACGATCGAGTCGGGCGCCGGCGACCGCGCGTTCATCGGCGACGAGGAACTTGCCGACCGGGGCGCTCAGATCGCCACCGAGCGGGGCCAGATGATGTCGGCTGCCGACGTGGTCCTGTCGGTGCAGCCTCTGGCGGCGGCCGAGATCCCCTCGCTGCATCCGGGTCTGGCCACGATCTCGTTCCTGCAGCCGTGGGTGCACGGCGAGGTGATCGCGCGCTACGCCGACGCGGGGGTCACCGCGTTCAGCCTTGACCTGATTCCGCGCATCAGCCGCGCGCAGTCGATGGACGCCTTGTCCTCCCAGGCCCTGGTCGCCGGCTATCACGCGGTGGTCGTCGCGGCCGAGGCGGCGCCGCGCATGTTCCCACTGTTCATGACGGCTGCGGGCACGGTGGCGCCGGCCAAGGTGCTGGTGCTGGGCGCGGGTGTGGCCGGACTGCAGGCGATCGCGACCGCGCGCCGACTGGGTGCGGTCGTGTCGGCGTACGACGTCCGGTCGGCGTCGGCGGAAGAGGTGCGCTCTCTCGGCGCGACCTTCCTCGACCTCGGCTTGGAGGCGCAGGAAGGAGCCGGCGGCTACGCGCGTGTGCAGTCGGAAGAGTTCCTGAACCAGCAGCGTCACGTCCTCGGTCAGCACGTGGGTGCGGCCGATGTCGTCGTGACGACGGCGGCAGTGCCAGGGCGGCCGGCGCCGCTGCTGGTGACGGCGGACATGGTGCGCGCGATGCGGCCGGGGGCGGTCGTGGTCGACCTCGGGGCGGAAGGCGGCGGCAACTGCGAGCTCACACGCGCCGGCGAGACCGTCGTCGAGTCGGGCGTCAGCATCATCGGCTTGCGCGATGCCGCATCGTCGTTCCCTCTCGACGCCAGCGCGTTGTTCGCCCGCAACGTGGTGGCGCTGCTCGAGTTGTTGGCGCAGGACGGTGCGCTTGCGCCGGACTGGGACGACGAGATCGTCCACGCGTGCTGTGTCACGCATGACGGGAAGGTGTTGCAGCAGTAGATGACGGAGACCTCGCTCGGACTGTTCACGATTTTCGTGTTGTCGGTGTTCGTCGGCTTCGAGGTGATCTCGAAGGTGTCATCGACGTTGCACACGCCGTTGATGTCCGGCGCCAACGCGATCCACGGGGTGATCCTCGTCGGCGCGATCGTCGTGCTCGGCACGTCACACAGTGCTGTGCAGGTGACGCTCGCGTTCATCGCGGTGGTGCTGGCGACGATCAACGCGATTGGCGGTTTTGTCGTCACGGACCGGATGCTCGAGATGTTCAAGGGCCGGAGCAGGAAGTGAGCCCGCAGAAATGACCAGGGTCCAGGCGATCGAGCTGGTCTACCTGTTCAGCGCGGTCTGTTTCATCGTCGCGCTGAAGGGCTTGTCGTCGCCGCGAACCGCACGGATGGGCAACCTCATCGGCGCCGCCGGGATGACCGTCGCGGTGGCCGTCACGTTCGCCACGCCTGGCCTCCACCGGATCCCGTTGATCGTGCTGGCGTTGGTCCTCGGCACCGCCGCCGGTGTCCCCGCGGCCAGGGCGGTTCGCATGACGGCGATCCCGCAGATGGTCGCCGCCTTCAACGGCGTCGGCGGTGCGGCTGCGGCGCTGGTGTCGTTGGTGGAGTTCGACCGCGGTCACGCCAGCCTCGGCCGCGCGGCCGCGGTGCTGTTCAGCGTGTTGGTCGGCAGTGTGTCGTTCACCGGCAGCGCGATCACGTTCGCGAAGCTGCAGGAGCTGATGACCGGACGGCCGATCGTGCTGCCCGGGCAGCGTTGGCTCAACGGCGGTCTCGCCGTCGCCGCTGCCGGTCTGATCGGCTGGGGGTTGGCGGATCGATCGGTGACCGCGGCGGTGTTGCTTGCCGTGGTCGGGCTTGTGTTCGGCGTGCTGTTCGTGCTGCCCGTGGGCGGCGCGGACGTGCCGGTCGTCATCTCTCTGCTCAACTCGTTCACCGGATTGGCAGTTGCCGCGACCGGTGCGGTGCTGCGCACGACGTTGCTCATCGTTGCGGGCACGCTTGTCGGGGCCTCCGGCACGTTGCTGACGCGAATGATGAGCCAGGCGATGGGTCGCCCGTTGTCCAACACGTTGTTCGGTGCCTTGACTGCAGTGCCGACGACCGCCGTTGCCGAAGGCGCAAGCGATCGGTCGGTGCGCACCGGAACGGTCGACGACGTCGCGGTGCTGCTGGCCTACGCGCAGCGTGTTGTCGTCGTACCCGGTTATGGCCTCGCTGTCGCGCAGGCGCAGCATGCGATCCGCGAACTCGCCGACGTGCTGGAGTCGCGCGGCGTCGACGTCGGCTATGGGATTCACCCAGTCGCCGGGCGCATGCCGGGGCACATGAACGTGTTGCTCGCCGAGGCCAACGTGCCCTACGAGCAGCTGCGCGAGATGGACGAGGTCAACCCGCAACTGCCGCTGACGGACGCCGTGCTGGTTGTCGGCGCGAACGACGTCGTCAATCCGGCTGCGCGCGACCAGCCCGGGTCGCCGATCTACGGGATGCCGATCCTCAACGTCGACGAAGCGCGCGCGGTCGTCTTCCTGAAGCGGTCGATGCGGCCCGGTTTTGCGGGCATCGACAACGCCCTGCTCTACGACCCGAAGACGACGATGCTGTTCGGCGACGCGAAGGAGACGCTGACCGCGCTGGTCACGGCCGTGAAGCAGGTCTAGCAGCTCAGTCCGGCGGGCCGGCGGTCAGTGTGACTCTGGCGGAGTGCTGCTCGCCGCCCGCGACCCAGGTCACCGTGACCCGATCACCCGCTCCGTGCGCCTTGACCAACGTGCCGAGGTCGTCGGAGGTGCGGACGGGAGACCCGTCGATGGCGATGATCGTGTCGCCGGTGTGGATGCCTGCCTTGTCCGCGGGCGATCCCGGGGTCACTGACTCGACGGTCGCGCCGCCGCCGGTTGTCACATCGGCGACCGTGACACCGATCATGCCGCGCGGTCCGATGTGCACCGTGTCCGAAGCCTGTCCGGCCTCGATCTGGTGGGCGATCGAGAGTGCGCGCTGAATCGGGATCGCGAACCCGCGGCTCGCCCCGGAGCCGAACGCGCTGCCGGCAGATGCCGCGGTGTCCATGCCGATGACTTGCGCGCGGGAGTTGGCGAGCGGACCGCCGGAGTCGCCCGGTCGGATCGGCGCGTCGGTCTCGATCAGTCCGGTCAGGTGCTGCGGGTTCGCGCCGCCGCTGTCGGTGGCGGTGATCTGCTGGTCGAGCGCCGTGACGTAACCAGGGGCGATGGCCGGCGGGCCGCCGACCCCGCCCGCGTTGCCGAGCGCGACCACGGGATCACCGATGGAGACCTTGGCGGAATTGCCGACGGTGATGGGCGTGAGCTGGGAAGCGCGGGCGAGGTGGATGACAGCGACATCCTGCGTGGGGTCGGTGCCGATCACGGTGGCGGTGTAGGTCTGACCCGTGGTCACTGCCGTCACCGTGATCGACGTGGCGCCGTCGATGACGTGGTTGTTGGTCAGGACGTCTCCGTCCTCGGTGATGACCATGCCGGTTCCGGCCGCGATGGCCCGCTGGTAGCCCAGCCGGCTGGTGATGTCCACGATCGACCGGTCGACCTGGTTGGCGATGTCGTCCGCCGACGGCGCTGTCGTGGTGCCCGGAACGGAGGCGCTAGGCGGTGCTGTTTCGACGGTGTTGACGCGATGCGACAGCCCGAACGGCACTGCCACGGCCGCTCCCACCAGCAGGCCGAGCAGCCCGGCGAGCAGTGGATGCCAGCGGCGCGGCTGGACCGGCGGCTCCGGCGGCCCCTGCCAGACGTCGATGGGTGTTCCCCAGATGTCGTGCGGACCCACTTCCGGCTTGTCGACGTGCGCCCGCGTGAGCGGGTCACCCCACCGGGGGTCATTCCAATGGCGGTCGTCAGACAAGACGTTGGCTCCAGATCAGTGCGGCGGCAGCCGCGAGGGCGGCGAGAGCGAGGCCGGCGCCGGTGAACCAGGCCGTCACCTCCCGATGGTGGACGACGTAGCCGACTGCGCGTCCGATCTGGTCGTAAACAGATCGCAGCTGCGTGGCACTTTTCGCAGTAAAGGACTTCCCACCACTCTCGTGCGCGATGCGTGCCATCGCGATCGGGTCAGATGGCACCGGCACCTCCTGCCCCTGCAACGTGACGATGCCCTGGGCTGTTCCGAAGGCGATCGTGTCGATCGGCACGCCGGCCTGCTTCGCCGCCGCCGCCTCGACGTCGACCGCCGCTCGGGGCGACAGTCCGTTGCGCCCGATCGACGGCGAGCCGTCGCTCATGAGCACGATCGCGGCCGGCTGTGGCTTGCCGTTGGCGGCCTTCGGCAGCGCGCGGATCGTGACCAGCGACAGGTCGATCGCATCCGCGGTGGCGGTCCCGGCGCCGGTCTGCAGTGAGGACACGCCGGCAAGCACAGCGTCGCGGTCAGCGGTCGCGGTGACGACCACGCGAGCGGTGGTGTCGAACGAGACAACCCCGACCTTCAGGCCGCTGGGCAGCCCACGTACGAATGCCTCCGCCTCGTTCTTGGCGGCGGTCAACCGGTTGGGAGTCACGTCGTCGGCGGCCATCGAGGCCGAGGTGTCGAGGGCGAGCATGATCGTGGCGCTCTTCTTCGGGGTGCGCACTTCCGTGGCGGGTCTGGCAAAGCCGACGACGAGCAACATGAGTGTGAACAGCAGCAGCGCGCCGGCCACGTGGCGCTGCCACCCGGTGCCCTTCGGTGCAATGGATCTCAGCAGTTCGACGTCGGTGAAACGCACGACCGCACGGTGTCGGGTGCGTTGGACGACGACGTAAGCCGCGAGCAGCAGGACCGGCGCGGCGAGCAGCCACAGCCGGGCAGGGTCGAGCAGCGTCATCGCCGTCGACTCCGGTCCGCGACGAACCGTGCGAGGTCGAGCACCCAGTCACGGTCGGTTGACAGGTGCAGGTAGTCCGCACCGGCGCGGCGGATGTCGGCGCCGATGCGATCCTGACGAGCCTTCGCGGCCTCGGCATAGCGAGCCCGCAGCCGGGCCGAGTTGGTCTGCACGTGCAACCGGCGGCCGCTCTCGACGTCGACAACCGACAGCATGCCGACCGCCGTCAGCTGCAGCTCGCGCGGATCGGTGACGTGTACGGCGACGACCCGGTGCCGCAGAGCGACGCGGCGGAGCGCGTCGGTCCACGCCGATCGGTCGAGGAAGTCCGACGCCACGACGACCAGACCGCGTCGCTGCTTGGTGCGATGCACCCACATCAGCGCCGCCGCGAGGTCGGCGGTGGCGCCGGGAGCGGCGTCACGCCGCGGAGTGTCGTAGACGGCTGACAACGCGGCGAGCGCCCCGGCCCGTCCTACCCGGGTCGGCAGCTGCAGCAGCCGGTCGCTGCCGGCGACGACGACCGAGAGGCGATTTCCGCTGCGCTCCGTCAGCACGCCGAACGCTGCCAGCGTGGCGAGCACGACCTCGCGCTTCTCGCGTCGGGCAGTGCCGAAGTCGAGACTCGGGGAGCGGTCGACCACAACATGCGCGTCGAGCTCACGGTCGGCTTCGGTGGTGCGGATGTGCGGTTCGAGCGATCGCGCGGTGAGGCTCCAGTCGATGCGGCGGGCGTCGTCGCCCGGCTCGTAGCGGCGGGCGCCGGCTCGTTCGCTGCCGGGACCGATCGCGGCAGACAGGAACTCCCCCGCGAGCCGGCCATCGAGTCGACGGTGCACCTCGAGCTCGAGTCGCCGCAGCACCGCCGACTTCGTCAGCAGCGCGCTGGGCGCAGCCGACGGCGGCGATCCGTCCGGTTTCATCCGGCCGCCGGAGGGGCGAACAGGTCGAGCGTGTCCCCGGCGGTGGCGTCCTGATGCGGCGCGACCCGCGGCGCCGGAACCCCGGCCAGGACCTTCTCGACGATGTCGTCGGGAGTGATGTCCTGCGCGATGGCGTCATAGGTCAGCTGCACACGGTGGCGCAGCACCTCCGGCGCGACGTCGAAGACGTCTTGCGGCACCAGGAAACGACGTCCGCGCAGCACCGCCAGCGCGCGACCGGCAGCGATGAGACCGAGCGTTCCGCGCGGGCTCGCACCGAGCGTGATCTGGCCAGTGAGGTCGGGCAGGTTCCAGGCCCCCGGTTCGCGGGTCGCCATGACCAGACGGACGGCATAGTCGCGGACTGCGTGGTGCACGAACACGTCCTGCACGACGGTCTGCGCTTGCCGAAGCTGATCCAGCGACAAGACTTGCTCCGCTTGCGGGGCAAGACCGCTCATCCGCTCGGCGATGGCGGTTTCCTCGGCGTACGACGGGGCGTCGATCACGATGTGCATCAGGAAGCGGTCGCGCTGGGCCTCGGGCAGCGAGTAGACGCCTTCGGACTCGATCGGGTTCTGCGTGGCGAGCACCAGAAACGGTTCGGGAACGTGACGGGTGGTGCCGCCGATCGACACCTGGCGCTCGGCCATGACCTCGAGCAGCGCGGACTGCACCTTGGCCGGCGCGCGGTTGATCTCGTCGGCGAGGACCACGTTGGCGAAGACCGGCCCCCACTCGATGTCGAACTGCTCGCGCGATGGCCGCCAGATGCGGGTGCCGACGATGTCGGCTGGCACCAGGTCGGGGGTGAACTGGATGCGGGTGAACTCGCCGCCGACCACGCGGGAGAGGGTGGACACCGTCAACGTCTTGGCCAGGCCGGGCACACCTTCGATCAGGCAGTGACCGCCGGTGAGCAGGGCGAGCATGACCCGTTCGATCAGCCGTTCCTGCCCTACGACGACGCGCTTGATCTGGAACAGTGCGTCCTCGAGTGCCGCCGCGAGCTCGGCAGTGCTCGCTACCGCGGGCTTTCTCGCTGGCGGCATGTGGTCTCCTCCTGGGGTCGTTCAGGCTCTTGCTGTGACAGGGTCGATGTCGAGTGTGAACGGGCGCTGAAGGCCCTGTCCTCCCCCTTCCCGCTTCTTCAGCAATCTCAAAGGTGGAACGCTGAGCATCGATTGATGAGACCGAGCACGTTGAGGAGGTCAGCGGCGTGACGACGGGTGGCGTCCCGGGCCCCGGGTGGTACCCCGACCCCTGGTTCAACGGTCAGCACCGGTTCTGGACCGGCGCGGGCTGGACCGCCGACGTCTTCCCGGACGGTCCCACCGGCGCGCAGGCGCGGGTCGAGCTGCGGCCCGAGAGTGAGCGGCCGCCGGCGCCGCCGCCGACCGAGCGGAGCCCGACGCCGCCGCCGGCGCCGACCTTCAACTACGGCGAGACGGCGCCGACCACGGTCTTCGCGCCTTGGGAGACACTCGAGTCGGCGCCGGCGAGGTCGGGTCGTCGGCTGTCCTCGCGCCAGATCAACATCATCGCGTTGGGCATCGGTCTCGTCGTCGGCTTTGTCGCGGTCGCGGTTGCGCTGTCACGGCACCAGGGGACCTCCGACGCCGCGCCGCCGCCGACACAGATCGTGCCGACGGCGCCAGCCCCCACTCCCTCCCCGACACTCTCGCAGCCGGTTGACCCGGATGGCACCGTTTTGCAACAGCTCGTCGTGCGCCAGCAGGACGTCACGTCGGGTTACACGGTGGAGCTGCTCGACGGCGGCGGCGAAGTCAACGGCCAGACGACGCTCGACCTCTGCAACGGCAACTTCCCGAGTGAGGTGCTGCGCACCGCCCGGCTGCAGGTGGTCGAGTACGACTCCAGCGGCGACGCTGTCTTCAGCACCGAGGCCGTTCTCTACCGCACTCCCGCCGACGCCGGCCAAGCCATGCAGGAGGTGCGGACCGTCGCCTCCAAGTGCCCGGACTCGCCCGTGGTCAGTCCGGTGAACGAGCCAACCGTGACGACCGAATTCCAGCAGGCGCCGGACAGCGGCTGGCCGCATGTCGACGGGGTTGACCGGGCGGCGTACGCCTTCACCACCACCGACGGGCTCGGTGACACCGAGCAGCGGATCGCGGTCTACCTGCGTCGCGGCCGGGTGCTCGAGGGTCTCTACTTCGACACCCCGAACGGCACCCAGCCCGCGGTCCAGGGGCAGACGTCAGTGGCCGGGATCGTGCACCTGTTCGAGGAGCGGATCGCCGCGTTGCCGTCGTCGGTGACCGGCGGCTAGGCCGGCACTCACAGGTCGGGCCCACATTCACAGGTCCGACACATTCACAGGTCCGACACAGGCCCGTCCCAGCAACCGCGTCCACACTCGGAGTCATCACCGGGAGAGGACGAAGGTCATGGACATCGCGTCGCGTCGCACCACATGGCAAGCCGCCGGTTTGATGCTCGCCGGCGCTTTGGTCGGTGGCGTCCTTGCCGCCGAGGTGACCGCCAACGCCGCCTCGCCCGGGGCCAACTCATCCGGGACCAGGCCGGCCGCCCAGTCGGCGTACGGCGAAGGTCCGATGGCGGCCGGACCGGGCGGTCCCGGTCGTTTCGCCGGCCCGGGCCATCGCGGCTTCGGTCTGGACCAGTCAGGCACCGTGACCGCGGTCGGAACCGACTCGGTCACGATCAAGACCGCGAACGGCACGAAGACTTATTCCGTCGACTCCCACAGCGACATTGACAAGAACGGTGAGGCTCATCTGTCCGACCTGAAGGCCGGTGACGCCGTGCACTTCGTGGTGCGGCCGGGCACGTCGACAATCGCTGTGCTGCACGCCGGCAACGAGGCGCTCAACCGTCCGGCCATGGGCAGCGGTCGCCATGGCGGCGGCGGGCCGTGCCCCAACATGGGTGGCGCCCGGCCGACGCCGTCGCCCTCATCCTCAACCTGAGCCCGCGCGCCTGTCGGCGCGCAGGCTCGCTCAGGCGAAGTGGAAGTTGACGCTCTTCGCCTCGGGATCAAGCTGCACGTCCAGCGTCTCGTGATCGAGCAGGCTGGCGGCGACGGTGTCGAGGAAGACGCGCGCGCCGCACCTGGCCCCTGCCTCACCCGGGTAACAGTCGACCTGCCAACTGCTCGAGCAGGATCGAATAAGCGCGAGGCCGCTCTGAACTTCTAATGTGCTGTCCGAGCGCAGAAACTCGGATCTGGAGGCACGTGACATGAAGACGATGACCTGTCAACAGTTGGGCGGCCCTTGTGACCTCGCGCACAGCGGCAGCACGGCGGACGAGGTGATCAAGGCCCAGGACAAGCACCTGCGGGAGGCCGTCGAAGGCGGCGACGACTCGCATCGCAGTGCGCTGGACGCGATGAAAGGTCGGTGGCGGCGCCCCATCTCGGGCATGGGGTGGTACCGGGCCACCAAGCGCACCTTCGCCGAGCTCCCCGAGGACTGATCCGCGCAAGCGTGTTCCGTTCCACGTCATTCCGCCCCCGCCCGCGACGGCCCACGACGTCGAGAATTCCGACGTCTCCGCGACGATCACGCGCGATTGCCTCGAAGCCAGCGGGCTCACTTCGTCGAGTTCGACGAATTGGCTCTAACTGGCGCGCTTTTGCAGCCATTTCGTGAACGTCGGCGAGCGAGCCGCCGCCGACGCCGCTCAGCGCAAGGCCGATTGCGCGGTAGGCGCCCACGCGACCCTGACGCGCGGATTGCTTGGCGCGGGTCCGCCAATCGCGCCGTAACGACGCCTCCTTCATTCGGCTGCCGCCCAGCGGCGGCCACGACGTCGAGAATTCCGACGCCTTGGCCGTAGGCGAAGCGAGTGTGTGTGCTTCACGTCGCTAGAGCGCAGTGAGCGAACAGGCTTGTCGGCGTCGCCTGTGCCGTAATCTCGGCGGTCTGGAGGGCTCGCCTAGTGGCCGATGGCGGCGGTCTTGAAAGGCGACAACACCGCCGTGACCGGCGTGAGACCGACGGGTCGCCGACCAGCGGTTTCTCTTGCCGGGCCAGGAAATCGAGCCCCGAAGTGAGACTCAGCGTTTATCGCTGATGCGCAGTGGTTGGCAGCGTTGGCGGCTGGTCGCGGACCAGTCGCGGGCCAGACTTGCCATCTGGAAGCAACCGTGAGCGATCGCTTGTCGCGCCGGTGCTGGACAGTGCTCAGCGGTCCGTACGGCAACGGACATTTGAGGCATCCCGACGGCGCGTACGGTGCGGACGTGCACGCTTACGAGGTGCCAGATCGAGCGACGTCGCTTGCCGACGTGGAATCCGAACTCTCGGCGCTCCGAGCGCGCGTGGCGGAACTCGAGGCCGACAACGCGCACTTGCGCGGACTGCTGCGGCTGTCCCCCGACAACGCGCGCCGGCCCAGTGGCGCACAGACTGCGATGTTCGAGGCGGCGCCTGGTTCGGTGACGACGGCTTCGGCGCCGGAGGCGAAGGTGGCCTTCTACCGGGCGCTGTTCCGGTCGAGGGAGGACGTGTACGCCGTCCGGTGGGACAACGACCGCACCGGCCGCGGCGGGTGGATGCCCGCGGTGCGAGGCGGGTTCCGTAAGGGAGTGCGTCCTGCTGACCGGGACCACCTTCCACTGACCGAGGAGGTGCTGACCCGCCATCTGTCGGGCGATTTGGAGATCGGTCTGTACCCGCTACTGGACGATGATCGGTGCCACTGGCTCGCTGCCGACTTCGACGGCCCGACGACCGGGTTGTAGGCGCCACACACATCTTCGAGTTCGCGGCCACGCTCAGCCCCGAGCAACAAGCGGCGCATGACAAGCTTCTCCACCACGATCTCGGCGTGCTTGTCGCGCCGCCGGGGGCGGGCAAGACCGTGATAGCGGCCTCACTGATCGCGACCTGCGCCGTATCGACCCTGGTTCTGGTCGACCGCAAGGCCCTCGCCGATCAGTGGCGTGCCCGCTTGAAGGATTTGCTTGGCGTCAAAGTGGGACAGCGTGGCGGTGGACGCACGAAACTGACCGGGATCCTCGACCTCGCCACCCTGCAGACTCTGGCGCGAGACGACGCACACGTCGACTGGACGTCGAAGTATGGGCTCGTGGTGGTTGATGAGTGCCACCATGTCCCGGCGGCCGCCTTCACCCACGCAGTACGGCAGATCCCGGCGCGTCGATGGCTCGGGCTCACCGCAACGCCGTACCGACGCGACCAGCTCGACGACCTCATCACCCTGCAGCTTGGTCCAGTCAGGTACACGGTCGACCGTCCCGCGGCGGAGACTCTCACCAGTGTTGACGCGCCGTCACCGCGACCAGTCCTGCACGTGCACCGCACAGCCTTCCGATACCTCGGAGACGCGGATCCCCAGCAGCCAGGAGGGATGGCTGCGATCTACCGCGACCTGGTCGCCGATGGTCAACGCTTGGATCAAGTCGTGAAGGACGTGCTCGACGCAAATGCCCGCGGAAGGCATTGCCTGGTCCTGACTCAATGGACGACTCACCTGGAACGGATCGCAGCCGAACTCCGGCACCGCGGTCTCGACGCGGTCATTCTGCGTGGCGGCATGGGGGCACGACTACGCAAGGAGGCCCTGGCGCGACTCAACCCTGAACGAACGACGTCGCCCCTGCTTGTGGTTGCGACCGGCCCGTTCATCGGCGAGGGGTTCGACTGTCCAGCACTGGACACGCTCTTCCTTGCTTCGCCCATCGCCTTCAAGGGCAGGCTCGTCCAGTACGTCGGCCGAGTGTTACGGCCCTGGCCCGGCAAGAGCTCCGCTGAGGTCCACGACTACCACGACATCCACGTCGGCGTGCTCGCGTCGTCGCTGGCCAAGCGAGCCCCCGGCTACCGGTCATTGGGTTTCCCCGACCCGACGAAATAGCCTGTCGCCGCTATGCGGCTTGACTGTAATACGGCTATGCCGCAGAATGGGAGCGTGTCCGAACCGGCGTCGAACTACCACGGCTTCCTCACCATGCAGTCGCGAGGCGTCATCGCCCTGCCGCCAGAACTGCGCCGGCGCTACCAGCTCGACCGTCCTGGAGCGCAAGTGGAGATCACCGAGCGCTCCGACGGCGTACTCGAGATTCGGCCCACTGTCGCTATCCCGGCGAACCAAGCATGGTTCTGGACCGATGCCTGGCAGAAGCGCGAGCGTGAGGCGGACGCCGATATCGCGGCGGGACGCGTGACGTCCTACGACGATGTCGATGCGCTGCTGGACGACCTGCCCTCGTGAAGTTCGAGGTCACCGCGTCGTTCCAGAAGGACTTCAAGAAGCTCAAGGCAGAGCACAAGGCTGCGTTCAAGCAGGTCGTGCGCAACAGATTCGCAGCAGCCTGTGACGCCTGGGCTGACGCCACTGCGCGTCGCAAGGCCTACGTATGGCCGAAGAACCTGCGCGTCGACGAACTCACCGGCGCACCCGGAATCATGGAGATGACCTGGAGCTTCGCATCGCCCGATGGGCGGGCGACCTTTTCGCTGATCAAGCGCGACGAGGACTGGGTGTGCGTGTGGCGACGGATCGGCAACCACGACGTCTTCAAGAGACCATGATCATTCGAGCGGTCGCAGGAGCAGACCGAACAGGTTCCCGCAACTAGCCGGAGCCCAGTCAGCTCGGATCCACCGAGCGCCCATCCGACGGCGGTTCCAAAACCGCCGCGGTCGACGCTCACTCATGCGGCGCGAGTCGAGGCTCCGGCCCGTGACTGGCCCGCGAATTTCGTGGGCCAGTGGACCGACCTAGGGCCAGGCTCGGGCAAACTCGCAGGTGGAGGGCTCGCCTAGTGGCCGATGGCGGCGGTCTTGAAAACCGCTATGGCGCGGAAGCGTCATCGTGGGTTCGAATCCCACGCCCTCCGCTGGCTGTGGCGTTAGCCGAACAAGCCGCGGCGGCGTGAGCGGAGTTTCGCCACCAGCGAGACGCCGACTGCCGCGAGAAGGACCTGGACGATCAGCTCGATCCAGTCCATCCCTTTGGTGTTGCTCAGTGAGCCGACCAGTGCGGTACCGAGCATGGCCGCGATGATGCCGACGACAATGGTCAGCCAGACCGGGATCCGCTGCCGGCCGGGTGCGAGCAGGCGCCCGAGGGCACCGATGATCAGGCCGACGAAGATGGCGCTGAAAACACCGGCGATGGTCATGGCTGTCGACCGCCTCTCGTTGTCTGTTGTCTTTCAGCCGCGCGCCTCGGTTGCGGGGCGCACGGGTAGGCGTTGTTGCGTGGTTGGTCGGCGGCTTCGGCCACGGCGTTGATCTCGGCGCCGAACAGGACGACGAAGCACGTCACGTACAACCACAGCATCAGTACGACGACGCCGGCGAGCGCGCCGTAGACCTTGTTATAGCTACCGAAGTGGGATACGTAGAAGCTGAACAATGCCGAGCCCACCAACCAGGCGACCGTTGCGACGACTGCGCCGATGCTGGCCCAGCGAACGCGTGGTGCCTGCCGTTCCGGACCGACTCGGTAGACCACGGCGAGGCCGGCCAGAGCGAGCATGATGAGCAGCAGCCATCGGGCCACCTGCACGCCGATGCTTGCAACTGCACCTATGCCGGCCGCCCGAACAAGAAGCGGCACAGCGGTGATCAACGCGACCACGAGCAGTGCGAACACCAGACCGCCGACGGTCAGGGCACCGGCGAGGCCGCGGGTCTTCACGAAGCCGCGCGTGCTGCGCACTCCGTGCGCCACGTTCAGAGCGCTGATGAGGTTTGCCGCCGCGCCGGATGCGGCCCACAAGGCACCGAGGAGGGCGACCGCTGTCCCCAGCCCGAGACCGGTGTGGTTGGTCCGGACGATCGACCGCAGCGTGTTCTCCAGCACCTGCCGGGACTCTGCCGGCAGGTTCGACGCGTAGCGGTGCACCTGCGCGATCACGTCCGTCGGGCTGGACACCAGGCCGTAGATCATCACCGCGGCAACCAGCGCCGGGAACAGTGACATGAACACGTAGAAGGCGACGCCAGCGGCGAGAAGCGACGTGTTGTGGTCCTTCGACCGGCCCCACGCCTCGCGCACCACCCGCGCGACCGGTGTGTTCGTGGCCCTGCCCGTCCAGGTTTCCCAAGGCTTCGCCATGACTTGCGGAGTCCCCGATATCCCTGCAGCGGACACAGCGCGGTGCTTCGGCTTCGCGGCAGCTTGACCCGATAGGGGCCCGCTCATCCTGCGCGACATGGGGCAGTACGCGACACGGGCCAGTAAGGGCGCAGCAGGAATCGCCCGCGCGGCGGCGAAGCACCAACCCGAATCGGGTTACGGACCGTGAGGTGAGCATGTCTCGTCGGCTGGCGGCGCGCGCTGTTCTGTTGTCGTTCACCGCGCTTGTTGGCGCGGCATTGGTCAGTGTCGCGCCCGGCGCCGCGGCCAACACGCACCAGCGGTGGCGACTGGCCACCGTCGGGCCGTTCGGCGGTGAGCCCTCCATCGCGTCGGACCCACGCGGCGTGCTCTACGACATCACGCCCTCGGGCGGCATGGTCGCCTACCGGTCCACTAACAAGGGCGCCTCCTGGACACCGATTGCAATTGCGGACAAGAGCAGCGGCGATGACTGCGTCACCACCGATCAGACCGGCGCGGTCTACGAGTGCAACCTCGCCGGCAGCGCGGAGCACACCCCGCTCGATGCTGACGTCTGGAAGTCGACCAACGGCGGCAAGTCGTGGGTCCAGGGGCAGAACACCTTCATCAACTCCAGCACCTGCGGCACCAGTTGCTCACCGTTCGGCGTCGACCGCGACTGGCTCGCCGCTTCCGTGCTGAAGAAGGGCGCACCGACCAGCAAGGCCGAGGTCGTCCTCATGTACCACGACTTCTACGGCCCGAGCTCGATCTGGGTGAACATCTCGACCGACGGCGGCAAGACCTTCTCCCGCCAGGTCAACGCCCTCAACGGTCCCGCGTTCACCCCGGGCTCGGTCAGCGGCTCGCTCGAGGCAGATGGCTACACCTTCTGCAGCTCCGTCCCGGCCGGCGTGGGCATCGTGCCACCGGGAGAGAAGCATGCCGGCCGCATCATCGTCGGCTGGATCGCATCCGACCCGGGCGAGGACGCTGCTGGTTGCAACGTCAGCCAGTACGAGACCTTCCACACGCTCTGGGTGTCCTACTCCGACGACGGTGGCCAGACCTGGACGCCGCAACTCGCGTACGACGCGGGCGTGGGGCACGACACGTCCACCCCGTTCGCCGCCTTCACCACCGACAAGGCCGGCAACCCCTACTTCGCCTACGCGACCAACGGCAACTCGGTTGCGCCGGTGTGCGGCGCCGAGTCGACAGCGGGCACCGAGCAGAGCGACCCGTCATGTGGCTACAACGCCTATGTCATCTGGTCCAAGGACGCCGGTGCGACGTGGGACGGCGGCGGCGGCGTCATCCCTGGCAGCGCCGCCGCTCCCTACCAAGTCAACTCGCCGCAGGAATCCGGCACGCACCTGTTCCCAGCCATCGCCGCGGACTCCCCGGGCCACGTCGACGTCGCCTACCTGCGCACCCCGACGATCATGCCGACCGGACCCAGCGGCAAGGCCGATCCCGGTGGCTGTGCCGGCTCTAACGCAGCTGCTGCTCCGCCGACCTACCCGGCCGCCTGCAAGTGGTTCCTGTACGCCGCACAGAGCAACAACCTGACGCTGCCGCCGGGCAAGGCGACGTGGAACATCACTAACGTCACCGGCAACACACCGATGCACATCGGCGACATCTGCAACCTCGGCATCGCCTGTGTCCCGAAGGTCAGCAGTCGGCACCTGCTGGACTTCATCCAGGAGGCCATCGACCCGGTGACCGGCTGCGCGCACATCGCTTACGCCGACGACAACAAGGCCAACGCCATGCGTGTCGCCAACCAGCTGTCCGGCTGCTTCAGCCGCCGCCGCTAGTTGGCGGCAGCTGCCATCAGTGCGGTAACCGAACGTCGATGACGAGCCGGTTCGGCGACGTCAACGTGAACACGCGAAATGCGTTTCGTTGTGCGAGGCCCACGCCGTACGACGTCACGCCCTCGAAGTCACCGGCGCCTTTCACCTGGCGGATCTCGGCGTAGCGCGGTGTCCACGTGCCTTGCGGCGCATGCACGGTCGTCGACGTCGGGCGGACAACAACGCGCATCTTCGCCGCACCGAGCAAGCTCACCGCCTTGCCGGAGGCATCGCTGGTGACGCTGCTGACGTAGCGCACGTCGTAGCCCGGGATCGGGCCGCGGAATGTCAGCACGAGTCGGTCGTAGGTCGCATGATGTCCGATGCGGACGGACGTGATCACGCTCTGCTGGGTGCTCGTCGGCGCGTGGGTGCGCGCCGCAGTGCCCCAGGCAGTGGCCGCCGACGAGGCCGTCGTCGGCAGCAGCGTCGCGGCCGTCGCGCCAACCGCGGCGACGGCGAAGCGGACCCGAGTGGTTGTCATGTCCATACGACTCGCGAACGCCCCGTCGCGTTGGCAGCGACGTCAGCGCTGGGGGTAGATCGTCTCCCCGCGAGCCAACATGTCCACATAGCCGGCTAGCTTCCGCGCCCGCGTCTCGGCGCGCTTCACCTGCCCGAGCCGGTAGAGGATCGCGAAGCGGTTCTGCGACGTCAGTCGCTCGAACATCGCCGCCGCGGCGGGGTTCGCCGACAGCGCAGCCGCGAGATCGTCCGGCACGACTGCGGTCGCCGGTCCTGCGTAGGCGGCGTCCCAGCGCCCGTCCGCCTTGGCCCGCTCGATCTCGGCGAGGCCGGCGGGCTGCATTCGTCCTGCGTCGATGAGGCGAGTCGCGATGTCGACGTTTCGTCGCGACCACGGGCTGCGCGCACGCCTCGGGGTGAAGCGCTGGCGAAACGTCGAGTCGTCGCGTTGACGGGTCTGCCCATCGATCCAGCCGAAGCAGAGCGCCTCCTCGAGCGCCTCGTCGTGGCCCAGCCGCGTCGGCTCGACGGCGTTTTTCTTGGCCAGCACCAGCCAGACGCCGGACTGATCGGGCCAGTTGCTGGACAGCCAACGCCGCCAGGCGCCCGCATCCGGGACGACGAGCTCCGGCGGGTCGTTCGCCACGACCACAGCCTGTCAGGAGTCGACGGCCTGGCAGGATCCCGACATGGACATCCAAGGACGAGTCGTCGTTGTCACCGGTGGTGGCGGCGGCATCGGTGCAGGGCTGTGCCGGGCGTTTGCGCAGCGCGGCGTGGCCGCGGTCGCGGTGGCGGACATCGATGAGACGGCGGCGCAGTCGATCGCCGCGGAGGTCACGGATGCCGGCGCGCGGGCGATTGCGGTGGGGGTCGACGTGGGCGATGAGGATCAGGTCCGCGGCCTCGTCGATCGCACCGAGACCGAACTCGGCCCGATCGACCTGTTCTGCGCCAACGCCGGGATCATGGTCGCGGGCGGCATCGAGGTGCCCGACGAGCAATGGGACCGGATCTGGCGGGTCAACGTCAAGAGCCACATCTACGCCGCCCGGGCGGTGCTGCCGCGCATGCTCGATCGCGGCAGCGGCTACCTGTTGCACACGGCTTCTGCCGCCGGTCTGCTCACGCAGCTGGGGGCCGCGCCGTACACGGTCACCAAGCATGCCGTCGTCTCTTTCGCCGAGTGGCTGTCGATCACGTACGGCGACCGCGGCATCGGCGTCTCCTGCCTGTGCCCGCAGGCGGTCGAAACAGCGATGACCGGGCCGATGTCGCGGCTGGGACGAGACCGTCCGATCGGCGCCGGGACGGCGGCGAGCGACGGGATGTTGCAGCCGGCCGATGTCGCGGAAGCAGTTCTTTCCGCGCTCGCGGAGGAGCGATTCCTCGTGCTTCCGCACGCGCAGGTCGCGACCTACGAGCAGCGTCGCGCGGGTGACCGCGATCGCTGGTTGCGCGGCATGCGCAGGGCGCAAGCCGCGATCAGTGACTCGTTGCGACAGAGCGGTCGCGCTTAGAAATCTTCGGTGGGGGGGGTTGCAACGGGCACTTCCGCGGGTAGCGCCGGAACAAGCTCAGCAGCGAGCTTCGCAGTTATTCGTTTCGCGGCCCGCTGCCCCGACGGTGGGTCGCGGGAGCCCTCGGAGGACCCCGCTCATGAGCACGACCGACATTGATCCACTACCGCGATGCTGCTCGCGGCATGACGACTGGCGCACTCTCGCCGAACACCTTGTCTCTGACTTTCCCGAGCTGAGCGATGCTGACGTCGTTCGCGAGCTCGGCCGCGCGAAAGGCGCTGTCGAAGACTTCTACATGGCCGAGCAGGAAGCCCTGTCGGTCGCAGAACTCATGGCTCGGCACCAGTTGATGTTGCTCTGCGGCCGGGCGCCCGACATGGCACGCCTCGACCCGGAGCGGCACGTGCGGCAGCACGAGGAGACCTAACCTGGCGGCGTGACGCAGCCGGGCGAGCAGCTGACGATCGACCAGCTTGCCGCCCAGACGGGAATGACGGTGCGCAACATCCGGTCGCACGTCACCCGCGGGCTGCTTCCGCCGCCGACCATGCGCGGGCGCACCGCCTACTACGGGGCCGACCATGTGGCGCGGCTGCAACTCATCGTCGGGCTGCAGCAACAGGGGTTCAACCTCGCGGCAATCCGCAAGTTGATCGCCGGGCCCGCCGCGTCCTCACCCGAGGAGACGGTCGCGTTCTACCGGACGGTGCTGGACCCGTGGCTGACCGAGCCGCCGGAGGACCACGCGGAGGCTGACCTCGCCGCCCAGTTCGACGTCGAGCCCGACCCTGACCTGATCCGCCGGTTGCGCCGGCTCGGCCTGGTGGAGCCGTTGCCCGACGGCAGGTTGCGCGTACTCAACCCGTCGATTCTTCGGGTCGGGCAGCAGCTCACCCGCATGGGCTTCACACCCGACCAGCTCGTCGATGTGCTTGCTGTGCTGCTGGAGCACAGCCGGGTGGTCTCCGACGCGTTCGTGCAGATGTTCCTCGACACGCACTGGACGGCGTACGTCGAGGACGGTATGCCGCCGGAGCGGCTGTCCGAACTGGCGTCGATCATCCAGGCTCTTCAGCCGCTGGCCACCCGAGCGGTCGTTGCGGCGTTCCAGCAGGAGATGACTCAGGCGGTGGGGAAGGGATTCGACCGGGCGACGATTCCCCGCGAGACTGGCCGCACCAAGCCTGTCGCCGGCTGAGTCGGCTCACATCGTCAGGAGCGGCTATGGCACGGATCGCAATCGTCACCGGCGGCGGGTCGGGCATCGGCGAGGCGTTGTGCCGTGCGCTGGCGGACCGCGGTGACACCGTCGTCGTCGCCGACATCGACGGCGCGTCCGCGGAGCGCGTCGCGGGAGAAATCGGCAACGGCGCCACCGGTAACAAGGCGCGGGCGGCGAAGGTCGACGTGCGCGATGCCGAGGGCATGCAGGCGCTGGTCGACGAGACGGTCGCGGAGCATGGCCGGCTCGACCTGATGGTCAACAACGCAGGCATCGCGGTCGGTGGCGACGTGCTCGAGCTCACCGTCGCGCATTGGGACCGCATCATCGACGTCAACCTGCGCGGAGTCGTGCACGGAATCCATGCGGCCTATCCGGTGATGGCGCGGCAGCGATCGGGCCACATCGTCAACACCGCGTCAATGGCGGGCCTCACTGCGCCGGCCTACCTCGCGCCGTACGTCGCCGTGAAGCACGCCGTGCTGGGGTTGTCGTTGTCGTTGCGCGAGGAGGCGAAGGCCAACGGTGTCAACGTCACGGTCGTGTGCCCGTTCTGGATCGACACACCGATCCTGGACACGAGCGGTCCGGACGACCTGCCGAAACCGGAGTCGATGAAAGGCGGCGTGCGGGGTATGGCCGAGCGGATGGGGATCTACTCGCCGGACGCGCTGGCACAGGATGTGTTGCGAGGCATCGACCGCAAGAAGGCGATCGTCGTTGCGCCGCGTTCCGGCCGGGTGCTTTGGCGCGTGTCGCGGATCTCGCCGGCCGGTTTCTCCTCGCTGATGGGCGTGATGGCGCGGCGAGAGATGAAGAAGCGTCAGGCCGCGGGTTGAGCGCCCGCTACACCGGCATCGGGGTCAGCCCGGGCCGCGCGATCGGTCCGGTCGCCCGGGTGCAGGCACCGCAGGTGCCGCCGCGTGACGACCGGCCACTCGATGCTGCCGAGGAGTTCGATGCTGCCGAGGAGGCGCTGGCCGCCGTCGCGGACGAGCTGGCCGCACTGGCCCAGCGCGCCGGCGTCTCGGGCGCTGTGCTCGTTCGTCAGTCGCGGATGGCTGGGGACCCGTCACTGGCGCCGATCATCGCGCAGTTCGTGCGGACCGGACGCAGTGCCGCGCGGGCAGTGTGGGAGGGCTTCGGTGCCTACCGCGACATGCGTGCATCAGACCCGTTGCGCCCAGCGCCGGACGCGGGTGAGCTCGACGATGTCCGCGACCGGGCGGTCGCGCGTTTGTTGGGAGAGCCGCCGCCGAGCATCCCCGACCCGGGGACGCCGTACGTGCTCGTCGCGCGCGACCTGTCGCCCGCGGTGACCGCGACGCTCGATTCGTCGCGGGTGCTGGCGCTCGTCACCGAGCGAGGTGGTCCCACGTCGCATACCGCTGTCCTGGCGAAGGCGCTGGGCATTCCGGCGGTGGTCGGTGTTGCCGGAGTCGCTGCGATCGCGCCCGGTCAGCGCGTCGCCGTCGACGGCACGACCGGCGTCGTCACGGTTGACCCGGACACCGAGACGGTCGGCGCCTTCCGTAACGGTCGCGAGGGCAGCAAAGCCGTTGGGGCCGACCGCGGTCCCGGCCGGACCAGCGACGGTCGCCCGGTGCAGCTGATGGTCGCGGTCGGGGGCAAGGCCGACGTCGACGACGCGCTGGCCGTCGACGCCGAAGGTGTCGGGGTGTTCCGCACGGAGTTCCTGTTCCTCGACCGGGAAGAGCCGCCAACCGTCGCTGAGCAGGCAAGCGCCTACCGCGAGGTGTTCGACGCCTTCGCCGGCCGGCCGGTCACGACACGCACCCTCGACATCGGGGCAGACAAACCCGCGACCTTCGTCCGATTGGGCGAACAGCCCAATCCCGCGCTGGGTGTGCGTGGCCTGCGCGTGGCCCGGCGGCATCCGCAGCTCCTCGTCGACCAGCTGGCCGCGATCTCGCGCGCGGCCCGCGAGTCGTCGGCGCAGGTGCAGGTGATGGCGCCGATGGTCGCGACCAGAGCTGAGGCGGCGTGGTTCGCGGCATGTGCGCGCGAGGCGGGCTTGCGTTCGGTCGGAGTCATGGTCGAGGTGCCCGCGGCAGCCTTGCGCGCCGGCGACCTGTTGCAGGTGGTCGACTTCGTGTCGGTCGGCACCAACGACCTCGCGCAGTACACGTTCGCGACCGACCGCGCTGACGGCGAGCTGGTCGACCTGCTCGACCCCTGGCAGCCGGCGTTCCTCGACCTGGTCGCGACCGTCCTGCGGGCCGGCGCCGTCGCCGGCCGGCCGGTCATGGTGTGCGGCGAAGCCGCGTCGGATCCGATGTTGGCGCTGGTCCTCGTCGGTCTGGGCGCCGCCGGCCTGTCGATGGCGCCGCGCCAGATCCCGCTGGTGCGCGCCTCGTTGGCCCGGGTAACCAGCGAGCAGTGCGCGCAGATGGCCGCCGCGGCCCTCGATTCCGACAGCCCCGAAGAAGCCCGCAACCGCGCCGCCGGACTTGTCAGCACCACCTGACCGTCTGACAAGTCGGGCACTCCTCGCGCATAGGCTTCGCCTATGCGCATTGCGGGTGATGGTGGGGTTGGTGTTGAGGTCTTTGTCGAGGGGCCGGAGAACGGGACGCCGGTGCTGCTCCTGCACGGGTGGCCTGACTCGCATGACCTGTGGCGGCACCAGGTCAAGGCGCTGACCGAGGCCGGCTTCCGCACGATCGCGCCGGACCTGCGTGGCTTCGGTGCCAGCGACAAGCCGACCGACATCGAGGCCTATGCGTTGCAGCACAGCCTTGTCGACATGGTCGCCGTGCTCGACGCACTCGGGGTCGACAAGACGCTGCTCGTTGCGCACGACTGGGGCGCGGCGCTCGGCTGGGGCATGGCGAGCTTCCTGCCCAACCGCATCCTCAAGTACGCGACCCTGTCGGTCGGGCACCCGAGCAGCTTCCGTGACGCCGGGCTCGAGCAGCGGATGCGCAGCTGGTACATGCTGCTGTTCCAGTTCGAGGGCATCGCCGAACAGTGGCTGCAAGAGAATCCGTTCATTTTCGGCGGTCACCCGGACACGGACAGCGTCCGCGCGCATCTCGAGCAGCCGGGCGCGCTCACCGCGAGCCTCGGCTGGTATCGCGCCAACGCCCACCCGCGCACCCTGCTCGGCGAAGGCCCGCAGATGCCGCCGGTCGCCTGCCCGGTGCTCGGCATCTGGTCCGACGGTGACATCGCGTTAACCGAGCAGCAGATGGTCGGCAGCTCGAGCCACGTCACCGGCCCGTGGCGCTACGAGAAGATCGAGGGCGCCGGTCACTGGATGCAGATCGACGCCCCCGAACGGGTCAACCAGCTGTTGCTGGACTTCTTGCCGGGGTGATCACCGTCTCGGGCGCCTCCTGCATCGCCTGAGACTCGGCCGCGTCGACGGCGGGCCCTCGTCCCGTCGTACGACGCAACGGCACCTCCCGAAGCAGCAACGCGCAGATCACGGCCAGCACCGCGAACGGCACACCGGCCATGAACACGATGTGCAGCGCGTGGTTGAAGGCGTTGAGGAACTGCTCGAACACCTGCGGGTAGGCGTGCTTCATCGTCTTCAGCTGCGCCGGCGTCAGGTGCATGCCACCGCCACCGGCGAACTGCGCGGACGCCTTCAACTGCGCCGGCAGCGCGGCGGCGAACCGGTTGGCGAAGATCTCGCCGAACACGGCAACACCGAGCGAACCACCGATCGACCGGAAGAACGTCGCCGCCGACGTGCCGACGCCGAGGTCGCGGTAGTCGACTGAGTTCTGAACCGACAGGACGAACACCTGCATCGTCAGGCCCAGCCCGGCGCCGATCATCCCCATGAAGATGGCGGTCTTCCAGTAGGGCGTGTGCAAACCGAGGCCAAACTCCGCCAGGCCGAGGAAGCCGATGGTGAAGATGATCGTGCCGGCGATCGGGTAGGGGCGGTAGCGGCCCTTCTTCGCGATCCGCCGACCACTCCAGATCGACATCGACAGCACGAACGCCATGATCGGCAACAGTTCCAGGCCGGACAGCGTCGGCGAGACCAGGTGCACGGTCTGCAAGAACAGCGGCAGGAACGTCATCGCGCCGAACATCGAGAAACCGATGATCGTGCTGCCGGCTGCTGAGACGCGGAAGATCGAGTTGTTGAACAGCCGCAGCGGCAGCACCGGCTCCGCCGCCCGATTCTCGACAACGACGAACAGCGCCAGCAGGGCTGCAGTCGCGAAGCCGAGACCGAGGATCTCGGGCGAGCTCCACGCATACTGCGTGCCGCCCCACGTCAGCATCAGGATCAACGACGACGCTGCCGCGGTCAGCACCGCTGCGCCGAGGTAGTCGATGCGGTGCTGCACGCGCACCTTCGGTGAGTGCAAGGCAACCCCGACGACGAACAGCGCGATCGCGCCGACGGGCAGGTTGATGTAGAAGACCCAGCGCCACGACAGGCTGTCGGTGAAAAAGCCGCCCAACAGCGGCCCGATTACCGACGACACCGCGAAGACCGATCCGATGAGGCCCATGTAGCGACCGCGCTCGGCCGGTGGCACGACGTCACCGATGATCGCCTGCGCGCCCACCATCAAGCCACCGGCACCGAGGCCTTGCAGGGCACGGAAGCCGATGAGTTCCATCATGTTCTGCGACAACCCGGCGAGCACCGAACCGGCGAGGAAGATGACGATCGCGGCCTGGAACAGCTTCTTGCGCCCGTAGAGGTCGCCGAGCTTGCCGTAGAGAGGCGTCGACACGGTCGACGCGAGCATGTAGGACGTCACCACCCAGGACAGGTGGTTGAGGCCGCCGAGCTCACCGACGATCGTCGGCAGCGCTGTCGACACGATGGTCTGGTCGAGCGCCGCGAGGAACATCCCGAGCATCAGCCCGGCGAAGACGAGCATCAACTGCCGCTTGGGCAGGGCGATCTGGCTGGGCGCAGCCGGCGCGCTCATCGAGCGGTCTCCTTCGTGGTCGATCCGGCGTGGTCGAGCTCGTCGGCGAGGGTCAACAGGCCCTGGATGAGCCCGGCACGCTGGTCCGGCTCGAGCCGGCGCAAGGTGCGGTCCAGCGGCCGCAGCCGCTGCTCGAAGATGGCGCGAATGTTGTCGTGGTGCTCGGGTGCGATCGACACCAGCGTGCGGCGACGGTCGGACGCATCACTGCTGCGTACGACGAGGCCCCAGGTCTCGAGGTCGCTCACGACCTGGCTCGCCGTGGCCAGGGACACCTGCATGCGCTCGGCCAGCTCGGACATGCCGATCGGGCCGTCCTGGCCGATCTGCAGCAGCATCGAGATGTGCCGAGGCGCGATGGGCACGCCCATCAAAGCCGGGATCTCCGGCAGCGGCCGGTGCTTGATCCGCTTGACCACTGCACCGAGCGCGATGAACAGATCGGTGCTCTGTTGCGTCGGCTTGGGTTGCGTCGGCTTGGGCTGTGTCACGGTTCACCACGATAGACAGTTTGCTTTGTCAAAGCAAACCATTTTGGATGGCAAACTATTTCATGCTGGGCGGTAAGGCCGATCTTCCCGGTTTGTGTCATCCGTTCGCGTCATTCCGTGGCATTCGGCTCAAACAATGATCGCCAGGCCCCGACCTTCAATGCATGCGCCGCCGCCTCCATGCCTTGTTCCTGCTCGTCCCCGTTGCCGCCGCAGGGATGCTCGGCGTCGTTCTGCCCACCCAGCCCGCCGCCGCGGCGATCACCATCGACGGGCCGGACGTGTCGTCCTACCAGCACCCGAACGGCGCGTCGATCAACTGGGCGGCCGTCGCGAAGGCCGGCCACGAGTTCGCGATCGTCAAGGCGACCGAGGGCACCACCTACGTCAACAAGTACTTTGCGGCGGATTACGCCGGTATCCGCAAGGCCGGCATGGTTCGCGGCAGCTATCACTTCGCGCACCCATCGACGCCGATCGCCTCGAGCGCGCTGGCGCAGGCGAAGTTCTACGTCGCCCACGCGGGCGCGACCAACACGAGCAAGACCCTGCCGCCCGCTCTCGACCTCGAGATCACCGGCGGCCTGTCGCGCATCTCGCTGATCACCTGGGCGCAGGACTTCCTGCTCGACGTACGCAACCTCACCGGCCGCACGCCGATGCTTTATACCTATCCGTACTTCTGGTCGCACATCATGGGCGACTCCGCCGCGTTCAGCCGCTACCCGCTGTGGATGGCGACCTACCAGGGCAGCGTCGACGCGGGCGCGACCCTGTGGCAGTACACCGCGGGCGCAACAGTGAGCGGCATCAAGGGCCGGGTCGACATGTCGAAGCTGCTCGCCGACCCGACGACGTGGGCACAGATGACCGACGGCACGACGCTGACACCGTGGCCGGCCGCTGCACCGGGAGTGCCCGCCGCCGTCAAGGCCGCCCCGGGCATTGGCGCGGCAACGGTGAGCTGGCTGCCGCCGGATGCCGGCACCAGCCCGCTGTCGTCGTACGTCGTAACCCTGACGCGGTCGGACGCGTCGGAGCCGGTGCGCACCCAGCGCGTCTCGAGCGGCCATGTCGCAGCGACGTTTATCGGGCTCACGCCGGACGTCGGCTACGTCGCGCAGGTGCAGGCGGTCAACGCCGTCGGCGGCGGCAAGACCAATGGACCGCGCAGTGTCGTGCCGCAGTTCCGCACCGTCGCATCGTTGTCCGCCCCGTCAGTGATCGGCTACGGCCAGGTCGCCGCGACGAGGGCGGTCTTCAAGAACGCCAACGGCACGCCGCTTGCCGGTGTGCCCGTGACCGTGTGGGCCCGCGCCCACGGCGGCTCGACCTGGACGCTGTACAACCGGCTGACGACGGACAGCACCGGCACGGTGACCCGCAACTTCACGCCGATGCGCAACGACGACTTCCGGTTCACCTACGCCGGGACGACCGGGTTCGCGCCGGTCACCGTGATCAAGACGGTGCTGGTCCGCCCGCACGTCACTGGCGCCCTGTCGTCGTACTCGATCCGCCTTGGTCACTCGACCGTGATGACCGGTGCGATCACGCCGGTGTCGCAGGGCACTCGCACGCTCGCCGAGCAGCTCATCGCCGGACACTGGCACGTGCTGGCGTCAGAGGGGACCGGCCCGCACGGCGGGTTCCGGTTCGTGCTCACACCGAAGGCGCGCGGCACCAAGATCTATCGCGTCGTGGTGGCCGCGACCGGCGGCCGTCTCGCCGGGATCTCGCCCACCTTGACCCTGCGGGTGAGCTAAGAACATGACATTGCCTCGCCCCCCGTTGGATCCCCGGGTGCGAGGCAATGTCATGTGTTCGCGAGCGGCGGCCGCTAGTCCTCCACCGCCTCCTGCTTGGCCTCGTGCATAGCGGCCTTCTTCTCGTGTGCCTGGGCCTTGGCCCGCGCCTCGGTCTCCTGGCGCTCCTCGGCACCCTTGTCGCTCTGGGCCTGGCCCTCGGCCTGCAACGCCTCGTTGTCGGTGACGTCGCCGACCGCTTGCTTCAACTTGCCCTTGGCTTCTTCCACAGCACCCATCGGCGTCACACCTTCGCCTTCTGCGCGGCGCGTTCACGCTGGTCGTATGTCGATGCCTTCGCCTTGTGGGCGTCGGCCTTTGCCTGCTCACGGATGGCCTTGAGCTTCTCGGTGCCCTTGGCCTGCTGAGCCTCGCCGGCCTCGATCAGGCGCTGCTCGTCGAAGACCTCACCGACGAGCTCCTTGCCGAGACCTACAACCTTGTCGAAAAGGCCCGTGGCGTCCTTCGGGTCAATCCGCGGGATGCGCATGATGTGCGACTCCTGTCGTCTCTTGCGTCTCGTTCGTGCCTTACCTCATTGGTGTGCCCGGGGCCGGAAGTGCTAACACCTGCAAGCAGGCGGCTACCGGCGTTTTGTCTGTGGTGAGGCTCACAGCACAATCTGTGCATGCAGAGCACGATGCAGGACGTCCCCCTGTCGGTCTCGTCGATCCTGCGGCACGGCCGCGACGTCTACGGCGACAGCTCGATCATCACCGTCGGCGAGAGTGGCAACCGGCGGGCAACGTTCGGAGAAGTCAGCGACAACGCGGCGCGGCTAGCGCACGGTCTGCGCTCACTCGGCGTCGCCGGCGACCAACGCGTCGGCACGTTCATGTGGAACAACCAGGAGCACATGGAGGCCTATCTGGCCATCCCCTCCATGGGCGCGGTGCTGCACACGTTGAACATCCGGCTGTTCCCGGACCAGGTCTCCTACATTGCGACACACGCCGAGGACCAGGTCGTCATCTGTGATTCGTCGCTCATCCCGCTGCTGGCGAAAGTGATCGGCGACATGCCGACGGTGCACACGGTCGTCGTCGCCGGCGATGGTGACTCCTCGGTCCTCGAACCGGCCGGCAAACAGGTCGTGCGCTATGCCGACCTGCTCGTCGGGGGTGAGGCGTCGTACGACTGGCCCGACATCGACGAACGCAGTGCAGCGGCGATGTGTTACACGAGCGGAACGACCGGCAACCCGAAGGGTGTCGTCTACTCGCACCGGTCGATGTGGCTGCACTCGCAGGCAGCGACCAGCAGCAACCTGCTCGGCCTGTCCGCGCAGGACATCGCGCTGGTCATCGTGCCGCAGTTCCACGCCAACGCATGGGGCATCCCGTACGCCGCGTTCATGGCCGGCGCTGACCTCGTCATGCCGGACCGCTTCCTCCAAGCCGAGCCGCTGGTGCGCGCCATCGAGGCGGAGAAGCCGACGATGTCCGGCGCCGTGCCGACGATCTGGAACGACATCCTCACCTACCTACGCAACAACCCCGGTCACGACATCTCCTCGATCCAGCGCATCATCTGTGGCGGGTCAGCAGTGCCGCGCGCATTGATGGAGGCGTTCCAGAGCGAACTCGGCATCACCATCGTCCAGGCCTGGGGCATGACGGAGACGTCGCCGCTCGGCTCGGTCGCGAAGCCGCCGCGCGCGCTGTCCGAGGAAGCGGCGTGGGACTACCGCTCGACCGCGGGCCGGTTCGCGTTCGGGGTCGAAGGTCGCATCGTCGACGACGAGGGCAACGTCCTCCCCCGCGACGGCAAGGCGGTCGGCGAGCTCGAAGTGCGCGGGCCCTGGGTCACCGCCGCCTACCACAAGGACGACGACCCGGCGAAGTTCGACAACGGCTGGCTGCGCACCGGTGACGTCGGCACCATCGACCCGCGTGGCTACATCACCCTGACCGACCGGGCCAAGGACGTCATCAAGAGCGGCGGCGAGTGGATCTCCTCGGTCGAGCTCGAGATGACGCTGATGGCGCACCCGGCTGTCCGCGAGGCTGCCGTCGTCGGTGTTCCGGACGAACGCTGGCAGGAGCGGCCGCTCGCCGCGGTCGTGCTGCACGACGACAAGCAGGCCAGCGCCGAGGAGATCCGGCAGTGGCTCGCGGAACGGGTCGCGAAGTGGTGGCTGCCGGAGCGGTGGACCTTCATTCCGGAGGTGCCCCGCACCAGCGTCGGCAAGTTCGACAAGAAGGTGCTGCGCAAGGCCTACGCCGACGGCGAGCTCGAGGTGACTGAGCTGGGTTGACCGGAACTGGGCTGACCGGAACTGGGCTGAGCTCCACCTTGCCCGGGCAACCTTTTCCCGCCTAGCCGTGTCTTTCGGTCGTGACGGGAGCGGACGCCGGGATAGCTGAGCTGGCGATCGGGCGGGGGGCGGGCGTGGACACGCGGCTCGGCGAATACGTCGCCGGTCAGTGGCCCGCGCTGCTGCGATATGCGACAGCGCTGTGCGGCAACGCCGCCGAAGCGGAGGAGCTCGTGCAGAGCGCCATCGTGCGGGTTGCGCTGCGCTGGTCGCTGGTGCGCGACAAGGACAACCCCGATGCCTACGTCCGCCGAGCGATCGCCAACGGCCACACCAACGTGTGGCGTGGCATCCGGCGCCGCGAGGTGATCACGGCCGACCTGCCGGAGCCGTTGGCGGCGGGCGACGGCGGCCCGGACGCCGCCGACGTGCTGACCGTTCGACGCGTGCTCGCGACATTGCCGCCGCGGCAGCGGGCGGTCCTGGTGCTCCGCTATCTCGAGGATCGCTCGGAACGCGAAACCGCCGAACTGCTCGGCTGCTCGGTCGGCACGGTCAAGAGTCAGACCGCAAAGGGGCTCGCGAAGCTCCGTGCAGTGATCGGGGAGGACGAGCGATGAGCCGCACCGAGGACCTGCTCCGCGAGGCGCTCGCGTCGACACCGGTCGACCCGAACACGGACGTGTTGTACGGCCTGGAGGCGCGGATCAAGCGCGCCCGCCGGCGGCTGGCCGTGGCCGGTTCTGTGGCCGTGTGCGTGGTGGCCGCGGCCATCGTCGTACCGCTCGCGACCCTGTCGATCGGAGGGTCGAAGGCCTCCGGCGTGCACGTGACGACAACGCCGACGCCGTTGCCGACTCCCCCGCCGACACCGGTCCGCGGATCCGACGGGACGGCCACGTGGCTTCCGTCCGGCGCGACGCAGGTCGACGTCGGGGACGACGGCTCCGGACGCACCGGCGTCTGGGCACTGACCCGGGGCACAGCGCCGGACACGGGGGTCGTCGTCGGGTTCGACCCCGCCAGCGGGGCGACCACCCATCGGATCCTGGTGCCCGGCCCGGTCGACTTCCTGTCCGTCGGGTTGGGCTACGTCTGGGCCTATGGCGGTGGCGACGGCGGCTCCGGCAGTCTCAGCGTCATCGACCGCGTCAACCCGCAGAGCGGGAAGGTCGACACGCTGCGGATCACCGGCGCGGGTGGCCCGTCGTCGATGGCCTTCACGGCGCAGGGCGCCTATGTGACCCTGTCGGCGGCGAACAAGGTCGTCCGGGTCTCCGACGTCACGGGGCCGCTGTCGCAACAGCAGAGCCTGGCTGTGCCCGGTCAGCCGGAGTGGCTGACCGTCGTGGACGACGGGACGGCCTGGGTCGAGGAGGGCCAGGCGCATCGGTGGGCTCACCTCGACCTCAGCGACGGTCAGATGCGGGTGGTCGAGACGCAACCGTGGTCCGGTCGCCTGTTCGGACGCAGCCACGACGGCTATGTGTGGACCAGCGACGACTCCGGTCGCGTCATCGAGCTGTCGCCCGGCACGCTCACCGCTGGCGTCTCGGTCTCCTACGGCAACCGGGTGTCGACGCTGGGGCCCCCGATCGACGTCGTCGACCAGTGGGGCACGGGCGGCATCTTCGTCGCGACCGCGGACACGAGCGGCGCCAACGCGGGTGAGGGGACGGCGATCTCCTACTACTCGCCGGCCGCGGTTCGTATCGGCAACTCGCCGACCGCACAGCTGGCCGGCGTCGTGGTCGCCTCGGACCTGGTCGCCACGCCCGACGGCGGGGTCGTGTTCGTCACCGACGCGGGATCCGTCGAGCACTGGAAGCCCTGACGCCGCCCCACTGACCTGGCCCAGCACGGTAGCCTTGCCACGCGGCCGCTGCCCTGCTCGTGGGGGCGGGGCCGCGAGGAGGCTTCGCCTAGTCCGGTCTATGGCGCCGCACTGCTAATGCGGTTTGGGTTTATCGCCCATCCGGGGTTCAAATCCCCGAGCCTCCGCAGAAGGGTTGCTCGGCTCGCGGCCGCGCTGGTTGCGGGTCGGTGAGGTCCACAACGTCATTCGGCTCTGTCACCTCGGAGCAGGGGTGGCCGAGCACCCACCGCCAGCCAGACGCCGCGTCGGCGAAGCGCTCGGTCTCGCCGCACTCGCAGCGAGCCAGCCACTGATCCTGGCCGACGGGCACGACATCGATCACGTCTTCAGAATTGCCGACACGGACAGTTCGGTCAGCCCCCATCGGACGCATTTGCCGATCACCCATTCAGCGTATTCGCAGTGCGTCTGGTTGGCTTTCAGTTGATGACCGGCCCGTCGCAGACGCTGCCGCCACCGCACACCGTGGAGGTTGCGGAGGGCGTGTTCGCCTACCTCCAGCCGGACGGCAGCTGGTGGCTGAACAATGCCGGTTTCGTCGTCGGCCGTGGCGAGGTCACCGCGGTGGACGCCTCGTCGACAGAGAAGCGCACCCGCGCGCTGCTCGGCGCGATCGCGGACCGCACGACGGCGCCGGTGCGCACGCTGATCAACACCCACCACCACGGTGATCACACCAACGGCAACTGCCTGTTCGACGACGCGGTTGTGGTCGGGCATCGCAACTGCCGCGCGGGCGTCCTGGGCCAGTCCATCGGCGGGCTGGAAGCCGTGTTCGGCGACGTCGACTGGGGCGATTTGACCGTGCGGGCGCCGAGCACCGTCTTCGACGATCGGCTGGACCTGTACGTCGACGACGAGCTGATCGAGCTGCACTACATCGGCACGCCGGCGCATACCACCGGCGACGTGGTGGCGTGGCTGCCGCGACGGCGGGTCCTCTTTGCCGGCGACCTGGTCTTCAACAGCGGCACGCCGTTCGTGCTGATGGGCTCGGTGGCGGGCGCTCTGTCGGCCTTGCCGCGCCTGCGGGCGTTCGGCGCCGAGACCGTCGTGCCGGGGCATGGAGAGGTGTGCGGGGTCGAGGTGATCGACGACGTCGAGCGCTACCTCCGGTTCGTGTCCGGCCTCGCCGAGCAGGCTTACCGTGAGGGAGTCCCGGCGCTTGAGGCAGCGCGGTCGGTCGACCTGGGCGAGTTCGGGGGTTGGCGCGATCGGGAGAGGATCGTGGGCAACCTGCACCGTGCTCTGCACGAGCTTTCGGGCAACCCGCCCGGCTCGGCCATCGATGTGCTCGCCGCGTTCGCCGACATGCTCGCCTACAACGGCGGCGGCCCGCTGCGCTGCCTGGCCTGAGCACGGCGCCTGAGCACTGGGCCAGGCTCAAGATGGCCCGGGGACTAGAACAAATGGCGGAACCACGACTCTGATCCATGCCCGACCATCTGGACATGGCCGAATCGTTGACGCCGTCCGAGGACGAGCAGCTGCGTCGGCTTGCCGCACTCGCGGAGTTCGGTGAGCTGACCCTGGACTCCCAGGCTGTGTTCCATGAGCTGCGCAGCCGGGACCGACGCGAGGAGATCCGCCAGCCGCGTGTGCTCGCGATCCCGCTGCCGCGCGTTCCGCGCGACGCGGGAGCGTTCATCTCCGACTAATCCCTCCCCCGACCCGCGGCGCATATGGCGTCCGTCGCTCGGGCAGGTGTGATGGCGGGAACGCCCTGGGTAGGGAACTCGGGTGACTCGCGCGCCCTCGATGGCACCCTCGATGACATTGGGCGGCCGCTACCTCCTGCTGGAGCGGCTGGCTCTTGGCGGCATGGGCGAGGTGTGGCGCGCTGAGGACCAGGTGCTCGGCCGCGAGGTTGCCGTCAAGGTGCTGCGCGAGGAGCACGCGCACGACCCCGAGTTCCGTCGGCGCTTCCGGGCCGAAGCCCAACACGCGGCGATGCTGGTGCATCCCAACGTCGCGCAGGTGTTCGACTTCGGCGAGGGTGACGACGGCAGCGGTGAGCCGCCGTACCTCGTGATGGAACTGGTCCGGGGCGAGCCGCTGTCGGCGATCATCTATCGGGAGGCGCCGCTCGACGCGGCCCGCACGTGGTCGATCCTGGGGCAGGCCGCCTCGGCACTCGCGGCGGCGCACGCCGTCGGCGTCGTCCATCGCGACGTCAAGCCGGCGAACCTGCTGCTGTGCAGGGAGGGCACGCTGAAGGTGACCGATTTCGGCATCGCCCGGGCGACTGGCGCGTCCGCCGTCACGACCGGCGGTGACATGCTCGGCACACCGCACTACGTCTCGCCGGAACAGGTGTCCGGCGAGCCGGTGACCGCCTCGTCAGACTTCTACGCCCTCGGGGTTGTGGCCTTCGAGTGCCTGACCGGGAGTCGGATGTACGACGGCGAGCCGATGGCCGTCCTGCTCGCGCATCGGGAGAAGTCGCCGCCGCCGCTGCCAGCGGGCGTGCCGGCCGGCTTGCGCGACCTCGTCACGGCGCTGCTGGACAAAGACCCGGTCAGCCGGCCCACCGATGGCCTGGCGATCGCCGCTCAGGCGGACCGGTTCACTGCGCCGACGGTCGCGATGAACGTGCTGGCCGAGCCCTACCCCGCCGCACCCGCGGAGCCGGCTGTGCCAGAGACGGCTGTGCCAGAGACGGCTGCGTCAGAGCCGGCCGCGTCGGGGCCGCAGACCGGCGTGCTCCCGGACCCCCGACCGGGACGGCGCCGGCCGCATCTGGGCTGGCCTTATCTGGCGACGGCTGTTGCCGTCACCGTTGCCGTCGGGGTCGTCGCGGCGGTGGTGCTCATCGCGCGTCACGGCGGCGGCGTTCCCGCCCCCAAGCGCGCCGTGACAGCGCCGCGTCCGGTCGCACTGCACGTCGCGTCGGTCAGCGCAGCGGCTCCGGCCGGCAACGACGCCGATCACCCGGAGGAGGCCTCCCTCGCCCTCGACGGCAACCCGGCGACAGCCTGGTACACCCAGCACTACGCCTCGACCACCTTCGGCAACCTGCGCTCGGGCGCGGGCCTGCTCTTCGACCTCGGCCAGCCGACGCAGCTGCGCACCCTGCTGCTTCGGCTGGCCGTGACCGGCGTGACCGTCCAGATCAGGGCGGCCGACAGTCCGGAGGCGGCGATGAGCGCCGCTCCGATCGCCACCGCGACCAACGCCGGACCCGTCTGGCTGCTGCACCCCGGACATACGGCGAGGTACTGGCTGGTGTGGTTCACGCGGCTCGCCCCGTCCGACGGCGGCTATCGCGCCGGCGTCGCGGAGGCATCGTTCGCCCGCTGACGCTCCGGTAGTCTGGTTCGCGGCTCTCCGGCGACGCCGGCGACCGGCGCCCGTAGCTCAACGGATAGAGCATCTGACTACGGATCAGAAGGTTAGGGGTTCGAGTCCCTTCGGGCGCGCCACATCCTCGGAGTTGTCGGATCTCCGATCATCTGACCCGGGCATGGGCCTTTCGGTCGGACCTCACGGTTTGTCCTTGAAGTGACCTTCGACTTCCGTTTGGTTGATCCGGGTGTTGCTACCCGATCCCCTGAGAGCGCAACTGGACCAGGTAGCCGAGCTCCGCGGTCGGCTGCACCGCCATCTGGTGGCGCTGAGCCTTTCCGAGGACATCATCGCCGAAAGCTGCGAGCGGCTCGCGGCGGAACGCGGCGACGAGGCCATCGCGGAGCTGGCAAGCGCGATCGCCGTCGACTCGGCGGCCAGCCGCGCGCTGGCCGATCGACTGGCGATCGACGTGACCGATCTTGATCAGGCCGCGACGGCCAACGACAGCGAGAAATCGCTCACCGAGTCGGTCCAGAAGCTCTCGATCCCGAACCCGGCGGCCCGCAACTCGTCGTGAAGCTGCGAGAGGCGGAACTTGACGCTGATCTCCGTCAGCAGCTCGCCGCCCGCAGGCAGGTTACAGACCATGTCGATCGCGTCAAACGTCGCGGAGACGTCGCGGGTGGCCCGTAGCCACATCTCGATCCGGCTTCGACCCGCGTTCCACCGCGCAACGTGCGCGAAGTCGCGCGCGTCCAGCCCATGTGCGCCGAGTTCTCGGCGGAGCACCTCGATGACATTGCGGTTGAACTCCGCGGTCACGCCTTTGCTGTCGTCGTAGGCACGCACAAGCCGGCCTGGGTCCTTGATCAGGTCCGCGCCGAGCAGCAGCCGATCACCAACGTTCATCGCGTCACGGAGTCGGCCCAAGAACGCGTGTCGTTCCTCGTCATCGAAGTTGCCGATCGTGCCGCCGAGAAACGCCACCAGTCGCTTGTCGTCGCCGCCGGGCAGCGGCGGGAGCGGATCGGCGAAGTCGGTCGCCAGGGCATCGACCTCGATGCCCGGATACAGCGCCGCGATGTCGGCGGCTGCCTCCGTCAGCACCTCGACGCTGACGTCGATCGGCACGAACCGCAGCGCCGGCCGGAACCGCGTCAACACCGTGAGCAGGATCCGGGTCTTGGTCGACGTCCCCGATCCGAGCTCGACCAGAGTGCTCGGATGTGCGCTCAACGCGATCTCGAGCGCGTGTTCCGCCAGGATCTCCGTCTCACGACGGGTCGGGTAGTACTCCGGCAGCCGGGTGATCTCGTCGAACAGCCGGCTGCCCTTCTCGTCGTAGAACCAGCGCGGCGGCAGCGACGGCGGGTCGGCGTGCAAGCCTTCGCGCACGTCCTGCATCAGCCGTTCGTGCATCGTGAGCGTCGACGGCATCTCGGTCACCCGCCAGCGTTCCCCCGCGCGCCCGGCAGTGATGAGGCGGGCGGTCACCGCGCGAGCCGCAATCCGCTGAAGGCCCAGCGGGCATACGCCGGGAAGAAGTTCCGGTAGGTCACGCGCTCGTGCCCGACCGGTGTGACCGCGCTCGCGCCGCGCAGCACGTGTTGGTCGCACATGAACTTGCCGTTGTATTCACCGACCGCTCCGGCCGAGGGACGGAACCCCGGGTAGGGCAGGTAGGCGCTGGCGGTCCACTCCCAGACGTCGCCGATCATCGCGTTGCCCGCGACATTGGGGTGACATCGGGTGGGATCGAGCAACTGCCCGCGTCGGTCCGCCACTGCTCGCGCCGCGACCTCCCACTCCTGTTCGGTCGGCAGGCGCGCCCCGGCCCACCGGGCATAGGCATCGGCTTCGTAGAACGACACATGGCAGACGGGCTCGGCGCCGCGCACTGCGCGCCGGCCGGACAGCGTGAAGGTCGTCCACATGCCGTCGCGTAGCTGCCAATACTCCGGGGCGGTCCAGCCCTCGTTCTGCACGCGGGCCCACCCGTCGGACAGCCATAGCTCGGGGCGGCTGTAGCCACTATCGGCAATGAACTGCAACCAGTCCGTGTTGGTGACCGTCCGCTCGGCGATCTCGAACGGCAACAGATGTACGACGTGGACCGGGCCTTCGTTGTCGAAGGCGAACCCGCCATCGGCATGGCCGATCTCGTAGCGGCCGCCCTCGACCGAGCGCCACGTCGTCGGCGGTGTCGTCACCTCCGGGTCGACTGCTCGCTCGACGTACACCGGGTCGAACGGATGCCCCGCGAGCAGGTGCTTGGCGTCCATCAGCAGCAGTTCCTGATGTTGCTGCTCGTGGTTGCAGCCGAGTTCGGCAAGCGATGCTCGGGCTTCATCCAGCGCACCTGCATCCAACCGTCGGGCGAGCGCGTCGTCGACGTAGCCGCGGTAGTTCGCGATCTCGCCGACGCCGGGGCGGGTGACGAGCCCGCGCTTCGGCCGAGGATGCCGGGGGCCCACCGCTTCGTAATAGGAGTTGAAGAGGTAACGGAAGGTCGGATCGAACACCGTGTAGCTGCCGGCCGGTCCGAGCACGAACTCTTCGAAGAACCAGCTCGTGTGCGCGCGATGCCATTTCGTCGGGCTGGCGTCCGGCATGGACTGCGGTGTCTGGTCCTCCGCCGACAGGCGCGACGATAGGAGTTCGGTGAACGCGCGCACGTCGCTGTAGCGCGCAGTCAAGTCGCGCGAATGAGCAATGACCGACATGGGGCCCTCCTGCAGCTCCGCCTTCTGTGTCCCGTGGCATTCGCCACGCGTGTCTGGCGGTCCCGAAGGGCCGCTATGTGGTGCCGTGTCGCCCGGCGTCGCGGGCGTTACACACCAGCCGACCAGCGCACGGTCGCGCCGTCAAGACTGCGCTTGTCACATCGCGCAGCGTGACCGAATCGATACCGCTCTGTGGCGCCGCCGCTGATACAACGGCATGTGCACCGAGGGATCACGGTCCGACAACATTCTGAATCACGGGGGCCGTGTTCTGTTCTCATGTAGGGCGGGTTCGCGCCGGGGACGAACAGGAGAGCGTGATGGTCAACAGACACAAGGCCGCGCTTGCGGCGCTGGCGGCCGGCGGCGCGCTAGTCGTCTCCGCGTGCGGCGGCAGCTCGTCGGGCGGATCAGCTGCCCCGAAGAGCAGCAGCTCGTCGAGTTCTACCTCCAACATCAGCTACACCAGCTTCACGACGGACTTCTCCGTGATGAAGCAGCTGTCGTCAGTGGCCGCCGCCGGCAAGGGGAAGGTCGGCGTTCTGCTCCCCGACACAGTGACCTCCGCGCGCTACGTCGAGTTCGATGCGCCGTACCTCACCAAGGCGTTCGAGACCGCTGGCATCGCCAGTTCGGACCTCACTGTGCAGAACGCGCACGGTGACAACGCGACGCAGGTGAGCCAGGCGCAGGCCGACATCACCAACGGCGCGACCGTTCTCGTGCTCGACCCGCTTACCTCGGGCGTCGGTGCTCAGATCGAGAAGTACGCCAAGCAGCACGGCGTCGCCGTCGTCGACTACGACCGCATCACCCTCGGCGGCCAGCGCTCCTACTACGTCAGCTTCAACAACGTGACAGTCGGCAAGCTGATCGGTACGGGCTTCGCGGACTGCCTCACCGCGTGGAAGGTGAGCAAGCCCACGTTGATCGAGATGAGGGGCGACCCGACCGACAACAACGCCACCCAGTTCGCCCAGGGCTACGACTCGGTCATCGCGCAGCACTCTGACTGGACGGTCGCCGCGAAGCCCGCCGGCACATGGGACCCGCCGACGGCGTTGACGGAGTTCACCCAGGCGCTGACCGCGCACAGCACGGTCAACTCCGCGATCATCCCCAATGACAACAACGCAGCACCGATCGCCTCCTACCTGCAGAAGCACGGCGTCAAGGCGAAGACCTTCCCATTGACCGGGCAAGACGCGACCTCGACCGGCCTGCAGAACATCCTGCTGGGTTGGCAGTGCGGCTCCGTCTACAAGCCGATCCAGATCGAGGCCCAGGCAGCGGCCGCCGTCGCGTTGTACGTGCGCGCCGGCCAGACGCCACCGTCCGCGCTGGTCAACGCCACGACCAAGGACACGCAGACCGGCACTGACGTTCCGTCGGTGCTGCTCGTGCCGATCTGGGTCACCACCAAGAACATGGAGAGCACGGTCATCCATGACGGCGCTGTGAAGGCGTCGCAGGTCTGCACCGGCTCGGTCGCAGCCGCCTGCACTGCGGCGGGGATCAGCTAAGCCCGCGCACATGACCACAGACGAGAGCGTGGGAGCCCGGCCGGCCGGGCGGGCTCCCACGCCCGCCGAGCGCGTGCCGTTGCTTCGTCTCGAAAAAGTCACCAAGAACTTCGGCCCGGTCAGCGCACTGACCGACATCAACCTCGACATCTACCCCGGTGAGGTCACCGCGCTCGTCGGCGACAACGGCGCCGGCAAGTCCACGACCATCAAGACCATCTCCGGCATCTGGCAGCCGGACAGCGGCCAGATGTACTGGGACGGCCAGACGATCCACATCCGCAGCCCTCGTGATGCATCGGCGCTCGGCATCGCGACGATGTATCAGGACCTGGCGCTCGCCGACAACCTCGACATCGTCCAGAACATGTTCCTCGGCCGCGAGTTGCGCCAGTTCGGGCTGCTCGACGAGGACGCGATGGAGACCGAAGCCCGCAAGACGTTGAGCGACCTGCACGTGACGACGGTCCGCTCGATCCGGCAACCCGTCGGCTCACTGTCCGGTGGCCAACGACAGGCGGTCGCGGTCGCACGTGCGGTCTTGCAAGACGCGAAGCTCGTCATCATGGACGAGCCGACCGCAGCGCTCGGCGTTTCGCAAACGGCCATGGTGCTCAACCTGGTCCGCAGGCTCAGGGACAGCGGCGTCGCGGTCCTGCTGATCTCGCACAACCTCGTCGACGTGTTCTCCGTCGCGGACCACCTGGCCGTGCTCTATCTCGGTCAGATGGCCCGGGTCATGCCGGCGTCGGAGGTGGACACCCAAGGGGCGGTCGAGCTGATCACCACGGGCGGGCTGGCCGGCGTCGCGATGCCCGACGGCGGGCGGGGCGGACGGGGGGCTTCCAATGGCGACAACTGACCCGCAGGCACCGACAGAGCTCGAGGAACAGACACCCGTCGACCCCGGTGTTCTCGCCGGCAACGAGTACGTCGCCAACACCTTCGGCGAGTACCTGTCCGGTCAGTGGAAGAAGATCCGCAGCGGCGACAGCGGTGCGCTGCCCGTGCTGGTCGGCTTCGTCGTCATCCTCGTCATCTTTCAGACGCAGAACTCGAACTTCCTCAGCGCTTCCAACCTGGTCAACCTGATTCAGCAGGCGTCGCTGTTCGTCGTGTTCGGCATGGCCGAGATCTACATCCTGCTGCTCGGCGAGATCGACCTGTCGATCGGGTTCAACGCCGGCCTCGGTGCCGTCGTCACTGCTGAGCTGTCGGCGCCGCCGCACAACCTCAACTGGTTCATCGCGGTCCTCGCCGGTGTCGCCGCCTGTTCGTTCGTCGGCGGTGTGCAGGGCCTGATCGTGACGCGGCTCGGTCTCCCGGCCTTCATCGTCACGCTGGCCGGCTACCTGGGCTTGCAGGGCGTGATCCTGTTTCTCTTCAACAGCGACAAGCACGCGGTCGGCGGCACCATCACGATCACCAACAACGTCATCAACGGGATCGTCTACAACGCGATGTCGCCCCTGGCCGGCTGGATCGTGATGATCGCCGTGGTGGCCGTGTTCGGCGCCGTCAGCATTCGCACTTATCGGCGCCGGACGAAGAATGGGCTGGCCACGCCACCGTTCGCGCTCGTGCTCATCAAGATCGGCGCCGCCGCCGTCGCCGGCATCGTGTTGGTGCTGATCTGCAACCAGAACCGCAGCCTGTCGAAGATCGCGACGCTGCAGGGCGTTCCTTACGTCGTCGTCGTCGTCCTCGCGTTGGTTTTCATCTACACGTTCCTGCTCGACCGCACCCGGTTCGGTCGCTACGTCTACGCGATCGGCGGCAACCCCGAAGCCGCACGCCGCGCGGGCATCAAAGTGAAGGGCATCCGGCTGACCTGCTTCATCATGGCTGGATTCACGGCGGGCATCGCCGGCGTCATCGCCAACTCGTTCCTGGGATCGGCGCAGTCCAACTTCAACGGCGGCACCTACGTGCTCTACGCGGTCGCAGCTGCTGTCATCGGCGGCACCAGCCTGTTCGGTGGTCGCGGGCGGATGGTGCACGCCCTGATCGGTGGCCTGATCATCGCGTCCATTGCCAACGGCATGTTCCTGCTCGGTCTGTCCAGCGCCGCTCAGGAGATGGTCAACGCAGTGGTCCTGCTGGCCGCGGTCACGGTCGACGCACTCGCACGGCGGCGCGCGACGGTCTAGGCGCGCCACTAACGTCGAGGCGTGCGTCTCGGCGTGGCGATCCTCCCCGACCTGCGCTGGCCGGACGCGCTGGAGCGATGGCGCGAGGCCGAGTCCCGAGGCGTTGCCACCGCATGGACCTACGACCATCTCTCCTGGCGATCGCTGCGCGACAGCACCTGGCTCGGCACCATTCCGTTGTTGGCTGCGGTCGCCGCGTGCACCGAGCACATCCGCCTCGGCACGCTGGTCGCGACACCCAACTTCCGCCACCCTGCAACGCTTGCCAAGGAGGCGATGACGCTCGACGAGATCAGCGCCGGCCGACTGGACCTGGGCCTGGGCGCCGGCGGCACCGGTTATGACGCCACCGCGCTCGGTGAGGAGCCGATCACGCCGGCGGAGCGCGCAGCGCGGTTCGAGGAGTTCGTCGACGCGGTCGACCTGATGCTGCGCGAGCCCATCTCGGCGTGGGACGGGCGGTTCTACCGGGCACCGCACTCCCGCACCGTGCCCGGCAGCACCCAGTGCCCTCGCGTGCCGTTCACCATCGCTGCGGGCGGTCCTCGCGCGCTGAGAGTCGCTGCGCGGCACGGCTCGACCTGGGTGACCACCGGGCCGCCGCAGCGGCCTGTGACCGCCGCCGACTTCTACGCCGCGCTCGACCGCCAGCGCGCTGGGCTCGACCACGCCTGCGCTGGCGCCGGCCGGGATCCGGCCGGCATCCGTCGCGCTGTCGTCGTCGGCCTGGATCTGGCCTGGGCGCAGTCGTCCGTTGCGGCCTGGGACGACTTCTGCGGCCACATCGCGGCTCGCGGCTTCACCGACGCCATCGTGCACTGGCCGCGTCCGGACGACCCGGAGCTCCCCGGTCCACCGCCGGCGGTCTTCGACGAGATCGTCACAGCCGCACTCTCCGGGGCAGAGCCACCCTCGTAGACCGAACGACATTCGGTACGGTCTAATCGAAGACATGCCATTGAGCTACGAAGCGGCTGTCGCCCAGGCCACCGGCCCCGGGCAGATGTTCGAGTTGGTCCCGGTCACCGTCAACGGCGTCACCGTCAAGGTGTTCTCGAGCGCCCCGCCCAGCCTGCGGGAGTTCTACGCGTTCGGCCGGATGCACGGCGACAAGCAGTTCGTGATCTACGAGGACGAGCGACGGACCTACGCCGAAACGATGGCTGAGGCGGACGCATTCGCCGCTGCACTTGTCGACCATTACGGGATCAAGAAGGGCGACCGCGTCGCCATCGCGATGCGCAACTACCCGGAATGGGTGATCGCGTTCCTCGCCATCACGTCGATCGGCGCGATCAGCGTCTCGATGAACGCGTGGTGGACCGAGGACGAGATGGACTACGCGCTCGAGGACTCCGGCGCGACACTGGTTGTTGCCGACCCGGAGCGCTACGAGCGGAGTCGGGCCAGTGTGAAGCGGTTAGGTTCGCGGCTTCTCGTCGTACGAGCCGACGGGCCGCTCGAGGACGCCGACCGGTGGCAGGACGTCATCACGCCGGGCAAGGCCTTGCCTGAGGTCGCGATCGACCCGGACGAGGACGCGACGATCCTCTACACCTCCGGTACGACGGGGCGTCCCAAGGGCGCCGTCTCGACGCACCGGGCCATCGTCAACGCGCTGATGGGCTATGCGTCGCGCATCGCGATCGAGCCGCTGCTCCGCGACCCGGACGAGGCAGCCCCGGCCCCGCCGGAGAACCCCGGCACGATCCTCGCCGTACCTCTGTTCCACGTCACGGGCTGCGTACCGGTGATGCTCGGCTGCCTGATCAGCGGGTCGAAACTCGTGGTGATGCGCAAGTGGGACGCCGAGAAGGCGCTGGAGATGATCGAGCGCGAGCGCATCACCAGCTTCATCGGGGTGCCGACGCAGAGCATCGACATGCTGCAGCACCAGAAGTTCCAGGACTACGACACGTCCAGCCTGCTCTCGATCGGCGGTGGCGGCGCGCCGCCGCCCCCGGCCCTGATGAAGCAGATCGACAGCGACTTCAAGGGTGGCCGGCCGGGCTTCGGCTACGGCATGACCGAGACCAACTCGCTCGGGCCCGGGATCGCCGGCGAGGACGCGATCGCCAAGCCGACCAGCGCGGGCCGAATTCCGGCGTGCATGGAGGCCGAGATCCGCGACCCGGCGACCTTCGAGAAGGTGCCGGTCGGCGAGCGCGGCGAGATCTGGTTCAAGGGGCCGAACCTCATCCGCGGCTACTGGAACAAGCCCGAGGCGACCGCGGAGACGATCGTCGACGGCTGGCTGCGCACCGGTGACATCGGCCATCTCGACGAAGATGGCTTCATCTACGTCGACGACCGGCTGAAGGACATGGTGTTGCGCGGCGGCGAGAACATCTACTGCGCCGAGGTAGAGGCGGCGATCTACGAGCACCCAGCCGTGAAGGAGGCCGCGGTCTACGGTCTGCCGCACGAACGGCTCGGCGAGGAAGTGGCCGCGGCCGTCTACCCGCGGGACGGCGAGTCGCTGACGGCGGAGGAGCTGCAGGAGTTCCTCCGCACCAAGCTGGCCGCGTTCAAGGTTCCTTCGGTTGTCGTGATCCGCAGCGAACCCCTGCCGCGCAACCCGGCAGGCAAGTTCCTCAAGCGGCAACTGCGCGAGGAGCCTGTTTAGCCCGGTAAACGGATGAAACGGACACCACCGGAAAAAGTCGCATTGCGCAGGCTTTGAACAAGATCTACTGTTCGTTCATTGCCTTTGTACAGGCAAATCGGGTGGTGGGAAATGCCCGCAGCCGAAGCGGTGGGAAGCGGTCCGCGTCCCCGCGCCGTCGTCCCCCAACGGCAGATCCGCGATGCGCTCGCCGCCGGAGACCTCGATCTGCACTACCAGCCGATCGTCGACCTGCAATCGGGGCGGATCGCCTCCTACGAGGCGCTGCTGCGGCTGCGATCCGCGACCGGTGGACTGTTGTCTCCGGACCACTTCTTGCCGGCGATCGTGCACACGCCGGTCATGCACGAGGTCACTTCATGGGTCCTCGACCGTGCGTGCGCCGATCTCGGGAAGCTCGTCGAGGCGGGCGGTGAGAAGGCGGCGGTCTCGGTCAACCTCGCGGCCAGCGACCTGCTCCGGCCGACTCTGGTCGACGCGGTCCGCGACACCCTAGAGCGGTACGCGATCGAGCCCACTCGGCTGACCATCGAGCTGACCGAGCACGCCGCCGTGCAGGCGGTCGACAAAGCCGCTGAGGTGCTCGGCAGGCTCCGCGCGCTCGGCGTCGAGCTCTCCCTCGATGACTTCGGCACGGGTTACTCGTCGCTGCTCTACCTGCGAGACCTTCCGCTTACCCAGGTGAAGATCGACCGGACGTTCGTCGAGGGGATCGGTGCCAACGACGACGACAACGCGATCGTGCGCAGCGTGATCGCTCTGGCGCATCGGGTCGGGCTCGCCGTGGTCGCGGAAGGTGTCGAGCATCGCGAGCAGCTCAAGTTCTTGCGCGCTGCCCAGTGCGATCTCGTCCAGGGCTACCTGCTGGCACCGCCGGCGGCAGCCGACGACGTGACAGCAGTGATCGACCCGGTCCTCGTCGGCTCTTCGTCACAGCGGGTGCGGCGACGCTCGCCCACGACCCCCGCGATGCCCGAACAGGTCCGCGGGCAGATGGGCGAGCTCGCCGCACGCGGCGCCTCGCTGCACACGATCGCGGCCGCGCTCAACCGCGACGGCCACGAGACACCGGCCGGCACCAGATGGACGGCGGCGACCGTCGCCCGCGCCTTGACCGACTCGCCGTGACGTCGAAAGCACTCGCCTTGCCGGCCGGTATGTCGCATGCTGACAGCAGCATCGTGCGCGTCGAGCGGCTGGAGGCCAGGCATGGGTGAGAAGAGCAAGCAGGGGCGCGAGGCGCGCAAACCGAAGGCGGACAAGAACAAGAAGGCGAAAGGCCAGACGCCGCCGCCGCGGTCGGCCGCCCTCGACGCCATCAACCACGTGACCGCGCCCCCGTCCAAGTAGGCCCGCACCCAAATAGTCCACAATGTCCGCCATGCCCTCTGACATGGCGTTGAAGGCGATGAACGCGGCGCACCGGCTCGTCCTCGGGGTGAGCGGTGGCCGAGTGGGATGGAACGCATCGCGGATGCCGGTGGTCGAGCTGACCACGGTCGGCCGCAAGAGCGGCCGGCGGCACACCGTGATGCTGACTTCGCCGCTGCAGGTCGGCACGTCGTACGCCATCGTGGCGTCCCGAGGTGGTGACGACCGCAGTCCGGCCTGGTTCCTCAACCTCGAGGCGACGCCGGAGGTCGAGGTAGCGATCCAGGGCGGGCCGGTGCACAAGCGGCGGGCCCGTGTCGCCGACGCCGGGCAACGCGCCGAGCTGTGGCCTCGCATCGTTGCGGACCACGCCAACTACGGCGGCTACCAGAAGCGCACGTCGCGCGAGATCCCGGTCGTGCTGCTCGAGGAGATCACGTGACCGACTCGCGGGTCGCATAGCGCGGATCGCGCCACGCGCCTGTCGTCACGACGTCGACAAGGCTTACGGCGGCGTCATAGGCGTCGACGAAACGAACGTAGAGCGGTGCGAAGCCGAACCGCATCGCGTCCGGTGCGCGGAAGTCGCCCACGACGCCGCGTTCGTTGAGCGCACGCACGATCGGGTAGGCCGACTCGTGCCGCAAGGTCACGTGTGAGCCGCGCGCGTCGGGATCCATAGGCGTGACGACGTCGACCTCGCGGGTGCCTGCTGTCACGACGTCGACAAACAGCTCGGTCAAGGCCAGGCTCTTGGCCCGCAGCACGGCCAGGTCGACTGCGTCGAAGACGTCGAGGCTGGCGGCCAGCCCCGCCGATGCGATGACAGGCGGTGTTCCGACCAGCAGCCGGCGGATGTCGTCGGCCGCCGCGAACGTCGGCGCCATCGCAAACGGCTCGCGGTGGGCGAACCAACCCTCGGGCAGCACGTGCGTCGTCGGGAGCAGTCGGTCGCGGACGAACACGAAAGCCGGCGCTCCCGGCCCGGCGTTCAGATATTTATAGGTGCAGCCGATCGCGTAGTCGGCGTCGCTGTCGTCGAGTGCGATCGGCAACGCACCCACGCTGTGCGACAGATCCCAGATCGCAAGGGCGCCGCGCTCATGCAGTTGTCGCGTCAAGGCGGCCATGTCGAGCAACCGGCCACTGCGGTAGTCGACGTGGCTCAGCACCGCCGCGGCGAGGGTGTCGGGCAGACCGGGCATCGCACCGTCGACGATGTCGAGCGGGATCGCGGTCGCGCCGACCGCGTTTGCCACCGATGCAGTGACGTAGATGTCGGTGGGGAACAAGCCCGCCTCGTAGCCGACGGCGGAGCGCCCGTGTGCCTCTTGCTGCCGGATGGCGGCGAAGACAACCTTCATTAGGTTGATCGATGTCGTGTCGGCGACGACAACTTCGCCGGGCGCCGCACCGACCAGCCGCGCCAGCCGGTCGCCGAGCACCGTCGGCTGGTCATACCAGCCGAGGTTCCAGCCGCCGATGAGATGGCGCTCCCATTCCTCTCGTACGACGCGGTCGAACGAGGCTGGCGCCTCGATCGGCATTGCACCCAGAGAGTTGCCGAGCAGGTAGATCTGGCCGTCGGGCAGGGAGAAACGTGTGCGCATCGCGGCCACCGGGTCGGTGTTGTCGCGAGTGACGCACTCGTCGCGGTTCATGTGACCGTTCCGAACAACCGGTCACCTGCGTCGCCCAGGCCCGGCACGATGTAGGAGCGTTCGTCGAGACGTTCGTCGACGGCGGCGACGACCAACGAGACGTTGTCACCGAACTCCTGCTGCAGCCTGCCGACACCCTCAGGTGCCGCGAGCAGGCACACGCAGGTCACCGAGGCAGCCCCTCGGTCGAGCAGCAGGCGGACGACCGCTGACAGCGTTCCGCCGGTCGCAAGCATCGGATCCAGCACGACGACGGTCCGTCCACTGACGTCGGTCGGAAGCCGGTCGGCGTACCACGATGCCTGCGCGGTGACTTCGTCGCGCACCAGCCCGGCGAAGCCGACGTCGGCATCGGGCAGCAGCCGGATCAACCCGTCGAGCATGCCGACGCCAGCGCGAAGGATCGGAACGACCAAGGGTGGCGGGGCAGCCGGCCGCACGCCTCTCGCTGTCGCCAACGGCGTCTGCACCTGCACCGGCTGCATCGGCAGGTCCCGCGTCGCCTCATAGGCGAGCAGCGTGACGAGATCGGTGACCAGTCGGCGGAAGGCCGGGCTGTCGGTGGTCACATCGCGAAGCGCGGTGAGCTTCGCGGCGACGACGGGATGGTCGACCACGGTCACGCGCATCACCACGCGCCGCATGCTACGGAGCAGCCGGCCGGCGGCCGCGTCTACATCGCCGACGCCGCGGCCGACACGCTGCTCAAGTGGACACAGTCGAGGGCTCAGCATGACCGGCTCGGTCGTCAAGTCGACAACTCCGGCAAGCCAACGGCCTGGTGGTCGAACTGCACAAGAACGGCACAATCTCGGCGAAACATGGCGCCGCGGGATCGTGAGATCCCCCGGCGCTTCTGCATCTGCGGGCTGTGGCTTAACTCACATGCGCTCGGGCCGCGCTTCGCGCAACGATGACTTCTGGCGCTCCCAGTCGTCCTAGCCATGAACCAGCGCCATCGAGCCCAGGGGGTCTCGCAGTGAGCAACGTCGCCACGCGCATCATCGTTGGCCGTCGTACCAAGTGGGTCGTGCTTGTCTTCTGGCTGATCGCGGTGGCCGGACTCGGCTCGCTCGCCGGCAAGCTGTCGGGCGTCGAGAAGAACGACTCGAAGTCGTGGCTGCCGGGCAGTGCGGAGTCCACCAAGGCGCTGGATGCACAGAAGGCGTTCGTCTCGCCCAACACGTTCGACGCCGTCGTCGTCTACCAGCGCGGCTCCGGACTGACGATCGCGGACAAGACCAAGATCGCTGCGGACGCCGAGGCCTACGCACGGGTGGCGCCCATCGATGGACACATCACCGGGCCGGCCTTTGCGCAGGACGGGCAAGCCGCGCAGGTCATCGTCCCGCTCAACCTGGGCAAGGACGGCTGGAACAAGGCGGGCAAGGTCGCCGACGAGATGCGTGCCATCGGCGCCGGTGATCCCGGCCTCAATATGCACATCACCGGCCCGGCAGGGTTCGCGGCCGACTCGGCAGACGCGTTCAAGGGCATCGACGGCACGCTGCTGTTCGCCGCCCTCGGCGTCGTCATCCTGATCCTGCTGGTGACCTATCGATCACCGATCCTGTGGTTGCTGCCGGTCATCAGCGCCGGCGTCGCGCTGACCGTCTCGCAAGGCGTCATCTACCTGCTCGCCAAGGGCGGGCTGACCGTCAACGCGCAGAGCGCAGGAGTGCTGACGGTGCTCGTCTTCGGTGCAGGCACCGACTACGCGTTGTTGCTGGTCGCGCGCTACCGCGAAGAGCTCCGCAAGCATCAGGACCGGCACGAGGCGATGGCTTTGGCGCTGCACCGGGCCGGGCCCGCCGTCGTAGCGAGTGCGAGCACGGTCGTGCTCGGCATGCTGTGCCTGCTGTTCGCCGAGATGAACGCGACTCGCGGGCTGGGGCCGGTGCTTGCGATCGGCATCGTCGTTGCGCTTCTTGCGATGACCACGCTGCTTCCGGCGCTGCTCGTCATCTGCGGGCGTTGGGTGTTCTGGCCGCAGCGACCGCAGTTCGGTTCGGCCGAGCCCACCCGCACCGGCTTCTGGGCCCGCGTGGGTGGGCGCATCAGCCGGCACCCGCGGCGCGTGTGGATCGGGACGGCGCTCGCTCTCGGCGTTCTTGCGCTCGGCCTCGTCGACCTCAACGCCAACGGCTTGTCCAACAAGGACTCTTTCCGCGGTCACCCCGACTCGATCACCGGGCAGGCGATCTCGGCAGCGCACTTCCCCGCCGGCGCCGGAACGCCCGTCGTCGTGGTCTCGGACACGTCTGCTGCGCCGCAAGTGCGGGACGCGTTCGCGTCCGTGCCGGGCGTCGTCGATGTGACGCAAACCGTGAGCCGGGGCGGCGTCTCCTACGTGCAGGGAACGCTCACCGTGGCCCCGGACAGTGACGCGGCTTACAACACCATCGATCGCGTGCGGGCGGCGGTGCATCCCGTGTCGCCGTCAGCGAAGGTGGGCGGTGGAACGGCGATCAACCTCGACGCCAATCGCGCCTCCATCCACGACAGCAAGGTCATCATCCCGATCGTCCTTGTCGTGGTGTTCCTGGTGCTCGCGCTGTTGCTGCGCGCCGTTGTCGCGCCGATCATGCTGATCCTCACCGTGGTGTTGTCGTTCGCTGCGGCGCTCGGCATCAGCGTCGAGGTGTTCCAGCACGTGTTCGGCTACTCGGCCCAGGACACCGGGTTCCCGCTGTTCGTGTTCGTGTTCCTGGTTGCTCTCGGCATCGACTACAACATCTTCCTGATGACCCGGGTGCGTGAGGAGGCGATCAAGCACGGCACCCGCCAGGGCGGACTGATCGGCCTGGCGGCAACCGGAGGGGTGATCACCTCGGCGGGCTTTGTGCTGGCGGGCACCTTCGCGGCACTGGCGACGCTGCCGCTGACGCAGTTCACCGAGATGGGTTTCGCGATCGCGCTCGGCGTGCTGCTGGACACCCTCGTCGTACGTTCCGTCCTGGTGACGGCGCTGAACCTCGACCTGGGCGATCGGATCTGGTGGCCCAGCCGGTTGTCGCGCCGCCCGGCCGACGAGGTGGGGGCGGATCTCGTGGCACCGGAGGAATCAAGGGTCTGAAGCGTTGTCGATTTCGGCCCTCCCCGTTCGTCGCATCGGTGAGAGGCTCGAGACGCGAGCCGAACGGTGGGAGGGCGACACGATGGCGGAATATCTGATCCTGATCTACGGCGACGAGAAGGCGATCGACGCGGCCGGCCAGCCGCTGTGGGACGAGCTGATGCAAGGCCACGGCGCGTTCGCCGAGAAGCACGGCGCGTCGCTGCGGGGTGGCAACGCCTTGCAGCCGACCGCGACTGCGACGTCGCTTCGATTCCAGGGCGACCGGGCGACGAGCACCGACGGACCGTTCGCAGAGACGAAGGAAGCACTCGGCGGCTACTACCTCGTGGAGGCCAAGGACCTGGACGAGGCGATCTCGATCGCGAAGGACGTGCCCGCGCCGCACGGCGGGCTCGAGGTACGTCCGATCAGGGTGTTCGACTGAGCCCAGCCGACGCGGCGGTCGCCGCCGCAGTCGCCGATGCGCACCGTCGCGAGTGGGCATATGTGCTCGCCGCGACGGTGCGTGTCACGCGTGACATCGACCTGGCCCAGGAATGCGCGCAGGACGCTTTCGCGCAGGCGCTCAGCGTCTGGACCGCGGACAGCCTGCCGGCCCGGCCCGGCGCGTGGCTGACGACAGTTGCCCGTCGCCGCGCACTGGATCAGCTGCGGCGCGAGTCGGTCTGGCGCCGGTCGTTGCCGCTGCTCGTCGACGACGAACCGGCGGCGTCGGCCGAGGACATGGTCGTGGACGACCCCGAGATGGGCGACGCCGCGATCCCGGATGACCGGCTCCGGCTGATCTGTACCTGCTGTCACCCGACGCTGGCGCGGGAGGCGCAGGTCGCGTTGACGCTTCGGCTCGTCTGCGGCTTGACCACGGGCGAGGTCGCGCGCGCTTTCCTGGTCACCGAGCCGACGATGGCTGCGCGCATCACGCGGGCCAAGAAGAAGATCCACGACGCGCGCATCCCTTATCGCGTGCCGGCCGCGGCGGAGCTGCCGGCACGTGTTGACGCCGTGCTCGATGTCGTCCACCTGCTGTTCACGACCGGGCACACCGCACCCGCCGGCGCCAACCTGGTCAGGCGCGACCTGGTCGAGCGTGCCCTCGACCTGGCCCGGATGCTTCGGCTGCTGTTGCCCGGCAACGCTGACGTTGCCGGCTTGCTTGCGCTGATCCTGCTGACCGACGCGCGGCGTGAGACGCGGACCAGCGCGGATGGCCGCCTGCTGTTGCTGGAGGAGCAGGATCGTTCGCAGTGGGACCGTCACGAGATCGGTGAGGGCGTCGCCCTGGTGCGTGAGGCACTGCAGCGCCGGCCGCCGGGTCGGTTTGCGCTGCAGGCGGCGATCGCGGCGGTGCACGCCGAGGCACCGACCTGGGCCGACACCGACTGGCGCGAGATCGCGGCGTTGTATGACCTGCTCGCGCAGGTGTGGCCGTCGCCGGTGGTTGCGCTCAACCGTGCCGTCGCGATGGGCATCGCCGACGGCCCAGCGGCCGGGCTCGCTGCGCTGGACGCATTGCGCGACGAGCCGCAGCTCGCCGGCTACGGCTACGCCGCCGCTGCGCGGGCCGACTTCCTGCGCCGGCTCGGCCGCAGCGAGGAGGCGAGGGCCGCCTACGAAGAAGCGTTGCTGCTCACCGAGAACGACGTCGAGCGGGAGTTCCTGGCCGGCCGGCTGAAGGAAGTCAGCGGCGGTTAGACGAGACGACGCCCTGCAGCCCAGCGGGCGAGCTCACGCCGGTTGGACAGCTGCAGCTTGCGTAGCACTGAAGAGACGTGCGTCTCGATCGTCCGGTCGGACAGCACCAGCTCCTGGGCTGCCTCGCGGTAGGTGTAGCCGCGGGCGATGAGCCTGAGCACTTCACGTTCCCTGGGTGTCAGCTGGTCGAGCTCGTCGTCGGCCGCGGCTTCGGTCGGCCCGCCGGCGAACGCGTCGAGAACGAATCCGGCCAGCCTCGGCCCGAACACCGCGTCGCCGTCGGCGACACGGCGGATCGCGTTCACCAGTGCGGCGCCGTCGATCGTCTTGGTGACGTAGCCGCGGGCACCGGCGCGCACGACGCCGATGACGTCCTCGGCCGCGTCCGACACCGACAACGCGAGGAAGCGGACTCCGGGCAGCTGTGCCTGCACGTCGCGGATCACCTCGGCGCCGCCGCCTCCGGGGAGGTGTACGTCGAGCAGGACCACGTCCGGCTTGGTCGCGATGATGACGCGGACGGCTTCGTCGACATCGCCGGCTTCGCCCACCACCTCGACCGCGTCACCGAGCTCGGCGCGAACACCGCTGCGCACGAGCAGGTGGTCGTCGACCAGCACTACGCGCGTCATGACGTGCTCGGTCTCGGTGCTGTTCGGGGTAGCGACAGCGCGACCTCCGTACCGGTCGGGCCGCTGCGGATCGCCGCCCGGCCGCCGTGGCGGGTCATCCGCCCGACGATGGACTCGCGGATGCCGCGCCGGTCGTCGGGCACCTGGTCCGGGTCGAAACCCTTGCCCCGGTCGCGCACGAACACCTCCACTCTCTTGTCGCTGACCTCGGCGAAGACCGACACTGTCGGGGCGCCGGACGCCTTTGCTGCATTGACCATGCCCTCGCGGGCCGCCGCTACTGTCGCCGTCAGCGTTTCGTCCAGCGGCGCGTCGCCGACCACGACCACGTCGACCGAGATGACGTGCGCGTCCTCGACGTCGGCCGCTGCGGCGCGCAACGCGGCGGCGAAGGTCGTCGTCCCGGTCGCGTCGGTCGTGGTCGCGGGATAGAGCCAGTCACGCAGCTCGCGCTCCTGGCGGCGGGCGAGCCGTCGTACGGCGTCCGGATCCGCCGCCTGCGACTGCAGCAGCGCGAGCGTTTGCAACACCGAGTCGTGCACGTGCGCGGCGACCTCGGCGCGCTCCTGTTCACGGATGCGCGCCCGCCGCTCGGCATTGAGGTCGCGCACCATCCGGAACAGCCATGGCCCCGTCACCAGCAGGACGCCGACGAGGGTTGCGCCGATGGCGAGCGCGCCGTCACGCGCCTGGGCGAGCGCGTCGTTGGCGGCGAGGAACGAGGCGACACCGACGATGACGAGGCCGACGCCTCCGAGCACGACCAGCAACGGACCCCGCGCGGAGATCTTCGATCCGTAGCGCTTCGCGTCCTGGGTCCACTGCGCCCGCTGCGTCTCCGGTGACCGCCACCAGATGAGGAGCGCACCAACGCCGGCGATGGACAGCGGCAGAACGCTGTGGCTGCCGAGCCCGACGCCGGTCGCGCCGAGAATCGAGCCGATGACCGCGCCGATCGCGACGTACATGACGAGCTTGCGCCGGCGGTGCGGTTCGTCGCCCGGGCGCGCCCACAGGAGTGCGCGGGCCGCGTCGCGAGGCCGTCGCAGCGGCATGGCACCGTCCTCGCCCGGCACCAGCAGCCAGAACGCGAGGTAGGCGAGGAAGCCCACGCCGTTGGCCGCGATCGCGGCGAAGATGATCCGGACGATCGTGACGTTGACGCCGACGTGGTCGGCGATGCCGCGGGCCACGCCGGCGACCAGGCGCCCGCCGCGCTTGCGCAGCAGCGGCGGACGACCGGTCTCCGGTGCCGGTTGCTGCGGGGCGTCGACGCTCACGGTTAAAGGATCACATCTGCTCGGGGTTGGAGGATCCGGTTCTGACCCGGAGGTGACCCGGAGGGAGAGTTCCGGGGTCGGGCCGTGTTGCGGCCCGATGTGCGCGCGCTCGGCCGACGGCATCGTCATCGGCATGACAGAGACCGCGGCGCTGCCGCCCCATGACAATCCCATTGGCGACCACTCCTCCGAACCCCTGTTCGTCCGGCCCCGTGAAGGGCGGATGCTGGCCGGTGTCTGCGCCGGCATCGCCTCCCGCTGGAAGCTCGACGTCACGCTCGTCCGCATCGTCACCGCCGTGCTGACGCTCGTATCCGGCATCGGCGTCGTTGCCTACGTCGCGGCGTGGCTCCTGACGCCGTCGGCGGACGGCCCGGCGCCGCTCGCACCTGACAGCCCGCTGGCTCGTTCGGTCTCGAGTCGCGGCTGGCTCCGTCGAGCCAGCGGCATCGCGTTGATCGCTTTGGCGGCGCTGGTGGCGATCGCGTTCGCGCACTCGCTGTGGCTGGGAATCCCGTTCGGGCTAGTGGTTCTGGCCGCCGTGCTGGTGCTGGCGGTCGGCACCCGCCTCGGACGGTGGACCCTGCTCGCGTTCTCGATCCTGCTGGTGCTCGCGATCGGCGTGGTCGGCGTCTTCGGCGGCAGCTTCGGGGCGCGGACGATCCACGTGACGTCGGTCGATGACCTGAACTCCTCCTACGACTACGGCGCCGGGACGGTCAAGCTCGACCTGACCGGGATCACCGCGGTGACCGGCGAGCACGACACGTCGGTGCACCTGGGTCGCGGCGCGGTCACGATCACGGTGCCGCGCGACCTGCCGGTCTACGTGCACGCCCGCTCGGGCGTCGGCTCGGTCGACGTCGCCGGACATAAGGTCAGCGGCTTCGACGCAGAGCAGACGGTGCCGCTCGCCGGCGCCACCGACGGTGACCGCATCGTGCTCGACGTCACGGTGGGCGCAGGCTCGATCAAGGTCCGTACGACGTGACCGCGGCGATGCCTCGGCGCATGTGGGCCACCGTGGCCTTCACTGACATCGTCGGATCGACGCGGCTGGCCGCCGAGCTCGGCGACGAGGCATGGCGACGCAGGCTGGATTTGCATGACCAGGTCACGCGGGTCGCCGCCGCGATGTTCGGCGGCAGGATCTGGAAGTGGACGGGTGACGGGGCGCTGCTGACGTTCGCGTCACCGGGCGACGCGATCCGGTGCGTGGCCGAGATCCGCCGGGTCATGGCACGTCACGGCGTCGAGCTGCGCGCCGGAGTGCATGTGGGCGCGGTCGATGGGCGCGGCGGCGATGTGTGCGGTCTCACCGTCAACATCGCCGCCCGCGTGGCCGCCGCGGCGCGCCCGGCGGGCATCCTCGTGACCCAGGCGGTGGCGGACATGACGGACGCCGGCGACGTGGCCCTGGTGGCCGATGGCGACCTCGGTCTGGCCGAGGTCGATGGTGACTGGCCGGTGTTCCGGGTGGTGGCGACGGCTCAGCCGCGCACCGGCCAGCACACCTCTGTCGTATGCGCGAGCAGGTCGTCGGGATCGCCGGTCGGCAGGTAGTACTCGCGGATCGGCCCGTCCGCGCCGGCCGCCTGCTGCAGCACCCAGGTGCCGAGTGCGCCGTACGTGCGGTCCAGATCTCCGAACGGACCATCATGCACGGTGACCGCAGCATGAACGTCCGGCACGGCGATCGCCTTCACGCGGTCGGGCAGCGGCTGATCGGTGTGGGCCGCGATCGGCACAAAGGCCGTGACTTCACCGGCCTCGTCCTCGAAGAACGCACCGTCGAACAGGGCGCCATCGGGTCCGCTGCGCGTCGCGTTGTGACCGGCAAGTGTCCGGTGCAGCAGCCCGAACGCCTCCATCCACCACGCCACGGCTTCGGCCGCGTCGACGTGTTCGGTGATGGCGAGTGCCGGCGTTGCCGGGATGTGTCGTCGCTCGACGTGCACCGTGTCGGCCGGCGTCTGCAGCAGAGTGCGAAGTGACGACACGGTCTGCTGCGTTTGCGCTAGTTGTTGTTCCATCCGCTGCAGATGCGTGACCAGCGCAGCGTCACGCGTCGCCGGATCCGGTGCTTGCACGATCGTGCGCACCTCGTCCAGCGGCATACCGAGGTCACGCAACCGCCGGATCATCTGCGCCAGCCCGACCTGGCTCGGTGCATAGAAGCGGTAACCGGACGACGGGTCGATCTCGACCGGCTCGAGCACGCCGACGTCGTGATAGTGCCGCAGCGCCTTGACGCTGAGGTAGGTCATCCGGGAGAAGTCGCCGATCGAGAGGTTCGTCGTCATAGCCACACCGTGAACCCTCCCCCAACGGGAGAGTCAACTGTTGACATTTGTTGCTTGACTCTCCGGTTACCGGAGGCTCGACAACGGTCTGCATGACCGATGTCCTGAGCTCCGCCCCAGTCTCTGTCCCGCTCCGCCCACTGGGCCCACTGGGCCCGCTCGCGCGCTGGCGTGCGGGCAAGTGGGCGGCACTGCCCGTGCTGCTGGCCGGCACCTGCCTGATCGTCCTCGACTTCTTCATCGTCAACGTCGCGATGGCGTCCATGCAGCACGAGCTGCACGCCGGTGCGACTGCGGTGGAATGGGTCGTCGCCGGCTACGGCCTGACGTTCGCGGTGTTCCTGCTCGCGGCCGGCCGGCTCGGCGACAGGGTCGGCCGACGGCGCATGTTCGCCGCTGGAGTCGCCATGTTCACGGCCGCGTCGCTCGCCTGCGGCGTCGCGCCGAACGCCGAGGTGCTCGTCCTGGCGCGATTGGTGCAGGGTGTCGGCGGCGCGATGATCAGCCCGTCGGTGCTGGCGCTGCTCGGCACGCTGTGGACCGGCGCCGACCGGGCCAAGGCAATCGGCATCTACGCCACGGTGATGGGTCTCGCTGCTGCCGGCGGGCAGCTCGTCGGCGGCGTGCTGTTGCAGGTCGACGTGGCCGGTCTCGGCTGGCGGACCGTGTTCCTCATCAATGTGCCGGTCGGCATTGCGGTGCTGGCCGTCGTACGCCGGGTAGTGCCGGAATCCAGAGCCGGTGTGGTTGCGCGCGTCGACGTCGTCGGGCTGGTGCTCGCCACGCTGGCGTTGACCGCCCTGGTGTTGCCGCTCGTCGACGGTCGCGCCCATGGCTGGCCGGCGTGGTCGCTCGCGTCGCTCGCGGCGTCGCCCGTGTTGTTCGCCGAGTTCGTGTGGTGGCAGCGGCGCGCCGCACGCAGAGGTGAGGTGCCGTTGGTCGATCCGGCGTGGTTCCGCAGCCGGGTGTTCTCGGTCGGAATGCTCACCCAGTTCGCGTTCTGGGCCGGGCAGGCGTCGTACTTTTTGGTCCTCGCGCTCTATCTGCAGCTCGGGCACGGCTTGTCCGCGCTGTCGTCAGGTTTGGTGTTCTCGATCCTTGCTGCGGCATTCCTGCTCACGTCGATGCAGGCGTCGAAGCTGGTGGCGGGCTTTGGCCGGACCGTTGTCGTCGAGGGCGCTCTCGTGCTCGCGACCGGCCACGTGGCAACAGTGCTCGCGGTTGCCGACGGCGGTGGGCATGTGCTCGCGCTCGCGCCGGGGCTGCTGCTGACCGGCGCAGGCATGGGGCTCTGCCTCGCGCCGATCACCACGCTCGTGCTCGGCGGTGTCGACCCGCAGCGCGCCGGCGCGGTGTCGGGTCTGCTGTCGACGATGCAGCAGGTCGGCAACGCCGTCGGCGTCGCGGTGATCGGCGTGCTGTTCTTCGGTCGGACGTACAGCGGCGGGTTCGAGGTCAGCACTGCAGCGCTCGCGGTGCTCTTGCTCGGTGTCGCCGGTTGCGCTCGGTGCCTTCCGCTCAGCCCACGTCCCCGTTAGCTCGGCGCGCGCGTGAAGATCTCCATGTTGTGGCCGTCCGGGTCCTCGAAGTAGAGGCCCCGGCCGTGCCATCTCGTGTTGATCTGGTCCGGCTCGGTGTGGCCCGGGTCGGCCCAGGTCTGCACGCCGCGGTCGAGCAGCCGCTTGCGCGCCGCATCGAACAGGTCGTCGTCGACGAGGAATGCGTAGTGCTGCGAGGTGACGTCGTCGCGGTTCATGTAGTCGAGGGTGACGCCGTTGCCGAGCCGGATCGGCGTGAACGGGTCCATCGGTGGGTCGACGGTGAGGTCGAGGATCTCGGCCAGGAACTGCGCCCCCGCCTCCTTGTCACGTGACGCGATGATGGTGTGGTTGAGCTCGACCGGCATCGGACGTCACACCTTGGCCTTTGATTCCGGCTGCGCCCGCTCGGGGACCATGCCGGCGAGCATGACCTCGAGCATCGCCTGGTCCGGTCCGACGAACTGCTCGCATCCCGGCGCGACGTCGAGCATGCCGAGCAGGTTGTCGAGCTGGCCGCGCGCCGGCGGCAGGTGAGTGCTGAGCACCAGGTCCGGCTTGAACTCGCGGAAGTGGTCATAGGTGCGTGCGAACTTCGCCCTGTCGACGTTGCACACCCACGGGCTGTCGGCGCCGGCCCACAGCAGTTGCGCCTCGCGCACGTCACCGGCAGCTATTGCGCTGATGTCGTCGACGTAGGCACCGTCGAGTGTCGCCATCGGGCCGCCGAAGCAGTCGGAGGAGAAGCACGTGCCGGTGCTGTCGTCGTAGAAGCCCATGGTCATCGGGCTGTCGAACAGCGGCGGGCGGAACGCGTGCAGCTTCCGGTCACCGACGTCGAGTGCCTGCCCGGGGTTGATCAGGTAGATGCGTTGCGGCGGGATCTCGAACTCGACGCCCATGTAGCCGAAGCCGATGAAGTTGGTGGCAAGCCGTGCCTGCGGGGCGAGCTGCATCACGTCCATCAGGGCGCCCATGTGGTCGCGGTCCGGATGCGTGATCCAGATCCATCGGATGTCCTCCGGCTTGATCTCCGACCCCAGCGCGTCGAGGAACTCGTGCTTGGCGATCGGGCGGCCGGTGTCGACGAGGACCGGCTGCTCGCCGTGGATGACGAACGCGTTGATCGGGAGAGCGCCGAGACCGGGGATCTCGACCGCATCCCGGATCGCGCTGACGCCGTCGATCTGCTGTACCTGCATGTCTTCCCCCCTGCTAGTAGTCGTGCAGTCATCAAACCGAGCCGAACCCCATTCGTCGAGTGCGACGAAATCGGCGTCAAAACGGCGTTATAAGGCCGTGTACGTCACACTCGACGCGTCGGCCGGTCGTCCGCGAAACGGCGGGCCACGGTTTTCGGGACGCACATCGTCCAGGCGTCGACGACGATCTCGTGCATCTCTTCCTGCGACAACGCATCGAGGCGCGCGACGACCCAGTTGTAACGCATGTCCGATGCGCCAGGGAGGCGGAACTTGTCCGGTTCTGCGGCAACAAGCGCGTCGCGTTCCTCCTTCGGATATGCGAAGCCCAGCAACTGCTCGTCACGGGAGAACGCCAAATAGACGATGCGGCCGATCCGGAACTTCACCCGATCGTGAATCAGGTGCTCCGACGTGCGCGGCAGCGACAGCGCGAGGGCGCGCACGTCGTCGACCGTCGGCGCGCCCTCGCGGGTTGCGGTCACTCTTACATCGACCCGGACTGCACCAGACCGACGAGGTGGCCTTCCGGGTCGGCGAACTGGCCGAGCGT
>Ga0070658_10000089_pt1 | contig 83791 bp, 81 predicted proteins | sample KBSC13metaG_FD_64664 | JGI IMG/M metagenome (GOLD analysis project Ga0070658, IMG submission 64664) | Corn rhizosphere microbial communities from Kellogg Biological Station, Michigan, USA - KBS C1-3 metaG | ecosystem: Host-associated > Plants > Roots > Rhizosphere > Soil ...
CGATCATCCGCAGATTCAGGACATCATCGATATCGACGCCGACGGCGTGACCGCGTTCGGCCGCGCGCGCTCGATGATGCAGGCCGGGCGCCACAAGGATTATGCCGATCCCAACAATCCCATGCTGCAGGCGCGCCAATGGTGGGAAGGCGGCATTTACGAGAATGTCTACAGGAAGGTGGATGGCATCTGGCGCATCCACATCCTCAATTACCTGCCCCAATGGCACGCCGATTTCGACACGGGCTGGGCCAACACCAGGCCCGAATATGTGCCTTTCCCCAAGCAGACCTTTCCGCAGGATCCGACCGGACCCGATGAGTTGATCGCGGATGCGTGGCTGTGGCCGATCCACAAGGTCGTGCCGTTCCACATGAAGCATCCCGTCACCGGCAAGGAGATCGTGCCGCAGCGCTGGCAGGGCGATGTGGATCGGGAAAAGGCCAAAGCCGGAGGCGGGTAGGCCGTTACTTCGCCGCGCTCCGGTAGCGGCACCGTTCAGGCGGGTGACGTCCAGGCGAGGGCTGCAACGGCGGCAATATGCGGGCCGGGGCCCACGTTGTAGGCATGCAGCGACAAAATCGCGAGGTCCAAGTCCGATTGTGTCGTCATTCGTGCCTCCGCAGATATTGTTTGTACCACTCGGCGTTGGGCTCACCCGGTCCGGTTACCTGAAGTCCGGGGTTTGCCGGTATCCACGGCAGGATCCGGTCAATGCTATGGCCTGGAACGGCATCGGTGATCTCCATTTCGACGCGTTCAATCGAGACGCCCTTTGGTGCATCGCCATCGCTTGAGAAATCGATGGTGCGAAAGCGCGCGGGGTCAGCGGGCCGATCCGTGAACGCGATCTTCAGGCACTGGCGAGATCGCTGGAGCTGTGGAATTGCCGCTGGACCAAATGCGGTTATGGAATTGTCCCGCGCGTAATTGCAGTCCAGCAGCTTGGTGTGTCCCTTAAGCTTGTTGATACGCTGTAGGGTTGCCACGCGATCGTTGTAATTTGCTTGAACCTCTCGTCCGAACACCCGCTCCGGCAGCATGGAGGCCACATCACCCAGCCCCGTGCTCAGTCCGGCTGGTAAAACGAGCACCACGCCTCGATGAGGTAGAACAATAGGTATCGCATCTCCGCTGACTGATCCGTGATAAGACCTGACGCCGGTCAGCGATCTGAACTCCATCAGTGATACGCGCCAAACACCTGTGCCAACGTGCTGAATGCCATTGTCATTCACGGATACTGTCAGTCGGTAGCTGAGATCGACCGTCCGGCTACAAGCCGCAGTGGACAGGGCCAACAGCGCCGCAGCAACGCACCGCGCCCCATTCAGGGAACCCGCCCTGAGCGAACTCAAGTAGGGACTACCTCTTGCAGGAAGCTTGCCGAATTGCCGGTGAATCACGTGCCGCCCCCTTCCTCGCAATAACATGCCACAGAGAAGGCCAGCGTCATTACGACGACCTCTGCCATCTGGCTTAATCCCTTCGAAAGGAAGGCATTATTCCGCGAATTCGGCTAAAAAAGGAGATGCGCACCCAGGAACTAAATGGACGCCCTGGGTGGATTGCGGTGACACGTGCAATAACCCCTTTACTTGGCGCTGCAGCCTGATCGTTCCTGTGCTTCCCCTGAGAAAGCAGCGCTGTTACGGTGACAGTTACTTATCTTCGATGCTGTGCTGCGGGGCTATTGGGTGGGCAATGACACAATATATCGAAAACATGGAGAGGGAGTGGAGTGAAGATTCAGACCCCGATGGCATTAGAAAAGCGTTAATATTGAGAGAGGCAGATCCGGAAGCCTCTCTTCAATTGCTTAAAGAATTGGCCGATCGTGGTTCGTCATTAGCAATGCTATATTTGGGCGATATATATGCGAATGGCCGTGGTGTTGATAGAAATACCAAGCTGGGTGTGGAGTGGTATAGGAATGCAGCGGAAAATGGCTCTATCGAGGCTGCTCACCATTTAGCGTTCTGCTATTACTACATGGGCAAAATTGAAGAATCTTTGGAGATACTTAGGGAAATAAGCGACAAGGGGTTTACTCCAGCAACCTATTGCTTGGCCTTATATTATTTAAACGGTGTTGGCGTTGATAAATCACTGGAATCAGCGATTAAATTTTTGAAGATTGCGGAAAATCGTGGCCATCTCCTATCGGCACGACATCTGTCATTTATCCTTAGATCGGGAGTATGTGGCCTCCCAGGAAGGATAAGGGGTTACTTGAAGATGATCGCGATAATCATTCCTTCTATTAGATGCGCGTTGAATAATCCGCGAAGTGAACGATTAAGGAAGTGGTAAGTTTAATTCAATCAAAGCTACGGTGACAGTGCACGAATTGCGGCCGCCTTCCACGCTTGCCGGGCTTGAGCACGCGTCGGCCCGCCATCCGCTTGTGACATCGTCCGCTAAGCACCTCATGCGCGGCTGCTACTTGCCTCCTGACGTCTGAGAAAGCAGCACAGCATTCGCCGGGAACGCATTGCGGAACCCCGCTCGAAACCGTAACCAGCTCACGGGTGCCGGCGTCGGCAGGGGGCCTCGGCATGACTGAGCAGCTTGAGGGAAACGAGCGTCCGGATTCGGCTGCCATAGCTGCGGGTCCGGAGGCTGCCGCTATGCCCGGGACGCAGGAAGAAGCGGGGGCGGAAATGGAAATTCACAAGCCCAAGGCGGCGCACAGCTGGCGCGAGTTCCTGACCGAGATCGGAACGATCGTGCTCGGCATTCTGATCGCGCTCGGCCTCGAACAATCGATCGAGGCTTTCCATGAACGCCAGCTCGCGCACGAGGCCCAGGACGCCATCGATGCCGAAATCCGCGGCGACCTCGATCTCATCGCGTCCCGATTTTCCCGGCAAATATGTGTCGAACGCCGCCTGGATCAGGTCGCCGGCCTGCTGGCGGGCTGGAAGAGCGGCAAGGCACCGCCGGAGGGGCTGACGCTCGGCGATCCCGGAGATGCGCCACTCATCGATCAACGCTGGCAGGCCAACCTCAACAGCGGCCGGTTCAGCCGCCAGGCGGCATCGGATCAGGCGAGGCAGGCGGACTTTTACACCCGGCTGCGCATTCTCAACGACGTGCTGCAAAGGGAACATTACGCCTGGTCGCAATTGAGAACCCTCGAATTGGGGCCGCGCCTGCTCTCTCCGGACATGCGCCCCGGCCTCACCGAAGCGCTGCAAAGCGCCCGAACCGACGCGCTGGATTTTGCGCAGATAGCACGGTTGCAGGCCCGGATTTCGAACCGGGCGCTGAGCACATCAAATATAGCGAAGGATGCCGCCGGTCTGGGCGACATATGTGCGCCGCTGATCAAGGCAAGGCCATAACACGTCAGAGAGTGCTTAGGCTCGGCTGGAACTGTAAAAATACCGTTTTAACGTGTCGCTCTTAGAACGTTTTTGGGAGGTCGTATGAACCCATATAGATTTTTTTGTAGCGCAATTGCGGTAATTATTAGTATTACGATATTGGGAATACTATGGAGTGAAAAGATTTCTGCCAGAACCGATGCATATATAACCAGACCTGGAAGCCCGCAGTCATATTGGACGCTTGTCGCATTTCTTTCGTTCTTCGATATAATTTTTATTGTAGTCGCTATATTTGGTAGGAATCGAAAAGACGGCGAATTCTGAAGAATCGCCTTAGGCTTTGGCCTTGGCAGCACCGTTGTTCAACGCGCGTATTGTCAGCTGCCTGTTGCGCCGAAACCTCGGGTTGGGATTACGGCGGGGATTACGGTGACAGTTTACTTATCTTCGGTGCCGCGTTGCGTGATTTAATGGGATAGCCGGGCAGTGCGAGACGAGGCAGACGGGCCATTCCGCAGGCGTCGCCAATTTGATGGATCTAGTAAACTGGCACCGTAATTCCCAACGTTAATAGCGCTGTCGTGGATTTACCATTATGGTCGATAGGCGGAATATACCGACAATCTATGTATCGCCTGAGGAAGATGTGATTCCTCCGGGCGAATTTTCTGAACTCTGCAGGAGAGCGATTGAAGCAAGGGGACTCCCTGATCGCGGAAGCATCGGCGGCGAAGTCACGACGATTAGTGGGCACTGGGGTAATATTTGGCGAGGTGATATAGTCAGTGATAGAGACGCGTCACGCCTTGGGCTGGTAACCCGAGCAGTCTGCTGGGTCGATCGGTCGACGGGCAAGTTAAGGATTGCATACGCTTTTGGCCAAAGAGTTACGAAGTTGTAGTAAATACGAATAACGGTTTTGGCCTATGGGCAATTACGGTGGAATTACGGTGACAGTGCATTTAATTCGAAATTGCGGTGACAGCGCACTTAATTCGGGATTGGGCCGCCCGATCGGCGACGAGGTATTCCTCGATCTGCTTGAAACCCTGTTCGGAAAAAAGCCGAAACGTATGCAAGGTCATATAATGAGAAAATGCTGGCGCTAACGGCTACCGATGGCGGCCAACGACCCAGTTGCAGACGTTCCCGGCGATTTTGACAGTTCCCCAATTGCGGTCGTTCCGTAGGGGTGGCACCCCCGTCCCATGAATGAGCAGTAGCTCGAGCCCTATTTTTTTTCCGGTACACTTCATCGGCCTGTGGCTTGTTGTCACGACCGTGTTGGGGTTCGCGTCGGGCTGGTTTAGCCTTCAAGCGCGATACACGTCCGGCGATGACGTTGCCCTACTGACGTTGCGTGCCCGGTCCGGCTCGATGGGCATCGGTGTGGCATTGAACGGAATACTTACGCTTCAGGCATGTCCCTCAGGGCTACGGATCAGCATCTGGAAGATTTTTGCCCCCTTCCAGCGGCCGATCCTTGTTCCGTGGAAGGAAATCCGTGCCACACCGTCTCGTTCGCTGTTCGCGCCAGCTGTTCGATTGTCCTTCGGGCTGCCTGCAATAGGCAGGCTGAAGATCGATGCTCGCGCTTGGCAACGCCTTCGCGAGGCCGCCGTGGAAGGTAACGTGCGGGAACTACCGCCGGCGACGCCGCACGTGTCTGTTGAAGCAATGATCGAGGCCATGCTTTTCCAGTGGGCTGTCCTGACGCTGGGCGCCGGAAGCTTCTTCTATTTCGGCCCGCGGTTGCTGTGGGGTCAAGCAGATACAACCATCGCTATGTCTTTCGGCTTTCCAGCTGTGGTGTTCGCCATCGGGACCGCCGTGCGCTTCCTTCGGCAAGCTTAGCGGGTCATTCGATAGCCGGCGCAGTTGCTGCGCTACTAGGTCGTAAACTCATAAATGTAGCGAGCAGCTAGGATAACCGCCGATAGCCAAACCGGTGGGGATATCGGCTTCCTACCCAAAAACCGGCCGTTTCCAAGTTGCTTCGCGGGCGACGAAAGCGGACATTGGCTGGCCGACAGCGGTTTTACCGCCACCGCTAATGCTGGCTTGTTTTCGGCTCTACCGCGCTGAAGTTTGCCACTTCCACCCGAACCGGTGTTTCCGCAAAATGGAAGTATGCGTTCGCCGTCTCGCGGCGAAGGCGGGATGAGCTAAACCCAGATACATGGCGCAGCCGCTCGATGAAGAGAATAACGAGCTGTTGCTTACGGCTCGAACACTGGTCGACGATCTGATCTGGATCGTCAGTTAGCCGCCCCCCCGTACGCCATGCCTCAAGCGGAGCCTTCAAACATTCGGTGTAAGCGGCAACCGCCATTCTTGCCGAGCGTGGTACGCGGGGAATTTGCACATCGTCGTAATCGCCGAGGCTCCGGGAACCAAGGTGGCGGCTGTGTGCCTGAGACATCCGCAGTGCCGCTGATGCTCGTGAATCTACGCTAGCTAAAGCAATAAGGAAGTGAAGGAAAAGCATAGCCGTCGAACCTCCTTTCAGAGCAAGGTCGTGCGTCGTCGAACACGGCAATGTCAACGGCAGCTTCGGCAGTTACGGTGACAGTGCACTTAATTTGGGATTGGGCCGCCCGATCGGCGACCATGTCTTCCTCGATCTGCTTGAAACGCAAACCGGACGAACGCTTAGAAGCGGCAAGCCCGGGCGGCGGCCGAAATAAGTGCACTGTCATCGTAATTCGAGGGCAGGACTAGCAGACCACGACGTCGAGATATCCCGGATATTCGGTAGCAATATCGCGAATGATAATATCGCGCGTAACGATCGGTACCCGGCGCACCCGCGCCGTCGCAATCAGGAAACAGTCGCCCGGATCCTTGTGACCGGTATGGACGACCACCCTGGCCGCCTCGATCGAAATGCGCTGCTTGATGGGCACGATATTCGCCTCGGTCGCCGCGACCGCATCCTTGAACCAGCGATCGGGCGGTTCGTCGCCCAGATGCGGCCGATCCGCGACGCGGTTCTTCTTGGTCGCTACGGCGAGTTCCCAAGCGCTGATCGGTGACACGAGCAGCGCACGGGCCTCCTGGCTTTCGCCAATCGCGACCAGCGCGTCGTCGGTAAGCGGCGTCTCTCCGCTCACCAGCCAGAAAAGCGCGTGGGTATCGAGCAGTACACCTGCCAAGCGATCAGTGCTTCGTGGAAGGCAGCGCCTTGCGAGGCTTGGTGCCTTTCATGGCCTGCGTCGCAATCGGTTTGGTCAGGTCGACGCTTTTCTTGAGGGTGAGCTGCCCCTTAAGCGCACCAACGCCACGCACGACGACGAATTGCCCGGTCTTTGCATTCCGGACACTCGTCTTTGTGGAAGCGGGCTGCGTCTTTGCCATAGCATGCGTATATGTATTTTGCGCCTTTTGTTCAAGGTTCGCGGCGGCTTGATGGTCATAGCGCGAGAGCAGTCGGAGAAGAGAAATCGCCGCGATTAAGCCGTTGGCAGACCGTCAGCTTGCACTGTGTCACGTCGCCCAGCGCGGTAGCTAGGCTTTCCCGCTGCTGCTGGGATTACGGTGGCACGTACAATGACCCCTTTACTTGGCGCTGCCGCCTGATCGTCGCTGCACGGCTCGCTCCCACGCATCGCGCTCTCCACGCAGGAGGGAGCTGGCGCCGAAGAAGAAACCAGGCTTATCGCACCAGCCGCCGTCTCATCCCGTTGAGGGCGTGGAATATCGCCCCCTAACGGCCGCCCGCAACATCGAGGATTGATCCAGTTACATACGAAGCGGCATCGCTCAGCAGCCAGGCTATCGCCTCGGCAACCTCTTCCGGGCGGCGGCAGCGTCCCATCGGCGTTTCCTGCCCAAGACGGTGCGCGCGATCGGGTTGGCCGCCGCTCGCGTGAATGTCCGTGTCGATCAGGCCGGGGCGGACTGCGTTGACGCGCACGCCGTCGCGCCCGAGCTCCTTGGACAAGCCGATCGTCAGCGCGTCCAGCGCGGCCTTCGATCCCGCATAATCGACATATTCAAAGGGTGAGCCAAGCCGCGCCGCCGCGGAAGAGACGATGACGACCGCGCCCCCTTGCCCGTTCAACCGCAGCCGACGCGCGGCCTCGCGTGCGCACAGATATGCGCCGTAGACGTTGGTTTCGAAGATGCGCTTCAGCCGATCCGCGCTGATGTCGGCCAACGGCAAAGGCGGGGCGACGATACCCGCGTTGATCACCACGCCATCCAGCCGCCCGAAATCCGCCTGCGCCGCGTCGAACATGGCGATCACGTCGGTTTCGATCGCGACATCCCCCTGGACCGCCATCGCCCGGCCCCCGGCTTGCTCGGCCATCATCGCGGTTTCGCGCGCGGCCTCCGCGTCGCGCAGATAGTTGATCGCAACCGCCCAGCCTTCGCGCGCCACCCGCAGCGCCGTTGCGCGCCCGATCCCGCGCGACCCTCCCGTTATGAGTATCGACTTCACAATAACCCACTTAGCCGAACGGACAGGGTTGGCCCAATAGGTGCTGTCGCTCATTGGAAGCGGATCCGCGGGATGATAAACATGGCCCATGATCGCATTATGGATGGCTGCGAAAGTCGCCAGCTTTAGCGTGGCACAGCCTCCGAAGTTGGTGAACGAGAAATCCTTCATCCGCGCGGATGACTATCCTGAGGACGCGCTGCGCGCAGGCAGCTACGGTCGGGTCTCGCTTCATCTGCAGATCACGGCCGAGGGGCGCGTTAGCGCTTGTGCGGTAACCGAGACGAGCGGATCGCGATCGCTCGACATCGTATCATGTTTCGCTGCCCGGCATCGCGCTCGTTTCCAGCCGGCGCGTGATGCACAAGGGCATCCAGTCCCGGCGGACTATCGGACCGGCGTCGGCTTCGGCATTGGAGATCATCAACCGCTGCTGCTTATCCCGATGACGCTAGGGGTGAAGGCACTGCCGCCTGACTATACCCGGCCCGCTCGAACTCAAGTTTGGTTCGATCGCGATGGGCGCGCGGTGCATTGCGAGACAACCACGTCGACCGGCAGCGCGATTGCCGATGGTTCAATCTGCGCGGTGATCCGACGAGACCCTATCATTCAAAAGCCGATCAGCACCTCGACGGAGCCGGCGATGGCGGTGCGGACATATTTGGTCACCCTATCGACAGCTAAACCCCGATAGGCGCCAAGCTCCGTAAGGGAGTGGGCCCGCGTCCTCTTGACAACTCGCCAATGTTCCTACTATGTTCCACATGAAAACTGCTCTGCCCTCTCCGCAATCATTAAGTTCGTTTTTGATGTTTTTTTGTTTTTTGCCGCTTTTTTGGGGTGTTTGGCTGGTGTTGGACGCGCGATTGACCCCGCCTCTTCAACTTTCTGGCCGCGTTGCATCTCTGCCACGCCGGCATCTGTGGTACGTTCCGCCAGAGGCTCGGCGGGCTCCCGAAAAATCATCAAGTTTGAATCTGGTGTTTTTTTGTTTTTCCGCCCTTGGACGGGCCACTTGCGCCAGCAGACTGTTCCCTAAATGTTCCACGTGAAACATGGGGGCTGCCGTCGCGATCCTTTGGTCCGAATCCGGTGTTTTTGTTTTTCGCGCGGTTGGCGCCGCCTTGCCGGGCCGTTTTGCGCGACGCCGGATATCGGCGGTTGCGGTGGAGGCGGCATCGCGATGATATGGCGGCGTTGAGGTTGGGGGCGGGGGCGCATGGCTAAGCCGGGCTACGAAGATGGCTATTGGTATTCGGCCGACGGGCTGCGGCTGCACTTCCGCGATTATCCCGGCGATGAGGGCAGGGCGCCATTGCTGTGCGTGCCGGGCCTCACGCGTAACGCGCGCGATTTCGAAGGCGTCGCGGCGCGGTTGGCGGGCAGGCGCCGCGTGATCGCGGTCGATCTACGCGGTCGCGGCGAGAGCGACTATGCCGCCGATCCCTTCACTTATGTCCCGCCCGTCTATCTGCAGGATGTGGGCGCGCTGATCGCCGAGCAATGCGTGCGTCCGGTGGTTTTGTTCGGTACCTCGCTCGGCGGATTGATCGCGCTATTGCTGTCGCTGACCGCGCGGCCGAGCCTCGCGGGCGTCTTGCTCAACGATGTCGGGCCTTCGCTCAATGCCCAGGGGCTCGCGCGGATCGGATCCTATCTCGGCAGAGGCGAGCGCTTCGCCGGCTGGGATGAAGCCGCGCGCACCATCGCCGCCAATCATGACGGCGCGTTTCCCGATTACACCCACGCCGACTGGCTCGTCCTGGCGCACCGCCTGTGCCGTGAGGCGGATGGCGCGATCGTCTTCGATTACGATCCCGCGCTCGCCGAGCCGTTCAAGCTGCCACCGCCCGATGTGGCGTTCGATCTGTGGCCCGCATTCGAAACGCTGGAGGGTCTGCCGGCCTTGCTGGTGCGGGGCGAACGATCGGATATTTTGGAGGCGGAAACCGCATCCGAAATGGTGCGCCGTGTCCCCACGATGGAGCTTGTGACGGTGCCGCGCGTCGGTCATGCGCCGACGCTTGAGGAACCGGAGGCGGCGCTTGCGATTGATCGCTTGTTGGACAAGGTCGATCGCGAATAAAGGCGCGCATTCCAACTTATGTTGGCCTATATCGCCGCCACGTTTTTTTGGAGGTTGGTTTGTTCAAAGGATTGCGCCCGATCATGTACGGCGGCCACGAAGTGTGGCCGCTGATCGAGGGCGGCAAGGGCGTCGCGGTTTCGAACCATATGAGCGCGGGCGCCTGGGCGGCGGCCGGGGGCATCGGCACCGTCTCCGCGGTCAACGCCGATTCCTACGATCCCGAAGGGCGGATCATCCCCCAGGTCTATCGCGCGCTGACGCGCCGCGACCGGCATGAGGAGCTGGTCCAATATGCGATCGACGGCGCGGTCCAGCAGGTCAAGCGCGCCTGGGAGATTGCCGGCGGCAAGGGCGCGATCAACATCAACGTGCTGTGGGAAATGGGCGGCGCGCAGCGCGTGCTGCACGGCGTGCTCGAACGGACCAAGGGCCTGGTCGCGGGCGTCACCTGCGGCGCGGGCATGCCCTATAAATTGAGCGAGATCGCCGCCTCCTATGGCGTCAACTATTTGCCGATCGTGAGTTCTGGCCGCGCCTTCAACGCTTTGTGGAAGCGCGCTTATTCGAAGGCGGCGGAATGGCTGGCGGCGGTGGTCTATGAGGATCCCTGGCTTGCCGGCGGCCATAACGGCCTGTCCAATGCCGAGGATCCCCGCCAGCCGCAGGATCCCTATCCCCGCGTCAAGGCGCTGCGCGAGACGATGCGCGCCGGCGGCGTGAGCGAGACTGTGCCGATCATCATGGCCGGGGGCGTCTGGTATCTTCGCGAATGGGAGCATTGGATCGACAATCCCGAGCTCGGCGCGATCGCCTTCCAGTTCGGCACGCGGCCCTTGCTCACGCAGGAAAGCCCCATCTCCGCGCAGTGGAAGGAAAGGCTGATGCAGCTCGATGAGGGCGACATCCTGCTCCATCGCTTCTCGCCGACCGGCTTCTATTCCTCCGCCGTCCGCACCCCCTTCCTGCGCAACCTCGAGGCCCGTTCGGAACGGCAGATCGCGTTCAGCATGGAGGCTGCGGGCGACCACCAGTTCAAGCTCGACGTCGGCGTCAAGGGCAAGAGCTTCTGGGTCACGCTCGGCGATCTTCATCGTGCGCGCGAATGGGACGGACTTGGTTACACCGTCGCGCTCAAGACTCCCGACAATACGCTCGTCTTCGTCACGCCTGATGAAATGAAGGTGATCCGCAAGGATCAGGCGGATTGCATGGGCTGCCTCAGCCAGTGCGGCTTTTCGTCCTGGGCGGATACCGAGGGCAATTCGACCGGGCGTCTCGCCGATCCGCGCAGCTTCTGCATCCAGAAGACATTGCAGGATATCGCGCATGGCGGCGACATCGATCAGAATCTGATGTTCGCGGGCCACTCCGCCTTTAAGTTCAAGCAGGACCCCTTCTATTCAAACGGCTTCGTGCCGACGGTGAAGCAGCTGGTCGATCGTATCCTGACCGGGGACTGAGGCTTGAAAGCGGGCAAGTTAATCTGCCTCCCTTGCCCGCATAGGCACGCTAAGACGAAGCGATGAAGCGTGCCCTGATCGTCCGCCATACCCCGTTCGAAGGCGCCGCCGGTTTCCGCGAGCCGATCGAACGGGCCGGCTACGCCTTCGGCCGCATCAATATCGGCGACCCCGAATTCGCCTCGCTCGACTGGCTCGACCCCGATCTGGTGGTGGTCATGGGCGGGCCGATGGGCGTCTACGAACGCGACGCGCATCCCTGGATCGATCGTGAGGTGACGGGCATCGCGCTGCGCCTCGTCGCCGGGCGGCCGACTTTGGGCGTGTGCCTCGGCAGCCAGCTCATTGCCGCCGCGCTTGGCGCTCGTGTCTATCCCGGCCCGGTCAAGGAAGTGTGCTTCGCCCCGATCCAGCTGTCCGAAGCCGGCGCGCGCTCGCCGCTGCGCCATCTGGCGGATGTGCCGCTGCTGCATTGGCATGGCGACACGTTCGATCTGCCGCCGGGCGCGGAGCGGCTGGCCGCGACCGACGCTTATGCCAATCAGGCCTTCCGCATCGGCGACAGCCTGCTCGCGCTCCAATTCCATCCCGAAATGGGCGAAGATCCGCGTTTCGCCGAGTGGCTCGAAAACGAGGATTATATCCGCGCGGCGGGCAACGATCCCGCGCGGCTCAGGGACGATCATGACCGGCTTGGCCCGACGGCGGTGGCCGCAGGGCGGGCGATGCTCGCCGAATGGCTGACGCAGCTGCCCGACGCTTATGACTGACGTGCAAGAGGCCCCGGGATCGCTCCCGAGGCCTCTGCGTCAGCGTCTATCGCTTACCTGTAGTGACGATAGCCCTGGCTATCGATGTAATATCTGCGGCCGCGGCCATCGCGATAATAATGGTGATGCTTCTTGAGCGCGGTGTAGGCAGCACCACCCGCCGCGCCGATCAGCGCGCCATCGCCGGTCGAGACGCCCGGCAGTACCGCACCCGCCAGCGCACCGGCGCCCGCGCCGATCGCGGTTCCCTTGAGCATCTGCCCGGCGCTCTGCGCCGCAACCGGCGAGGCGAGCCCGACCGACAGGGCGATCGCACTGGCGATCAGAGAATTGCGTTTCATGGCGAAGTCCTTCCTTTCAGAAACATGCCGATCGAACGGGACAGCAGCGCCGCCGGTTCCTTCATTTCGGGTTCAGCTTCTAATGGAACCATCCCCGCGCTCCCGGTTTTTCGCTTTCAAAGCTATTGAGAAAGCGAGATAATCTATATGGCTTCAATGCCTAATCTAAATCAGAATCACGTCTCGCAATTTTTTACGGACAGCTTTCAACGGGGATTGGCGCATTGGAACCGGGAGCGGCTCCGGCCTTCATTCCCGGGGGCGGACTGGCCGAAATTGCTCGAGCGTGACCTGCGCATGGCGCGGCTCGAGGGCGGCTTCGTTGAGGAGTTGCGCGCGGAAATAGCCGGTATCGCCGCCGCCGCTCCGACCGATCCCGATGCCTTCGTCGATTGGTTCGAGCAGTTGAAGCAGACTGGTCCCGGTCAGGGCGATCCGCTCTTCCCCTGGCTTGCGGAAGAGGCGAGCGCGGACGCGCTGAAATGGTTCTTCGAGCAGGAAGCGGCTGGCGAAGCTGGCTTCGACGATCTCGTGGCGATGACACAGGTCAAACTGCCGGTTCAGGCCAAACTGGAACTCGCACGCAATTATTGGGACGAGATGGGACGCGGCCAGCGCGACGGCATGCACGGGCCGATGCTCGATGCGCTGGTCGAGACGCTCGGCGTCGATCCCGTCATCGAGAATACGGTGTGGGAGAGCCTGGCGCTTGCCAACGCCATGACCGCGATGGCGACCAACCGACGTTATGCCTGGCATTCGGTTGGTGCGCTTGGCGTGATCGAACTGACCGCTCCCGCGCGTTCGGCGATGGTCGCGCAAGGGCTCAAGCGCATCGGCCTGTCAAATCGGGAGCGGCGATATTTCGATCTTCATGCGGTGCTCGACGTCAAACACAGCGCCGACTGGAATCGTGAAGCGCTGAGACCGCTGGTGGCGGAGGAACCGGCTCGTGCCTGCGCGATCGCAGAGGGCGCGCTGATCCGGTTGACCTGTGGCGCGCGTTGCTTTGAGCGTTATCGGGCAGCGCTCTGGAGCTAATGTCCCAACAGACCTTCGCTCAGGCCTCCGCGGGTGGTCGATTCCCGTCAGGCCGGGCGCGATACAGACAGGCCGGCTTCTTGCCCAGGGACAAGCTATTCTAGCTGGTCTGAGAAGGGCTGAGGTTGCACAGGCGTCGCGCGCTGCCTAAGCCGCCGCCATTCCCCAACGTTGATGAGGCCTAATTCCCGTGACCGTCGCCGTTTCCACCCCGCTTGAGCCCTCGGCCAGCCTTTCGGTCGAGAAGGTGCTGAGCGTGACGCATTGGAACGAGCATCTGTTCAGCTTCACCATCACGCGTCCGGCGAGCTTTCGCTTCCGTTCGGGCGAGTTCGTGATGATCGGGCTGCAGGGGGATAATGGCAAGCCGCTGCTGCGCGCTTATTCGGTCGCCTCCCCGGCTTATGCCGAGGAGCTCGAATTCCTGTCGATCAAGGTTCCCGATGGACCGCTCACCTCACGGCTGCAGCAGATTCGCGAAGGCGACGAAATCTATCTGGGGCGCAAGCCCACCGGTACGCTCGTCACCGATGCACTGAAGCCAGGGCGGCGCCTGTTCCTGCTCGGAACCGGTACCGGCCTTGCGCCCTGGATGTCGATCATCCGCGATCCGGACGTCTATGACCTGTTCAGTCGGGTTGTGCTGGTCCATTCGGTGCGGCGGGTGAGCGATCTTGCCTATCGCGACCTGCTCGAGAGCAAGCTGGCGGATGACCCGCTAGTCGCGGACGCCGCGGCCGAACAATTGGAATATTTGCCGACTGTCACGCGTGAGGAATTCCCGACGCGCGACCGCATCAACAAGCTGATCGCGGACGGCCGCCTATTCGTCGGCAACGCTGCCGAGCCGCCTCGCTTCGACCCCGAGCATGACCGGGTGATGCTGTGCGGATCGATGGCGATGATCAAGGATACCGCCGAACTGCTCGAAAGCCTTGGTTTTACCGAAGGATCGAACGCGCATCCGGGCGATTATGTGATCGAGCGCGCCTTCGTCGGCTAATATTGCCGGCCGGCGGCGGGATTGTTCCGTTTTGAACCTAAAATAACTAACGCGCTGGAAAGGAAGTAATATTCTGGACCGCGCGCGAGCATGTTACGGCACCGCACACGGAACCTTAACTCTTTATAGCGCATTGCTGAGTCTCGGGAGACCGGCCGGCCCCGAGTAGTTTGCAGCGGTCGAGTGGGTAGGTTTAATGCGAATTGTCCGCGTACTGGTAATCGATGACTCGCTGACCATCCGGGGCATCCTGGAATCGCTAGTCGAGCGGCACGCCGATCTCCAGCTGGTGGGCCTCGCTTCCGATGTCGAACAGGCCAAGGATTATCTCAGGCATCACCAGCCCGACGTGATCACGCTCGATCTGGCTTTGCCGGGAGTCGACGGAATGGAGTTCCTTGAGGAACTCGCCCGTGGCCCGCACGCGCCGGTGGTGGTCGTTTCCTCTTCGACCCAGCCCAAATCCGAAAAGGCCGAGGCTGCGCTCAAGGCGGGCGCCTTCGCATGCTTCGACAAGGCGCGCCTGGTCCAGGAGGCGCCGCGCTTCGTCAAGGTGCTGCACAAAGCTGCGGATGAACGCCTCAAGGAACTCGGCCTCCTCAACGCCTGAGATTCAAGCGCGCTCCAGCCAGGCTCTGAACAGGCTATTGGCGATCGCATAGCGCGGCGGCGCGCCGAACACCGCGCCCGCATCGCCCGCCAGCGCAGCCACCACCTCGGCACGGCTGACCCATTTGGCATCCTCCAACTCGGCCTGATCGAGCATGATCCGGTCGTCGGCCACGGCCGCGATGCAAGCGATCATCAATTGCGAAGGGAACGGCCAGGGCTGGCTCGCGACGTAGCGCACGGCAGTGGTGATTACGCCCGCTTCCTCGCGCAACTCGCGCGCCACGGCTTCCTCGATCGATTCGCCGACTTCGACGAAACCCGCCAGCGCGGAATAGCGTCCTGGCGCAAAGCCGGGTTGGCGCCCCACCAACACCCTGCCCCCATGCTCGGCGAGCATGATCACGACCGGATCGGTGCGCGGATAATGTTCGGTGCCGCAGGCTGGGCACAGCCTTGCCCAACCGGCATGGTGGGGCGCCGTCATGGTTCCGCAATTGGCGCAGAAACGATGGCGCGCGTGCCAGTCGAGCAGCGAGCGTGCGGCTGCATAAATGCCCGCCTCGCCCGGAACGAGGCTATCCAGCAGCGCCATCAGTTCAGGCGTCCGCCTTGCGGCAACTGCGGATGGATCGATGCGCGCGAAGTGTGGGACGCCGTCGATCAGTCCGAGCAGCAAAGTCTCTGCGGACGGAAGTGGCGTGAAAGGGCGCCAGGCGAGCGCGCCGTCCGCAACGCCGGGCACATAATCCTCCATATCGAGCAGCAAGGCCGCCGGGTTCGCCGCGAGCGCGGCGAGCGCCTCCGGGTTCCGGCGCGCGGGTTCGGCGCGGTCGAGTGGCGCGCCCGTGAAGCCGACATAAAGGCTCATTCTGTCTCCGGTAAGGCTAGTTGGGCGGCGCGTGCGAACAGAGTCGGCAGCCCGGCGGCTTCTATCTCGCCGATCGGCCACCATGAACTCGCCTTCGAACGTGCCGCCACGCGTGCGCCCATCACCCGATAATCGAGCGCGAAATGGGTGAAAACGTGCCGTCCAGCCCCCAATTCTCGCCATGGCGCGTCGGCAGGCGCGTCGGCAAGGGCAGGATCCGTATCGGTCCAGGGGCCGGTGGGAAGCGCGCGCATACCGCCGAGCAATCCGCGCGCGGGGCGCTGGACAAGCAGGACCGCGCCCTCCGATTCGAGCCAGAAGATCGTGCCACGCCGCACTGGCCGCACGCGCTTGGCGGCCTTGCGAGGATAGGTTTCTGGCGCGCCCCCTGCGCGCGCCGCGCAGCCGGAGGAGAGCGGGCAGATCGCGCAGGCCGGCTTGCGCGGCGTACAGATTGTCGCCCCCAGATCCATCATCGCCTGCGCGAAATCGCCCGCGCGTTCGCCAGGCGTGATGCTGTCGGCGAGCGCTTCGATCGTCGGTCGAGAGCCGGGGAGTGGCGCATCTACCACGAACAGCCGCGAGATGACGCGTTCGACATTGGCGTCGATCACCACCGCGCGTCGGCCGAAGGCGATCGCCGTGATTGCGGCGGCGGTGTAACGGCCAACCCCAGGCAGCGCGCGAAGCGCGTCCTCGCTTTCCGGGAAACGCCCGCCGCGGGCTGCTACCGCGCGTGCGCAGGCGATCAGGTTACGGGCGCGGGCATAATAACCAAGCCCTGCCCAGGCACTCATCACTTCAGCTTCCTCGGCGGCCGCGAGCGCTGTGACGGTCGGCCAGCGCCGCGTGAACGTCGCGAAATAGGATTTCACCGCGGCAACGGTGGTCTGCTGCAACATGATCTCCGACAGCCAGACGCGATAGGGATCGGGCGTCTGCCCGCCTTCTGCGCGCCAGGGCAGCCGGCGCGCGTGGCGATCATACCAGGAGAGCAGGGAGGCGGCGGTGGCCGAACCGCTATCGACGGGCATGGCGCTGCTATGGCATGGGCTGAGCCATGACGGAACGGAAGAGTCGCGTGAAGCTGCCGAAGGATGCGCCGCGCCGGCGCGGCCAGCGCGCGGTTGCGGATCTTTTGCCCGATGTCGGCGGGGCCGCGTTCAGACGGTTCGGCTTCGTCCAGTCGGCGGTGGTAAGTCGCTGGGGCGAAATTGTCGGTCAGCGTTATGCCGAAGTGTCCGCGCCCGAATCGATCCGCTTTCCAGTCGGCAAGAAATCCGACGGCACACTCACCCTGGCCGTATCAGGCGCGCACGCGCCGATGATGCAGCATGTCGCGCCTGCTATCCTCGAGCGCGTCAATCTCTTCTTCGGCTATCCGGCGGTCGCGCGCGTCGTCATCCGTCAGGGGGCGATGCCCGCGCCAAGAGCCCGCGCCGCGCCGCCTTCGCTGCGGCCAATTCCGGCCGAACTGGGCGATTCGCTGCGCAATATTTCCGATCCGGAACTGCGCGAATGCCTGTCAGCGCTCGCGGGTGCCGTGGCGGCCTCAAGCGGCCCGCCGATCGTCGGCGTGCGCCTCAACAAGGGAAATAGCGATTGAAGCTGGTTCGACGTGTCCTGCTGGCGCTGCTGGTGATGGCATTCCCCGCACAGATGATGGTCGCCGCGGCGCCGGCGACTGACTGGTCGAAAGTGTCCCAGCGCCTGCCGAGTGGTGCCTTCCTGCTTGGCAATCCTGCCGCGCCGGTGCGCCTTATCGAATATCTCTCATTGACCTGCTCGCACTGCGCGCATTTCGAAGACCAGGGGATCGCGCCTCTCACCGCCAAATATATCGCGCCAGGCAGAGTCAGCTACGAGGTGCGGCACGCGTTGCGCGACGGTCTCGATCTGGCTGGATCGATGATCGCACGGTGCCGTGGCCCGCAGTCCTTCTTCGTGCTGCTGCCGAAAGTGTTCGCCCAGCAGACGATCTGGTTTTCCCGCGCGCAAGCCTGGGAGCGGATCGAGCAAGTGGAAGGCCAGTCGCCGGAACAGCTGATGCCGAAGCTCGCCCGCGGCGCCGGTTTCGATAGCCTGTATGGGATCGCGCCGGCGGCGATGGACTCGTGCCTGGCCAATGACGGCGAGCAGAAATTGCTCACCGCCCAGGCCGACGAGGCATGGCACCATGCCAATATTTCCGGCACGCCCGCCTTCATGATCAACGGCGTACTGCACGACGACATTGGCGAATGGCCCCAGCTTGACGCGGCGCTCGCCGCCGCGCTTCATATCCGCGCCGCGCCACACCCCCATCCTTTGCCACGAAAGACCAGCCGCAAATGAAACGCTCGCTTGTTTTGGCCACGATGACCGCGCTCGCGCTCGTCGCCTGCTCGAAGAAATCGGCCGATACGACCAGCGCGGTGGCCAAGCCTGCCGCACCAATCGCGGCGGTGCCGCCGCCGCCGGGCAAGCAATGGACCGACGTGGTCGAGGCAACGCCCGAAGGCGGCTTCCGCATGGGCAACCCGAACGCGCCGGTGAAGCTGGTCGAATATGGCTCTTTCTCCTGCCCGCACTGCAAGCATTTCGAGGAGACCGGCGCCGAGCCGCTCAAGTCGAAATATGTGAGCACGGGCAAGGTCAGCTGGGAATTCCGTTCCTTCCTGATCCATCCGATGGATGCCCCGATCACCTTGCTGATGCGCTGCCGTGGGCCCGAACCCTTCTTCGCGCTGACCGAGCAGCTTTATGCGGGGCAGGACGCGATGATGGCGAAATATATCGCGATTCCGCCTGCCGAGCAGCAGCGTGTCGGAAGCCTCCCGCCGATCGAGAATTTCAAGACTCAGATCGAGGAAGGAGGTCTTTACGGTTTCTTCGGCGCGCGCGGCCTGCCGCGGGCCAAGGCCGATGCCTGCCTTTCCGACCAGAAGGCGATCGACCAGCTCACCGCGTGGCAGAGCAAATATCAGGAAGACGGCATCAACTTGACGCCGAGCTTCCTGATCAATGGTACGTTATGGGACCAGCCCAGCGGGACCGGCGAAATCTGGCCTCAGCTCGACGCGGCGCTGACCCAGGCGGTCGGCGGCTGATGCGCTAACGGGATCCGAAGGGGCCGGGGGGCGATGCGGATCAGAAAACTCAGGCTGACGGGCTTCAAAAGCTTCGTCGAGCCTGCCGAACTTCTGATCGAGCCAGGGTTGACCGGCGTGGTCGGCCCCAATGGCTGCGGCAAATCCAATCTGCTCGAAGCGATTCGCTGGGTGATGGGGGAGGGCAGCCCCAAGTCACTGCGCGGCGGCGGGATGGAGGATGTGATTTTCGCCGGCACCGCCAGCCGGCCTGCGCGCGACTTCGCCGAGGTCTCGCTGCTCACCGAAGGAGCGGACGGCGAGCAGGAAGTCGTGCGCCGGATCGAGCGTGGTGCCGGCTCCGCCTATCGTATCAATGGCAGGGACGTGCGCCAGCGCGATGTCGCCTTGCTGTTCGCCGATGCCGCGACCGGCGCGCATTCACCCGCTTTAGTGAGCCAGGGGCGCATCGCCGCCGTCATCGCCGCCAAGCCAACCGAACGGCGCCAGATGCTGGAGGAGGCTGCGGGCATATCCGGCCTCCACGTCCGCCGCCGCGAGGCGGAGCTCAAGCTGCGGGCGACCGAGGCCAATCTCCAGCGGCTCGACGAATTGCTCGGCGAAATGGAAGCGCGAATGGGCGCGCTCCGCCGCCAAGCCAAGGCTGCCGAGCGCTATCGTACGCTTTCCAACGAGATCAGGCTTGCCGAGGCGCGCAGCCTGTTCGCGCGCTGGCGCGAGGCGGCGGCGGCGGCGGAAGCCGCACGGGCCGAGGCGATAGCTGCCGAGCAGGCGGTACAGCAGGCGAGCGAGGCACAACGCGCGGCGGCCGCGCACGGCGCACAGGCCACCACTCTGCTCGCCGAAGCACGCGCTGCGGCTGAAGCTGCGCGCGAGGCAGCGGGGACGATGCGGCATCGCCTGGAGGGGGTGCGTGCGGAGAAAGCATCGGTTGAGCGGCGGATCGGCGACCTCGTGCTCCAGGCGGAGGCATTGGAGCAGGATCGCGCGCGCGAGGATACGCTCGCGGTCGATGCCGCCGCAGCGCTCGAACGACTGAGCGAGGAAGAGCAGCAGCTCGCGCGTTCGCTCGCCGCAGGGGAAGCGCAGCGCGCGTCGCTCGACGCGGCGGTGGTCGATGCGGAACGCGCCGCGCGCGATGCCGACGTAGCGTCCGCCCAGGCATTGGCGCGCGCCGCTGCCGAGCAGGCGGACACTCGCATTGCCGAAACCGCGCTCGCCGCCGCCCGCCAACGGCGCGCACGTGCAGATGCGGAGATGATGCGGCTTGATCGCGAACTGGCCGCGATCGGCGAGGAAGCGCCCTTGGCCGCGGCGCTCGAAACCGCACGCAAGGCCCGCGCGGACGGCGAAGTGCGGCTAGCGTCCTTGGTCGAGGCTCTGGCTGGCGCAGAAGCGAAACGCGACGCGGCTGCGGCAGCGCGAGAAGGTGCCGAGAGCGAGATGGCGACTGCCCGCGCCGCACTGGCGGGCCTCGAAAGCGAGGAGCGCGCGCTCGCCAGTGCATTGGCGCAGGCCAAGGGTGATCGCGCGCTTTCCGCGCTAAAGGTCACGCCAGGCTATGAGCGCGCGCTGGCGGCGGCGCTCGGCGATGACCTCGACGCGCCGATCGGCTCCGAAGGACCGCGCGGATGGAGCGGTGCCAGCGCCGGCAAGGATGATCCTTCGCTGCCCGCCGGCGTGGTGTCGCTTGCGCCGCAGGTGATGGGCGGCGGAGCACTTGCGCGGCGTCTGGCGCAGGTTGGGGTGGTCGAGCGTGACCAGGGCCAGCGGCTGGCGGTCGGGCAGCGTATCGTCACGCTGGACGGACAAATGCGCCGTTGGGACGGCTTTTATGCGCGCGACGTCGGTGCGGCGGCGGCCGAACGGCTGATCCGCGCCAATCGGCACGCCGAACTGGCGGGGCAGCTTCCCGCCGCGCGAGAGGCTGTGGATGTCGCGAAACAGGCCTTGGACGCGGTCGCGCAGACGCAACAGGAGGCGCGCGCGGCGATCGATCGTGCGCGCACGGATATCGCAGCGGCGGAGCAGTCGCTGCGGAGCGCGCGGCGCGACGAGGATCTCGCTGCCGCGGCGATCGAACGGCGCGCCGCTGCTGCCGCCGCGCTCGACCAGCGCCGCGCGAGTGCCGACGAGGAGCAGAAAGAGGCGGTCGCCGCCGAACAGGCGGCGGAGAGAGAGCGCGCCGCCTTGCCCGACGGAGCGGAGACTCGCGGCGAGGTCGATCGGCTGGGTGCGGTCGCCGAAGCAGCGCGTGCCAAATTGGCTGAAGCGCGCGGCCGTGCGCTCGCATTGGCGCAGTCGATCGAACATGACGGCCGGCGGCTCCAGGCCGCACGCGCTGAGGCCAAGGGCTGGAAATCGCGCGCGGGCGATGCTGCGCGCCGCATCGCCGAAATGGCCAAGCGCGGGGATGCGATCGAGGGTGAACGTGCCAAGCTCGTCGGCAAGCCGGCCGAACTGGACCGGATGCTCGAAGCGCTCGCCAGGGATGCGGAGACGGCGGAGGCGAAGGCGCGCGAGGCACGGGAGACCGAAAGCGCGCGCGAGGCCGATCTTCGGCGGATCGAAAGCGCAGTCGCTGCTGTCGGCGAAACGCTCGCCGCCGCGCGTGAAGCGCGCGCGGGTGCACAGGCCCGCGCAGAGCACCAGGAAAGCCGGCGCGGAGAATATTCGCAGCAATCGGGCGAAAGGTTCGAATGCCCCGCGGCGGTGCTGGCCGAGCGGATCGGGTTCGATCCCGCCACCTTGGCGCCGGCCGCCGACGAGAGCGCGCGGCACGACCGTCTGGTCGCGGATCGCGAGCGGTTGGGTCCGGTCAACCTCGTGGCGGAAGGCGAACTCGCCGAACTCGAAGGCTCGCGCGAAACCAACGCCGCCGAACGCGACGAGCTTTACCAGGCAGTCAATCGACTGCGCGGCTCGATCGGCAGCCTCAATCGCGAAGGCCGCCAGCGCCTGCTCACTGCATTCGAGGCAGTCGACGGCCATTTCCGCCGGCTCTTCTCGACATTGTTTGTCGGCGGCGAGGCGCATCTCGCACTGGTCGACAGCGACGATCCGCTTGAGGCGGGACTGGAGATTATGGCACAGCCGCCGGGCAAGAAGCTCGGCAGCCTGACATTGCTGTCGGGAGGCGAACAAGCGCTGACCGCAGTCGCTTTGATCTTCGGACTGTTCCTCACCAATCCGGCGCCGATCTGCGTGCTCGACGAGGTCGACGCGCCGCTCGACGATGCCAATATCGAGCGCTTCTGCGACCTGCTCCTCCAGATGACGCGCGAAACCGAGACCCGCTATCTGGTCGTCACGCACAATGCGGTGACGATGAGTCGCATGCACCGCCTGTTCGGCGTGACCATGATCGAGCGCGGAGTAAGCCGGCTGGTCTCGGTCGACCTGGGCGGGGCCGAGACGTTGCTGGCGGCGGAGTGATAAATCCGTACCTGTCGATGCGGCCTTAAAATTGAACGCTTTCCGGATTATCTCTCGCGCAGGAGAAAATGCGACGATGGCCAAGAAATATCGCGTGATCCACCAGCGCAAGAACATGTTCGAGGCTGTGTTCTCGGGCCGCGGTTATCGTGACTGGTATGTCGCGCAGGCGACTGGTGTGCTGGGCATCGGCTGGCGCACGCTGAAAATTTGCCCGACCGTCGAAGAAGCCGAGGCAGCGTGCCGCGATCATGCCGGCGGCGATCTGCTTCCGGGCGGCGCGCGGATTGTGTCGGAGTTCGTCCGCCCGGACTAGCTTATGGTTGGCGCCACCCTTGCGATCAGCGATTTCATGCTGATGTTGCTTACCTCGGCATTGTGGCTGGGCAGCGGGGTAGTGGGGGTGTTGCTGCTGGGACTGGGCTGTGTGGGCGGGCTGGCGATTTACGCCCGTCGCTGGTGGAGGGCACGATAGCATCCATCTCGTCATCACACCTGTGCAGCAATGACGGCTTCGGGTCTTGCCTAGCCCTTCCGGTCCTCGCCCGTTAAGAGCCCGACGCGAATCTGAAGGCGAGGGAACGACCGACATGTTGATTGCGCTGCTGCCCGGAGACGGGATCGGCCCCGAGGTGATCGCCGAGGCGCGGCGCGTACTGGATGCGGTGTGCGGCGATCGGCTGTCTTACCAGCAGGCGCCGGTCGGCGGCGCGGCCTATAAGGCCGAAGGGCATCCGCTTCCCACGCCCACCCTCGATCTGGCGCGTCGTGCGGATGCGATCCTGTTCGGTGCGGTTGGCGATCCCTCGTGCGATAGTCTTGAACGGCGGCTGCGGCCGGAGCAGGCGATCCTGGGGCTGCGCAAGGAATTGGGCCTGTTCGCCAACCTTCGCCCCGCCAAGCTCTACCCCGAACTCGCTGACGCCTCGGCACTTCGACCCGAGATCGCCAAGAAGATCGATCTGGTCATCATCCGCGAGCTGAATGGCGACGTCTATTTCGGCGAGAAAGGCATGCGGACGACCGCCAATGGCCGCCGCGAGGGCTATGACATCATGTCCTATGACGAGGATCAGGTGTCGCGGATTGCGCATGTCGGCTTCCAGACAGCGCGGGCGCGTAAGGGCCGGCTCTGTTCGATCGACAAGGCCAATGTGCTCGAAACATCGCAATTGTGGCGCGATGTGGTGATCGAGGTATCGAAGGACTATCCCGACATCCAGCTCAGCCACATGCTGGTCGACAATGCGGCGATGCAGCTGGTGCGCGATCCGGGTCAATTCGACGTGATCGTAACGGGCAATCTGTTCGGCGACATATTGTCCGATCAGGCGAGCATGTGCGCGGGATCGATCGGGATGCTGCCTTCGGCGTCGCTCGATCAGAACCAGAAGGGGCTTTACGAGCCGATCCACGGTTCGGCGCCTGATATTGCCGGCCAGGGCAAGGCCAATCCGCTCGCGACGATCCTGTCGGCGGCGATGATGCTGCGGTACTCGCTGGACATGGCGGACGAGGCCGACCGGATCGAAGCTGCGGTTGCGCGCGCACTCGCAGGCGGCGCTCGCACCGCCGATCTCGGCGGCACTACCACCACTTCGGCGATGGCCGACGCGGTCCTCTCATCGCTCTAGACCTTGAATAGAGCCTGATTCACGCTTTCGGTGGAAGCGCGAGGCGCTTCCACCAAAAACGATCAGGCTCTAACGATTGACCTTGTGCCCGCACGGCGGGCAAAGGCGGGATCATGAAGCGTCGCACTGGACAGGATCGTTCGATCACCTCGAAATGGCGGCCCGCCACACAGGCGGTCCGCGGCGGTACCGCGCGCTCGGAATGGGGCGAGACGAGCGAGGCGTTGTTCCTGACCTCGGGCTATACGTACGACAAGGCCGCAGATGCCGCCGCGCGCTTTGCGGGCGAGCAGCAAGGCATGACCTATTCGCGCCTGCAGAATCCGACCGTGCAGATGCTGGAGGAGCGGATCGCCCTGATGGAAGGGGCCGAGGCGTGCCGCACCATGGCAAGCGGCATGGCGGCAATGACCGCGGCGTTGCTGTGCCAGGTCGAACAGGGTGACCATATCGTCGCCGGCCGCGCCGCCTTCGGCTCGTGCCGCTGGCTGACCGACACCTTCCTGCCCAGATTCGGCGTGACCTCAACGATTGTCGACGGGCGCGACACGCAGGCGTGGAAGGACGCCATCCGTCCGAATACCAAGGTCTTTTTCTTCGAGACGCCGGCCAACCCCACGCTCGATGTGGTGGATATCGAGGCGGTGTGCGGCATTGCGCGGCAGGCGGGCATTGTCAGCGTGGTCGATAATGCCTTCGCGACTCCGGTGCTCCAGCGCCCGCTCGATTTCGGCGCGGACGTTGTCGCTTATTCGGCGACCAAGATGATGGACGGTCAGGGCCGTGTGCTTGCGGGCGCGGTGTGCGGCAGCGAGGAATTTATCGAGAAGACCTTGCTCGCCTTCACGCGCAACACCGGGCCGACTCTGTCGCCCTTCAACGCCTGGCTGATACTCAAGAGCCTCGAGACGCTCGACCTGCGCATACGCCGCCAGAGCGAGAATGCGATGAAGGTCGCGGCTTTCCTCGAGCAAAGGGTCGAAACGCTCTATCCGGGCCTCGCTGGCCATCCCCAGCATGCGCTGGCCTTACGGCAGATGGAGGCCGCAGGCACGATCCTGGCGGTAAACGTCCCTGGCGCGCGGGCGCAGGCGCACGGCCTGCTCGATGCGCTCCAGCTGATCGACATTTCGAACAATATCGGCGATTCTCGATCGCTGATGACGCACCCTGCCTCGACCACGCATGCCGGCCTGTCGGAAGAGGTTCGGCTGGAGATGGGCGTGGGCGAGGGCATGCTGCGCCTCAATATCGGTCTGGAAGATCCGCAGGACGTGATCGACGACCTCGACCAGGCCCTGCGCGCGGTCGGGTTATGAGCAGCACGCTTTCGATCCTGTTCCCGCACAGCGCGGAGACGCGCGGGCTGGTGGTGCGCGTAGCCGTAAGTTTCCTGCCCGAGCAATCGGAGCCTGCCAGCGGCCGCTGGTTCTGGGCCTATCATATCCGACTGGAAAATCACGGCCATCAGGAGCTGCAGCTCCTTACGCGCCATTGGATCATCACCGACGGCCGCGGCGCGCGCCATAGCGTCGAAGGGGAGGGCGTGGTCGGCGAACAACCAGTGATCGGGCCGAGTGAATCCTATGATTATGTCTCGGGCTGCCCGCTCGATACGTCGACGGGCGCGATGGAGGGCAGCTATCAGATGATCGGTGCTGACGGCGAGATTTTCGACGCGCGCATCCCCCGTTTCGCGCTGCTCGGACCGGAGGTGATACCGTGAAGCGCACGCATCTTCCGTTGAATGGGTTGCGTGTGCTCGACGCGGCGGCGCGCTATCTCTCCTTCACGCGCGCGGCGGACGAACTGGCGGTGACGCCAGCGGCGGTCGGCCAGCAGATCCGCACGCTTGAGGATGTGCTCGGCGTGGTGCTGTTCCGCCGCACCGCCAAGGGGCTGGAGCTGACGCCTGAGGGCGCCTCCGGGCTCGATGCGCTGCGGCGCGGCTTCCTCGAATTCGAGGAAGCGGTACGCGCGATGCAGTCGCAGCAAAGTTCGAAGCGGCTGACGATCGCGGCGCCGCGCGACTTCACCGCCAAATGGCTGGCGGCGCGGCTGGCGGATTATGGCAGGACCGACGCCGAGCTCGGCTTCGCGATGGTCGCCGCCGACGAAAGCCTCGATTTCACCCAGGCCAATCTCGACATCGCCATCTGCCTGACGGACGACAAGGGTGAGAATGAGGGCGTTGAGCTTGGTGGGAGCGATTATGTGACGGTAGGGCTTGCCGACGCGCCCGACCGCGCGATCGGCTGGCCCGGTTGCCCGCAACAGGATGGCGAGGCGGCGGTCACGGTGGCTGACGCGGGCCTGGCGCTTGATGCGGCCGCCGCAGGGCTTGGCCGCGCGACGGTGCCGGCTCTGCTCGCCGAGGCCGATATTGCGGCGGGCCGGATCAAGGAGTTGGCGCGCAAGGAAGGGCCCAAGGGCTATTGGCTGATCGCGCCGATGCCACAATGGCGGCAGAAGAAGGTCAAAGCACTGGTCGCGGCGCTGACGGGCTGAGGTCCTGCGCGCCGAGGAGCGAAAGCGACGAAGCGCGGAATTGGATTTCTTCGCTACGCTCGCAATGACGAGCTTGTCGTTCTCAACATCAGTCTCAGACGTCGATCGCGTCTTCCTCGACCGCCGACGCATTTGCCTGGATGAAGGCGAAACGGTGCTCGGGATTCTTGCCCATCAGCCGGTCGACCAGATCGATCGTGCTGCGCCGCTCCTCATATTCGTGCGGCAGGGTGATCCGGATCAGCTGGCGTGTCTTCTTGTCCATCGTGGTTTCGCGGAGCTGCTGGGGATTCATCTCACCCAGGCCCTTGAAGCGTGACACCTCGACCTTCTTGCCCTTGAACTCGTTTTCTTCGATCTTCGCGCGGGCGTTGTCGTCCATCGCATAGAGGCTCTTGTTGCCCGCGGTCAGGCGATAGAGCGGCGGCTGCGCGAGATAGACGCGGCCTTCGCGTACGATCGGCGCCATTTCCTGGAAGAAGAAGGTCATTAGCAAGGTCGCGATGTGCGCGCCGTCGACGTCGGCGTCGGTCATGATCACGATCTTCTCGTAGCGCAGATTGGCCGCGTCGCATTTGTCGCGGGTGCCGCAGCCCAAGGCGAGCGTGAGGTCGGCGATCTCCTGATTTGCGCGGATCTTGTCGGCGGTGGCGCTGGCGACGTTCAGGATCTTGCCGCGGATCGGCAGGATCGCCTGCGTCTTGCGATCCCGCGCTTGTTTGGCCGAGCCGCCCGCGCTGTCGCCTTCGACGATGAAGATTTCGGTCCCCTCGGGGTCGTCATTGGCGCAATCCGTGAGCTTGCCGGGCAGGCGGAGCTTGCGGCCTGAGGTGGCGGTCTTGCGCTTGACCTCGCGCTCGGCGCGGCGTTTCAGGCGCTCATCCATTCGATCGAGGCAGAAGCCGAGCAAGGCCCGCCCGCGCTCCATATTATCCGAGAGGAAATGGTCGAAATGGTCGCGTACCGCATTCTCGACGAGCCGAGCGGCCTCGGGCGAGGTCAGGCGATCCTTGGTCTGCGACTGGAATTGCGGATCACGGATGAAGACCGACAACATGAGCTCGACGTCGGTGACGACGTCTTCCGGTGCCAGATCCTTTGCCTTCTTGTTGCCGACCAGTTCGGCGAAGCCACGCATCCCTTTGATCAACGCTGCGCGCAGGCCTTGCTCATGCGTCCCGCCGTCAGGCGTGGGGATGGTATTGCAATAATATGAGTAGGAGCCTTCCGAATAGATCGGCCAGGCGACGGCCCATTCGACCGAACCCTGGCCATTGGGGAAATCCTGCCTGCCGATGAACGGCTCGGCAGTGGCGCATTCGCGACCGCCCAGTTGCTCGCGCAGGTGGTCGGCGAGGCCGCCGGGGAATTGGAAGCTCGCCTCGGCAGGCGTGTCATCGCCGATCAGATCGGCATCGCAACGCCAGCGTATCTCGACGCCGGCATAGAGATAGGCCTTGGAGCGGGCGAGGCGATACAGGCGCGCGGGCTTGAAACGCATCGCTTCCCCGAAAATCTCTGTATCCGGAGTGAACGCCACGCTGGTGCCGCGTCGATTAGGAGTGGGGCCGACGGTTTCCAGCTTCGACGTGGGCAGGCCGCGCGCGAAGGTCTGACGATAGAGGATGCGGTCGCGCGCAACCTCGATCACCGTGTCGGTCGAGAGCGCATTGACCACGCTGATGCCCACGCCGTGCAAGCCGCCTGAGGTGGCATAGGCCTTGTCGCTGAACTTGCCTCCCGAATGGAGCATGGTCAGAATGACTTCCAGCGCCGACTTACCCGGAAATTTGGGATGCGGATCGACCGGCATGCCACGGCCATTGTCGATGATCGTCAGGCGATTGCCCGCTGAAAGAGTGACCTCGATCCGCGTTGCATGGCCCGCGACCGCTTCATCCATCGCATTGTCGAGCACTTCCGCCGCGAGGTGATGCAGCGCGCGTTCATCGATGCCGCCGATATACATGCCCGGCCGACGGCGGACGGGCTCGAGCCCCTCCAGCACCTCGATCGCCGAAGCGTCGTAATTTTGTGAAGCGGATTGTCCAGTGGAAGCAAAAAGGTCATCGGCCATTGTCGGCCGACACTAGCGACGCCTACCGGCCCTTGTCCACGACGGGGTTGCCGATATGCGCGCGCCGAAGCTCGAATTGGCGCCTTGGCGCGGTGTCGATCGCGTGCAAAATGGCGCGCGCCTCCATCGGGCCGTGCGCTTCCTGGAGTGTGCGACCATCCTTGTCGATCAATATGGCGTGATAGTTGAGCACGGGTACGACGAACTTGCGGCGCAATTTGTCGGCCGCGTCACTGGCTCCGATCACGGTCATGGGATCGACCTGAACGAACAGAAGATCGCGGCTGGCCGCCTCAACCCCGATCCGCGCCATGATCGCGCGCTGAGCCGCCAGCCGCGCGTCGGCGAGTGCCGGCGTGAACACGATCAGTACGCGATAATGGTCGCGCATACCCGTGATCGAGCGCAGGTCGCCCTTAGCGGCAGCAGCGGGGACGGAGAGGAGAAGCCCCATCACGAGACAGATAGTCGGCGGGATCTTCACGCCACTCCAACGCGCCGCCGCTCATCTCGATCCGGGGGCTTCTCGCCTCAGGGTGGGGCTCAGGGAGCTGAATCAAATCCTGAGCGGATCGGACAAGCTGAAAGCTCTAGCGGACGCGTGGGCCACCATAGGGAAGCGGCGGCGGCGGGCGGCGATCGCGGCGCGGCAGCTGGGCCTGATAGGCGACGGAGCAATGCTCGAGGCAATAAGGGAAACCGGGGTTCACCGGATTGCCGCAGAAGTGGAAATCGGGCTCGCCCGGATGGCCGAGTGGCCATTTGCAGATCCGGTCGTTCAGATCGAGCAAGCTGGTCTTGTCCGCAATCTCGGGCGACGGCTTCGCGGGCACAAGGCGGCGCGGCGGTGCCGGCGGGATCGGCGATTGCTGTTCGTGCGGATTCTGGCGCTGAAAGCCGCCCGGGCCGATCGACCGTACGAGCGGGGCATCCGCCACTGGAGCCAAGGGCGCTGACGACGGCGCGGGGGCCGGCTTCGGCTCGGTAGAGACGGGTGCGGGGCTAGGCGGCGATGTCTTGGTGGCGGGCGCCGGCTTTTCGGCAGGCTCGGCCTCGGCCTCGCCTGGCTTGACCGGCGACGGACGCGACTGCAAGCCAAGCCGATGCGCCTTGCCGATCACGGCGTTGCGGCTGACTCCGCCCAGCGTCTCGGCGATCTGGCTCGCTGTATGGCCAGCCTGCCACATCTGCTTCAGCTGATCGATCCGTTCGTCAGTCCACGACATTCCAAAACTTCCCATTCTTCGAGACTTGCCGCCTCGGCACCCGGTGATTACCGGGCGGACCATGAGCAACGCCTCGATCGAAACTGAACGTCCCGCCCCCGGCGAACCGGTGATCGCGATGATCAACTGGGGGGGACTGCGTGCCCTCTATATCAAGGAGGTGAGGCGTTTCTTCAAGGTGCAACTGCAAACTGTGTGGGGCCCCGCCTTTTCAGCGCTGCTGTTGCTGGTCGTTTTTTCGATCGCGTTCGGCCGGAGCGGACGGATGGTTATGGGTGTGTCCTTTGCCACCTTTGCCGCGCCGGGCCTGATCGCCATGTCGATGATGCAGAATTCCTTTGCCAATTCGAGCTTCTCCCTGCTCGTCGGCAAGATGCAGGGGACGATTGTCGATTATCTGATGCCACCTTTGTCTTCGGGCGAACTCTTGTCGGCGCTGGTGGCGGCGGCGGTGACGCGCGCGGTGCTGATCTGCTTCGCGCTGCTGATCATCGTCAACATCTGGCCGGGCCATATCCTGCCGGTGGTGCCGTGGGCCGCGCTCTATTTCGGACTGATGGGCGCGAGCATGCTCGCTTTCCTTGGAGTTCTTACCTCGATCTGGGCGGAGAAGTTCGACCACAACGCGACGGTCACCAACTTCGTGGTTCAGCCTTTGTCGCTGCTGTCAGGGACCTTCTATTCGATCGAGGGGCTGCATGGCGCCTTCCGCGCCTTCAGCCACGTAAACCCGTTCTTCTATGTGATTTCGGGCTTCCGCTACGGGTTCCTCGGCACCGCAGACAGCCCAATCATCACGGGCGTGCTGGTGCTGCTGGGCGTCAACATCGCGCTCGGCGTGCTTTGCTACGCCTTGATCCGCAGCGGGTGGAAATTGAAGAACTGAAATAGACTGACCATCGCCCCGGCTATCGGTCTGCTCAGGGCAGGCCAGCGCCGGGGGCCACAGCACTGCAGGCACTTCGCTTGCTGGCTGGTGGATGCCGGAACAAGTCCGGCACGACGGCACGGTTCGGGAGGGAGGCTCAGCGCAGGCCGGCCAGCGCCTCTTTTATCCTGAGCTTCTGTTTCTTGAGCATCGCAACCAGCACCGTATCCTGCGCCGCGCGGTGCTGTTCGTCGCGGATCTGTTCATCCAGACGGGCATGCTTGGCCATAAGCACGGCGGAATGGGAATTCGTCATGCGACTCGCTCCTTCTTCTCTGGTCGGACCTCCGAATAGAACACTAACTCGGGTCAGAGTCTCGCCTGATTCGCACGGATCGCGGCAAAATCGCACCGCTTCGGCGAGACCGGTCACGATCATTTCGGATCGATAAGCCCGAGAGCGTCACCGCCGTCTCTAAAACAAGGATGAGCGGGCGATTCACGCTTTCGGTGAAGGCGTCCGCAAATGGGGCGCGAATAGCGGCAGGGCCTTGAGCGGAATCGCGCAAGAGCCTAACGGAGCCGGGTTCCTGGGGTGGGTTGAGTGATGGACGAGACGGAGATCATTCGGCTTATTGGCATACTTCGGCAGGAGCATCGCGATCTGGACGACGCGATCGACGCTCTGCTGTTCGCGCCTGCCGCCGATCAGCTCCAGGTCGCACGGCTGAAAAAGCGCAAATTGAAGCTGAAGGATGAGATCAGCGCGCTGGAGGATCAGCTAATCCCGGACATAATCGCCTGAAGGATTGGTCGTCGGCCATCGACTTGGGCCCTGGTGCGGCATGAAGGTCTGAAACATCCACTGCAGTCGATCCAGCACCTGGAACGAGGCGAAGGGCGGACGCAGCCACATGTCCGGATTGGGCAGCCAAGGGGCGGCGTCGGATCCGACGAACAGGAACGGAACGGATGAAGCCTGACGCGCGACTTCAGCGCAAATGCTCTCCCCGAGGTCGACGACGAGACAGGCGCTGATCGACGCCCAACCTTGCATGGCCAGCGTCGCCAATTCCTCCAGGGGAGAGCCGGTCGGCCTCAGTGTCGGGATCCCTGCGATATCCAGGGCATGGCCGATATAGTGGGCGCTGAAACTGTCGTGTGGCGCCAGCAACAGGATTTTGCCGTGGCGGATATCCGTCGTCTCAATCATACGCGCCTCACTGGCAGCCGGATTCTCCGATCAGGCAGCAACCTGCGATGATATTGCCGCCTCGACCCGCGGATCGCTCTGGCCCTTTCGGCGTACGTCCGCCGCTTTCAGGCGCCGGTAAGTGGAAAGAGCCTGCCCGACCACCTGATCCATATTGTAATAACGATACGTCGCGAGCCGTCCGACGAAAGTTATGTCGGGTTGTGCGATCGCCAGCGCTTCATAGCGCTTGAACAGCGCCTGATTCTCTTCGCGCGGGATCGGATAATATGGATCGCCCTCCGCTGACGGATATTCGTAGGTCAGGCTGGTTTTGGCGGATTCCTGCCCGGTCAGGTGCTTATATTCGGTGATCCGGGTGTAGGGTACGTCCTCGGACGGGTAGTTGACCACCGCGACTGGCTGGAACCATTCCTGGTCGCGTGTCTCGTGCCGGAATTCCAGCGACCGGTAAGGCAGTTTGCCGAAGCGATAGCCGAAATATTCGTCAATCGGGCCGGTGAAGACCAGACGGTCGTGGGGGTAGGCGGCACGTGCCTCCGTATAGTCGACCCCCAGCAGCAGATCGATGTTCGGATGATCGAGCATCCGTTCGAACATGGCGGTGAAGCCTTGCGCGGGCATCGCCTGGAAGCTGTCCGTAAAATAGCGATCGTCGGTATTGGTGCGGGTGGGCACGCGCGCGGTCACGGCCTTATCCAGTTCGGACGGATCCATTCCCCATTGCTTACGCGTATAGCCGCGGAAGAATTTCTCGTAGAGTTCCTGTCCGACCGCGGACACGACCACGTCCGCCGATGTGCGCACGATCTCGACCGGCTCCGCGCGCGAGGCGAGGAAGGCCGCGGCTTCCTCGTCGCTCTTCAGATCCAGGCGGTAGAGCTTGTTGAGCGTGGTGCGGTTGATCGGGATCGGCACCAGCATGTTGTCCACGCTGGCCAGCACGCGATGTTCGTAGGGACGCCATTCGGTGAAACGCGACAGATAATCGACAATGTCCTGGCTGTTGGTGTGGAAAATGTGCGGACCATATTGGTGGATCAGGATGCCGTCGTCGTTGAGCACGTCGAAGGCGTTGCCCCCCACGTGCGGGCGCCGATCGACGACCAGCACTCTCTTGTTCGAATCCACGGCAAGCCGCTCCGCCATCACCGAGCCGGCGAAGCCCGCTCCGACCACCATGAAGTCGTATGGCTTGGGCCGTTCGGCGGGCCAGACCGTAGGCGAGACGATTGGCTGCACATGGCCGGCCCGCGCGGCGGCATCTTCGATCAGTTCGGCCATTTGCGACTGAGTGCGATCCCAGGAAAGGAGCGCGAGCATGTCATCGACTTCAGCGCGCCACGCGCCCTCGCTGTTTGCCAGATCGAGCGCCAGCTCGCAGCTGGCGACGAACTCGTCGGGGGTTGTCGCGATCTTCACGGCTTCGAGCTCGCCATAGTGGCGCACCACATCCGTGATCGGGGTCGAAACCACGGGCAGCCCCCCCGCCAAATATTCGGGGGTTTTGGTGGGACTGATGAAGCGGGTAGCCTCGTTGATCGCGAATGGCATCAGGGCCACGTCCCAGCCCCGCAGATATTCAGGAAGCTCGGCGTAAGATTTGCCGCCCAGATAATAGAGGTTGGGCCGGCGCGGCAGATCGTCATCGCTGATCTTGACCACGGGGCCAACGATACAGATCGACCAGTCTGGCCGCGCATCCGCTATGGCGGCGAGGAGGTTGAGGTCCATCCGTTCGTCCACCACGCCATAGAAGCCAAGGCGCGGATGCGGCAGTTCAACCAGATCCTCGGGTTCGACCAGCTTCGAGCGCGCCTGCCCGAAGTGCGCCACATCGACGCTTGAGGGGAACGGATGGATATTCGGGTGGCGGTCCCGCTTCGCCTCATAAAGGCTATAGCCGCCGGTGAAGACCAGATCAGCCTGTTGCAGCAGCCTTTGTTCGAGGGGAAGCAGTTCGGGTGGCGCACCCTTGAAGTTGGCGAGTTCGTCCATGCAATCATAGACGACACAATCCGCCGGCACATGCTCCGAAAAGGGCAGCATCATCGGCGTGTAATACCAACGCACCAACGTGCCTTCGTGCGTGCCGACGAAGGTGTCGAGCAGGCGCTTCAGCGTTTCCTGCTGCGCTTTCCCTTCATGCTCGATGGGCAGTTCGGGCGTAACGACGATCACGTCGCTGTAGGGGCAAAGGCGAATGTCCAGCCGGGACGCGTCAAGGCTATCGACGAAGCGCGGCTCTTCCCAGAATACGACGTCATAGTCATCGGCAAAGCGCGTCATCAGATGCTGAGGCCGCTGGAACACGAAATCCCACCGCAAGTGACTGAAACAGATAAGGCTGCGTCCCATATTGCCGTCATGGCCGCGCCACGCGCTGAGGGTAGGAGCGGGCAGGGGCGAAGGCCGCATGAGAGTCACCTTATTGAGAAAAACTCCTCCAAAAGCGTACGCGCGGCTAAGAAGTTCCGAGCGGACATGGCGAATAAGTCGCGGATTAACATGGATTTATTTGCTTCGACTGGTTCGCATAAATTCGCCTCCACCTGGAAACTTGTAGTGATTCCGGTCGTTACGGCTGGTCACCACTCACGCCCGGCTGACGTGCGGAGAGCCGATAATGCAAGCGCTAGAATTGTGGGGCGGCCCGGAATGTACCGTGAACCGCCTCGGCTCCAGCTTTCGCGACCAGTTCCGCGAGCATGGCCATTATGACAGGCTTGAAGACCTCGATCTTTTTGCCGAATTGGGCCTCAAGGCGATACGCTATCCCATATTGTGGGAGCGCATCGCCCCGGAGGCGCCGGGTGAATATGGTTGGTCATGGACGGACGCTCGTCTTTTCCGCCTGCGCGAGCTGAACATCCGTCCCATTGCCGGCCTTGTCCATCATGGTAGCGGGCCGGCCTATACCGATCTCCTCGCCGAAAGCTTCGCACCCGGACTCGCTGCCTTCGCCCGCGCGGCGGCGGAACGCTATCCTTGGGTGGAGGCGTGGACGCCGGTCAACGAGCCGGTGACCACCGCACGCTTCTCGGCGCTTTACGGACTCTGGTACCCTCACCTGCGTGACGAGCGCAGCTTTTGGGTAGCGTTGCTCAACCAGATTGACGGGGTGCGTCTCGCAATGGCCGAAATCCGGAAGGTCAATCCTGCCGCCAAGCTGGTGCAGACGGACGATCTCGGACGGACCTACGCGACCGCCGCGGTGCGTGAGCAGGCCGCCTTCGACAATGTTCGACGCTGGATGAGCTGGGATCTGCTGTGCGGCCGTGTGGTTGCGGGTCACCCGTTCTGGCGCCGGCTTTGCGGCTTTGGCCTGAAGGATCGGCTGCTTCGGATCGCTGATGCGCCGTGCAGCCCCGATATCATTGGCGTGAACCATTATCTTACCAGTGATCGGTTTCTGGACCACCGGATACAGCGTTACCCGATCCATTTGTGCGGGGGGAACGAGGGCCAGCGCTTTGCCGACACAGAGGCGGTTCGGGTGCTCGATCCGCCGCCGCCCGGTTTGCGCGGCGTATTGCTTGAAGCATGGAACCGCTATCGCCTGCCGATCGCAGTGACCGAGGTGCATAACGGTTGCACGCGGGAAGAGCAGATGCGCTGGATGAGAGATGCCTGGGCAGCGGCACTCGAGCTCCGTCAGGACGGGATCGACATTCGCGCGGTGACAAGCTGGTCGTTGCTGGGCAGCTGGGGTTGGGACACGTTGCTGACCGGGCCGGGCAGCTACGAACCGGGCATTTATGATGTGAGCAGCGGCAAGCCCGAACCCACCGCGATGGTGGGGCTGTTGCGCGCTCTTGTGGAAGGGGAAGACCCTCATCCCGCCAGTCACGGCCACGGCTGGTGGCGCCGCTCAATCCGGCTTCATCACCCGGTGGTTCCGCGCCCGGCTCCGATACAGGACCGCCCTCGTGCGCCGGAGTGGCGCAGCCCATCCGCCAGACCGGTTCTCCTCGTGGGCGACGAGGAGAGCGGCGACAAATTTGCCGCCGCTTGTCGGGAGCGCGGCCTTCCCTTCCGGGCTACAAGCGCTTCGGGCTTGGATCTTGACGAGATCATCGAACGAGAACGGCCTTGGGCGATCCTGTGGATCGACCCCTCCCAGCAAGAGGTCGGTGCGGAGCGGGACGGGCTTTTTCATCTCACGGCCACTGGCGGTGACGATCCCCGGCGTTTGCTGGACCGGCTGATCGACGAGCACGCCTTGATCGGGAGCCGACGGCAGGCGGCCTGACTTCCCCGCCCACGCTCGCTCAGTTCGCCGCAAATGCCTGCCTCAAAAGCCAAATTTTCTTGGCTAAGACCGCGTTAATCATTCAAACGTTAAACGAGGGGCTGTTCGGCGGCGCTATTGCTGCACGAGCGCGTCGTAAGGCGGGGATGTATATATGCGTGATCGTTGGTCGCCCGAAGCGGCGCATGCATGGTTCAATGCGCAGCCGTGGCTGGTCGGGTGCAATTTCACCCCTTCAAACGCGATAAATCAGCTGGAAATGTGGCAACCTGGCACGTTCGATCTCGCTGCGATCGATCGTGAGCTGGGGCTGGCGGCATCGATCGGAATGAACGCGGTCCGCGTGTATCTCCACGATTTGCTGTGGCTGGAGGATGCGGACGGCTTCCTAGACCGGATCGACAATTTTCTCCGTGTCGCCGATCGCCACGGGATCCGCACGATGCTGGTTCTGTTCGATTCCTGCTGGGACCCGGAGCCTTCTCTCGGGCCGCAGCGGCCGCCGCTCGACGGCGTGCACAATAGCGGCTGGGTGCAATCGCCCGGCATGCCCGCGCTTCAGGACCCGAGCCAGTATGATCGTCTCGAAGCCTATGTCCGCGGCGTCGTTGGCCGATTTGCGGCTGATCCCCGGGTACTCGCCTGGGATATCTGGAACGAACCGGACAACGGACCGGAAGTCGCGCTGTGCGATCCGGCGCTTCTGAAGGCCAAGGCCGATCTGGTCGTACCGCTGATGGTGGGGGCCTTCGGCTGGGCGCGCGAGATGAATCCATCGCAGCCGCTGACGAGCGGTATCTGGCTGGGCGACTGGTCGGCCCCCGACTTGTTGAGCCCGATCCAGCGTGCGCAGACCGGCAATTCCGATGTCATCTCCTTCCACAATTACGGAATTGCGGAGGATTTCGCACAGCGTGTCAAATGGCTGAAGGCGATGGGCCGCCCGCTGCTTTGCACCGAGTTCATGGCGCGTCCTGCCGGTAGTACCTTCCAGGATATCTTGCCCGTCGCGAAGGAAGAAGGTGTCGGCACCTTCTGCTGGGGACTGGTCAGGGGCAAGACGCAGACGCATCTGCCGTGGGACAAATGGGAAAACCCCAATCTCGACGGGCTCAAGGATCGGTGGTTCCACGATATTTTCGATGAGGATGGGGCGCCGCACGACCCCGCCGAGGTCGAATTCCTGCGTATGCTGAGCCAGATCGACAAAGTTTCCGGGCAGCAGCGCGCCGCCTGATATTCGCCGGATAGCGCTGCCCCTGGAAGCCGAATAAAAAAACCCCTCCCGCCGGCAGGGAGGGAGGGGAATTTTGAAGACCCGCGCCGCCCTTGCGGAGCGGCGCGCGATGGCCTGCGTCAGGGGCAGATATCAGGCCGCCTGGCGATCGTTGACCGCTTCGACCTGCTGCGGCTGGACGCTGCCGTCGATCTGGATCGTGCGCGGCTTCTTATGTTCCGGCACCTCGCGCACGAGCTGAATGTCGAGCAGACCGTCACTATAGCGCGCGCCGGTCACCTTGATCGTGTCCGCAAGCTGGAAGCGACGCTCGAACGCGCGCTTTGCGATGCCGCGATGCAGGAATTCGCGGCCGTCGCCGTCTGCATTGTCCAGTGCGCGGCCGGTGACGATCAGCACATTGTCCTGCGCGGTGATGTCGAGCTCATCGCGGCTGAAGCCGGCGGTCGCCATCGAGATGCGGTATGTGTCCTCGCCGACCTTTTCGATATTGTAGGGCGGGTAGGCGTCGCCGTCGCCACGCGTCGCGAAATCGACGAGCCGGTTCAGATTTTCGAAACCGATCGACGAGCGCAACAGGGGCGTGAAATCAAAAGTACGCATATCTCAATCCTTTCATAAGCGATCGAACATATTGGAGACCCGCGGGATCTCCGCCGGGCCATTCGCGTCCGCCCCGGAAAGGCGACGGGCGCTGAGAAAGAGATAGGAAACGGAAAAAGCCGTTCAAGCCGCTGAAAGAGAGGGATCGCTAACCTTCTTTGCGCATTCCGGCGACACCACTCCTGTGGCATGAGGGAAGCGAAGGGATCCTGATGGCCGTCGCGCGTAGCCCAGCTTTGCAAGACCGTGTCGCCGAGCAGCTTTATACCGAAGCGCTGCTGCTGGCGGACGAGACGCATGCTTATTACGATCTGGCCGGCCGCGCAGAGCGCGAGAAGCTGGAGCCGAAGGCGCGCGTATTGTTCGCGTGTGAGGCGCTGAAGGCGACCACGCGTTTGATGCACGTCATTGCCTGGCTCGCCACGCGCAGGGCGATCGCTACCGGCGAATTGCCCGAAGGCGATCCCCGCACGCCCGAACGGCGGCTGGGCGAGACCGCGCCGACCGATCAGCAGGTGCTGGGGATGATGCCGACCGCCGCGCGCCGGCTGATCATGGCGGGGATCGATCTGCACGAACGGGTCGGCCGTGTCGCCGCGGGAATCGAGGCGCCGATCGCGCTGGCAAGCCCGGCGCGTGCATTGCTCCAGCGGCTGGAGCGTTCTTTCTGATCCATACAGCCCGGCACCTTTGCGTGCTGATCGCGCTGGCGCTCCCGGCCGCGCTGCCCGCTGCCGCGCCGAAGGTGCCGCGCGATGCGCCTACCTGCGCACGGCCGGGCACGCGTCCGATTTTCCTGTCGCCGATGGGCGAACCTTTCCGGGCGGAGCCGGGCCAGCCTTATCCATCCGCAATCTGGTTCGCGCAGGCTGACAAGGACCATGACGGCTTCGTCACGCACGACGAGTTCGTGGCCGACGCGATGCGCTTCTTCGAACGGATCGACCTCGATCATGATGGCCGGCTCACGCCGGCGGAGGTAGGCGCCTACGAAGCCAATATCGCGCCCGAGACCTCGATCTATTCGGCCCGACCGGACGATTATTTCGATCGCTCGCGCCGGGACCGCGATCGCGGCGCGATGGTCGATTCGCGCGATTATGGGGGGCCTATGGGGGCGGGGCGCTATTCCTGGCTCAACGTGCCCGAGCCGGTGGTGACCGCCGACCAGGATGTCGACCGCATCATCACGCGCGACGAATTTGCCACCGCCGCAGCCGGGGCATTCGCGCGACTCGATCTCGTCAATCGCGGCCGACTGCGGTTGGAGGATTTGCCGCGCACGCCCGAACAGGTGGCGCTGGAAGGCCCGTGCCGGCCACCCAAGAAGCGCCGAACGGGAGAGCAGGACTCGTTCGGCTAGCCTCCAGAGGAATATTGCGTGATCTTGAAATAAAATTATAATGGATTCACGAGGACACGCGCGCCGATCAAGCGCGTTGGGAGAGAATGGACGAGATGGCCGAAGGCCCGCGCCGCAATTTGCCGCCGCTCAGCCTGCACGTGCCCGAACCCAAGTTCCGGCCGGGCGATGCGGTCGACTATGCCGATTTCGACCGGGGTGAGGCCGGGGCCGTGGCGCGTCCACCGATCGACGCCGCCCCAGCGACAATGCGCGATCTTGCTTATAGTCTGATCCGCGTGCTCGACGATGATGGCCGGGCGGTCGGCCCGTGGGATCCGCGGCTTGAGCCGGATCGGCTGGTCGCGATGCTGCGCCATATGGCGCTGACGCGCGCATACGACGACCGCATGTATCGCGCCCAGCGCCAGGGAAAGACCAGCTTTTACATGAAATGCACGGGCGAGGAGGCGACCTCGATCGCTGCCGCCTACGCGCTCGACCGCGACGACATGTGCTTCCCTTCCTACCGCCAGCAGGGTGTGCTGATCGCGCGGAACTGGAGCCTGGTCGACATGATGTGCCAGGTTTACTCCAACCGGGGCGATCGGCTGAAGGGCCGGCAGATGCCGATCATGTATTCGGCGCGGGAGGCAGGCTTTTTCTCGATCTCGGGGAACCTCGCGACCCAATATCCGCAGGCCGTGGGCTTCGCGATGGCGAGCGCGGCGCGCGGCGACACGCGCATTGCGGCGGCCTGGTGCGGCGAGGGCTCGACGGCGGAGGGCGACTTCCACTCGGCCTGCACCTTCGCCAGCGTCTATCGTGCGCCGGTGATCCTGAACGTGATCAACAATCAGTGGGCGATCAGCAGCTTTTCGGGCTTTGCCGGTGCGGAGAATACGACCTTCGCGGCGCGCGCGATCGGCTATGGCATTCCCGGGCTGCGCGTAGATGGTAACGACGCGCTCGCGGTCTATGCCGCAACCGAATGGGCGGCCGAGCGCGCGCGCTCCAATGCCGGGCCGACCTTGATCGAATTCTTCACCTATCGTGCCGAGGGCCATTCGACCTCGGACGATCCGACCAAATATCGTTCCGCCGAAGAGAATGTGAAATGGCCGCTCGGCGATCCGGTGGCGCGCCTTAAACAGCATCTGATCCTGATCGGCGCGTGGGATGAGGACCGCCACGCGGCAATGGACAAGCAGGCTGCCGAGGAGGTGCGCGCTGCGCAAAGGGAGGCCGAAGCCCAGGGCATCCTTGCCGACGGGCTGCTCCAGCATCCCTTCGCGACGATGTTCGAGGATGTGTTCGAGGAGCAGCCCTGGCACCTCAAGGAACAGAGCCAGCAGATGCTCGACGAGCGGAAGAAGGCGGGCATATGAGCGCCAAGATCGTCGCCCCGGCGGAGGCCGGGGCCGCTGGGGATAAGAACTTGGCCTCGCCAGCAGTGGCCCCGGCCTCCGCCGGGGCGACAAAAAACATGAACATGATCCAGGCGATCAACAGCGCGCTTGATGTGATGATGGGCCGCGACGAGGATATCGTCGTGATGGGCGAGGACGTCGGCTTTTTTGGCGGCGTGTTCAAGGCGACCGAGCATCTCCAGACCAAGTATGGCAAGACGCGTGTGTTCGACACGCCGATTACCGAGCTCGGCATCATCGGGGTCGCGGTCGGCATGTGCGCTTATGGCCTGCGCCCGGTGCCGGAGATCCAGTTCGCCGATTATATCTATCCCGCGCTCGACCAGCTCGTGTCCGAAGCCGCGCGGCTGCGCTATCGCTCGGCCGGCGAATATACGGCACCGATGACGGTGCGCTCGCCGTTCGGCGGCGGCATTTTCGGCGGCCAGACGCACAGCCAGTCGCCCGAGGGCATCTTCACGCATGTCGCGGGACTGAAGACGGTGGTCCCGTCGAACCCTTATGACGCGAAAGGGCTGCTGATCGCCTCGATCGAGGACAATGATCCGGTCATCTTCTTCGAGCCCAAGCGCATTTATAACGGCCCGTTCGATGGCCATTATGACCGGCCGGTGACGCCCTGGGCGAAGCACCCCTCGAGCGCGGTGCCTGAAGGTTATTACCGCATTCCGCTCGGCAAGGCGGCGGTGGTGCGCGAGGGCGAGGCGGTGACAATCCTGTGTTACGGCACGATGGTCCATGTCGCGGTCGGCGTGGTCGCCGATACAGGGGTGGATGCCGAGATCATCGACCTGCGCACTTTGGTGCCGCTCGATATCGAGACGATCGAGGAATCGGTGCGGAAGACCGGACGCTGCGTGGTCGTCCACGAAGCCACAAAGACATCGGGCTTCGGCGCCGAATTGAGCGCACTGGTTCAGGAGCGTTGCTTTTACGCGCTGGAGGCGCCGGTCGAGCGCGTGACCGGTTGGGACACGCCCTATCCGCACAGCCTGGAATGGGCTTATTTTCCAGGCCCCGTACGGCTCACCCGCGCGCTCGAGAAGGTTTTGGAGGGCTGATGGCTCGCTATTCGTTCAAACTTCCCGACATCGGCGAAGGCATTGCCGAGGCCGAGATCGTGGCGTGGCATGTGAAGGTCGGCGAGACGATCGCCGAGGACGATCCGCTATGCGACATGATGACGGACAAGGCCACGGTGGAGATGACCGCGCCGGTCGCGGGCAAGATCGTCGAGGTTGCGGGCGAGGTCGGCGACCAGATCGCGATCGGGTCGGTGCTGGCGGTGTTTGAAACCGAGGGTGAGGCCGCGGCCGAGCCGATGGTGCAGGTCGCGCCCAACGAAGTGGCCGAAGTGGTGAAGCCGGATCCGATCCCGGAGCCGCAACCTGCGCAGCTAGCGAAAGCGCCCGAGTCGCCACCCGCGCTCAAGGCTGAGACGCGTGCGCCAGAGCCTGCCGCAGCGGCCGAGCATCGCCGCATCCTCGCCTCACCCGCCGTACGCGAGCGGGCGAAGAATCTCGGCATCGACCTTGGTCAGGTAAAGGCCGAGGGCGACCGTATCCGCCATTCCGATCTCGACGCCTTTCTGACCTACAACCAGGGTTATCGTGCCGCCGGTGGCTCACGTGCCGACGAGCAGATCAAGGTCGTTGGCCTGCGCCGTCGCATCGCGGAGAATATGCAGGCGTCGAAGCGCCACATCCCGCATTTCACTTATGTCGAAGAATATGATGTCACCAAGCTGGAGGCGTTGCGCGCGGACCTGAACGAGACGCGTGGGTCAAAGGATAGGCTGACGATCCTGCCCTTCCTGATCATCGCGATCTGCAAGGCCCTGCCCAAATTCCCGATGATCAACGCACGCTATGACGACGAAGCCAACGTCATCACCCGGTCGGGCGCGGTCCATCTCGGCATCGCGGCGCAGACCGACGCCGGCCTGATGGTGCCGGTGATCCATGACGCGCAGGCGAAGAATGTCTGGCAGCTTGCGTCCGAGGTGAAGCGCCTTGCCGAAGCCGCACGTACGGGCAAGGCCAAGAGCGAGGAATTGTCGGGTTCGACGCTCACCTTGAGCTCGCTCGGCCCGCTCGGTGGGATCGCTGCTACGCCGGTGATCAATCGGCCCGAGGTCGCGATCCTTTGCCCCAACAAAGTAGTGGAGCGGCCGGTGGTGAAGGATGGCCAGATCGTGATCGCCAAGATGATGAACATGTCCATCTCATGCGATCATCGTGTGGTGGACGGGCATGATGCGGCGAGCTTTGTTCAGGCAGTCAAGAAACTGGTCGAGACGCCCGCTTTACTGTTCGTGGATTGAGCGACGGGTCTATAACTTCCGCATCCATAGCGCATCGACGCGATGGTCCACGCCCTTGCGGATGATCACGTCGGCGCGCTGGCGGCTGGGGAGGATATTCTCGATCAGGTTGAGGTGGTTGACCTCGCGCCAGATGCGGCGCGCCACCTTGCGGGCTTCCTCGTCCGACAGCAGCGCCAGCCGATGAAAATAGGCTTCGGGGTCCTGGAAAGCGGTCGCGCGCAACAGCATGAAGCGTTCTTCGTACCAGCGCGCGATGTCGCCGGGCGCCGCATCGATGTAGATGGACAGATCGAAGAAATCGGACGCGGTGAAGGGCGCGCGTGGGGCTCCCGGGCCGGTGCCGAGCTGGAGAACGTTCAGGCCCTCGAAGATCAGGATATCGGGTCCCTCGATCGCCTGGTCGGCACCGGGGACGATGTCGTAGACATGGTGCGAGTAGGTTGGCGCGACGCCGCGTCCGCTGGACCTAATGTCCGCTAGAAACTCGATCATGCGCCGCACGTCGTAGCTTTCGGGAAAGCCCTTGCGCTCCATCATGCCGCGTGCGCCGAGTTCCGCGTTGGGATGGAGGAAACCGTCGGTCGTCACCAGATCGACCTTGGGATGGGCCGGCCAGCGCGAAAGCAGCGCTTTCAGCAGGCGCGCTGTCGTGCTTTTGCCGACCGCGACCGATCCCGCGATTGCCACGACATAGGGCCGCTTGATCGCGGGGCGGTTCAGGAATTCGTCGGTGACGTGCGCAAGCCCCTGGGCGGCGCGGACGTGCAGGTTGATCAGCCGCGTCAGCGGAAGATAGACCTCTTCCACCTCGTTGAGCGAGGTCGGCTCGTTCGCGCCGCGCAGCTTCGCCACGTCCTGTTCGTCGAGCGTCATCGGAACCGCGGCACGCAGCCGCGCCCATTCCGACCGCGTAAAATGGGTATGGCTCGCTTCGACGTCCGGCCCGGGCAAGGGGGCCGGGGCCACCGCGGATAGACGGGTCTTGGCCATATTCAGCGCGGCTCCGGCAACTTCCTGGTCTTACTGCCGCCTGCGCGGCGGCAACGCAAATCCAGACCTCGACGCGTCATCACGGGCGCAGGATGACATTGTCCAGCAGGCGCGTCGCGCCGAAGCGTACCGCCAGCGACATGACCGCGCCGTTCGGGCCGACGCCTTCCAGTTCTTCCAGCGTGTCAGGATCAGCCACGCTGACATAATCGATCAGGCCGGCGGTAGGGGCGATCGCTGTTTCGGCGATGTGCCGCAGCCGGGCAGCGTTGCGCACGCCCGCGACGAAAGCGGCTTCGGCGTCGCTTAGGCCGCGCGAGAGCGCGACCGCCTCGATCCGTTGCTGCGGCGTCAGGTAGATGTTGCGGCTCGACAAAGCGAGACCGTCGGATTCGCGGATGGTCGGGCCGATCACGATCTCCACGGCCATGTTGAGATCGCGGACCATCTGCCGGATCACGCGCGTCTGCTGGACATCCTTTTGCCCGAAAAAGGCGATGTCGGGCCCCACCATGTTGAACAATTTGGCGACCACGGTCGCCACGCCGGAAAAATGACCCGGCCGCACCGCACCTTCCAGCCGGTCCGCGATTGCCCCCACTTCGATCCTGGTGTCGAACCCATGCGGATAGACCTCGTCGGACGAAGGCAGAAAGACCAAAGCCACGTCTGCGGCTTCGAGCTTCGCCAGATCGGCCTCGATCGGGCGGGGATAGGTCGCAAGATCCTCATGCGGCGCGAACTGTGTGGGATTGACGAAGATGCTGGCCGCGACGGAATCGCAGCGGCCCGCCGCCAGCGCTACCAGGCTCATATGCCCGTCGTGCAGCGCCCCCATCGTCGGTACCAGCCCGACGCGTCCGAGGGAGGGGCGTAGCGCCCGCACCTCGGCGACCGTCCTGGCGATCCGCATCAGGCCTTGTCCGCTTGATCCAGCGCCGCGGCGACGATTTCGGGGGCGATCGAGGCGGCATTGGCGGCCGTCGGGAAGGCCCGCTCACGCACGGCCGCGGCATAAGCCGTCAGCGCTTCTCCAATCGCGCCGCCGATCTCGGCAAAGCGGCCGGCATGACGGAAGGGCGGATCTGCGGAGAAACCGAGCACATCGTGCCACACCTGCACCTGCCCGGTACAGCCGGGGCCCGCGCCGATTCCGATCGTCGGGACCGATATCCGCTTGGTGATTGCGGCGGCAAGTTCGGCGGGCACCAGTTCCAGCACGATCGCGAAGGCGCCGGCCTCAGCTAGCGCTTCCGCATCGCGGATCAACCTGGCGGCTGCATCGGCGCTGCGCCCCTGGACCCTGATCCCGATCTGGTTGACCGACTGCGGCGTGAAGCCGAGATGCCCCATTGTCGGGACGCCAAGCTCGACCAGCCGTCGTACGCTGTCGATCACGGGCGCCCCGCCCTCAAGCTTGACCGCCTGCGCGCCGCTTTCCTGGAGCAGCCGACGGGCCGAGGCGACCGCCTGCTCGGGCGTCGCATAGGTCAGAAAGGGCAGATCCACGATCACGAGCGCACTCGGCGCACCGCGCACGACCGCGCCGGCGTGCCGGATCATGTCGTCCAGCGTAACCGGAATCGTGTCGCCATGGCCCAGCATCACCTGACCGAGCGAATCGCCGACGAGGATCCAGGGCAGGCCGGCTTGCTCGACGATCAGCGCCGAACTGTAATCGTAGCAGGTGATAACCGGTAGCGACTCGCCCGAGCGCGCGGCTTTCATGAAATCGGAGATTGTGAGCCTCATCGGCGCTCCCCATATGGTGCTCGCGCGGCCTTAGCGCCCCTGCGGCAACGCAGCAAACCGCCTTCTTCGCAAGTGCGGTATTTGGGTCTATAGGCCGCAACCCGGCTCAGCCGGCCAATGAGGAGGATGCAGCGCGATGCGCTGGGTGATGCGGTCCAAGATTCACAATGCCACGGTTACCGAGGCAAACCTCGATTATGTCGGTTCGATCACGATCGACGCCGATCTGCTCGACGCCGTCGGCCTGTGGCCGGGCGAAAGGGTGCTGGTCGTTTCCAATACGAGCGGCGCGCGCCTGGAAACCTACACGATCGCGGGCGACCGTGGCGGTGGCGACATTTGCGTCAACGGCGCCGCCGCGCACCTGATCAAGGACGGCGAGGAGGTCATCATCATGGGATTCGAGCTCACCGCCGAGCCGATCGACCCCCAGGTGGTCCTCGTCGACGCGAAAAACCGTATCGTTCGTCGGCTGGTGGAACAGCCGCGGCGCGAGTTGGCGTCGTTCGGCTGAGGCTTCCTCGGGCGGCCCCGCCGTCGCTGGACACGCCTGAGAGGGCGGGGCAGGGCAGAAAGCCGTGACCGACAAGCGCATCCTGTTGATCGTCGGCGGGGGAATCGCAGCTTACAAGGCCTGCGAGCTCATCCGCCTGATCCGTCAGGCGGGCATGAGCGTCCGTTGCGTCCTGACCGACGGCGGTGCCCAATTCGTCACCCCGATGACGCTCGCGACTTTGTCCGGCCAGCCGGTCCATACTTCGCTGTGGGACCTGAAGGACGAAGCCGAGATCGGTCACATCCAGCTCAGTCGCCAGGCGGATCTGGTCGTTGTGGCGCCCGCTACCGCCGATCTTCTGGCCCGCATGGCGGGCGGCCTTGCCGGCGATCTGGCCACGACCTTGCTATTGGCGACCGACAAGCCCGTTCTGGTCGCTCCCGCAATGAACGTTCGCATGTGGCAGCATCCTGCGACGCGCCGGAACGTGGCGCGGCTTCGTGCCGACGGGGCGACGGTTCTCGATCCCGACGACGGCGAAATGGCGTGCGGCGAATACGGCCCGGGCCGCCTGCCCGAACCCCAGGCGATCCTAGATGCGATCCTGTCGGCGCTGACGCCGGGGCCGCAACGGCTTGCCGGCAAGCATATATTGGTCACCGCGGGCCCGACCCACGAGCCGATCGATCCGGTCCGCTATCTCGCGAATCGGTCATCGGGAAAGCAGGGTTTCGCGATCGCGCGCGCCTTGGCCGAGCTCGGCGCCAACGTGACGCTCGTCGCCGGCCCGGTGACCCTTGCAACGCCTGCGGGTGTCGACCGCATCGATGTCGAAACCGCGAAGCAGATGGCTGAGGCCGTGCGGGCCGCGCTCCCCGCCGATGCCGCTGTCATGACAGCGGCCGTTGCCGATTGGGCCGTCGCGCCGGCCGAACAGAAACTCAAGAAATCGACTGGCAACCCTCCGCGGCTGGAGCTCCAGCCCAATCCCGACATTCTGGCGATGGTGGCCCAATCGTCCGACCGGCCCGGTTTGGTAATCGGCTTCGCCGCCGAGACCGAACATCTGCTCGATCATGCGCGCGACAAGCTTGCGGGCAAGGGGTGTGACCTGATCGTCGCCAATGACGTATCGGGCGATGTCATGGGCGGCGACCGCAATCTCGTCCATCTGATCAGCGCGGACAGTGTCGAGAGCTGGCCCGAACTGTCCAAGGACGATGTTGGCCGCCAGCTTGCGCAACGGATTGCGGATCTGCTTTCCGGCTCCTGAGGGGCGTACCGATCTGCCGGCACGGCGGGCTGCGATGAGTCGGCCTAACCGAGCAGAATCGCCGCCGCTTCGTCCCACATCCGCGGAGAAGCCGCCGCGAGCAGCCCCTTACCAGTCTGAGCCACTTCGTAAGGCGTGCCGTCGAACCGCGCGACCCTGCCACCCGCTTCCTGAAGGATCAGCGCGCCCGGGGCGTGATCCCAGACGTGCGTCCGCCAGAACAGCGCCAGATCGTTCTGGCCCAGCATCACGCGCGGATATTGCTCGGCGGCGCAGCGCGGAATGCCGACGCATTGTAATTTTCCCTCCGCGCGCTGCTCGACTTCCTCGCGCAATTCGGGTGGCAGATAGCGAGTGGAGAGACCGGCGACGGGCAAGGCGCCGCCGCTGGTCCGCGCGATCACGCGCTCTCCATTCACGAAGGCCCCTTGGCCACGGCCGGCGCTGCAGAGGCGGTTCGCGACCGGATCGAACAGCCATGCCGCTTCGCTGATCCCGTCGGCGACCAGTGCCACCATGATCCCGAACGGCGTCTCCCCGGCCGCGAAGTTTGCCGTGCCGTCGATCGGGTCGACGATCCACGCTGTGCCCTCGCCAATGCCATCCAGTAGCGACGGGTCGGCCGAGCAGGCTTCCTCGCCGATCACGCGCGATCCCGGCAGCATCCGGGTCAGCGCTTCGGCCAGCGCAATCTCGCTTTCCCTGTCGGCGATCGTGACAAGCTCATCCGGCGCCTTTTCCTCGATCTCGGCGGCGTCCAGCTGGCGGAAGCGTGGCATCACGATCCGGGCAGCGACGTCGCGCATCAGCGCCTGCACCTCGGAATCATGGGTGATCATGGCTGTTCTCCAGACGCGAGGCCGCGCGTGTCCGGCCGGAATCGATCATGCCGCGGCAGATCGTCGGCGGCAGGCGCCCACGCGATCCGGCTCGCATAGAAGATGTGGAAGGCCGGCACGACCTGATCGGGTTGGTCGAGCGTGGCGATAGAGAAATCGACCGTCTCCGGTTGGTGGTTCACCTGCATCAGGAAGGGCGTGCCGCAGCGCGTGCAGAACAGACGATGGCCGAAATCGCTCGATTCAAAGCGGCCGACCAGCGCCTCGCCTCGCGTGAACTGGAAATCCGCGGCTGGTACGGTCGCGAAGGCCATCGCCGGACTGCCCGAACTGAGCTGACAGGTGCGGCAATGGCACCACCCTGCATCGAATGGATCGGAGGCGAGGCGGTATCGCACCGCCTCGCACGCGCAGCCGCCGGTCCAGTCGGTCATGCGCTTCTCCGTTGATCAGTCGCGCCAATAATCATGCCGTTCCGATCCATCGAAACCGGCCCGATTGCAGGCAGCACCGCTTGAAAGCTCAAGCCTGAGCCGCAAGGGCAGGGGTCATTCCGGCCGAGCTTCTCGACCAGCTCAACATTGCCATGCACGAATCGCAGGCCACGCTTGACCCGGGTCTCGGACGGATAGCCCTTACGCCGCTTGCTCGATCGTTCGAAAGCAGGGCAGGTCGGCGGCGAAATCACTGTTGCGTGCCATGTCAGCCTCCTGTCGCAAGCACGACGATTCTGTCGTGCGGCGGGCGCTATGGCTGCGCGTTGAAAGCCTGTAAAGTTCAGCTGCGATAATCCGCGTTGATCGAAATATATCCGTGCGTCAGATCGCATGTCCAGACCGTGGCGCGGCCTTCGCCAACCCCAAGATCGACGCCGATCTCGATATCGTGGCCTTTCAAGTGCGCGGCGACGGGGGCTTCGTCATAGCCTTCGACCGCGAGCCCATGGCGCGCGACCTGAGTCGCGCCGAAGCGGATCGAGAGCAAATCGCGCTCGGCCGGCTCGCCCGCCTTGCCGACCGCCATCACGATCCGCCCCCAATTGGCGTCCTCACCCGCGATTGCGGTCTTCACCAGCGGCGAGTTGGCGATCGACATCGCGATGCGGTGCGCAGAGGCGTCGCTCTGCGCGCCTTCGACCATGATCTGGATGAACTTGGACGCGCCCTCGCCGTCACGCACGACCAGATGCGCGAGCTGGCGGCACAGATCGGTCAGCGCCGCCTGGAACGCGTCCGCCCCCGCGTCGTCATATGAGGCAAGCGGCGCGTTGCCGGCTGTGCCGGTGGCGAAGGCGAGCACCGTATCGGAGGTCGACGTGTCGCCGTCCACGGTGATGCAGGAAAAGGTTGGCTTGTTCGCGGCCTCCAGCATCGTCTGGAGGAACGGCGCCTCGACCGCCGCATTGGTGAAGATGAAGCCAAGCATGGTCGCCATGTCGGGAGCGATCATACCCGACCCCTTGATGATTCCGACCAAAGTCACGGTCGCGCCGCCCACCACGGCGGTCGTGCTCGCACCCTTTGGGAAAGTGTCGGTGGTGCCGATCGTCTCGGCCGCATCGCGCCAGCCGGCTTCCGGCGCATCAAGCACCGCATCGATCCCCGCCTCAGCCTTGTCGATCGGCAGCGGCACGCCGATCACGCCGGTCGACGCGACGAACACGTCCGAAGGCTCGCAACCGACACGGCCTGCCACGCGCGCGGTGATCGCCTCGACCGCGGCGCGGCCGCGATTGCCGGTGAATGCATTCGAGTTGCCGGCATTCACCACCAGCGCCCGCGCGCGGCCGAGCGGCAGCGCCTTGCGGCACCATTCAACCTCTGGCGACGGACATTTGCTCTGTGTCGTGACCCCTGCCACGGCAGTGCCGACGTCCAGCGCCACATAGGTCAGGTCGGCCCGCTCCCACAATTTGTAGCCCGCGCGCGTCACGGCAATGCGTACGCCTGCAATCGGCGGCATGTCGGGGAACGGGGAGGCGAGGGGGGATGTGGAAGCGGACATGGCCCGCCGCCTAGCAGCGGAAAGCAGCAATGTGTATCCGGCTTGCATCATGCGCGGGATGGACGCGCGCGGCGGCTTCACCTACATAAACGAACAATGCGTCTGCTGCTTCTCCTGTCTGCCTTCCTGACCGCGCTCACCGGCGTTGTTGTGGGCACGGCCGCGTCCGCGCAGCCGATCCAGGCGAGCGTGACGGCGACGCATGCCAAGCCGGGCGCCACCGTCAAGGTGACCGCGCCGCTGCCGGAAGAAGTTCAGGGCGCCTATGCGGCCCCCGGCACATGGCATGTGCGGCTGGCACCATCGGTGCGTATCAACCGCGCCGCTTATGGCGAGCGTCGGCGCGAATAGCGCCTGATCACCGCTTATCCGGCTCCGGCCGGACCTCTCCCTTTATCGTTTTCGCGCATCGCCTCCACGCGGCGGCGCATCTCAATCAGACAGGATCATCCTTATGTTCGCCGGCATCGCCAAGGCCATTTTCGGCTCGTCCAATGATCGCTACGTCAAGTCGATGCAGCCTCTGGTTGCCAAGATCGCAGCGTTCGAGCCCGATCTCCAGGCGCTGAGCGACGAGGATCTTGCCGCCCAGACCCCCAAATTCCGCGCACGGCTGGATGCGGGCGAGACGCTTGATCAGCTCCTGCCGGAGGCGTTCGCCACCGTGCGCGAAGCTGCGCGGCGCGTGCTCGGCCAGCGCCATTATGACGTGCAGATGATCGGCGGCATCGTGCTCCATCGCGGTGAGATTGCGGAGATGCGGACCGGCGAGGGCAAGACCCTGGTCGCGACGCTCGCGGTTTATTTGAACGCGCTCCCGGGCACTGGCGTGCATGTCGTCACCGTCAATGATTATCTCGCCCGCCGCGACGCCGAATGGATGGGCCAGGTCTACAAATTCCTTTGCCTCACCGTCGGCGTGATCGTGCCTAACCTGACCGACGATCAGCGGCGCGAGGCCTATAATTCGGACATCACCTACGCCACCAACAACGAGCTCGGCTTCGATTATCTGCGCGACAATATGAAATATGACCGCGGCCAGATGGTGCAGCGGCCGTTCGCGCACGCAATCGTCGATGAGGTCGATTCGATCCTGATCGATGAAGCGCGCACGCCGCTCATCATCTCAGGGCCGACCGAGGACAAATCGGATCTCTACAAATCGGTTGATGCGATCGTGAAGAAGATCCAGGCCGAACATTACGAGCATGACGAGAAGGCCCGCTCGGTGATCCTCACCGAAGAGGGGACCGAGGCGGTCGAACGTGAGCTTGAGGCGGCCGGCCTGCTGGAAGGCAGCAACCTCTACGATTTCGAGAATACGCAGGTGGTCCATCACCTGAACCAGGCGCTCAAGGCCAATGTCGCCTTCCGCCGCGACATTGATTACATCGTCAAGGACAACAAGGTCATCATCATCGACGAATTCACCGGTCGCATGATGGACGGGCGCCGCTGGTCGGACGGCCTGCACCAGGCGGTCGAGGCCAAGGAAGCCGTCAATATCGAGCCCGAGAATCAAACGCTGGCTTCGATCACCTTCCAGAATTATTTCCGAATGTACCCCAAGCTGTCGGGTATGACCGGCACCGCCGCGACCGAGGCGAACGAATTCTACCAGATCTACAAGATGAACGTGGTTTCGATCCCGACCAATGTGCCGGTCCGCCGCGTTGATGAGGACGACGAATTCTACAAGAATATCGGCGACAAGTTCGCCGCTATCACCAAGTCGATCCGCGACAAGCAGGCCACTGGCCAGCCGGTGCTGGTCGGCACCGTCTCGATCGAGAAATCGGAAATGCTGTCCGAATATCTCCAGAAGGAAGGCGTGACGCACAATGTGCTGAATGCGCGCTATCACGAGCAGGAAGCCTTCATCGTCGCGCAGGCGGGCCGGTTTGGCGCAGTCACCATCGCCACCAACATGGCCGGCCGTGGCACCGATATTCAGCTCGGCGGCAATCTCGAAATGCGGATGTTGGCCGAGCATCCCGATCTCGTCGCCGGCACGCCCGAATATGAATCGATAGCAAATGGTATCCGCGCGGAGATCGCAACCGAGAAGGCAGCCGTGCTTGCCGCCGGCGGCCTGTTCGTGCTCGGCACGGAACGGCACGAAAGCCGCCGCATCGACAATCAGCTGCGTGGCCGTTCAGGCCGCCAGGGCGATCCTGGCCTCAGCCGTTTCTATCTCAGCCTCGACGACGATCTGCTGCGCATCTTCGGCCCGCAGACGATGTTCGCCAAGATGATGAACAAGAACCTGGAGGATGGCGAGGCGATCATCAGCCCCTGGATCTCCAAGGCGATCGAGACCGCGCAGAAGAAGGTCGAGGCGCGCAATTACGACATCCGCAAGCAGGTCGTCGAATATGACGACGTCATGAACGATCAGCGCAAGGTCGTGTACGAACAGCGCGCCGATATCATGGACGCCGAGAAGGTCGACGACGTGGTCGACGATATGCGCGCCGAAACCGTCAACGCGATCGTTGCCGACGCCTGCCCGCCCGGCTCCTATCCCGAGCAGTGGAACGTCGCCGGCCTGACCGCCGCCACGCAGGACATTTTCGGTTTCGAGCCGCCCATCAGCGATTGGCTGAAGGAAGAGATGGTCGAGCCGGAACTGCTCGCGACCCGCATCCAGGAAATTGCTGAAACCGAGCTCGCCAAGCGCGTCGAGGAGGTCGGCAAGGAAAGCTGGGCCAATATCGAAAAGAGCGTGCTGCTCCAGCAGCTCGATCATCACTGGAAAGAGCATCTCTCGACGCTCGATGCGTTGCGCCAGGTGATCCACCTGCGTGCCTATGCGCAGAAGACGCCAATCAACGAATACAAGCAGGAAGCCTTCGCTCTGTTCGAACGCATGTTGTCGGCGATTCGTGAGGATGTAACGCGGACCTTGTCCAACATCCGCTTCAACTTCGCCCCGCCCGAGCTGCCGCCGATGCCGGATATTTTCACGACAACGCATATCGATCCGCTCACAGGCTATGACGACAGCGCCGACCGCGACGCCGCTTCCCTTGGGCTGATCACCACGCGCTTGCCGCCGATGCCGATGGCACGCCCCGAGGCGCCGGTGCTGGGTGATCCCGCCGATTGGGAAAACCGCGTCAGCCGCAATGCGCCGTGCCCGTGCGGTTCGGGCCGCAAGTACAAGCATTGCCACGGGCAGCTTTGAAGCCGTAGGAATCCGTCACCCCCGGACTTGTGCCGGGGTCCACTCAGCGGCTTGATGATGGCCTCACAGCGAACGCGGAACGAATCCCGCAGAGGTTAGGCGCGGCCGAATAGTCGCGCGAAAAAGCCCGGCTTCGGCAGCGGTTCACCGCCTATTCGTTGGAGCTCAGAATAGCGAAATTCCTCTCCTTCGGTTTCACCCAACATGAAGCCGCAGATGGATTGCGCAAGTTTGGCGGGCGTGTCGAACATAAGGTCCACGTCTGCCTCTTCGCCGCCTTCCGCCTCCTGCTCCGCTCGAAGCTCATCATGTATCGCCTGAAGCTGCGGTGGCGGGTTTCCCTTGATTTCCAGTTCGTACGCGCCCCTTGAGCAATCATAGGCTACGCTCCAGGCTTCTTTTCCGTCTTCGAAGCCATGCGCTTCGGAGCACATCACGACCTCGCTGATGTCGCATGCTACCGCGGGTCCGAAAGAGGCGAGGGCCACCAGCTTGCCCTCGAGCGCGCTAAACTTACGGTCCGCGACGAACAGAAGCCAATCGTCTGGCAACTGAGCCATGCCGATGCCATCGGGCAAATACCTGGGCGGAATGACTTCCGCGACTTCCATCTCAAGCGCCGCCAGCGCCTGCTCCGGTTTCAGACCCTTAACCGCAATCCAGGAATGCTTGATGCCCATTCGGCCCCTCCACCAAAGCTCTGCCGCAAAATAACCGGCTCGTTTCGGAGGAGCAAGAACAAAATAGGAACCCTATGCCGAACGCTCGGAATCCTCGAGAGTCCGGTGGACTAGTTCTTCGGCCCGTCCAGCCGCTGGAACGGCTTCAGCACAATCCAGATATAGGCGATCGTGCCGACCAGCACCGCGATCGCGAGACCGTGATCGAGATAGTCGATCCCGCCTTCATGTTTGACCGCGCGGTTGCCGATATAATTGGCGACGCCGCAGCCGACCGATGCGGCGAGATATTGCCAGATCGAATCCTGGGGCTCGCCGGGTGTGGAGGAACGCTGCAGGAAAAGAACAATGAGGCCGGCGAAGATCGCTACCGTCACCCAATCGTATACCGTTTCCATGAAGCACTCTCCCCTGAAGCCACCTCCCTGCCACGCCAGGCCGGGGTTACGCAACAATCCTCGTGTGAAGGCGAACGCATAACTTGCCGGATCATCCAACCGGCCCGACATAAACGCCGGTTGCGGCCCTCTGCGGTGTCGGGCACTCTCGACAGCCTTGGGCAAGGAGGCGCGGTGTGGCGACGGCAGACATAGCGCGAGAGGAAGTCAGCCGCGACCGCGGCCTCGTGCGCGCGATGGGCATGTTCACCTTTGCCGCTGCGATCACCAACGAGGTGGTGGGCTCGGGCGTCTACCGGCTGCCCGCGACCATGGCGACCGCCGCGGGAACGATGGCACCCTATGCCTATCTCGCCTGCCTGATCGCGATGGCGGCGGTCGTGTTGTGTTTTGCGGAGGCCGGAAGCCGCGTCCCGACCAGCGGCGGCCCTTATGCTTATGTCGAGGCGGCGTTTGGGCCGATGCCCGGCTTTGTCGCGGGCGTGCTGGTCTGGTTTTCGAGCGTGCTCGCCTGTGGCGGGATTGCGGTGGCGCTCGCGGACACGGTCGGTTCGGCCTTCCCGGCCGTGTTCCTGCCGCATTATGCCCTGGTGCATTATTCCGTGGTGGTGGCCGTGCTGGGATTGATGACGTTCATCAACCTCATCGGCGTCGATATCGCGGCCAAGGTGCTGGGGCTGGCGACAATGATCAAGCTGCTACCCCTGTTCCTGTTCCTGATCGTGGGTGGCGGGGCCTTGCTGATGGGCCATGCCGCCGCCGCGCCGATCAACACACCACCGACCGCGGGCTTTGGCGCCGCGGCCATTCTGGGCGTGTTCGCGCTGACCGGAATGGAAACGCCGCTCGCCGCGTCGGGGGAGGTACGCAATCCGGCGCGCAACGTGCCTCGTGCGCTGCTGCTGGCAATGATATCGATCGGCCTGCTCTATATCGCGGTACAGATCGTCTCTGACAGGCTGCTCGGCGCCGGTTTGGTCGGGTCGAAGGCGCCGCTCGCGGACGCACTCGGCACGATCGATCCGCGCTGGCGCGCGCCACTGCTGGCGGGCGCTTTCGGATCGATGCTGATCTGGCTCGGCAGCGATCTGCTTGGCGCGCCGCGGGTCCTGTTCGCGTTCGCCCGCGATGGACTGCTGCCGGCAGTACTGGGCAGGGCACATCCACGCTGGCGCACCCCGCATATCGCGATCCTGACCCATTTCGTGTTGGCGCTCGCGCTAGCGCTGACCGGCACCTTCGAAAAGCTCGCGATCCTCTCCGCGCTGGCGATTGCGCCCCTCTACATCTCCGTCTGTGCGGCTTCGGTGAAATTGCGGCGCGGCGGGATCGCAATCCTCGGAAAGCCGCTGATCATCGTTGGTTTGCCGGCGATCGCCTTGTTCGGCATCCTCAGCATGATGGTGATGATCGGCATTGCCCAACCCGCGGAGCAGCTGGCACTTGGCGCGCTTATGGCAGGCGGCGTGTTGTTCTATTACCTCATGCGCGCCCTGCGGGGTCGAGCCAAAGCCTAGCCGTTCCGCCCCATCTCAAGCCAATATCTTCGCCAAGCCCTTCGACAGCTGCACCGCGCCGTTTAATTGGGCCGCCGCGTCCGGCCAGCTGCGGCTGATCACCAGCTTGCTGTCAGGCCGCAATTTCGCGGTACCTTTCAGCCGCTCTACATAAGCGAGCAGTCCCGGGAGATCGGGGAACTGATCCTCGAAGAAGCTGACAAGTGCGCCCTTGGGCCCAACGTCCAGCTTGGCGATCCGAGCCTTCTTGGCGTTGAGCTTGGTCTCGATGATCGACAGCAGGTTCGCCGTCGGCTGCGGGATCGGGCCAAAGCGGTCGATCATCTCGGCGGCGAACGCCTCGATCTCGCCCTTGTTCTCGAGCTCGTTCATGCGCCGATAGAGGCCCATGCGCAGGTCGAGATCGGGGACATAATCGTCCGGGATCATGATCGGCGCATCGACACTGATCTGGGGTGAGAATTCGCGGTTGCGCGCGGCCTGCGCCAGCCCGCCCGCCTTGGCTTCCAGAATCGCATCCTCGAGCATCGACTGATAGAGTTCGAACCCGACCTCCCTGATATGGCCCGATTGCTCGTCGCCGAGCAGATTGCCCGCGCCGCGAATGTCGAGATCGTGGCTGGCGAGCTGGAAACCGGCGCCCAAAGTGTCGAGATTCTGCAGGATGTGGAGGCGCTTTTCCGCCGTCTCCGACACCTGGCGGTTGGGCGGGGTGGTAAGATACGCATAAGCGCGTGTCTTGGCGCGCCCGACGCGTCCGCGCAGCTGATAGAGCTGCGCCAGGCCGAAGCGGTCGGCGCGATGCACGATCAGCGTATTCGCGCTCGGGATATCAAGCCCGCTTTCGACGATCGTGGTCGATACCAGCACGTCGAACTTCTTGTCGTAAAAGGCGGACATCCGCTCTTCGACTTCGCCCGCCGCCATCTGGCCGTGCGCCACGACATAATGGATTTCGGGCACTTCCTTGCGCAGATATTCCTCGATGTCCGGCAGGTCCTTGATCCGCGGCACGACGAAGAAGCTCTGCCCGCCGCGATAATGTTCGCGCAGCAGGGCCTCGCGGATCACCACCGGGTCCCACGGCGCGACATAGGTGCGCACCGCGAGGCGATCGACCGGGGGGGTCTGGATCACCGACAATTCGCGCAAGCCCGACATCGCCATTTGCAGCGTGCGCGGGATCGGAGTCGCGGTCAGCGTGAGAACATGGACGTCGGTCTTGAGTGTCTTCAGCCGCTCCTTATGCGTCACGCCGAAACGCTGCTCCTCATCGACGATGACGAGGCCGAGCCGCTTGAACTCGATCCCCTTGGCCAGGATCGCGTGCGTGCCGATGACGATATCGATTTTCCCGTCGGCAAGACCCTCTTTGGTTCGTTTTGCCTCGGCCGCAGGAACCAATCTGGATAGGCGGCCGACCTCGATCGGAAATCCGCGCATCCGCTCAACGAAATTCGTATAATGCTGCCGGGCGAGCAGGGTGGTTGGACAGACCAGAGCAACCTGCATTCCCGCCATCGCCGCCACGAACGCTGCGCGCAGCGCAACCTCGGTCTTGCCGAAGCCGACGTCGCCGACGATCAGCCGATCCATCGGCTTGCCGGCCGAAAGGTCGTCCAGCGCATCGCCGATCGCGCGATCCTGATCGTCGGTTTCCTCATATGGGAACCGATCGGCGAAGGCGGCATAAGCCGCGTCGGTCTGGGCAACGTCGGCGGCGCGGAGCGCGCGTTCGGCCGCAGTCGCGATCAGCTCGCCGGCAATCTCGCGGATCCGCTCCTTCATCCGCGCCTTGCGCGTCTGCCAGGCGACACCGCCCAATTTGTCGAGGCTGGCGCCTTCCTCGCTGCCGTAGCGGCTCAGGACCTCGAGATTCTCGACCGGAACGTAGAGCTTGTCGCCGCCGGCATAGGAAAGCGCGACGCAATCGTGCGGCACCTTCGAAACGGGGATCTGGGTCAGCCCCTCATAGCGGCCGATACCGTGATCGGCGTGCACCACCAGATCGCCCGGCGAGAGCGTCGCCAGTTCAGCCAGAAAGGCGTCCGCCGATTTGCGCCTTTTCTGCCGCCGGATCAGGCGGTCGCCGAGCATGTCCTGCTCGGTCAGCAAGGCGATTTCGGGCGTGGTGAAGCCGTGATCGAGCGGCAGCACAGTGAGCGCGGTCGTTCCTGGCCGGAACGCGCTTCCGAGCGCATCCTGCCAATCGTCGGCGAGCATCGCACCGTCGAGGCCGTGGTCGGCGAGCAACCCCTTCAATCGCTCGCGCGCGCCGATCGAATAGCTTGCAAGCACGACCTTGTGTTTGCTGCGGCCAAGATCGCGAATATGCGCGACCACCGCTTCATAGACATTGGCGTTCTGCGTGCGCTCGGGCGTGAAGTCGCGCGGGCCGTCGACACCGAAGTCGATCACCTTTGCGCTTTCGGGCTCATGATAGGGGGTGGTCAGGTGGATCGGCCGGTCCGCGATCGCCTGTTCCCACTCGTCGCGCTTCAAATAGAGGGTTTCGGGCTCGAGCGGCCGATAGCTGCCGGGATCGTTGGAGCGAGCGCGCTGGCGATTTTCGTAATAATCGGCGATCGAATCGAAGCGTGCGCTCGCCGCGCCATCGGCGCCGCTGTCGCGCACGATCAGATCGTCGGGTGAAAGATGATCGAACAAGGTAGCGAGCCGCTCCTCGATCAGCGGCAGCCAATGCTCCATCCCCGCCAGCCGGCGGCCGTCGGACAGGGCCTGATAGAGCGGGTCGCCGGTCGCGGTCGCGCCGAATTTCTCGCGGTAGCGGCTGCGGAAGCGCTTGATGCCTTCGGAATCGAGCAAGGCCTCGGATGCGGGCAGCAAGGTGAAGCCATCGACGGTGGCTGTGGTGCGCTGATCCTCCGCCGAGAATTGGCGCACCGTCTCGATCTCGTCGCCGAAGAAGTCCAGCCGTAGCGCGAGCGCCTCGCCCGCAGGGAACAGGTCGACCAGCCCACCACGCACCGCATATTCGCCCGCTTCATGGACCGTGTCGGCCCGGACATAGCCGTTGGCCTGGAGCAGTTCGGCGAGCGCGTCGCGATCGATCCGCTCGCCCGGCGCGAGCGTCGCCGACAATTGGCGGATGCGGAACGGCGTCAGCGTGCGTTGGCTGGCGGCGTTGACCGTCGTGACCAATAATTGCGGTTTTTCGGCCTTGCGCTGCAGCGCATGTAAGCCAGCCAGCCGTTCCGACGTGGCACGTAGGGAAGGGGAGGCGCGGTCGTACGGCAGGCAATCCCAGGCCGGGAAAGTCAGCACCTCCAGATCCGGCGCGAAATAGCGCGCATTGTCGGCAAGCGCGCGCATGGCGGCTTCGTCGGGCGCGACGAAGACGGCACGGCCTTTCGCGGCGCGTGCCAGGTCGGCCATCAGCCAGGGCAGGAAACCCGCCGGTGCTCCCGCCAGGGTCAGCGCCTCGCCGGCTTTTAAAATTCGTTGTATATCAGCCACTTATTTCTCAATCGGAATAAAATCGAGCATCCGCATCCGTTGCATCATCGGCCCATGCCATCGCTCCGGCACCGGGATCGTACCGATCGCCCAGCCCATGATCTCCACATCCTCCTCGTTCATCAACGCTTCGAACCAGGCGATCTCCGCTTCGTCCCAATGCTCGGCAAAGGCGTCGAAGAAGCCGCCGATCATCAGATCCGCTTCCTTGGTGCCGCGATGCCAGGCGCGGAAGCGCAGGCGCTTGAGGCGAATGTCGCGGTCCATGTGGCTCCAAACAGGAAATGCCGGCTGCCGCTTTGCGGCGCCGGTTGCGGGGGCTATTGCAGGGCCCACTTAGTGATGCGGCCTGACATACTCAATCCACTGTTCGCCGAAGTCGAGGCGCTGAAAGGGGTTGGCCCGCAGATGGCCAAACCCCTGTCGCGTCTTGGGCTTTCGCGGGCGATCGATCTGCTGTTCCATCTGCCGACCGGCTGGATCGATCGCAAGGCGGTGACCGAGCTCGACGATGCCGATGTCGGCCAGATCGTCACCGTCACCGTCACGCCCACCGAATATCGCATGTCCGGCAGCGCGCGGGCGCCGGCAAGGGTGGTAGCGCGCGACGCGGCGGGCAATTTCGTGAGTCTGGTCTTCTTCGGCGGCTCGTCGGGTTGGGCCAAGAAGCAATTGCCGCTGGGGGAACCGAAGGCGATTTCGGGCAAACTCGACCGCTACGATCAGTGGCTCCAGATCGTGCATCCCGAGGTTATGACGCCGGATGAAGCGAAGGCGCTGCCCGCACGGGAGCCCGTTTACGCGCTGTCGGAGGGGCTCACCAACAAAAGGCTCGGTGCGCTGATCGGACAGGCGCTGGCGCGCGTGCCGGAGCTTCCCGAATGGATCGAGCCGAGCCTGCTCGCGCGCCAGGAATGGCCGCGCTGGCAGGAAGCGCTGGCGCGCATCCACGCGGATCCCGCCGACGCCAAGGCGCGCGAGCGGCTCGCTTATGACGAATTGTTCGCCAACCAGCTCGCCTTGATGCTGGTCCGCGCTTCGTCGCGCGCGCGACGCGGCACGCCCCTGCAGGGCGATGGGCGGCTGCGCGCCGCGCTCAAGTTGCCCTACAGCCCGACCGGCGCGCAGGCGCGCACCGTCGCCGAGATCGAGGGCGACATGGCGCAGTCCGCGCCGATGCTGCGCCTGCTCCAGGGCGATGTCGGCGCGGGCAAGACCCTCGTCGCTCTGATGGCGCTGCTGATCGCGGTCGAGGCGGGGGCGCAAGGGGCATTGCTGGCACCGACCGAGATTCTCGCCCGCCAGCATTATGACAATCTGTCGCGGCTGCTTGGTGGCTTGCCGGTGAATCTCGCTATCCTGACCGGCCGCGACAAGGGCCGGGCGCGCGAGGCGACCTTGATGGGACTGGCCGACGGTTCGATCGACATTCTGGTCGGCACGCACGCCATCTTCCAGGAATCGGTCTCCTATAAACGGCTCGGGCTGGCCGTGGTGGACGAGCAGCATCGCTTCGGCGTGGCGCAGCGCATGTTGCTGACGCAGAAGGCCGAAAGACCGCCGCATCTGCTGGCGATGACCGCGACCCCTATTCCGCGCACGCTCACGCTCAGCCAATATGGCGAGATGGATACGAGCCGGCTGGACGAGATGCCGCCCGGCCGCCAGCCAATCGAGACCCGCGTCATATCGGACGATCGGCTGGGGGAAGTCGCGGACGGCCTCGCGCGTCATCTCGCCTCGGGCAACCAGGCTTATTGGGTCTGCCCTTTGGTCGAGGAAAGCGAGACCAGCGATCTCGCCGCTGCGGAGGACCGCGCCGCCGGCTTGCGCATGCGCTTCGGCGACAAGGTCGGGCTGGTCCACGGCCGGATGAAGGGGCCCGACAAGGACGCGGTGATGGCGGCTTTCCAGCGCGGCGAGATCGGCGTGCTGGTCGCGACCACGGTGATCGAGGTCGGCGTCGACGTGCCCAATGCGACGCTGATGATCGTTGAGCATGCCGACCGCTTCGGCCTTGCACAGCTACACCAGTTGCGCGGCCGGGTCGGGCGCGGCGAGGGGCGTTCCATCTGCCTACTGCTGCGCACCGCCGGCCCGCTCGGCGAAACCGCGCGCGCGCGACTGGCCCTGCTGCGCGAGACCAATGATGGCTTTCGTATCGCCGAGGAGGATTTGCGGCTGCGCGGCGCCGGCGAGATTCTGGGCACGCGCCAATCGGGCGAGGCGGCCTTCCGGCTGGCGACACCGGAACAGACGTCCGAGCTGATCGAGACCGCGACGCAGGATGCGCGCCTGCTGGTCGATCGCGACGGCGGTCTACAAGCGGTCCGTGGCCAGGCGGCGCGCACCGCGCTCTATCTGTTCGAGCGCGATGCGGCGGTGGCGCTGATCCGTTCCGGCTGAGGAAGCCTTTTCAAACCCAGGCATCGTGGGTAGCCATCAATAGCCGCTGGGGGCGGCATATCGGGATCATCGGGCAACGAAGGATTGTTCTAGGCGTGCGGGGGAAGAGGTTACTGCTTGCGGCGCTGCTGCTGTGGCCGACGCTCGCCTCGGCCAAGGTCACGCTCACTTTCTATTCGCGTGAGCTTGGCGTCTATTTCCCCCACGCTTTCGTCCGCGTCACCGGAGCGACCGATGCAGAGCCCGACAAGCAACTCGATACCAATTACGGCTTCACCGCCAAATCGGTGACGCCTGCCGTGCTCGCGGGGTCGGTCGCGGGTGAGATACTGGCGGCCAACCCAACTTATGTGCGGCGCAGCGACAGCCACTTCTCGCTGGTCCTGACGGACGACCAATATGCGATCGTGCTGGCAGTCGTGCAGAAATGGCGCGACCTGCCGCAGCCGTCATACGAACTCCACCACCGCAATTGCGTCTTCTTCGTTGGGGACGTCGCGCGCGCGCTCGGCATGAAGGTAGACGACAGCAATCCCAAGCTGATGAGCCGTCCGCGATCCTACATCATCAATCTGGTAAGACTTAACCCGGGCTTCGGCACTGTTACACCAGGTGGACGGGCGGCACGCGCTCTGGCTGGCCCGATCCAATAAGCAAGCCCGGTCACGCCTAGACGAAATAATGCGTATCGACGCTCGCGGCGTCGATATGGTCGAGCCGGACCCCGGCGTTCAGACCGGTCCCGCCACCATTGTTGAAGTAGAGATAGGTGTCGCTGCCCACCTGTAGCGCCGCGACCGTCGCGCTATGACCAATCAGCAACGTCGACGCTGCATCGGCGGCGAGCGCCGCGCTGGCAAAGCTCACGCCAGCATCGTGCACGAGATTTGTGCCCACCGAAAAGGAGAGGATGATCGTATCTCCGCTGGCGATGTCGAAATCGGTTATCTCGTCATATCCGCTAGCGATTGATGCCGTGCCGGTAAGGAAGGCGAACAAATCCGCGCCGCTCCCGCCGGTCATCACGTCATGACCTGCACCCGCGAAAAGCTGGTCGTTGCCAAGGTCGCCCATCAACAGATCATTGCCGCTGCCGACATGGATGACATCATCCCCTTGCCCTCCGCGGACCGTGTCATTGCCATTGCCGACGGTAATCACGTCATTGCCCAGATTTCCGTTGACCGAATCCGGGCCGTTGCCTGCGCTGATATGATCATCGCCCTGGCCGCCAAAGAGGCGATTATAGCCATCGCCGCCGACAATCGTGTCGTTGCCGCCATTGCCGTTGGCGTAATTGGTGCCGCCACCCACGTCGATATAGTCGCCGCCGTCAGTCGTGCCGGCGACGCTCGTCAGCATATTGCCGTAGATATGGTCGTTGCCCGCGCCGCCGATCAGCGAATCCGATCCGGCGCCTCCCATCAGCACGTCGCTCAGGTCATTGCCGTGGATCGTATCCGCGCCGCTTCCGCCGATCGCGGTCTCTATCCGCGTGTCGAAAGCGATCGCCAGGTTATTGACCAGCCCACCGACGCTGCTGAACGTTCCCGGATTGAGCGAGACGTTCGCGTCACTGCTGAATCCAGACAAGTCGAGCGCGTTGTGGGCTCCGCCATCCCAGATCGTGATCGCCGGCTGGGTGTTGACCGTGAAGTCGAAGAAATTGTGGATGTCGCCCGCGATGTTACTGTGAAAGCCGAAAACCTGCCCGCCGCTGGACAGGGGAGAGTCGGTCGCGACGCCATAGAGACGCTGCGCCGCGACGATGTCGAGCGGCATCCAGGTCGTCGGCTCGCCCGTGGAGAAGCCCGTCCTCGCATTGCCGGCCTCGCCATAATCGAAACCGCCTGCGGGTGTCGTCGTCGACCAATACGAAGCATCGCCCGCGTCGATGTAGGACATGATGGACCAGGCGCGCACGTCATAGCCGCCATTTTGCGGCACCGAAGTATGCCTGCCTTCGTCATAATCGCCGCCATGGCCTAGGCCGAGGACATGTCCCCATTCGTGGATCATCGTCATCCAGACATAGCTGGTGCCGATCGAGAGGGTGCCGTCGATCGGGCCGAATCCGGATACGGAGGTGTCGATACTGATCTCGCCGCCGTCGGCCCGGCCTAGATTGCTGGTGCCGGTCGTCCCCGGGAATAACGAGGTGATTCCGCCCTGCGCGGCGCCATCCTGCCCGCGCGAAACCGTCATATCGGCGGCGTCGCTGTTCGTCGTCGTCACAAATTTGATCTTCGCGACAGCGGACCACAGATCCATCGCGGTGGTCAGCGATTGCTGTTCGACGTCCGACCATTGTGAGCCGGGATCGAAATAGACCTTAACCGTCCCGGCTGTGCTAACCGTGGCACTGCCCCATTTCGCCTCATAGTTGAAATGGGCGCCGTCCTGCGCCGCCGCCCAGGTCCAGAAGCTGTCGGGCGCCAAGATTCCGTTACCGTCCACCCCTGTCAGGAACGTCACTTCCTGCAGCTGCGCTGCATCAATAGCCGGCATGTCCCACCCCTGTCACCGTAAGACGCGCACGCACTCGAACGGTTACAGCCTAGATAAAGATTGAAGGAGCTCAAGGGGGCAATCGCGCGGCCCGCTATCTATTCAAGCCGATTTGGGGGCTTTTACGGCTTCGGATTCATCCCCGCTCAAGTAGCCCATGGCGTTTCTTGCCTAGACTGATCTTCACCGGCGCATCCTGATCGAGTTCGATTTCGTAGCGGTCGTCCTTGATCGGCAGGTCGTTCAGCCGCACCGCGCCTTCGGCAATCTTGCGCCGCGCCTCGCCGTTCGACGCGCAGAAGCCGAGCACGGTCAGCGCGGTCACGATGCCGATCGTGCCGTCGGTAACCTTCAGTCGCGGCAAGCCTTCGCCCGCGCGGCCCTGCTCGAACAATTCCTGTGCGGTGACCTGCGCCTGAACCGCGGCTTCAGCACCCCGGCAGAGCTTGGTTGCTTCGGTCGCGAGAACCACCTTGGCTTGGTTGATCTCGGCGCCCTTCAGCGCTTCCAGTTCCACGATCCGCTCCAGCGGCAAATCGGTGAACAAGCGCAGGAACCTGCCGACATCGGCGTCATGCGTGTTCCGCCAGAATTGCCAGTAATCGTAAGCGGAAAGCTGCTCCTCATTCAGCCAGATTGCGCCATTCGCGGTCTTGCCCATCTTGGCGCCGTCGGCGGTGGTGATGAGAGGTGTGGTGAGGCCGAACACCTCGGTCCCGTCGACGCGACGCGCAAGCTCCACGCCGTTGACGATATTGCCCCACTGATCGGATCCGCCCATCTGCAGACGGCAGGCGGCGCGGCGGGACAGCTCCAGGAAATCATAACCCTGGAGGATCATGTAATTGAATTCGAGGAAGGTCAGCGGCTGCTCGCGGTCCAGCCGCAGCTTGACGCTGTCGAACGTGAGCATGCGGTTGATCGTGAAGTGTCGCCCAATGTCGCGCAGGAATGGAATATACGCGAGCTGGTCGAGCCAGTCGGCATTGTTGACCAGCACCGCGTCGGTCGGGCCGTCTCCAAATGTGAGGAAACGCTCGAACGCACGGCGGATCGAGGCGATATGGTCCGCGATCATCTCGTCCGTAAGCAGCTTGCGGCTTTCATCCTTGCCCGATGGATCGCCGACCTTGGTTGTGCCGCCGCCCATCAGCACGATCGGCTTGTGCCCCGCCTGCTGGAGCCGGCGCAGCATCATGATCGAGACGAGATTGCCGATATGGAGCGACGGCGCGGTCGCGTCGAACCCCACATAAGCGGGCACGATCGCGGACGTCGCCAGCGCGTCGAGCGCCGCCGCATCGGTCACCTGGTGAATATAGCCGCGCGCGGAAAGCGTGCGCAGCAGTTCGGACTTATATTCCATCATCGCGCGCCGGCGCTTAGCATAGTCTTGTGCAGATGCGAGGGGGCGAAGGCGTGTCGATATTTTTCCTGCGTCCCCATCCCGATAATTCCTCGCCAGCCACCCGGATTGCGGTGGAGGCTGCGCGTATCGCGCCGGATCTGTTGCGCCTGAGTTATTGGATCGGCGGCGACCCGGAACGGATGGTCTTCCCGCGACCGGAAGCCGCATCGCGGAGCGACGGCTTATGGATGCATAGCTGCTGCGAAGTGTTCCTCGATGCGGGGCAGGGTTATTATGAGTTCAACTTCTCTCCTTCCTCCCAATGGGCGGCTTATCGGTTCGATGGCTATCGTGCAGGTATGCGCGATGCTGCCACGGACGATCCTGCAATCAGGTGGGACACGGATGGGGAGGCGGCTAGGCTGACCGCCACAGTTCGCCTGCCGTCGGACGCGGCCGGCCGGCTCGGCCTGTCAGCGATCATCGAGGATTTGAACGGCAACCGCTCATTCTGGGCCTTGGCCCACCCGCCCGGCGAACCCGACTTCCATCACGCCGCTTGCTTCGCGGCCCAACTCCCGCCAGCAGGCTGAACCCATGGATTTCGGTATCGATCGGCTGCTCGCCGACCCTGCGCTTCTGGGCCAGCTGAAGGGGCGGCGCGTCGCCTTGCTCGCGCACCCCGCCTCGGTCACCGCCGATCTTGTCCATTCGCTCGACGCGCTGGTGGCTGCGGGCGTGAACGTCACCGCCGCGTTCGGGCCGCAGCACGGCCTGCGCGGCGACAAGCAGGACAATATGGTGGAATCACCCGATTTCACCGATCCCGTGCACGGCGTGCCGGTCTTCAGCCTCTATGGCGAGGTGCGCCGGCCGACCGGCCAGTCGATGGGCACGTTCGATCTGCTGCTGGTCGATCTGCAGGATCTCGGCTGTCGTATCTATACCTTCATCACCACCCTGCTCTACGTGCTCGAAGCGGCCGCCGAGCATGGCAAGGAAGTGTGGGTGCTCGATCGCCCCAATCCCGCGGGGCGACCCGTCGAAGGCACGACGCTGCGCGAAGGCTGGGAAAGCTTCGTCGGCGCCGGGCCGATGCCGATGCGCCACGGCCTTACGCTGGGTGAGCTCGGCCGCTGGTTCGTCGACAAATGGAAGCTCGACGTCGCCTATCGCGTGGTGGAAATGACGGGATATGGACCCGAGGCGGGCCCCGGGTTCGGCTGGCCCCTCGGCGAGCGGATATGGGTCAATCCCAGCCCCAATGCGCCCAACCTGTGGATGGCGCGCGCTTATCCGGGTACGGTCATGCTCGAAGGCACGACGCTTTCGGAAGGACGCGGCACGACCCGCCCGCTCGAACTTTTCGGCGCTCCCGACATCGTCGCTGGCGACGTTCTGGCCCGGATGCGGCGACTGGCGCCGGATTGGCTGGCGGGCTGCGCGCTGCGGGAGATCATGTTCGAGCCGACCTTTCACAAACATGTCCACCAGCTTTGCGCCGGGCTGCATATTCATGCCGAGGGGCGCTTCTACGATCACGAAGCCTTCCGCCCCTGGCGGCTCCAAGCGCTCGCCTTCAAGGCGATCCGTGCATTGTATCCCGGTTATGATCTGTGGCGCGATTTCCCGTACGAATATGCCTTCGGCAAGCTCCCGATCGACGTGATCAACGGCGGCCCGGGCTTGCGTGAATGGGTGGATGATTCAGCGGCTCTGCCGGGCGATCTCGATGCGCTGGCGCGGCCCGATGAAGAAGCCTGGCGTGAGGAACGGCAGCCTTACCTGCTCTACTGAGCCCTCATAAGGGACTTTGGTGGAATCCCACCGCTCGCCCTGCGCTTGTCGAAGGGCTGCTTTTCTTCCAGGCTCGTGTCGAACGGGGAGGGGCAGACCATGAAATCCGACAGGCTGGAGGCTTTCACCGACGGGGTGGTCGCGATCATCATCACGATCACCGTGCTGGAATTGCCTGTCCCGCATCATGCCGACCTTGCCTCTTTGCGGGCCGAGGCGCCGATCCTGCTGGCTTATGCGCTAAGCTTCGTGACTGTCGGCATCTATTGGAACAACCATCACCACATGCTCCAGGCGACCGAACATATCGACGGCAGCGTGCTCTGGGCCAATCTGTTCATGCTGTTCTGGATGAGCCTGGCTCCATGGGAGATACGCTGGCTCGACGAGAGCAATTTCGCGCCGATGCCGATCGCGGGGTTCGGCTTCGTCTTTATCATGACCGCGATCGGCTATCTCTGCACCCAGTCCCGGATCATCGCAGTCAACGGGCGCGATTCGCTCGTCGGCCGCGCGGTGGGGGGAGACGCCAAGGGCAAGATCAGCCTTGCCGGCTATGCTTTGGCCATCCTGCTGGCGTTCGTCCTGCCCTGGGCGTCCTGCGCGATCTATGTGGGTATTGCCTTGATATGGCTCATCCCCGATCGTCGGATCGAGGATGAGCTGATCAAGCAACCTTAGAGTTTGGTTCAGCTTCGCCGCCCGGTTCGGCTTTGCCGAACCCGACTTTAACGGTCTTCCCGCGCTTCCCAGCGTGCTTCGAGCAGGTCCCACACGCCGCGATGCTGCACCAGCAGCTGGCGTGCGCCGAAGCTGAGCGTGCGGTCGAGTCGCGGCTGGATCGGAAGGTTGGCGAGCAATTGCGCGGTCGCGCCGTCGCCGGGGAGCAGATTGGCCGGAACGCCGATCCCGATCCGGGTCGCGGCGGTGTCGAGCACCGATCGGATCGCCTGCCAGTCGAGGATCAGCGCGACGATCGCGCCGATACCGCAGCCGAAGCGGTCGGAGCAGACGATCGTATCCATCGCCCGGCGCAGATCGAGGATGACCGCGGCGGTATCCGCTTCGCCCTGCGTGCTCGGCGCGGGGCCGGCGGCGACGATCAGTTGGGTGAGGTAATGGCGTTCGACCGCGAAACCCGCGGCTGCCTGGCGGAACCAGTCGGCCGCCTCGGGCAGGACGTTGCGCTCGCCTGCGAGCTCGATCAGCCCGGGCTGCGGCCCGTGCAGCATCGAGAGCAGATGCAGCACATCGGCCAGGTTTCGATTCGCCAGCGGACCGGCGTTTAGCTCGTAACTATGGGTATAAGGATGGCTGGCGCTGCCTTCGGCAGCAGCGAGCGCAACCAGCATTTCGCCGAAATCGGCGGGCGTGGTCTGCAATGCGACGAACGACATGATTGGCTCCCGAAGCAGCGCCAAGCGGCGCACACTTCCCCCTTGAAGGATCGGTCTAACCTAAGGGCGTAAAGATCGGGTTTATGCGGCGTTAGCCGTGACGCGTTTTCAACATAGATCAGTCCAGAATGGCTGTAGTAACGGACGGTGGACGCGAAAAGGCCGCCGACCCGGTTTGGATCGACGGCCTTTCGGTTCATTCTGCCATCAGGCTTACTGGTCCAGGAAGCTGCGCATCTTGCGGCTGCGGCTGGGATGCTTGAGCTTCCTCAGCGCCTTGGCCTCAATCTGGCGGATACGTTCGCGCGTAACCGAGAACTGCTGGCCGACTTCCTCCAGCGTATGATCGGTGTTCATGCCGATGCCGAAGCGCATGCGCAGCACGCGTTCCTCGCGCGGCGTCAGGCTCGCCAGCACGCGGGTGACGGTTTCCTTGAGGTTGGCCTGGATCGCGGCATCGACCGGGATCACGGCATTCTTGTCCTCGATGAAATCGCCGAGATGCGAATCCTCCTCGTCGCCGATTGGGGTTTCGAGGCTGATCGGCTCCTTGGCGATCTTCATCACCTTGCGCACCTTTTCGAGCGGCATGCTCAGGCGCTCGGCCAGTTCTTCCGGGGTCGGCTCGCGGCCGGTCTCGTGCAGGAACTGCCGGCTGGTGCGGACCAGCTTGTTGATCGTCTCGATCATGTGGACCGGGATGCGGATCGTGCGCGCCTGGTCCGCGATCGAGCGCGTGATCGCCTGGCGGATCCACCAGGTCGCATAGGTGCTGAATTTGTAGCCGCGGCGATATTCGAACTTATCGACCGCCTTCATCAGGCCGATATTGCCCTCCTGGATAAGGTCCAGGAACTGCAGCCCGCGATTGGTATATTTCTTGGCGATCGAGATAACGAGCCGCAGGTTGGCTTCGACCATCTCCTTCTTGGCGATACGCGCCTCGCGCTCGCCTTTCTGCACCATGTTCACGATGCGGCGGAATTCCGGCAGGCTCATGCCCGTCGCGGACGCGATCTCGCTGGTTTCGGCGCGGATGCGCTCGACCGCGTCGCCTTCCTCGGCCGCGAACGCCGCCCATTTGCGGTCGGCGCCGGAAACGCCGGCGAGCCAGCCTTCCTCGGTCTCGTGCCCGACATAGCGATCGAGGAAGTCCTTGCGCGGTACGCGGTGGCGCTCGGCCAGGCGCAGCATCTGCCCGCCCAGCGCGGTCAGGCGCCGGTTGAACGAATAAAGCTGGTCGACGAGATGCTCGATCTTGGCGGCGTGGAATTTCACGCTTTCGACCTGCGCGGTCAGTTCCTCGCGCAGATTCTGATATTTATTCTCGTCCCCCTTGGGGAAATCATCGCCCACGCCGTGCGCGGTCACGCGCTTGGCCTGCAGCTTCGCAAAGCTCTTGTAGAGGCTGGTGATGGCGGCAAACTTCTCGAGCGCTTGCGGCTTGAGCTGCTCTTCCATCTGCGCGAGGCTGAGCGTATTGTCCTCGTCATCGTCGTCGCTCGGCCGCGGCGCGCGGCGTTCGACCATCGAATCCTCGTCCTCGTCGGCCTCCGCGGGCGCTTCCTCGGGCTCTTCCTCTTCCTTGAAGGAGGGGCCGGCGCTCTTTTCGCTGATCTCGCCGGTATCGTCCTCGGCGCCCTCGACCTGCTCGGCGGTCGGGCCCTTCGAAACCATCGCGTCGAGATCGAGGATCTCGCGCAGCTGCATCGTGCCTTCGTTGAGCTGGGTCGACCAGTCGATGATCGCGTTAAAGGTGATCGGGCTTTCGCAAAGCCCCTGGATCATCGTGTCGCGGCCGGCCTCGATCCGCTTGGCGATCGCGATCTCGCCCTCGCGGCTGAGCAGCTCCACCGCGCCCATCTCGCGCAGATACATCCGCACCGGATCGTCGGTGCGGTCGACCGTTTCCTTCTTGGTCGCGGTCGAGGTGAAAGTGACCGCCGCCTCATCGCCGGTGTCGACTCCGTCGTCGACGACATCGTCTTCCTGCTGCTGGGGCTCGCCGTCTTCGCCGGCTTCCTCATTCTCGACGACGTTGACGCCCATTTCATTGAGCGCGGACATCACGTCCTCGATCTGCTCGGAGGACATCTGGTCCTGCGGCAGCGCCTCGTTCAGTTCGTCATATGTGATGTAGCCACGCTTTTTGGCGCGCGCGAAGACCTTCTTGATCGACGCATCGTTCAGGTCGATCAGCGGCGCATCGCCGTTATCGCCCGGATCACTGCCGTTACCGCCCGCCGTGGCCACTACCGTCTTCGCCATGCTGTCTTTCGATCCCGTTATTCGTTCAGTCGCCGTCCGGCTGCATCAAATCCATTAAACGGCGTTCCACGTCGTTCTTTTCGCGACTCAGCCTTTGCTGCTCCGCGAAGCTCGCTTCATCGGTGGTGTCACCGAAGGCGCGCGTCGCTTCCGCCAGCGCCTGTTCGATCACCGGCCGTGTCACGAGTACGTCGATCGCCTCTCCCAGGTCGCGCTGCGCGCGACTCGGGTCCGCATCGCCGCGCAGGAAGGAAAAGGCAAGACCGTTCGTCCGGCACAGTTCATCCGCCGCTGGGCCTAAGCCCGCTTGTGCCAATATGGAAAGCGCTTCGCCCCCTTCAAGGGAGCGACCCGAGAAAGCCGCATCCAGAAGCGTGTCCCGGATGCGTTCCAGCATCGGGTCGCCGAGCGAAAGTCCAGCCAAAGCCTCGCCGTGGACGGCAGCGCTGGCCGGGTGGAGTACCAGTCCCGCAATCACCGCCCGCGCGACCATCTTGTCGATTCCGCTCTTGCCGATCGACTTCGCGCCAGCTGAGGCAGGACGGGGAGGGGGCTTGCGGAGGTCGCGCTGGAAGGGACGCCGCTCGCCATATTGTTGCGGCTGGAAAGCCTGGGGAGCGCCGAACAGCGCATCGAAGCGGCGGCGGAATTCGATGCGATATTGTTCAGCCGTGCCCTTGTCGGCAATTCCCGCCGCCAGTTCGGCGAGGCGGCGGCGCAAGCCCGCGCGCATTTCGGGCGTGTCGAGTGGGGTCGCCTCCTGCTCCTGCCGCCACAGCAGGTCGACCAACGGAATGGCCCCTTGCAGCGCCTGCTCGAACGCCGCCCTGCCGCCCGTCTTGACCAGATCGTCCGGATCCTGCCCTCCCGGCAATGTCACGAAGCTCAGCGAACGTCCCGGCCCGACCATCGGCAGCGCCCGCTGCGCCGCGCGAACCGCTGCCTTCTGCCCGGCCTTGTCGCCGTCGAAGCAAAGCACCGGCACCGGTACCAGCCGCCACAGCCGCTCGATCTGCGCTTCGGTCAGCGCGGTGCCGAGCGGGGCCACAGCCTCGTCTATCCCTGCTTTGGCGAGCGCGATCACGTCCATATAACCCTCGACCACGATCATCCGCTCCGCCTTGCGGCTCGCGGGGCCGGCTCGATCCAGATTATAGAGCGTGCGGCCCTTGTCGAACAGGGGAGTATCAGGCGAATTCAGATATTTAGGTTCGCCTGTGTTGATAATGCGGCCGCCGAAAGCGATTGTCCGCCCGCGCGGATCGCGCACCGGGAACATCAGTCGGCCGCGGAACCTGTCATAGGGCTCTTTTTCGTCGACCAGGATCAGCAAGCCGGCTTCGATCAACGTCTCGTTGCCGAAGCTGGCGAGCGCGCTCTTGAGCTTGCCGCGCGCATCGGGTGCGAACCCCAGGCCGAACGCCTTGATCAGTTCCTCGGGCACGCCCCGCTTGGCGAGATAGGCGCGCGCCTCCGCTCCGGCGATACCCTGCAACTGATCGGCGAACCAGCGCTGCGCCGCCTCCGACGCCGCCACCAGCCCGGTGGCGCGCTCGGCCCGTTCGGCCGAACGCGGGTCGGGCGCGGGCATGTCCATCCCCGCCGCCTGCGCCAGTTCCTTGACCGCCTCGATGAACGGCATGCCCTTGGCCTCGGTCAGCCAGCGTATCGCATCGCCATGTGCCGAACAGCCGAAGCAGTGATAAAAACCCTTATCGTCATTGATGTAGAAGCTCGGCGTCTTCTCGTCGTGGAAGGGGCAGCAGGCGCGATATTCCCGGCCCGCTTTCTGCAGTTTGACCGATTTGCCGATGAGAACGGACAGCAAAGTGCGGTTGCGGATTTCATCCAGGAATTGCGGGGAGAGAGTCACTACTCCCCCTCCCTGCCAAGGAAGGGGGTCGGGGGGTGGGTCCGTCCGCCAAGCCGTTGCACCTTGGTAGGCCGCACCCGCACTGCCTCTAGAATCGCCTGCAACACGCCATCGAGATTGCCCGCAACTTCGGCATTGGTGAAGCGCAACACCAAGTATCCAAGCCTTCCCAACGCATAGTCCCGATCAGCGTCAGCAGCCCGGTCATGCGTTTCGCCGTCAACCTCAACGACCAACGTGCGATTCCGACAAACAAAGTCGCAAATGAAGCCGTTCAGCACGATCTGTCGGCTGAATTTCAGGCCTTCCAGCTGCCGATTCCGCAACCGCTGCCAGAGCTTTTCTTCCAAGGGCGTGGGTTCCGCCCGCATCGCGCGAGCGAACGTAGCAAGTCTGGGATTGATCCTATGCGGAATGACCCACCCCCCACCCCTCCCTTGGCAGGGAGGGGAGCTTTACGACAACCGCGCCTTCACCATCGCGCTCGCCTTGCTCATGTCGAGCTGCCCGGCATGGCGTTCCTTCAGCGCCGCCATTACCCGGCCCATATCCTTGACCGAAGTCGCACCCAGCTCCGCCGCGATCGCGTCGATCGCGAGCTTGGTATCCTCTTCACTCATCTGCTGCGGCAGGAATCGTTCGATCACCGCCACCTCGGCCTTCTCCGCGTCGGCGAGTTCCTGGCGGTTGCCCTTTTCGAACATCTCGATCGATTCGCGGCGCTGCTTGATCATTTTCTGCAGCACTTCGGTTACGACCAGATCGTCGTCCGGCGTTGAAGAAGACGTGCGCAATTCGATGTCGCGATTCTTGATCGCCGCCTCGATCAGGCGGGTGGCGTTGACTGTGGCGGTGTCGCGCGCCTTCATCGCGGCGATCTGCGCCGCCTTGATCTCGTCTCGAATCATCGGGGGTCTCTATCGGAAAAGCGGGAAACCCCTCAGATAGCCCGATCGACGCGCATTTGGTAGAGTTGACCCATCGGCCCATGCCGTCTAGCGGACGCGGCTTAGCGACATCGCTGCCCAACCTTATTGGAGTGCCCGCCGATCATGGCCGACGCCTCGCCTTCACGCGCGCCGAACGGAGCCACCGGCGTATTGGTATTGGGCGGTGGCGAAGTCATTTGGGGCAAGGGATTCGGCGCAGAAGGCGCGGCGGTGGGCGAGGTCTGCTTCAACACCGCGATGACCGGCTATCAGGAGGTGATGACCGATCCGTCTTATGCCGGTCAGATCGTCAATTTCACCTTCCCCCATATCGGCAATGTCGGCGCCAATCCCGAGGATATCGAGGCGATCAACCCGCATGCTTTGGGCTGCATCGTCCGCGAGGACGTGACCGATCCCTCGAACTTCCGCGCGACCCAGCATCTCGACACCTGGCTGCGCAATAATGGCAGGATCGGCCTGTCCGGCGTCGACACGCGCGCGCTGACCCGCGCGATTCGCTTGAACGGCGCCCCCAACGGCGTGATCGCGCACAATGCAAAGGGCGAGTTCGATCTCGACGCGCTCCAGCAGCAGGCGCGCGAGTGGCCCGGCCTTGAGGGCATGGACCTCGCCAAGGAGGTCACCACCCGCCAGACGTTCAAATGGGACGAAGGTCTGTGGAAGCTGGGCGAGGGGTACGAACGTGCTTCGACTTCGCTCAGCACGAACGGAGAGGGGGCGGATGAGGCTCCGTTCGCCCTGAGCGAAGTCGAAGGGCCGTCGGATAACCGCCCCCACGTCGTCGCCATCGATTACGGCCTAAAGCGCAACATCCTCCGCAACCTCGTCGCCGCCGGCGCCCGGGTGACGGTGGTCCCCGCGACCGCGACCTTCGACGAGGTGATGGCGCACCAGCCCGACGGCGTGTTCCTGTCGAATGGCCCGGGCGACCCCGCCGCAACCGGCCTCTATGCGGTGCCCGTGATCCAGGAGCTGCTCAAGATCGGCAAACCGATCTTCGGCATCTGCCTCGGCCACCAATTGCTCGGCCTAGCGGTCGGCGCCAAGACCGCCAAAATGCACCAGGGCCATCGCGGCGCAAACCATCCGGTCAAGCGCACCGATGACGGCCGCGTCGAGATCACCAGCATGAACCACGGCTTCGCGGTGCTGACCGAGACGTTGCCCGCCAATGCCGAGCCGACGCACATCTCCTTGTTCGACGGCAGCCTCGCTGGCCTGCGCCTGACCGACAAGCCAGCTTTCAGTGTGCAATATCACCCCGAAGCGAGCCCCGGTCCGCAGGATAGCCACTACCTGTTCGAGCAGTTTGTCAGCCAGCTGGAGAAGGCGAATTGAAGCGTGTGGCGATCGCCTGCATTCTGATTTTGAGTGGTGCGGCCATGGCGGGACCAGTCATTGTTGATCCCGCGACCATCAATGCTGCGATCAAGAAAGCCTGCAAGCTGCCCGCCGGCAAGGCCCATTTCTATCGCGAGGGCAGCCTAGACCACCTCAAAATGGCGCCCAACTCGAATTACACACAAATCAAATGCGCCTCTCAAGCCGCTTCGGCCGCCGGTGCTCGTTTGCCCCGCGCTTTTGTTGGAAAAATCAGCTAAATGCCCAAGCGTACCGACATCAAATCGATCCTGATCATCGGCGCCGGCCCGATCGTCATCGGCCAGGCATGCGAGTTCGATTATTCGGGGACGCAGGCCTGCAAGGCGCTGCGCGAAGAGGGCTATCGGATCATCCTCGTCAATTCGAACCCGGCGACGATCATGACTGATCCGGACATGGCCGACGCCACCTATATCGAGCCGATCACGCCCGAAATCGTCGCGCGCATCATCGAAAAGGAGCGGCCCGACGCGGTGCTCCCGACGATGGGCGGGCAGACCGCGCTCAACACCGCGCTCGCGCTCTGGCATGACGGTACGCTCGAAAAATATGGCTGCGTGATGATCGGCGCCGACGCGGAAGCGATCGACAAGGCCGAGGATCGGCTCAAATTCCGCGATGCGATGGACAAGATCGGGCTCGAAAGCCCGCGTTCGCGCATCGCGCACAGCGTCGAGGAAGCACTCGACGCGCTCGATTTCGTCGGCCTGCCCTCGATCATTCGCCCCAGCTTCACGATGGGCGGGCAGGGCGGCGGCATCGCTTATAATCGCGAGGAATTCGTCCAGATCGTCACCAACGGGCTCGATCTCTCGCCCACCACCGAGGTGCTGGTCGAGGAGAGCGTTCTTGGCTGGAAGGAATATGAGATGGAGGTCGTGCGGGATCGCAACGACAATGCCATCATCATCTGCTCGATCGAGAATGTCGATCCGATGGGCATCCACACCGGCGATTCGATCACCGTCGCGCCCGCGCTGACGCTGACGGACAAGGAATATCAGATCATGCGCAACGCCAGCATCGCGGTGCTGCGCGAGATCGGCGTCGAGACAGGCGGTTCCAACGTACAGTTCGCGGTCAATCCGAAGGACGGCCGCCTCGTCGTGATCGAGATGAACCCGCGCGTGTCGCGCTCGTCTGCGCTCGCGTCGAAGGCGACCGGCTTCCCGATCGCCAAGGTTGCGGCCAAGCTCGCCGTCGGCTACACGCTCGACGAGATCGACAACGACATTACCGGCGCGACGCCGGCTTCGTTCGAGCCGACGATCGACTATGTCGTCACCAAAATCCCCCGCTTTGCGTTCGAGAAGTTCAAGGGCGCCTCGGATCACCTCACCACCGCGATGAAATCCGTCGGCGAGGTGATGGCGATCGGCCGCAACTTCCACGAAAGCCTGCAAAAGGCGCTGCGCGGGCTCGAGACGGGCCTCGCCGGCCTCAACATGGTCGATCGCCTTCAGGGCGCGCCCAAGGCCGAGATCGAGGCGGCTTTGTCCGAGCCGACGCCCGATCGCCTGCTCAACGCGGCGCAGGCGCTGCGCGAGGGCTTCACCGTCGACGAGGTCTGCCGCATCGCCAAATATGATCCCTGGTTCATCGAGCGGCTTGCGGAGATCGTCCGCGCCGAGGAACAGGTATGCCGCGAGGGGCTGCCCGGCGACGCCGCCGGCATGCGCAAGCTCAAGAGCATGGGCTTTTCGGACAAGCGCCTCGCCTGGCTAGCGCTCAATTCGGCCAACCTGCCCGGCATGAAGCGCGAAATCGCGCGCGGCTCCGGCATCGTCCATGACGCGATCAGCGCGATGTCTGGCGGCGTCACCGAAGCCCAGGTGCGCGCGCACCGCCACAAGCTCGGCGTGCGCCCGGTCTTCAAGCGGATCGACACCTGCGCAGCCGAGTTCGAGGCCAAGACGCCTTATATGTACTCGACCTACGAGGCGCCCTCGTTCGGCGAGCCCGAGAATGAATCGCAGCCGACCGATCGGAAGAAGATCGTGATCCTCGGCGGCGGCCCCAACCGCATCGGCCAGGGCATCGAATTCGATTATTGCTGCTGCCACGCCTGCTTCGCGCTTTCGGATGCGGGCTTCGAAACGATCATGATCAACTGCAATCCGGAGACGGTGAGCACCGATTACGACACCTCCGACCGCCTCTATTTCGAACCGCTGACGGTCGAGGACGTTCTCGAGATCCTGCATGTCGAGCAGAGCAATGGCGAACTGGTCGGCGTGATCGTCCAGTTCGGCGGCCAGACCCCGCTCAAGCTCGCGCAGGAGCTGGAAAATGCCGGCATCCCGATCCTCGGCACCTCGCCCGATGCGATCGATCTGGCCGAGGATCGCGAGCGTTTCGCCGCGCTCGTCAACAAGCTTGGCCTCAAACAGCCCGCCAACGGCATCGCCCGCAGCCGAGACGAGGCGATCGCGGTCGCCGAACGGATCGGCTACCCGGTCCTGACCCGCCCGTCCTACGTGCTCGGCGGGCGCGCGATGGAGGTGGTCGACAGCCCCGCGCAACTCGATAATTATATCCAGACTGCGGTTCAGGTGTCGGGCGACTCACCCGTGCTGATCGATCGCTATCTGCGCGACGCGATCGAGGTCGACGTCGACGCCATTTCGGACGGCACCGACGTCGTTATCGCGGGTGTGATGCAGCATATCGAGGAAGCCGGCGTCCATTCGGGCGACAGCGCCTGCTCGCTTCCGCCCTACAGCCTGTCCAAAGAGATCGTCGCCGAGATCGAGCGCCAGACCGATGCCCTCGCCCGCGCGCTCAAGGTCAAGGGGCTGATGAACGTCCAATATGCGGTCAAGGACAATGAGGTCTATCTGATCGAGGTCAATCCGCGCGCCAGCCGGACCGTGCCCTTCGTCGCGAAGGCCATCGGCGCGCCGATCGCCAAGATCGCCGCACGCGTCATGGCCGGCGAGAAATTGGCGAACCTGCCGAAGATCGATCTCGCGATCGATCATATCGCCGTCAAGGAAGCCGTTTTCCCCTGGGCGCGCTTCCCGGGCGTGGATCCCGTGCTCTCGCCCGAGATGAAGTCGACCGGCGAAGTCATGGGAATCGACAAGGATTTCGCCACCGCCTTCGCCAAGGCGCAACTGGGTGCGAGCACCGTCCTGCCCCAGTCGGGCACGGTTTTCGTATCGGTCAAACCGTCGGACAAGCCGGTGATCGAACCCGCGGTGCGCAGCCTGATCGATCTGGGCTTCCACATTGTCGCGACCGACGGCACCGCCGAATATCTGTCGGGCAAGGGTCTGCCCGTCGAGCGCGTCAACAAGGTGGCGCAGGGGCGCCCGCATATCGTCGACCGGCTGAAGGACGGCGGTGTCCAGCTCGTGCTCAACACGACCGAGGGCTGGCAGTCGCTGCAGGATTCGAAATCGATCCGCGCATCGACCATGCTCGCGCGCATTCCCTACTTCACTACGGCCGCCGGCGGGCTCGCTGCAGTGAGGGCAATCGCGGCAATGCGGGAGCGCAGCCTTGAAGTGCGGTCGCTCCAATCCTATCATAGCTGACTGACGATCCCAGACATCGCCAAGATGCGGGCGTCGCCGGCAGGCGGCGCAGGGGTCTCCTTTTGACGGTTCGAACAAGGGGTTCGTTTGAAATGGCGAGCGAAGACAAGCTGCCGATGCTGGCGGAAGGCCACGCGATGCTCGAACAGGAGCTTTCGCGGCTGAAGCAGGAGCGTCCGCAGATCATCGACGCGATCGAGGAAGCGCGCGCGCACGGCGACCTTTCCGAAAATGCCGAATATCATGCCGCCAAGGAGCGTCAGGGCCAGATCGAGGCGATGATCGCCGACATCGAGGACAAGCTCTCCCGCGCGATGGTGATCGATCCCTCGACGCTCTCGGGCGACAAGGTCGTGTTCGGCGCGACCGTCCATCTCCTCGACGAGGACGAAAAACCCGTCAAATATCAGATCGTCGGCCAGACCGAGGCGGACGCTAAATCGGGTCGCATCTCCTACAATTCGCCGCTCGGCCGCGCCTTGATCGGCCGCAAGGTCGATGAAGAGGTCGAGGTGACGGTCCCCTCGGGCGACAAATATTACGTCGTCTCGCAAATCGAGTTCATCTGATCCCGATGCGCGCGCAGGTCTCCGTCGCCCCGGCGGAGGCCGGGGCCGCTGCCGGCGAGGGCTTCATTTCATCTCCTGGGGCTTCGGCCTCCGCCGGAGCGAGAATGTCGTGAAGACCGCACCGCCCAAAATGACCGCCACCATCGCGGTGGTGACGATCGCAAGCTTCGTCTTGCTGACTGCGATCGGCAAGCTGCAGCCCGCGGCCGCGGTCGGCGGCTTCATTCCGGCGCGTTTGTCGGGCCTCCATGTGATCGGTGCGCTTCCGATCTGGCTCACCCCATTGAGCGCGACCCTGCTCCACGCCGGCGCGATTCATATCTGCTTCAATCTGCTGATGCTCTTCTATTGCGGGCGCGAGGATGAGGTCGCGATCGGTCCAGCGGGTTTGGTCGTTCTCTATGTCGTCGGCGCTTATGCCGCGGCCGCCGCGCAATATGCGGTCGGGCCGCATTCGGTCGTGCCAATGGTCGGCGCGAGCGGCGCAATCTCGGCTTTGGTCGGCGCATATTCGATGCTCTACGGCCAGCGACGCCCCTCCAGATATCCTCCGGAAATCGCGCGCTGGCTGCACATTGCCTGGCTGGCCGCCGCCTGGATCGTGGTCCAGCTGCTGCTTGGCCTCGCCTCGCGCACCGAAGGCATGGCGATCGCTACCGCCGCCCATATCGGCGGCTTCATCGCGGGGCTGGTGCTGGCAAGGCCGCTGCTGCTGTGGCGGTATCGGAAAGCCTAGCCACCCGCTCAATCGTCATGCCGGCGAAAGCTGGCATCCATCTCCTGCACCTGCAGTCAAGTTGACGAGTGAGGAGATGGACCCCCGCGTTCGCTGGGGTGACGAAAACCGGGCAGGAAAGGCCGGAAGGTCTAAGCCTTCACTTCAGGCTCAAGCAGCCGGTGCAAATGGACAACCACAAACCGCATCTCGGCATCATCGACCGTTCGCTGCGCGGCCGCGCGCCAGGCCTTTTCCGCGCTCGCATAATCGGGGAAGAAGCCGACCACCTCGATCTTGGACAGGTCTTCGAAGTCCAGCGTGCGCGGATCCTTGACCCGTCCACCGAATACCAGGTGCATTTTGCTCATCGACTGAGCCTCCTGCCTGCGGCGAACGGGGGTTGCAAGTGCGGCTTTTACTTACGCGCGTTCATCATCTTCACGAGCGCATCGAAGCCTTGGCGCTGGATCACCGAATCGAAATCGGCAGCCTGCGCCATCGCCACGTTGATGCCCGCGACATTGAGGTTGAGCACCTTCCATTCATTCCCGACCTTGGTCAGCGACCAGGTCGCGGCGATCGGCTGCTGGCCGGGCTTGGTGACCTGGGTATAGACGTCGGCCCCGCCGCCCGCGGTCGGCTGCGAACGCACCACCCGAATGTTGGCGTTGGCATATTCGAACAGACGGTCGGCATAGGTGCCGACGACATAGCCCGGCAGCGCCGCCTTGTAGGCCTCGTGCTGCGACGCGTTGATCGTCGGCAGCCAGCGACGGACCAGCCGGTCGCCGATCAGATCGACCGCGACATGCTGTGCCAGCAATGCCCGGAACTTCGCCTTCGCCGCTTCGCGGTTGCCGCTGCGCATCGCGGCGAAACCGTCGGTGGTCAGCGTCTGCACGAAACGCTGCGGGTCGCTCGTGTCCACCGCGGCGAACGCCGGGCTGGTCATGGCGGGCAGCAGCATGCCCGAAGCGATGCTCATCGCCAGAAAGGCGTTACGAAGCTTGGTCATGTTTCAGGCTCTCCGAATGCAACGGGCGAGCCTATCGGCCCGCCCGCCTGAACTTGTCTTGAATTACTACGGGGCTCTAACGGGTGGCGGATTCGCGCGCCGCCTCGACCGCGGCGGTGCCGGCTTCGCTCGCCGCCTTGAGCGCCTGCTCGACCAGTTTGGAAACCTGCGCGCGGATCTGGTCCGACGAGAGGCCGGCATCCTCCAGCGCGCCCGTGCCGGCGCTCTTGCCCGCATCGAGCGCGGCGCGTGCCGCTTCGCCGATCTTTTCGCCAAGCGGTGCGAGTAATTCCTTTTCCTTGGCCAGCCGCGGGATCAAGGCGCCCGCAATCGCCCCGATCGCAATTCCGCCGAGTAAGGCCGCCAGCGGATTGGCCTCGATCTTTTCACCGGCCTGCCCGGTCTTCTCGCGCGCGGCGGCATAGGCTGCGGCGACGCGATCGCTCACCTTGCCATAGGCATCGTTCCGCGCCCCCGATTGGTCGTCGGATTTGGGCGTGTTCTTGGGGGCCTTGCTCATCATTTACTCCTTCACTGATCCTTGCTGCGCCACAGTCCGAACAGTTTCGCGATCGGCTTGCGCGCGATGAACGCGGCCAGGCCCACGACCGCTGCGGAGGAGATGACCGGGCGCTGCTTGACCGCGCGCACCGTTTCCGCCGCAACCTCCTGACCTTTCTCGCGCGCCGCCTTCCAGGCATCGTCGGCGAGCACCGATGGCTTCAGCCGTTCCTGCAGCGCCTGGGTCGATCCCAGCAATTTCTCCCGCGCAAATTTGGCTCTCTCCTGCGCACGGGCCAGATCCGCTTGGCTCATCTTATGATCTTCCTGATACGCTCCACCACGTCGCGCGCGATCAGCATCATTGCCCCGATCATCAGCAGGCCTGCTGCCAAGAAGCCGCCGGGCAATCCCAGCCAGCGCGCCAGCAACAGCCCAAGTGAGATGGCCAGGACCATGATCGCGCCCTGGCCGAGCATGAGCACGACCAGCGCGAGCCGGATCGTCGGCCGGGCCTCCTTGACGCGGATGATCGCTTCTTCCTTGGCGAGCGTCAGCTCCGCCTTGAAATAGTCCGTGCCGTCCTCGATGACGCGCGCGGCCAGGTCGCGCAGCGACTCTGGCTCGTCGACCTGCTGCTCGGATGTCACGCCTTTGGCGCATCTCTGCCGGAGCCTTCCGGCATGCCCGAACGAGCGAGCCGCGCGACGACGAAGCCCAAAGCGGCTGCCGCGCCGATCGCGACCGCGGGCGATTTCTTCACCAACTCGCGCGCGTCATTGAACAATTCGTCGACGTCCTTGTCACGGAACGATTCGGAGAAATTGCCGATGCTCTCGGCCGCGCGGCGGGCATAATCGCCATATTGGCTGCCCAGTTTCTCGTCGATCTCGCTCGCCGCATCCTCGACCGTCTGAACCAGGCTGTCGAGCGCGCTGGTCGCGCGGTCCTTGCTGGTTTGCGCAAGGTCGCGCGCCTTGTCGGTCGCCTGGCCGCGCAATTCGTCGATCCGCTCGAAGAAAACGCCGCGGCCGTCGCCGGACGCGGTGCCGCTACCCGATATGGCAGAGGTCGGCGATTCTTCCGCCGCGGCCGGTGCCGCTGCCTGATTGTCGCCATTGTCGCTCACACCCGCACCTTCGATGATGGTGTCGGTGCCCTCGGGAAGCTGCTCGTCGGCTGAAGGCATGTTCGATCTCCTGGCTAAACTCACTCGCCCGATTCAACCGCTGCCCATAGGGCTGCGTTCCACAGGGGCCAGAACTTCTGGTCGGCAACGGCCGTGATTGCCCCGAAAAGGCTGTCGGCAAGGCGCGCAGCGCAGTCGCGTAGTCGAAACTACGCGCAAGCAAGCAACGCAGCCGGCGGCCTTTTCCGGGCAACCGCGAAGCGGCGGGCGCCTTTCTGCGCACATGAGCGTCGCGCGTCGGTCACGATGAATTCGCATCGCTCCCTCCTTGCTCCTACCTATGCGCAAAAATGCGCTCCGTCCCGGCCATTGCCGACCAGGAGTTCTGGCCCTCTAATACACTTTTCGTATCGGAAGCGGAATCATTGCCTCCACGGCTCGTCGCCGATACAGGCCGCGCCATCCTGTAGCTTCACCTATCGAAGGAATCTTGCGCATGACCGCGATCGTCGACGTCCACGCCCGCACCGTGATCGACAGCCGCGGCAATCCCACGGTTGAGGTCGAC